>Ga0164243_10016212_pt1 | contig 10237 bp, 6 predicted proteins | sample OricompcompostOP_FD_108781 | JGI IMG/M metagenome (GOLD analysis project Ga0164243, IMG submission 108781) | Organic Plus compost microbial communities from Emeryville, California, USA - Original compost - Organic plus compost (OP) | ecosystem: Engineered > Solid waste > Mixed feedstock >... | reverse complement strand
TATTCACGTCGTTCCGCATAAGGGCAGATGGGCGACGCGCCGCGAGGATGCGGATCGTGTCAGTGGCACATTCCGGACGCAGGGGAACGCCTACGAGTCGGCACGGGCGACGGCACGTCGCGACGGAGTCGAGGTTGTCACGCATCGAAGGGATGGCACGATCCGGGACAGCGACAGCTTCGGGCGAGACCCGAATCCGCCGCGCGACAAAAAACATTAGCATTATTGCCCAGGGTGGCTATGGCGGGGGCCTACGCGCCTCCGCCATCAACGCCTCCGTTTCGGGATGTTAGAGTCAGTGGCGACGTTCGGCATATAGGTGTAAGAACGCTCGGGGAAATTGCGAGAGCGGGGACGACTTGATCTCGGTTTTCATCTCCTACTCCCACAAGGACGAGGATCTGCGTAACCAGCTTGAGACGCATCTCACGACGCTCAAGCGCGAGGGCGTTATTGATGTTTGGCATGATCGCCGAATCGCGCCCGGCGACGAGTTCGAGCGCGCCATCAATAGGGCTCTAGAAGAGGCGCAGGTTATTTTGCTTCTGGTCAGCGCCGACTTCCTTGCTTCTGAGTACTGCTACAGCAAGGAGATGTTGCGTGCGGTGGAGCGACACGATGCTGGCGAGGCCAAGGTTCTGCCAGTGATCCTACGTCCGTGCGACTGGCATCGCGCGCCGTTCGGCAAGCTGCTCGCCACTCCGACAGACGGCAAGCCGGTGAAGAAATGGCCCGACATAGACGAGGCATTTCTCCACGTCGTCCAGGACGTCCGGCGTGCGATTGAGACAATCGCGCCACGGCGAGCGACTGTGCCCCGGACAACAGCGCGCAACAGGCCTGGCGAGGAGAAATCGGCAGCAACACGTAACGGCCCGCGGTCAAGCAATCTGCGGATCCGGAAGACCTTCACCGAGGCCGACAAGGATCGGTTCATGGATGAGGCCTTCGAGTACATCGCCAACTTCTTCGAAAACTCGCTGAGAGAGCTGCAGGATCGCAATGCCGGCATTCAGACGGCCTTCAAGCGGCTCGACGCTCACAGGTTCACAGCGGTGGTATATCGGGGAGGAAAGGCCGAGTCTCGCTGCCGGATCGCTCTGGGGGGCTCGCAGTCGATGTCGGGCAGTATCACGTACGCGATGACAGACTCGCCCAGCGATACGAGCTTTAACGAAAGCGTTAGCGTCGAAGAGGGCGAGCAGATGCTTTTCCTCAAGCCGCTCGGCATGCAAGCATGGCGAGGTGGGCAGGAGAAAGAGCAGCTGACGTTTGAGGGCGCAGCGGAATACTTCTGGAGCATCTTCATTGAACCGCTGCAGCACTGATAAGACGAGTGCGCTAGCTGATCTCACGGACTCGCCAGCGCGGCACACGGTCCGCTAGACGGTCCGCGATGATCTTCGTGACCCAGTCCGCGATGTGATGATCTGCCCTAAGTGATTACTGCTCCAGGCCAGACTTGAACTAGCACCCCGTTTCCGGGAGCAGATTTTGAGTCTGCCGACGAAGATGGAATGGACGAAGGATTTCCAATAACGCGTGTTTTGCGCTGAAGGTCGCGTAGAAAGGCGCCTACTCCAAGATCCGGACACAGCTCGTATTGGCCGTTGTTCTTAGTGGCCCTCTTGGCGAAGTCTTGCGCTGATGTCCTCGCGAAGCGCGTCATTTTCGTACCAGCCGGCCAACTGTTCGAGAGCGGCGGCAACGTTCACGTGAGAATTATGCAAGGCACGCGCGTGACCGCGGTACATTGCGGCCAATTTCCGCTCCTGGGCTCCCCCTTCGTCGTAAGCGCGCGACGTCACGCCGCGCTTGTTCCTGGCGCCAATCTGGAATCCATGACGCATATCTTCGAGCTCGGGACGGTCAAGAATGTCCCGGGCCGGCTCGAACGGCCATACGCCATTAGAGTCGGCTGGCGCGTGCGCCAGAATTTGTCCGAGTGTCGAGTCGCAGACGCCGAGCCGATCCGCTTCACGGCACAAATCCCGTGCATCATCAATGAATTGCACGAACGCCGCGTTATTGATGGTGCCATCCGCCTGCGTTCCAGGCTGACGGCGGCAGTGATGAAGAACACGCCAAGCGATTTCTGCGGCGGCCTTCATGCTCTCGGATATGGGCTCATCCCGCTCACGATGGGCCGGCTTGTAGAGAAGGCACAACAATTCGGTAAATAGCTTCGGATCGGACATAATCGCGCCATAGAGCGACTTGGCTCGTCCCTCGCCCTCATAACCGAGCGCTGGGATGAGGCCAAACTCAAGGCGGATGAGACGGTCGCGCTCGATCTCTCCCGATTCTTCGAGGCGCTCCAAAATTTTGCCGATGCGGTACGATTCCGGGAGTGCGCCGTCCGGCTCCTCGCCCGTGATCATACGCTCGAGCATCTCCGCGAGGAGCTTCGGGGCGACCTTCTCCAAGTCGAAGTAGCAGACCTGCAGAGCGGACCGGGGCCGACCGGCTCGAAGCAAGCGCTGCAGTGCAAACTCCGAGCCGGCGTCATCATCGCGCAACCAGAATCCCGCATCGCAGGTCGCCCAATAGGCTTGCTCCACATCGGGTCCGCACGCGGCGGCAATCTCCCACGTCGCCCGCTCCTCGCGCGCAAGGCTAAGGAACTGCGCGAACTTAGGAACGTCCCAGCCTTGCTCCTTGCCCTTGTCCAGGACAGCGTTGAGGAACGCGACGCATCGGGCGGGTGGCAACGCGCGCAGCAAGCCGCGAATGGTCATCGTGAGCGGCTCACGAGACGTGAAATCCCCTCCCTTCTCGATGATCCAGCGAACCAGATCAGCCGCCGGAATATCGAGCCGTGCGAGAGTGACACCGACGGAGCCTGAGTTCGCACACGTTGTCGCGAGCTGCTCGATACCTTCGAAGCCATGCTCCGCGAAAACCTCGCGGAGAGCATCGCTCCGGGCCTTCTCCAGAATGTCGCTCCGCTTCTCAAAGTCCTCATCCCGGACACGGACGGGAAGGCTTGGCCAGCTCTCCGAAAACAGCCAACGGTGGCGCACAAGCAGGTCTCGCGGCGTGAGCCGGTGGTAGAGCGCCTCGATGCGCCTCAACTTATTATCAAGAGCGGCGCCCTGCACGTTGTCGTAGTTTCGGTGCCATGCGATTTTCGTCCTCAACGCCGTCCGAATTATGTCTCTGTCGTCGTCGGTGGCCGCCGGTTCGGCGAACTGACCCGCCAGCGCCAACGTCGCCGCGATCCGAGGTGGGTCGAAAATGCTGATCTTGTCGACGAGGCGCGCGATTCGCCTGGGATTGCCCTCGGAGCAGGCGATGAGCCGGTCCGCCGCAGCGACGAGCATTCCGTGCTGCTCGTGACCCGTCGCCCCCCGTCCGGCACCGGCATCATCGTCCCGCCAGCGCGGACGGGCCGACGGGCTGGCGCTGTCGGGCCCTGTATTGGTGAGCTGGTCAAGGAGGTCAAACCCAACCTCCGACTCCTTGGCGATGAGCGTGTCGAGCACGGCGATGCGCTGCTCGAGGCTCGCCGCCGTTTGGGGATACCAGGATCGGAAGATATCGACCAAGCTTGCCTTCGGTGAATTGCCCCAGTTGCCCTTGATCTCAACCCGGGCAAGACGCGCGAGGACGAGGACGACACGCGTCAGCCGCTCCGGCGCCCACGCCAGGGTTTCCAGAGCCCACAACAACCCCGCATGCCAGCAACGCCCCGTGCCTCCCGAACCGCTCGTCTCTGTGAGCAGCCGCGTGACAGGCGCATCGCGCTTGGACAGGCTTCTCTCGACGCTTCGCAAGAATACGTCCGGAGCCGCTTCCGCCAGGTTCGGGAGAAAAGAGGACAGCGACAGCCAGCGCGTGCCATCGGCCTCATCGAGCAATTCGCGGACGAAGGCCGCAATGCGGCTTTCAATTTGGAGAGCTGCGAGCGCTTGGACCTCAGGGCCTCTCACCGCGAGCTTCACCACCGTGTCGCAAAACGATTGGATGAGAAGACCTGATTGGGGCCGCTCCTTGCCATAGATCTGGGCGGCGTAGCGCTGTTCGTCAGGAAGCTCGAGCTGAGGGTCTGGCGCAACCAAGATCTCCCGCGCTGTATCAAAGAAGCGATCCAGTTCGTCGCTGGTAATCCTGTCTCCGAACAGATCGAGAAGCTCGAGGGGCGACTTGGCCTTCCAAACCCCGCCGATCTGAAGGACCGGGGCATCGTTCAGGCGCGCAAGGGAGCGCAGATTCCGTTCGATCTCTTCGTACGCCCCTCCGGAAAGCCGGGCGACGGTTTCGCGATCCGCGGTTTTTTCCGCCGACCACCCCCCGAGCAGGCAAAGCGTCGACAGGGCCTTGGCCTCTGGGGCATCAAGCCAAGCGGGTCTACGGATTGCAGGGTTCGTGGCGCGGCGCCGACGGAACACGGACCAGGACCGACCAGTGGTCGCCGCCAAGCGTTCCGCATCGCCCTGGTCAAGACCGATGCTCACGAGCGCCTTTTCGAACTCAGAGATTTTGGGCCTGTCCAGGACAAGGTCAGCATCGGCCGCACGCCCCGCCGCGCCCCCAAAAAGCCCGACCATATCACCGGCGGCGTATGGAATGACGGTTATGAGGCCGTCCCGGAGCACCGGTTTCTCGGCTATCTGCGGACTTGCGGCGATAGCAATCTTCAACGCCGAATTCTGCTGGACGAACCGCCAGCCGGATGGATCCGTCACCATGAGGGAGGACGCGACTAGATCTGGGCACGCAAGAAGGGCAGCGCATGCAAATGCAGCCGCTTCTTCAACGCTGTCGGCCCGAATCGAATATGGGTCGGTTTGTTTAGCCGCAAGCCGCTGCTGCAAGTCTTGTACGAACCGATCGCGGATGTTCTCCCGGCCGATGATGAAGGCTTCGGCCGAGATTTGGACATCGGATTGCTTGGACCAATCGTCCCAGTGCTTCTGGATGCTCTCGACGCCTTGACCTGTCAGCTCGAGTTCATCCGCGAACTGCAACGCAACCGCGGGGCTCTGCTCGAGCCATTGCTCGAGGTCATCCGCATCATAGGCTCTCACGTCAGCCCAATCGGCAGCCTCTCGCTTCGCCTTCAGCCACTGCGCTTTGCGGCTCCATCGCCGTGCCGTGACGATGACCAACGTTGCCTCATTGCGGATTGCGCCGGGCGTTTCCTTTGTCCGCTTATCGTAATCGCGATTGGCCTTGGACGTTGCCTGCGCCTCGCAACTGAGTTCCCAGAACGAGCGGCCCTTCGGCACCCACGGGCTGCCATGTTCGCTCACGATTACGCCGTCCCATCCGGGCTGGCTCGTCGAGTCGCCGGCGGGCACAGCAATCTGCGTGATGCTTCCCGCGGTGTGGATGAGCCGACGGATGTAGCGCGGAAGCTGGGCCTGCGCCTGTTTGCCTTTGGCCCAATCCTCAATCTGCCGCGCCGTAATGTGCATATATGCGGTCTGGCTGCGCGAATCGGACAGTAACGCCCAAGCTTCACCCGAACGTGCTCGACATTCAAGTGCGGCCCAGCGATCACTGATCTTCGCTGCTACCGTGCCGTCCCCCGTCACGGCAGTAAGTGGGGTTCAAAGCCCTCGCGATGGCCGAGTGGCTTAAGGCGCCGGACTGATATTCCGGTAAACCCCGGAAGAGGTTTCAGGGGGCTGAATCCCCTTTGCTCTGCCACTTACAGGCCTTTGTTTTCACTACTTATTTCCGGATTTAGGCCAAGTTTAATTCGGGCGACGTCCCCGCGCGTTTACAAAGCGCTACGAGCAGAAGCGGTGCAGCCGTCGACGATCGCCTTGCCAGTGAGCTTCGCTAGCTGCCACATCAGGCGCTAGGCTGCCGGTTCGGGATCCTTTTCGGCAATCGCTTCCGCGAGGCGTGCAAAAGCCAGCATGCCCGGATCGTCAATCCCAACACTTTTTTCCGCGAACATTCTTGCCCGTCCGACCCGACACGGCTTGTCGCGCAGCCGCTCAAGGACATCGCGCGCAGCCGCCACGGTCTTGGTGCGGATCTCGTGGAGGTCGCAAACACCTTCGATCGCGTCCGCAACCGCATCAAGCGAGTCGACGACTGTCTTGTCGCCAATGCTGGCGCCGCCCCGCCCCATCATGGCCTCCTTGGCCGCGTTTAGGATCCCTTGCAAGGCGCCCCAGTGGACCTCCGTTGTTCCCTTCGTGGCTTTCGATGCAGCCAGCAGCGCGGTCGCGAAGAGGGTCCCGAGGCTTGATCCAGTCGCTTGTGCCGCTGCGCGGGCGAGAGCGCCGAAAGCGGAGCCGACATCGGCCGCCGCCCCAACGTCCTGGGCCGCAAGCTTGCCAAGGACGCGGGCCAGCATCCCGCCGGTGTCGCCGTCGCCCAGCTTTGCATCAGCGGCATTCAATTCTTGCTCGAGCGTGTCCATGCGCGCCTTGGCCCGCATGACAGCGGCGGCGACGTCTTGTGCCGTAAAGCCCATTAGACGACCGTCCAGAAGGGGCAGGATGCCGGCGCAGCCAGCAGCCTCTCGAGCTCATCATCGAGAAAACAGAGACTGATCGATGCGCCGGCCATCTCCATCGATGTGACAAAGGAACCGACAAGCGGCCGGACGATCGAGAAGCCCGAGCTGTCGAGCCGCCTGCCGGCGCGTCGGTAAAGAATGAAAAGTTCCTCCAACGGTGTCGCGCCGAGGCTATTGACCAGGACCGATACGCGGCCCCCCGCTCCTTCAGGACGATCCGCCAGAATGCGCTCGATCATTTCGTCGGCGATGGCATCGGCGGATCTGAGCTTGTCGCGCCAGATGCCCGGCTCGCCATGGATTCCCATCCCCATCTCCACCTCGTCGGCGCCGATTTCGAAGCTCGGTTTGTCGGCGCCCGGCACTTGGCAAGGCCCGAGGGCGACACCGACCGTGCGCGTGCGGGCAACGGCTTTGGCGGCTGTTGCGGTTACCTCTTCGAGCGAAGCACCTTCCTCGGCTTTGGCGCCGGCCGCCTTGTAGGCGTAAATGATGCCGGCGACGCCACGGCGCTTTTCCCGCTCGTGCGCCCCCCCACTCGCAATGTCATCATTGCCGAGAACGGTCGTCGTCTTGATGCCGTCCGCTTCAAGAAATTCGCCGGCCATATCGAAATTCATCCGATCGCCGCCATAGTTTCCATAAAGTCTGAGGACACCACGGCCGCCGTTGGCGAACCGGATTGCTTCCATGCAGGACTCCACGGTCGGCCCTTCGAAGACATTGCCGATGGAGCAGGCATCGAGGAGGCCGTGTCCGACATAGCCCGTGAAGAGAGGTAGATGGCCGGAGCCGCCGCCTGAAACGATCCCAACCTTACCCTCGCGCATGCCTTCCGCGCGCCGAATGACACGGCCACTTGCGCCATCCCGTCGGAGCGATGGGTTGGCGGCCGTGAGACCGTCGAGCATCTCATCTACGAAATCGACCGGATTATTTATGAGCTTCTTCACGTTTCCTCCCACAGGCCCGGGACCTACTTGAAATCAACACTATGGCCACCCCCACACCGTCGTCGCACCCGCCCACTGCAGACCGCTCCGGAATCGGCGTGGCTAAACCGGCGCCCAACTCTTGGTGACGCAAGCTTTCGTATGCGGTGGGCGATCACCGGATCGATGCCCCCTGAGCCGCAGCCGGCCCGCTAAGGAGTGGCGCCTTTCTGCACGTGCGGCCCCGGGGGCTGCGACGCGGCTCTTTCGCTCTTTTGCTCGTATCCGAACTGAGCCAGGACCTCATCCGTGTGTTCGCCGAGAGCCGGCGGCGGTCGATCGGTCCCGAGCCGGCTGCCTCTCAACGCGAACGGCAGATTCACGATATCGATCGGACGATCGAGCTTTTTGGTGCCATGCAAGGTCATCAACAGCTCGCGGTGCGCGATCTGGGGATGTTCGAGCGCCTGCGGGATCGCTTTGATCACAGCAGCCGCCAACCCGGCGGCCTTGAGGCGGCGCTCCCAATTTTCCGCCGTATCGCCGCTTAAAGCCTTTTCCACCGCCTCTCGAAGACTGTGGCGGTTCTCAATCCGGGACGGCCAATCCACGAAGCGAGGGTCGCCGAGGATATCCGCGATGCCAAGGGCATCGCAGAGCTTTCTGAACTGCGGCTCGGTATTGACCGTGATCATGAGATGACGGTCGCGAACGGCGAATACGTCCGATGCCGGGATCCGGGTCCATGCGAGGTTTCCCAATCGCTCCGGCATCGTATGGCCGATGTTCCACCACGCGACCTGACTGCGCATCGCACATAGGATCGAGTCGAACATCGCAACGTCGATGTATCGCCCCTCGCCGGTCGCGGCTCTCTGGAACAGCGCGGACGAGACTGCGAACGCCGCGCCGTACCCGGTGATGATGTCCGCGACGGGAATACCGACCCGTGTCGGGCTCCCGTCCGGAAAGCCGGTGATCGACATCAATCCGCAAGCTGCTTGAATGGCGCCGTCGTATCCCGCCGAGCTCGCTTCCGGTCCCGTCTGGCCGTACCCGGATATGGAGCAGTAGATGAGGTCGCGCTTGAGCGACTTCAGATCGTCGTAGGCCAGTCCGAGCCGGGCCATCACACCCGGTCGGAAGTTCTCTACGACCACATCCATCTGCCTGATCATGTCCCGGATCAGGCCGCGACTTTCGGGATTCTTCAGGTCGATCGCGACCGACCGCTTTCCGGCGTTGAGGCTCAGAAAGGTCGAGCCCATGCCCAGCGCCTTGAGCTCGCTATTTCCGCAGAACCCGCGCGCCTCGTCGCCGCCGTCCGGATGCTCGATCTTGATGACGTCCGCCCCCATCAAGGCTAGGAGCTCGGTGGCGAACGGCCCGGCGACAACGCGGGTGAAGTCCAGGATCTTCACGCCTTGTAGTGGACTGGGACGCGACGCGTTGCCGTCCGCCGCCTCTTCTTTTTGATGCCGCATCGGCTGATCTGCCTTATCCAGTTCTACCGGCCGCGAAACACCGGCTTTCGCTTCTCGACGAAGGCCAACTGCGCTTCGCGTGAGTCTTCCGTCGCTGAGAGCTTGATCGTTTCGCTCGCTTCATAGAGCGCGGCCTCGCGATACGGCAGCGCCTCGGCCATCGCGAAGACGGCCTTGGCGGCCATGACGGCGAGGGGCGGCTTCGCGGCGATCGCCTCCGCGATTCGCATCGCTGCCGCGAGCACTTGGTCCTTCGGCACAACCTCTTGGACGACGTCCACGCGATAGAGATCCTGGGCCGAGATCTTGCTGCTCGTCAGGAAGGCCCATCGGGCACGCCACGGCGTGAAAGCCCGGGAAAGGGCCGCCGCACCGCCGACCATTCCGCGGTCGATCTCCGGCATCCAGAGATAGGCGTCCTCAGAGGCGACCAGAATGTCGCACGCCATCATGAATCCGCCGCCGGCGCCGATCGCGGGGCCGTTCATTGCGCCGATCACCGGCTTTTTGCAGTCCATGACGGCCTGGACGCTGGAGATCGACATGCGATTCACATGGCGATATCTGCCGCCATCGGCGCGAACCTGCGATCTTTCCTTCATGTCCGCACCGCCGCTCAGATATTTGCCCTTGCCGGTCAAAATGACGACGGAGACGTCCGGATCTTCACTCAGGCGGTCGAAGATCTCGATGATCTCAAACCGGCTGGCTTCGCTGAACGCGTTCACCGGCGGCCTGTCGAACGTGACCGTCGCGATGCGTGACGTCTTCGATACTTGGAAATTCTTGTACTCCACGGCTTCTACCTCGACTTTCATGGCTGAACGCTATGCACGACTTCGAAAGACCGCAAACCCTCTTCTCGAATTCTGGAATTAGCATCTGGCGCGGCTTTGGATGGCCGACACATCTCGGCCCTTCTGCTAGAATGCACGACCGCTGCCCCACCTTCGTCAAAGAGACTCGATGCTTTCCGATCCACATCTTGAAAAGGCATTCCAGCAAGCGACCGCGTTGCATGAACCGGCGTTCGAGCAGTTCTTTCTGGTCCGCCTATACGGTTTGCGGTTCTCCTACGCACCCGGTAGCTGCACGGTGGAATTGATGGTCCGTCCGTGGATGCATAATCCGCGCGGCACGCTGCATGGCGGCGTCATCGCGTTCGGTCTCGACGTATCGATGGGCCACCTGCTCAACCGCGAGATCGGCCCGTGTGCGACGGTTGAAACCAAGACTCAATTCCTGCGCCCGGTGATCGACGGAGAGGTCCGCTTCACGGCCACATTCCTGAAGCGCGGCAAGAGCCTGCAGCACCTTCAATCGACATTGACGGATGCCAG
>Ga0164243_10016210_pt1 | contig 10237 bp, 9 predicted proteins | sample OricompcompostOP_FD_108781 | JGI IMG/M metagenome (GOLD analysis project Ga0164243, IMG submission 108781) | Organic Plus compost microbial communities from Emeryville, California, USA - Original compost - Organic plus compost (OP) | ecosystem: Engineered > Solid waste > Mixed feedstock >... | reverse complement strand
ATTCGACTTGTTGATCCTGAGGCCCTGGGTGCACCGCCCGTCCTTCACGTTCGGGTTGAACGGCGCGTCCTTCTTGATAGACGCGTTGTATTCCTGGACCTCGCGGATGAAGCGCTGGGCATCGACCCCTTCGAGCTTCGTCGCCAGCTCCTCGATGGAGTTTGCCTCCACTTTGGTGATCTGCTTGATTCGATACTCGTCGCGCAGCAGGTGGACGACCTTCTGGTCGAAGATCTGCCAGGCGAATTGCTGGGGCTGGTTGAGGATGACGCGTCCGTACTTGGCATAGGTGTAGTTCCGGAAATCCGCGCCTTCGTCCACGAAGCGCTCACCATTGGCATTGACCATGATGCCGAATGGATAGCTGTGCTTCTGGAAACCGTCGCCGACCTCCAGGTCGCCGAAGGGCGGCGCGTTGCGGTCCCAGCCGACGGCATGGCAGCCTGACCAGTGTCCCCACGGCATCGCCCCGGCTTCCAGCGCCATCTTGATGCCATCGCCTGTGTTGAAGCGCGTTCCGCGAACCTTTGCCAGCTCCCAGTTGGGGCCCAGATAGCGGCTGCGCCACTCCGTATTGGCCTGGAAGCCTCCGCAGGCGAGCACGACGGCACCCCCGAGGAGTTTGGTGGTTCGGCCGTTGATGCGGGCGATCACGCCATGAACGCCATTGTCGTCGGAAATGAGCGACAAGGCACGGGCGTTGTGGCGTATGTCGATGCCCTCCTTGGCTGCGCGGCTGTGAAGCGCCTCGACAAGGCCAGGCCCGCCGCCCCAGGATTCGACCGTCATGCCGCCCCAGAACTTGAATTTGCCGTCCACCTTGAAGGCCTGCCGGCCGTAGATGGGCTGGAAGCGCACGCCCTTCGAACGCATCCAGACCATGGTTTCGAGACTCTTGGTGACCAGGAGTTCCGCCATGTCCGGATCCGTACGGTACTCGGTGACGCGGCCCATGTCGTCGAAGAACTGATCTTCGGTGTAGGTCCGAAGTCGGTCCGCGCGATCTCCTCCTCCGTCAGGTCCGGCATGACCTTCAGGAGGTCGTCCAGCCCTGCATAGGCAAAGCGGATTCCACCCGCTGTAAAGCTGCTGTTGCCGCCATGTTCGGTTTCGGGCGCCCTCTCCAGCACCAGAACCGAGGCTCCGTTCTCGCGGGCGGATAGAGCAGCGCACATCGCAGCATTGCCTGCACCCACCACAATCACATCATGAAAACTTTCGGTCATCGCCGCCTACTGTTTTTGAACTTGCCCAGCGCAATCTACCGTATACAAATGTATGCGCAAGTGTTTTTATGCTTTTCGCCCACAGCTCGGAATGGCAAAGTAGGGAGGCTTGAATGTCTGGCCGCTTTTGTATACTGTTGTCGACATTATTATACGAAGATGGCGGAGAGCAAGCGCGGGCTTGCTTGTGCCGGGAGGAGCAGATGAAGTTCAGGAGCGCATCGTGTCCGTCAGGACGGGGCACCGTGGAAGGTTTCAAGTCGCGTTTGTCGATTGCGGCGGGTGATTGCTGATGGCCCGCCCATATCCTCTGCATCGCCGGCAGATCGAGGCCATTCTTCTGGCCTGGGGGATGCCTGAAGCCCATGCGGCCCGCACGGCGGATATTCTTGGTTGGGCCGATCTGCACGGCGTCGAAAGCCACGGCATCTCGATGCTGGTGGAATATGACATGCGCTTCCGCGCAGGTCGTTTGAAGATGGATCCGGAATTACAGGTGGTGCGCGAAACGCCTGTCTCCATCCTGGTCGACGGCGGCGGCGGGATGGGCCACGTCGCCTACGCCATGGCGGTCGATGCGGCGATCGATAAGGCGAAGGCGAGCGGCATCGCTGTGGCCTCGGTCCGCAATTCCTCGCATTTCGGCGCGGTCGGCTACTTCACCAATCTCGCGGCGCAGGCTGGATTGATCGGCATGGGCGCTACCAGCGCCGCTGGCATCCGCGTGGCGCCGACCAATGGCGCGGAAGCGAAGCTCGGGACCGACCCCTGGTCTTTTGCTGCGCCCAGCACGGACGAAAACCCGTTCCTGCTCGACATGGCCACGACCACTGTCGCCTACGGCAAGATTCGCAACAAGATGAATGAAAGCGTGCCGATGCCGCTCGGCTGGGGCACCGACAATCAGGGCAGACCGACAACGGACCCGCTCGACGTAACGCGGCGCGGTGGTTTCATGTCACCGCTCGGCGGCACGCCGGAAGGCGCAAGCTACAAAGGCTACGGCCTTTCCGTGATGGTCAACATCCTGTCGTCCTGCCTCTCCGGTTCGACGCTTATCACGGATCCGATGCATACGAAGAAGCCGAAGGGCTTCGACATCGGGCATTTCTTCCTCGCCCTCGATCCCAAGCTCTTCCGCGAAGCTGGTGAATTCGAAGCGGATGTCGGCTTTCTCTGCGCAGCGTTGCGCAACACCAAGCCCGTCGAAGAGGGGAAGCCGGTCATGGTCGCCGGCGATCCGCAATGGAAGATGGCCGAGGAGCGGCTGCGTGACGGCATCTCGATCGGGAAGGGCCTGCGCGCAAAGCTCGTCGCGGTCGCAGAGGCTGCGGGGGTCGAATGGCTTCTCGACGGCGTTGATGACGGCCGGGGCGGGCCGGCAGCCGAGAGCAGGCCGGAACTCGCGGGCTCATGACGGAATGCCGGTTCGCGGAACTGGCCGTTTATGTTGACATCGTTCCTTGTGGGACGGCGGGCCGCTTGAAAGCGGGCCAACGCATTCAGGGAGGCAGAATTGGGCACTTGTGCGGTAGAGTTGGAAACGTCGGCTGTTTGCCGGCAACCGGGGGGAGGATCTTGATGGTTGCAAAGGACACAGTCAGTTCTGTCGTCGTTTTCCTGTTTTCGCTGGGCGCGTTCATTCTCGCGCAAGGCTATGGCGGGGGAGCGGAACTGTTCCCCCAAGGGTTGGCGGTGATCATGATGCTCGCTTCGGGGGCAATGTTCCTGCGCGCCGTCTTCTGGCCGGCCGCCATTCCGGAAGGAATCCCGAAGATGGATCGGTCGGAGAGGGGCGTCATTACGCTCTGCGTGATCGCGACGATCGCTTACGTGGCGCTCATCGTACCGCTCGGGTTTGTAACGGCGAGCGTCGTCTTCGTCATCGCGATGTCCTATGCGCTGGGAATGCGCAACCATCTGGTGATCTGGCTGACGGCCATCGGCTTCGTCGGCGCGCTTTATTATCTGTTCGCCCGCGTTTTTCACACCCCGCTGCCGAGGGACCTGGTCCTCGGCCTGCTCGGGATCTAGGTGGCCGCCATGTTTCAAGAAATCTTCGCAGCGCTCTATGAAATGATGACGATCGGAACGATCGTCGCCATGATCTGCGGCACGTGCCTCGGCATCTGCCTCGGCGCGCTTCCGGGCATCGGCGCCACGTTGGGTATCGCGCTGGCTATCCCTTTCACCTATGGCATGGGCCCGCTGCCGGCCCTCGCTCTCCTTGCGGGCATCCACAACGGCAGTTCGCAAGGCGGCGCCATTCCCGCGATCCTGCTCAACATGCCCGGCACGCCCGGTGCGATCGTCACGACCTGGGACGGCCATCCGCTTGCGCAGCAGGGCAAGGCCGGCGGCGCGATCAATCTTTCCGCCATCTCCTGCGCGGTCGGCGGCAGCCTGAGCGCTTTGTCGCTGATCCTGCTCGCCCCGCCACTGGCGAAGGTGGCGCTGGCCTTCGGCCCGCCTGAGATATTCTGGGTCAACGTGTTCGGCATCGCGACGGTCGCGGCCCTTCTCGGCAACGATCTGCTTAAGGGCTTCATCGCCGCCTGCTTCGGCCTCTTCATCAGCGCGGTCGGTCTGGACAACGTATCGGGCCACGAGCGCTACACCTTCGGCACGCTGGAACTCGTCAACGGTGTCGCGACCGTGGCCGTCATGGTCGGAATGTTCTCGCTGCCGCCGGCCTGGAACCTGGTCCGCCATGCGCGAAAGCGTCAGAATGCGGCCGAATCGATGGGCAAGATCCGCATTGTCTCAGAGAAGATCTGGACGATTGCCGGCGTCTGGCGCGCCTGGGCGGTTTCCTCCTTCATCGGCATCATCAACGGCATCCTGCCGGGCTCGGCGATCGCCTCCTTCATCGCCTACAACGAGGCCAAGCGCGTCTCCAAGAATCCGGAGAAATTCGGCAAGGGAAGCATCGAGGGCTTGGCTGCGGCCGAATGCGTCAACGCGGCCGACAACGCCTCCGCGCTGATCCCGACGCTGACGCTCGGCGTTCCGGGCAGCAACGTCGCCGCTCTCATGCTGGGCGCGCTCTTGATCCAGGGCTTCCAGCCCGGCCCGCAGCTCTTCCGCGACGCGCCGGAGATCGTCTACGGCTATTCCTGGGCGCTGGTGATCACTGCACTGCTCCTGATCCCTCTGGGAGGGGCGCTGGCGAGCCGCGTCTTCGCCAACGTGCTGCGCATCCCGACGACGCTGCTCCTGCCGCTCATCATCGTGATCGCGAGCGCCGGCGTGTTCGCCTCGCAGAACTCGATGTTCGACGTCTATGTGGCGGCGTTTTTCGGCGTGGTGGGTTTGGCGATGATCCGCTTCGACTTCCCGATCGCGCCCGTGATCATCGGACTCGTGCTCGGGGCGAAGGCGGAGTTCAACCTGCGCGTCTCGCTGATGATGTCGGCCGGCGATTACGGAATTCTCATCTTCCGTCCGATCTGCATCATCCTGATCATCCTGACCATCCTGATCGTGACATTCCCGCTGTACCGCGCATACCAGGACTGGCGGAACCGGAAGGGCGGCCAGGGGGAAGTCTCGGCCGAGCACTGAACCACAGACGGGAGGCCCGGATATGCAGGCCTCCCGGTGACCTTTTGTCGAATATGAGGAGCAAGGAATGAGTTCCGCGGAACCGGACGGGCAGCGCGCGTGGCATGAAATCATCAAGGACGTGCTCAAGGAGAACAATGTCAGGCTCGCCACCTATGTGCCTGATAACGTGCTGTCGCCCCTGATCAGGGGACTCCATGCGGACCCCTTCTTCACCACGTTCTGCTGCGCGCGGGAGGAGGAGGCTGTCGGCATCGCGACGGGGGCATGGCTTGGCGGTACGCTTGGGGTCGTGCTGATGCAGACGAGCGGCTTCGCCACGCTGCCGAACGTGCTCGCCTCACTCGCCGTGCCCTATCAGATACCGCTTCTCATGATCATTTCCGAGCGCGGCACGCTTGGGGAGTTCAATCTCGGCCAGGCGATGGTCTGCCGCACGATGCGGCCGGCGCTCGACTCCATGGGCATCGAGAACCACACGCTGCGCCGCCTGGACGAGGTGGCCTTCGTCGTCGACCGCACCATTTCCCAGGCCGTCTCCACCCAGGCGCCGGCGGCGATCATCCTCAACGCGCTGCTTACCGGCGGCAAGGTCGAGAAGAAGAAGGAGAACTGATCATGCCGGGCATGGAAAGCAACGAACGCAAGGTGATGAGCCGGGCCGAGCTCACGAAGCGCCTGGTGGGCAAGCTCAAGAATGAGGAAGCCGTCGTCGGCGGTATCGGATGGACCAACTTCGAGCTTTGGGGTGCGGGCCAGCGGCCGCAGAATTTCTATATGCTCGGCTCCATGGGCCTTGCCTTCCCCATCGCGCTTGGGGTTGCGATCGCGCAGCCCAAGCGCCGCGTGATCGGGCTGGAAGGTGACGGCTCGCTCTTGATGCAGGTTGGGGCGCTTGGCACCATCGCCAGCCGCAACCAGAAGAATCTCGTCATGGTGGTGTGGGACAACGGCGCCTATCAGATCACCGGCGGGCAGCCTGCCGCAACGGCCACGGTGGTCGACGTGGTGGGTCTTGCGCGCGCGTCAGGGCTTGAAAAATCATACTGGGCAAAGGACGAAGCGCATTTCGACCAGCTGATTGATCGCGCTCTCTCGGAGGACGGCCCCTTCTTCATCGCGGTCAAGATTGATAGCGCCAAGCCCGCGGCGACCACCCATCGCGATCCCGTTCAGATCCGCGAGCGCTTCATGCGCGGGCTGGGAGTGCGCGAGGCGATCTAGTGGAGGCTCCCACCCCTCCCCACTGTGGGGAAGGGTGGGGCGGCGCCCTCAAATCTTCGTGTGTTTCCAATAAAGCAGGCGCCAGCTTTCCGCGTTTCTGCTCCAGACGCCCAGGAACGCGAAGTCCGTCACGCGGGTGTCCTGTCCCTCCTGACGGGTGACGGCGATTTCGCCGGACATCACGGCCGTGTTGTCCGCCTTTTGCACCGTCACCTTGCGCCGTTCGAAGCCCTTCAAGCTGAACGCACCAGAGGAGATGGAGCCGATATAGGCGTTCTTGTCTTCCGTCCGTCCGCTGGCGTGGACATAGAGAAAATCGTCCGCCAGCAATGAGCCGAGCGCGCCCGCGTCGGCTTTCGTAAGGGCATTGCAACGCGCGAGCTCGGCCCGGTTGATTTCATCTGCGATCTTGTCGGCCACTTTCTTATTCCCCGTTTGATGCGTGTTCCGGCTCACGAAAGCACGCGTATCTTCGATTTCTCGATCAGCTCGAAGTCGATCTCCACGCCGAGCCCCGGTCCTTTCGGCACGTGGACGAAACCGTCGGAGCCGACGGAAAGGTCCACCACCAGCCCGCATTTCTGCGCCTCATCCGGCAGCACGACCTCGAAATATTCGGTGTTTGGGATGGCGCAGAAGACGTGCAGGTTGGCGACGTTGTTGAGCGAATTGCCGCCATGGTGCAGTTCGTAATTGAGCCGGAACGCTTCGGCCAGATGCGCCGTCTTCAGGCAGGCGGTGATGCCGCCCTTCAAGGCCACGTCGCCGCGCAGCGCATCCGTCGCCTTCTGCGAAACCCAGGGCTCGTAGGCATGGAACGCGCCTGGTGAAAGCTCCGTCGCCATGACCTGGATTTCAAGCTTCTGCTTCAGCTTGGTGTAGTTGTAGATGTCCTCGAAGGGGAGCGGATCCTCGAACCAGTAATAGCCGAGCTCCTCCAGTTCCCGCCCCACCCTCAACGCCTCGGGATAGGTGTAGACGCCTGTCGAATCGAACATCAACCGGTAATCGTCGCCCACCGCCTTGCGGACTGCGCGGGCTACTTCCACGTCCCTTTGCCAACCGAGCCGCGGCGGGTGCACTTTGTAGGCGGCATAGCCATGCGCTTTCACGGCTTGGGCCTCCTCTACATATTGCTCCACCTCCGCCCATCCGGGCGAACTGGCATAGGCTGGCGCCTTTTCCCTGAAGCCGCCGATCAACCTGTAGATGGGCAGGCCCGCGACCTTGCCGGCGATGTCCCAGAGGGCGACGTCGATCGCACCGACGCAGCGCCAGGTGGAAAGCCCCGCGCGGCGGGCGAGATCCTTGTAGATCGCCTCGCGCTGCAGTGGATCCCGACCAACCACGACCGACTTCAGGGCAATGACCAGCGAGGCAGCATCCAGTTCTGCCGTGCGGACGGGCGAGCCCAGAAAGGCGTGTCCCTCAATCCCTTCATCGGTCGAGATCCTGAGCAGCCCCAACGTCAGCTTGCCCGAGCCCGGCAACGTATGCCGCCCGTACGAGGCCTGGGGGATGGCCCGCTCGAACATGGTGACGGTGACATCGGTGATCTTCATTTCTTCCTCCCATCGCCGCCGACGGCGAACATTCCGCATTATCCGTTTGCATATATTTGCATATCTTCGTATACAATAGCAATGCCGAGAACCTGGGTGCGTTTTCGGCGGGGTTCAGGAGGCAGCCGATCGGCTGAGAACCCGCAACTTGGGAGGAAGCTCATGAAATCAGCACGAATCTGTCTTTTGGCTGCCGCCGTGCTCGGCGGTGGAATTGGCCTTGCTGCGGCGGAATATCCGGAGCGCCCCATCATCTTCCAGGTCCCGTTCGGGGCGGGCGGCGGCACCGACGTCGCAGCGCGCACCTACGCGCCGTATCTCGAAAAGTGCCTGGGTGCCGGCGCGGAACTCGTCGTTATCAACAAACCCGGCGCCAGCGGACAACTGGGCTTTGCCGAGCTCGCCAATTCAGAGCCTGACGGCTACATGATCTCGACGCTGAACGCGCCGAACTTCGAGATCGGCGCGATCACCGGCACGGCCTATAAGCTCGACCAGTTCGAGCTTCTGGGCAACATCGTCGGCACGAATGTCACCCTCGTGGTGAAAAAGGACAGCCCGATCAAGACGCTTGCCGATCTGGTCGAGGCCGCGAAGAACGCGTCGACACCGATCAACATCGGCACTGCTTCGCTCGGCGCCGAGGATCATCTGACGGGCCTGCGTTTCGCCAAGATGGCCGGCGTGGAATTTTCGACGCTGCCGCTCGAAAGCGCCGGCAATGTCCGCAACGCGGTCATCGGTGGGCACATTCAGGTAGGCAGCCTTTCGAACAACGAGACGGCGCCTTTCCGTGACCAGTTGCACGTGCTTGCAAGCGCAACGCCCGAGCGTCTGCCGGAAATGCAGGACGTACCGACCTTCCGCGAGCAGGGCTTCGATCTCGTGGCCGGCTCCAATCACGTGCTTGGGACCAAGGCCGGTGTGCCGGAGGAAATCCGCGCCAAGCTCGCCGGCTGCATAGAGCAGGTCGCGAAGGATCCGGCCTTCCTGGAAGATGCGAAGAAGCGCTCGGTGAGCCTCAATCCCATGAATGCCGAAGAAGTGAAGGCCTTCATCGCGAAAGAACATTCCGACCTGGAGGAGCTCTGGAAGACGGAGCCCTGGCAGTAGGTGGGACCAAAGTGCCCTGCGGGTCTCGGCCGCGGCCGGAGACCCGCCAACACGAAGCCTCTGATGGAGATGAGCTGCATGCGTTACGGCGCCATGATGCTTGCCCTCGCCCTCGCGGGAGGGACTGCGACGGCCGCGATGGCCGAATACCCTGAACGGCCGATTACCTTCATCGTGCCTTTTGCGCCCGGCGGCGGCGCCGATGTCGGCGTCCGGCTGATGGAACCCTTCATGGAGAAATGCCTCGGCGGCGAGCTGGTCGTGGTCGACAAGCCGGGCGCAGGTGGCGCGGTCGGCATGTTCGACATCGCCAATGCGGCGCCTGATGGCTACACGCTCGGCAGCATCATTACGCCGAACCTGCCCGTGAACACCATCGCCACGGAAAATCCGCGCTTCACGATGGACAGTTTCGACTATCTCGCCAATCTTGTTGGGACGCGCGTCGCCATCAGCGCGCGGAAGGGTGGCAGGTTCACCACCATCGAGCAGCTTATCGAGGCGGCCAAGGAAACGCCTGTCCAGGCGGCGATCACACAGCCCGGCGCAGACGACCACCTGGTGCTGCTCCGCCTCATGCAGCAGACCGCCGCGAAGTTCGAATTCATCCCCATGGTGGAATCGCCGCTTGCCCGCAATGCGGTGATGGGCGGGCATGTCGAGATACTCGGGCTTTCGGTGACCGAAAGCGCCAATTTCAAGGAGCAGCTCGAGACCCTCGCCATCGCGGGCTCCGAACGCTTTGCCGGCCTGCCGGAGGTACCGACGCTGAAGGAATTCGGCTGGGACATCACCGCCGGCAATACGTTCCTGATGGGGGCGCCCGCCGGATTGCCGGCCGATATCAAGGCAAAGCTCGATCAGTGTTTCCAGACTGTCGGGCGGGACCCCGAATACCGCAAGCAGATCGCAGAACGGAACTTCATCTTCGCGCCGATGAATGCCGCGGAGACGGAAGCCTTCGCACGCGGTGAATATGACGCGCTGAAGAAGCTCTGGGATGAAGATCCCTGGATCAAGGATTAATCGGAGAAGGATCGCTCGCACGATGAAGATCACGGCCGTCGAAACCCTTTATTGCAGCGCCGGCTGGCGCAACCTTTCCTTCCTGAAGATTTCCACCGACGAAGGGCTCGTCGGCTGGGCGGAATTCCCGGAAAACCACATCAACAATGTGCTCTCGCCGCTCGTCCGCCACATGGGCCGGCAGATCGTTGGCGAGGATCCGCGGCGCGTCCACCCGCTGATCGACCGACTCCGCCGCGCCGCTTGGGGCGTGCCCTTCGGGGCGGTGTCGCGATGCATCGGTGCGATCGAGAACGCGCTCGTGGACATCAAGGCCAAGGCTCTGGACGTGCCGGCCTATGAGCTCATCGGCGGCAAGATGCGCGATGATATCCGCATGTACTGGTCCCATTGCGGCTCCTACCACGTCACGAACTGGAAGGACCTCGGCGTGCCCCGCATCACGTCGCTTGACGATGTGAAGGCTTTGGGCCGGCAGGTGCGGGAGTCCGGCTATCACGCGCTCAAGACCAATCTCATGAT
>Ga0164243_10016205_pt1 | contig 10238 bp, 8 predicted proteins | sample OricompcompostOP_FD_108781 | JGI IMG/M metagenome (GOLD analysis project Ga0164243, IMG submission 108781) | Organic Plus compost microbial communities from Emeryville, California, USA - Original compost - Organic plus compost (OP) | ecosystem: Engineered > Solid waste > Mixed feedstock >... | reverse complement strand
GGCCATGCGCTCGTGCAGCAGCGCGAGCGGCGCGTCGGACGTGCCCTCCAGGAAGGCGCGCGCCTGGGCGACGTGCTCCTGGTACTCGGCGCGGGTGCAGCGGCCGGCGCAGGGCGCGAGGCAGCGCGACAGCTGTCCGCGCATGCACAGCGGCTCCTGTCGCAGCGGGAAGAGCTGCCCCTGGTCCGCCAGCCGCATGGGCGTGTCCGCCGCGCAGTCGCGCAGCTCCAGCAGGTCGCTCACCGCGCGCACCACCTCGGCCACCGCGCCGCGGCCGTGGAAGGGGCCGAAGTAGTCGCCGCTCGCGCCGCTGACGCGCCCCACGACGTGCAGCCGGGGCACCGCCTCGCGCGTGAGATGGATGAAGCAGTGGCCCCGGTCCCGCTTGTGCTCGACGTTGTAGAGCGGGCGGTGGAGCTTGATGAGCCGCAGCTCGCGCAGCAGCGCGGCGAACTCGCTGGGCTGGTGCTCCCACTCCACCTGGTGCGCGTGCGCGATGATTTCGCCCGCCTTCTCGCGCCCGTCCGCGCGGAAGTAGGAGAGCAGCCGGGAGCGCACCCGCACGGACTTGCCCACGTAGAGCACCTCGCCGGAGGGGCCCAGCATCCGGTAGACACCGGGCCGGTTCTCCGCGTTCGCGCGGACGTGGGCGAGCAGGGCTGCGACGCGGGGATGCATGTGCGGCGAGTGACACGTCCCGGCGACACGCCGGACAGGTCACCGTACACCTCGCGGCTCCCGGGGAGGGGATGGCGTGGAGCGCGCCGCCGCGCCAGGTCGCAGGGGGAGCAGCCCGACAGCGCCGGAGGGCCGGGGCAGGCCCTCCGGCGGACGGAGCGCCCGGTGCTCAGGCTGGCTCGATGAAGTTGAGCCGGTAGCCGTCCGGGTCGGTGACGACGACCTCCCGGGTATGCCAGGGCTGCACGGTGGGGCCCTCCACGTGGGCGCCCTGGGCCTGGGCGCGCAGGAGCAGCTCGTCGAGGGCGCCCGGGCCCTCCGCGCGGAAGCCCACGAGCACGCCCAGTCCCCGCCGCCCCTCCAGCTTGAGCTGGGCGGGAGGCGCGACGAGGTAGAGGTCCACCTTGCCTGCCCACACCAGGTGGATGAAGGGCGGCTCGTGCTGCGTGCGTTCGAACCCGAGCGCCTCGTAGAACGCCCGAGAGCGCTCCGGGTCCGAGACGAGCAGCTTGACGAAGCCCGCCGTCACTTCGTCTGGCCCTCGGCGGCCAGCGCGGCCTGCACGTGCGGACGCTGGGCCACGCGGGCATGGTACGCGCGCACCGCCGGGAACGGCTCCAGGTCGACCTGCATGGGCCTGGCCCAGTTGAGCACCGTGAACAGGTACGCGTCCGCCACGGAGAAGTCCTCACCCAGCAGGTACGCGCGCTTCTCGAGCTGGGCGTCCAGCACCTTCAGGCGCGCGGCGAGCCGCTCGCGCATGATCTTCTTCCCCTCGTCCGGGAAGGCGGGGTTGAACAGCGGGCTGAACGCCTTGTGGAGCTCCGTGGCGATGAAGTTGAGCGCCTCCTGCAGACGGTAGCGCTCGAGGGTGCCGTTGGCCGGAGCGAGCTTCGCCTGGGGCGCCTTGTCCGCGATGTACTGGACGATGGCGGGCCCCTCCGTCAGCAGCGAGCCGTCGTCCAGCAGCAGCGCGGGGACATAGCCCTTGGGGTTCGCGCTGGTGTAGTCCGCGCCGGTCTCGGTCTTCTTGGTGCGCAGGTCGACCTTCTCGAGGTCGAAGCGCAGGCCGGCCTCGCGCAGGCAGATGTGCGGGGAGAGCGAACAGGCGCCGGGAGTGTAGAAGAGCTTCATGGGCACGCCTTCCTTCTGGAGAGGGGGTTGACGGGCGCTGTTCTGCAACGTCCGGACGCCGGACGCCACCGTTTCGAGGCGGCGCAGGTTCCTGGGTCCGACGAGCCCCGCTGCCCCCGAAACTCCCGGAATGGTAGTTCTGCTCGCTCGCTCAGACACCGTCAGGCGACGGTGCGGAAGGACCCTCATGCGTTTCAATGCTTCTTGGCTGCTGCCCGCCGCGCTGCTGGCGCTGGGCATGACGCCGGCGTGCTCCAGCGACGACGACGACGACGAGACGCCGGACTCGGGGATTCAGGACTCGGGCACGCCGGACTCGGGGATTCAGGACTCGGGCACCCCGGACGGGGGTGGTGGAGGTGACGGTGGCGCGAGCGGCACGGCGGAGTGTCCCTCGCATGCCCTGCTGTGCGAGTCGTTCGACAACGGGCTCAACGGCTGGGAGGAGGGGGCGCAGAACGCCACCATCCAGGCGGATGGCACGAAGCCGCGCAACGGCTCCGGCGCGCTGCACGTGGTGACGAAGGACGGCATCGACGAGAAGCAGGGCGAGGGCCAGGCCATCGCCCAGTGGAGCAAGACCATCACCCCGTTCGGCACGCAGCTGTTCGCGCGCGCGCACGTGTTCCTCAACGCGCTGCCTGGCGACCCGGGACAGATGGGCACCTTCTTCGTGCTCTTCTCCGCCGAGGATTCCGACTTCGGTGGCATCGAGCTGCAGGTCATCCGCGACACGGGCTTCGCGCTCGACGACTGGTCGTTCCGCGCGGGCCAGGGCTGGAACCGCCAGGGGCCGCCGGTCAACCTGGGCATGTCCACGGGCCGCTGGGTGTGTCTGGAATGGGAGGTGCGCCGCGCGAGCGCGTCCGCCACCCACGGCAACGCGCGCGTCTACGTGGACGGCGCGCTGGCGCACGACTTCGCCAACATCGGCATGCGCTCCTTCGAGCGCTTCACCGTGGGCTACGGCTTCGTCCACCCGCAGGGGCCCTCCGCCTCCGAGGCGTGGATCGACAACCTCGCCATCAGCAGCACCCAGCGCATCGGCTGCGAGTAGCGCGTCACCGCGCCCCCTGGGCCGCGAGGAGGGCTTTGGCTCCTCCCCGGCCCAGGGCCCCTGTCAGGCGGCGGGGTGATGCTTCGTGTCTTTTGGACACGAATTCGCCGGTGTGGCGTGGACCGCCCCGGCCGCTGGCATCACAGGGGTGGAGTCATGTCGTTGAAGGAACTGGCGCGGGAGTCGCTGCGCATCATGGAGGGTGGGCTGTACGTCGCGCCCTCCGGCGGGAGCGTCGACCTGCGGGACGCGGTGGCGCGGGCCGTGGAGGGCACTGTGCTGTACGCGCCGGAGGACTTCTCCGGGCTGCGCGCCGCCGGGCAGCACGCGTCGGCGGGCGCGCCGCGCATCGAGGTGACGGCGGAGAAGACGGGGGCGGCGGCCCGGCGGCTGGTGGAGGAGGAGGGGCTGACGCGCGTCGCCGCGCTCAACTTCGCCTCCGCCAAGAACCCCGGCGGGGGCTTCCTGGGCGGCGCGAGGGCGCAGGAGGAGGACCTGGCGCGTTGCTCGGCGCTCTACGTCTGTCTGCTGTCGCGGCCGGACTACTACGCGGCCAACCGCGCGGCGCCCTCGGCGCTCTACACGGACCACGTCATCTACTCGCCCGACGTGCCGTTCTTCCGGGACGAGTCGCTGGCGCTGCTGGAGCGGCCCTTCTCCGTGTCGCTCGTCACGGCGCCCGCGCCCAACGCGGGGGTGGCGCGGAGGGAGGGGGGCGACAGCATGGACCGTCTCGACGGGGTGCTGCGGGCGCGGGCGCGCAAGGTGCTCCAGGTGCTGGCCCACCACGGCCATACCACCCTGGTGCTCGGGGCCTGGGGTTGCGGCGTCTTCCGCAACGCGCCGACGGACGTGGCGCGGGCCTTCGCGCGGGCGCTGGAGTCGCTCCCCGGGGCGTTCGAGCGCGTGGTGTTCGCGGTGTACGAGCGCGGCGGCGACGGCCCCAACCTGCGCGCCTTCCGGGACTTCTTCGGCTGAGGCGCCCCTCGCGCGCGCCGCGGATTTAACTCGGCTTAATCCCACGCGGGCCCCGTTCCGGGCGACAACCTCCCTGGGAGTCGCATTCAGGGGGAGTCACATGCTGGGGGAGCTGGGACGTGGTCCGGGGGGGCTGTCGGTGGGGGCGTCGATGGCGCTCCATGGCGAGGAGTGGGTGGGCAGGGGGGGCTTGCCCCTGTTCGCGAACCTGGGGCGCTGGCTGGGCGTCCCGGGGGAGGATGACCTCGAGCGGGCGCGGGGGACGTCGCTCCTCCTGCGGAGGGTGGACGTGGGCACGGTGCGGGTCCTCCTGGGCCCCCGGGGCCTGCTGTCCCGCCTGGAGAGGGACGTGGAGCCGGGGCCGGCACCCGCCTCGCCCGGCGAGGTCGACCAGTGGTCGGGCTGGCAGGTGGACCTCGACGTCGATACCCCCGAGGGCCGGGACGCCTGGCAACGCCTCCTCACCCTGGGGCTGCCGCCAGCCGAGGGGCCCGGCGTGCGCGTGGCCACGGTGCGCCGCGTGACGGGGGCCTGGGGGCCCTTCACTCCGGACATGGCGTCCGCGGCGGGGCTCGAGGAGTCCGTCTTCACCAGGTACGACGCGGAGGGCCGGGAGGACTTCGTCCACACGGCGCTGCTGGGGGACGTCATGCTGCGCACCCGGGGCCGGGTGGGAGACTGCGCCAGCCACGTCTACGAGGCGACGCTCACGGGCCTGTCGACCTGGACCGTGGCGTTGCTGCGCCAGCTCCACCCCCGGTCGGCCGCGCATGGCGACACGGTGGTGCTCGTCTTCACGGCGGATGAGGCGGAGCGGCTGCACCAGGGGGCGCGGGACTGGGTGCGGGACGCCGCGGCGCCGCGCGAGCCGGACGCGCGCGGGATGCCGGGCTGGGTGGTGGAGCTGGCCCGGAGGGACATGGCGGAGGAGGCGATGGCCCTGCTCCTCACGCCCTCGGACGGCGCCGCGCGCCAGGTGGTGGAGCGGCTGGTGGCGCTGTGCCTGTTCCTGGGAGAGGTGGAGCCGGCGCCCTCCACGCGGTGGGCCTGAGCTCCGGGTGGGCCTGGGTGGGGACGGGGCTCCGGGCGCCGCTTCAGTAGTGGCGCGCCATCATGGGGAGCGCGATGGGCGCGGGCTCCGACAGGTCGGCCTCCGCGGGGACGAGCGGGGCGTAGGCGTCGACGGGGGCCGCGCAACCGACGACGAACTCAGCGGCTTCTCGCAGCTTCTCCAGGGCGCGCTCGGTGCAGTGCAGCGTGACGAGCGGGAAATAACCCGGCTCGCTGATCCACCGCACCGCGTCCAGCAGGTGGTGGTCATCCAGGAACCCGAGCACCAGGCCGCGCAGCGCCTGGCTCTCCTCGCCCGCGGCCTTGAGGACCGCGCGCCGGTCACGGGAGGGGGACGTCGGTCGGGGCCCTGGCTCTTCCCGGGGCATGATGATGGTCTCGATCCACATCGGAGCGCCCTCCGGACGGAGCTCCCGACGGCGCGCTGACCAGACGCGATGCATGCACCCTGGCCATCGGGAAGTCTGGGAATGATGCGCGATTTCCCTTTTCGCGGTTTCATTCCAGGCGCCAATTCCTTCTCGGAGGGCGACACGTTGTGAAGAACCGGGGTGTCATCGCGACACACCCGGACGCGGCGCTCCCTACCTGAGACGGCCCGCACGTGGGGTGGGGGGCCCCCACCCGTTCACCGGTGGACTTGGTGATGCGGCCGGTGGGTGTGTCAGGCTGTGTCGTCTGAGCCCTCCCGACATGCGCATCGGAACCTCCCGTCACCGCGGCCGCAGGCGCGCCACGTCGTCCTCCGCCGCCGGTCCGGCGAAGCCCCCCGCGAGGCCACCCGCCCCGCGAGGTCTGGGGCCTCCCGCGGTGTTCGTGGGGCGCAAGCAGGAGGTCCAGCGGCTGGGGGCGTTGCTGCGGCGGGTCCGCGCGGGCGTCGTGTACGGGCTGCCGGGGGTGGGCAAGTCCGCGCTGGTGGCGGCGGTGGCCGCGCGCTTCCGGGGGCCGCTCATCCACCGGCGCATCGTCCCGGGGGACTCGCTGGACACGGTGGTGGACGACGCGCGCCGGCAGCTGCGGGAGGCGCCGGTGGCGCAGGCGCTCTCGGACGCCTCGCGCCTGGAGGACCTGGCGCGCGAGCTGGAGTCGCGGCGCGCGCTGTGCGTCCTGGACGACCTGCACGTGCTGCGGCCCGAGGAGCGCGCCGCGCTGCTGGAGGGGCTCGGGGGCCGGCTGCGCCACGGCGCGCTGCTGTGCACCTCGCGCGAGTCCGTGCCCCGGCACGCGACGAGCCCGGACCGCATCGAGCTGCGGCTGGACGGCCTGTCGGAGGCGGCGGCGAGGACGCTGTGGCGGCAGCTCGACCTGCTCTACGGCGCGCGCGAGGGCTTCGCCGCCGCGTGGGAGCGCTCGCGCGGCGTGCCCTTCCTCCTGCGCCGCGCGCACGCCAACGACGCGGACGTGGAGGAGCCGGTGCGGGCGGCCCTCGCCGCGCTGCCTCCGGACGAGCGACGGCTGGCGGCCGTGCTGGCGCTGAGCGAGGTGCCGTTGCCGCTCGCGTCGCTCAGGGCCGTGCTCCCGGCGGACACGGCGGACGCGGCGCTGGCGAGCCTGGCGTCGCGGCTGCTGGTGGAGACGGACGCGCGGGGACGGCAGGGGGTCCACGACCTGGTGCGCGAGGCATTCCAGTCGCTGCTCGGCGAGGACGAGGCCCGCGCCGCGCACGAGGCGCTGCTCGACATCCTCCCGCGCGAGCGGCTGCCGGAGGTGGTGCGGGTGCGGGCGGTGTGCCGGCACCTGTGGGCGCTGGGGCGGCACGCGCGGCGCGTGGCCTTCATCGTCGAGCAGGCGGAGGTGCTGGTCCGCCAGGGCGCGGCCGGGGAGCTGCTCTCGCTGCTCGGCTCGGTGCCCGAGCCCCTGCGCACGCCGCACGTGGGCCTGGCCCGCGCTCGCGCCCTGGTGCGGCTGCTGGACCTGCGCCGCGCGTACGCGGAGCTCTCGTCGCTGTCCGCCTCGCTGGAGGAGGACAGCGACGCGGAGGGCCTGGCCTTGCGCGAGCAGGTGGGCACCGTGCTGGTGCGGGTGGCGCTCTTCTCCCTGGAGCTGGACGCCTGCGAGCGCACGCTGGGGGCCATGCCCATGCCGCGCGACCCGGAGGTCTTCCTCCAGCAGCTGCTCGCCTGGGCCGCGCTGCGCTTCTTCCAGGGCCGGCTGGACGAGTCGCTCCAGATGCTGGACGCGGCGTGCTCCGCGTCGGACGACCCGCGCGTCCTCGGGTGGTGCGCCTACGCGCGGGCGCTGATGTGTTGGATCGACGGCCGCGACGACGAGCTGGAGGCGCCGTTGAGCCAGTGCCTGTCGCTGCTGGAGGGCGAGCCGCTCGACTCGCGGGGCCCGCTGGTGGCGGCGATGTCGGCGGGCATCCTCAGCCGCCTGGGCCGCTTCGAGGAGGCGGAGGCCGCGCTGGCGGGCGTGCGCGAGCGGCTGGCGCAGCTGGGCGCGCCCCGGCTGGCGCTGGAGCTGGACTGCATCGCCGCCCTGGTGCGAGGGGAGCGGGGCGAGCGCCGCGCCGCGCTCGCGGGGCTTCGCCAGACGGCGGCCCGCGCGGAGCAGGGGGGCTATCTCTTCGTGCACCACCTCTCCCGCGTCTGCGCCGGGCGCATGCTGCTGGAGCTGGGACGGCGCGCGGAGGGGCTCGCGCTCCTCGACGAGGCGGCGGCCGCGGCGCGCGCCCGGGGCGCGGAGGGGCTGGCCCGGGGCGCGGACGCCGCGCGCGCCTCGGACGTGACGCGCCAGCTGGAGCGCTCCTGGACGGTGGACCCGCGCGAGGCCCGGCCGGGCATGGCGGCCCGGCAGCGGGCCCTGGCCGCGCTGTGCGCCGCGACGGCGGGCGACAGCGTCCTCGCCGCGGGGCTGCTGACGTCGCTGGCGCCGCTCGCGGTGGGCGCCGACTTCGCCATGGAGCGCGCCCTGGCGCACCTGGCCCGCGCGCTGCTGCACCGCCTCGCCGACCGCGGCGCCGAGTCCCGGAGCGAGCTGGAGGCCGCCGCGCGCGCCGCCGCCGAGGGCGAGGCGGACCCGGAGCTGGCGCCGGAGCTGGCGCGCTCGCTGGCCTCCCTGCGGGTGGTGACGTCCACGGGCTCCCGCCTGGCCGCGGAGGCCCCCGCCTCGCGGGACACGGTGGTGCTCGACGCGCGCCACCACGCGCTGCGCGTGGGCGGACGCACCCTCTCCCTGGCGAAGCGCGTGCTGCCGCGCCGCCTGCTGTACGCGCTGGCCCGCCAGCCGGGGAGGACGCTGTCGAAAGAGGCGTGCGTGCGCGCCATGTGGGAGACGGACTACGACCCACGGCTGCACGACAACTCGCTGCGCGTCCACGTGCGCCACCTGCGGGAGCTGCTGGAGGGCACGGGCGCGAGGCTGGTGTTCGAGGACCCCGGCTATCGCCTCGAGGTGGCGGAGGGGTTCGCCTTCGTCCGCGACGAGGCCGGCACGGGCTGAGCGCGCGCGGCTACAGCGGCAGCTCCACGACGAACGTCGCGCCTCCGCCGGGCGAGTCCTCGACGTGGATGTGGCCCGAGTGCGCCTCGACGATCTGCCGGACGATGTAGAGCCCCAGGCCCATCCCGCCCCGGCGCTGGGCGTTGGCGCCCTGGGTGAAGCGCTCGAAGACGCGCTCCCGCTCCTTGGCGGGGATGCCGGGCCCGCCGTCGCGCACGACGAGCCGGACCGTGCCGCCCTGGCGCGTGAGGGACAGGTGGACGGGGTTGCCCGCGCCGTAGCGCAGGGCATTGGACAGCAGGTTGCTCACGACCTGCTCCATCCTCAGCCGGTCGAAGCGGGCCTGGAGGTCGGCGTCGACGCGCGCGTGCAGCACCACCCCCGTCTGTCGCGCCTCGTCGGCGAAGCGCGCGACGAGGTCCCCCACCACGGCGGACAGGTTGCCCTCGTTGAAGTGGAAGTCGAGCTTGCCGGTGCGGATGCGGCTGACGTCGAGCAGGTTGTCCACCAGCGCGCTCAGCCGCCGGAGCTGCCGCTCGGTGGCCTCCAGCTTCGCGACGACCTTGGGGGACCCCAGCCGCTCGTCCGGCGACGTCTCCCCCAGCTTGCGCAGCAGCTGGGCCTGCAGGCGCAGCGACGTCAGGGGCGTGCGCAGCTCGTGGCTGGCCAGCGAGAGGAAGTCGTCGCGCGTGCGCACGGCCTCCTGGAGCGCCGCCTCCGTCTCCTTCAGCGCGGTGATGTCCAGGATGGCGCCGCGCACCACCACGACCTTGCCCGTCGCGTCGCGCAGCACGCGCGCGCGGCTGGTGAGCCAGTGCCAGGTGCCGTCCGGCCAGTGGGTCCGGAACGTGGAGGTATAGGCGTCCACGTCGCTGGCGAAGACGGAGGCGAGCTGCTCCTGGACCTGCGGGCGGTCATCGGGGTGGAGCGACTCGATGAACCGCTCGTGGGTCCATTCGTCGAGCGGGCGGGGGTAGCCATAGAGCCGGTCATGCCCGGCCGAGCGGAACACCTGCCCGGTGGCGAGGTTCGTCTCCCAGACCGCCATCTGCGCGGAGTCGAGCGCCACCTGGAAGCGCTCGCCGAGCTGACGGAAGCGCTCCTCGGTCCGCGCCACCTCGCTCTCCGCGTGCCGCCGTCGGGTGACGTCCGCCGCCAGGACCCACGTCTCGTCGCCGACCGCGCGCACCGTCACGTCCAGCCAGGTGCGCGAGGGCAGCTCCGCCAGGAAGCGCGCGCCCTCGCGCGTGGCGAGCGCCTCCATCAGCCCCTCGTGAAGCCGGGTGCCCGCGAGCTCGGGCGCCGCCACCCAGGGCTCCTGCCCCTGGAGCTGCTCGGCGTCGAGCCCCAGGAGCGCGGCGGCGCGGCCGTTCAGCTCCTGGACGCGGCCCCGGGCGTCCAGCGTGAGGAACGCCTCGCCCATCATCTCCCGCAGCACCTTCAGGCGGGCCTGGGCGGAGTGCTCGTCCTCGGCCGGAGGCAGCGGCGGGAGGGCGGGCAGGTCGACTGCCGCCTCCGTCGAGGGGCCGGACGCGGTGGACTGCGGGGGGCTCATGTAGACCTGAACCGTCCCCTGGCGCTCCAAATGCGTCAAGTCGCCCCCGCCGCCCGGGGATTCGTGACGCGGCCCTCCGTCCGGCCGGCGGCTCATTCCCCGACCGGCGCCCCGGGCCCTCCGTTCCGGGCGAGCGCGGGCCCGTACCTCAGGGCGAGGCGAGCGCCGTGGGGTCGACGATGGGGCCCGGCATGACCCACAGGCCAGTGGGCTGGAGGTACGCTTGGTCGAAGGCGTAGAGGATGCCCCTCCATCGGTCCATGAAGACGGCCCAGTTGTACTCGGTGGGCGGAGAGGTGAGGACGCTGCCGTCGCGGTCCGGCT
>Ga0164243_10016204_pt1 | contig 10239 bp, 8 predicted proteins | sample OricompcompostOP_FD_108781 | JGI IMG/M metagenome (GOLD analysis project Ga0164243, IMG submission 108781) | Organic Plus compost microbial communities from Emeryville, California, USA - Original compost - Organic plus compost (OP) | ecosystem: Engineered > Solid waste > Mixed feedstock >... | reverse complement strand
CGTCGCGCTGTCGCTCGACTCGCGGCTGCCGGCGCAGCTCGCCGCGGGCGGGATGCCGGTCGTGCTGCTCAACCGCACGATCGACGACCCGCTGCCCGACCGGGCCGTCTCCGACAACGCCGCCGGCGGCCGGCTCGTCGCCGCCGAGCTGCTCGCGCTCGGCCATCGGCGGATCGGGACGGTCGCCGGGCCGCAGCAGGCGTCGACCGGCCGCGACCGACTGCGCGGCTTCGCCGACGGCCTCGCGCGCGCCGGCCGCCCGCTCGACGAGCGGCTGCTGCGCACGAGCGACTTCACCCACGCCGGTGGGCGCGACGCGGCGCTCGAGCTGCTCGACCGCGACCCCGGCGAGCGCCCGACGGCGGTCTTCTGCGGCAACGACGTGATCGCCTTCGGCGTGCTCGACGCGGCGCGGCGGCTGGGGCTGTCGGTGCCGGGCGAGCTGTCGGTCGTCGGCTTCGACGACATCGAGATGGCCGGCTGGGACGTGCTCGGCCTGACGACCGTCCGCCAGCCGCTGGAGCCGATGGCGACCGCGGCGGCGCGGCTGCTGCTGGAGCGGATCGAGCAGCCGGACCTGCCGACCCGCGAGCGGGTCTTCGGGGTCGAGCTGGTGCGGCGGGCGACGACCGGGCCGGTGCCGCCCTAAGGCAGCGGCTCGCCGGCCTCGTTGGCGGCCAGCTTGCCGAGCACGACGTCGCGGCCGTAGATCAGGTGCGCCCTCCAGATCCGCTCGGCCTCGTCGGCGTCGTGGGCGCGCAGCGCGTCCAGCAGCTGGTCGTGGCCGGCGGCCGACGCGTCGCGGTCGTCCTCGTCGTACCAGAGCTGCGCGCGGTAGAGCAGCGGCGTCAGCACGAGGTGGTTGAGCGTGCGGGCGAGCGCGGGGCTGCGGGTCGCGCGCACGACGAGCTGGTGGAAGCGCTGGTTGAGCTGGGTGATCTGGCGCAGCACGTCGCGGTCGGGGCTGCTGTGGTGCTGCTCGGTCTGGCGCAGCATCTCCTCCTGCACGCGCGAGAGCTGGTCGAGCTCGTGGTCGGTGATCCGCTCGGCGGCGATCCGCGCGGCGTAGCTCTCGATGTGCGCGCGCAGCGTGTAGACGTCGGCGATCTCGTCGGCTGAGAAGGTCTTGACGACGAGGCTGCGCCCCGACCGCACGAGCAGGTTCTCGCGCTCCAGCCGCAGCAGCGCCTCGCGCACCGGCGTGCGGCTCATCTCCAAGGTTCTGGCGACCCGCTCCTCGACGATCACGTCGCCGGGCATCAGCGACCCGTCGAGGATCTCCCCGCGGACGCGCTCGTAGGCCTCGTCGCTGGTCGACAGCCGTCGTCCACCCGACAGCGCCCGCTCTCCGCTCATCGGTGGCCCCCTCGCTTCGTATACGACTGCATACCAAGCACCTTAGCGCGCGCTCCGGCGCGGCGCCAGACGGTAACGCGCCGGCGGCCCGCAGCGTCCGCTGCCGTTCCGCCAGGTGTCGAAACCGCTTGCTCCAGCGGGCGCATTGACACCGCCGCGAGCTTATGAGTACGATCGAGCACAACGGTATACAAAGGTATGCCGAGTGAGAGAGAGATCTCCCGACCGAGGAGGGCCGGAGGACGTGACGCAACGAATCGCGCAGCTGCGTGTGGTGCTGGTGATCGCCGCGCTGCTGGGTGCCATGACGGTGTTCGCCGCATGCGGCAGCAGTGACGACGACGGCGGCGGCTCGACCGCCGCGGCGGGCGCCTCGACGGCCGCCGAGACGAGCGACGGTGGCAGCGGCGGCGGTGGCGTCGACGCCGCAACCGCGATGGTGGAGGAGTTCTCCAGAGTCCCCGAGTTCCCGCTCGAGGGCGCCCCCAGCGTCGACGTCGCCTCGCTCAGAGGCAAGCACATCTTCAACATCCCGATCTCCTCGCAGATCCCCTTCTTCGTCGACACCGACGTCGTGATGGAGAAGATCGCGAGAGAGGCCGGCCTGAAGTTCACCGAGTTCCCCAACAACGGGACCCCGACGCAGTGGGCCGACGGGATCAACCAGGCGATCGCGCAGAGAGTCGACCTGATCAACCTGCAGGGCGCGCCTGAGCCCAAGCTGCTGATCCCGCAGCTCAAGAAGGCCAGAGAGGCCGGCATCCCGGTCTCGGTGACGCACTTCTACCAGGACGGCACCGAGCCGCCCGCCGAGGTGATGCCCTACCTCGCCGGCTTCTCGACGGTCCCGTTCGAGAACGTCGGCAAGCTGCTCGCCAACTGGGCGATCTCCAGAAGCGGCGGCAAGACCAGCGCGGTCGTCATCACCGCCGAGGACGTCTCCGCCAGCAAGCCGATCACCGACGCGCTCAACGCCGAGTTCGAGGCCAACTGCCCCGACTGCGACGTGACGACGGTCAACGTCCCGCTGGCCGACTGGGGCAGCAGAATCCAGCCCGAGGTCCAGTCGGCGATCACGAAGAACCCCAACCTCAGATGGGTCCTGCCGATCTACGACGGCATGTCGACCGCGGCCGGCGCCGGCATCCAGGCGGCCGGCAGAGCGAACGACGTCAAGGTCGCGACCTACAACGGCACGCCCGCGATGCTGAGACAGGTCCGCGACGCGCCGTGGATGGACATGGACATCTCGGAGTCGATGGCGTGGCTTGGCTACGCGAACATGGACACCGTCTTCCGCGCGCTCGCCGGTGACGAGGTCATAGCGGAGAGAGCACCGCTCCGGATCATCGACAAGGACAACATCGACGAGGCCGGCAACCCGCCCTCGCCGGACAAGGGCCTCGGCGACAGCTACGTCGCCGGCTACAAGGCCCTGTGGGGCATGCAGTAGCGATGCCCGCGCAGGCCGACACCACGACGGCCGCCCCCTCGGGGGCGGCCGCGGCCGCGCCCGTCGTCGCGCTGCGCGGCCTCTCCAAGCGGTTCGGAGGGGCGCTGGCGCTCGACGGCGTCGCGCTGACCGTCGAGCAGGGCGAGGTGCACGGCCTGCTGGGCGAGAACGGCTCCGGCAAGTCGACGCTCATCAAGGTCCTCGCCGGCTTCCACGCGCCCGAGCCGGGCGCCGAGCTGCGCGTCAACGGCCGCGAGGTGAAGCTGCCGCTGGCGCCGCGCCAGTTCCGCGAGCTGGGCTTCAGCTTCGTCCACCAGGACCTCGGCCTGGTCGGCGACCTGACGGTGCTGGAGAACCTCCGCATCGGCACGCTCGCGACCAGCCGCAGCATGCGGATCAACTGGGCCGCCGAGCGCCGCGCCGCGCGCGCGACCTTCGAGCGCTACGGCTTCGACCTCGACCCCTCCGCGGTCGTCTCCGAGCTGCCCGAGACCGACCGCGCGCTGCTCGCGATCGTCCGCGCGGTGGAGGAGATGCGCGAGACCGTCGGCCACGACGAGCGCGGCCTGCTCGTGCTCGACGAGCCGACCGTCTTCCTCCCGCGCGAGGGCGTCCAGCGGCTGTTCGCGCTCGTGCGCGAGGTGACCGCCAAGCACGCCAGCGTGCTGTTCGTCTCGCACGACCTCGACGAGGTCCGCGAGATCACCGACCGCGTCACCGTCCTGCGCGACGGCCGCGTCCACGGCACCGTCGAGACCGCCAGCGCGACGGAGAGCCAGCTGGTCGAGATGATCATCGGCCGCACGCTCGACACGACCGCCCAGAGCGCCCCCGCGGCGCCGTCGGGCCCCGTCGCGCTCGCCGCCCGCAACCTGCGCGGGCGCACCGTCCGCGACGTCGACTTCGACGCCCACAGAGGCGAGATCCTCGGCCTGACCGGGATCATCGGCTCGGGCTTCGACGAGGTCCCGTACCTGCTGTTCGGCGCGCGGCCGTGCGAGCAGGGCGAGCTGCGGATCGGCGGCCGTTCGCTGCCGCTGCCGGCGCTGACCCCGCGCGAGGCGCTCGCCGCGAAGGTCGCGCTGCTGCCGGCCGACCGCGCCGTCGACGGCTCGGTCCCGACCCTGACCGTCGCCGACAACGCGATGCTGCAGGTGCTCGACCGCTACCGCCCGATGGCGCTCCGCACGCGCAAGATGCGCGAGGTCGCCGCCGGGCTGCTCGACGACTACGACGTGCGACCGCGCGACCCCGACGCCGAGTACGCGTCGCTGTCGGGCGGCAACCAGCAGAAGGTGCTGCTCGCCAAGTGGCTCCAGACCGGGCCCGAGGCGCTGCTGCTGCACGAGCCGACCCAGGGCGTCGACATCGGCGCGCGCGAGCAGATCTTCGCGCTGCTGCGCGCCGAGGCCGCCAAGGGGATGACGATCCTCTGCGCCAGCTCCGACCACGACCAGCTGGCCGCGATCTGCGACCGCGTCCTGGTCTTCGGCCGCGGGCGGATCGCCTGCGAGCTGACCGGCGCCGAGGTCGAGAAGCACCGCATCGCCGAGCAGGCGCTCAACGCCAGCGCCGGCGCTGCGTCACTGACCAGAGATTCGGAGGTTTGACCATGTCCGCCAGAGCGGCCGTCCAGCGCTATGCGCTCGTGGGGGCCTGGATCGCCGTGATCGTCGTCTTCAGCCTGCTGAAGCCCGACACGTTCGCGACGACCGCCAACGTCCAGAACATCCTCGGCTCCCAGGCGGTCCTGCTGGTCGTGACGCTGGGCCTGCTGCTGCCGTTGACGACCGGCGACTTCGACCTGTCGGTCGCCTCGGTGCTGACCCTCTCCGGGATGGTGCTCGCGCTGCTCAACGGCGAGCACGGCTGGCCGCTGTTGCCGGCGATCGCCGCCGCGCTCGCCTGCGGGCTGGCGATCGGCGCGCTCAACGGCGCCTGCGTCGTCCTGCTCGGGCTCGACTCGTTCATCGTCACGCTCGGCAGCGGCACCTTCGTGATGGGCATCGTCGCCTGGATCAGCGGCTCGCGCACCGTCACCGGCATCAGCCCCGAGCTGAGCGACTGGGTGATCAACAACCGCATCTTCGGCGTCTCGATGATCTTCTACTACGGGCTGGTCCTCGCGGTCGTGCTGTGGTACGGGCTGACCTACACGGCGCTCGGCCGCCGGCTGCTGATCGTCGGCCGCGGGCGCAGCGTCGCGAAGCTGTCGGGCCTGCGCGTCGGCGCGCTGCGCTGGGGCGCGCTCGTCGCCGCCGGCTTCGTCGCCGCGCTCGCCGGCGTCCTCTACGCCGGCACGACCGGCGGCGCGGACCCGAGCTCGGGCAACTCGTTCCTGCTGCCGGCCTTCGCCGCCGCCTACCTCGGCGCGACCGCCGTCTCGCCGGGCCGCTTCAACGCGTGGGGGACGTTCATCGCCGTCTACTTCCTCGTCACCGGGATCACCGGCCTGCAGCTGCTCGGGGTCGACTCCTTCGTGCAGCAGCTGTTCTACGGCGGCGCGCTCGTGCTCGCCGTGGCGCTGTCGCAGATCGTCCGCAGACGGGCGGCCGGTCGTGAGGTGGCGGCATGAGCGGCTCGACGCTGCGCGCGCTGCTGGAGGACGAGCGGATCTGCGTGGTCCCCGGCGCCGGCACGGCGCTGGAGGCGCGCGTGATCCAGGAGGCCGGCTTCAACGCGATCTACGTCTCCGGCTACGCGACCGCCGCCGCCGTCCACGGCCTGCCCGACATCGGGCTGATCGGCTCGGCGGAGGTCGTCGCGAACGTGAAGGCGATCCGCCACGTCACCGACCTGCCGCTGATCGTCGACGCCGACACCGGCTACGGCGACGCCGTCAACGTGCGCGACACGGTGCGGCGGCTGGAGGCGGCCGGCGCCTCGGCGATCCAGCTGGAGGACCAGGTCTGGCCCAAGCGCTGCGGCCACCTCGCCGGCAAGGAGGTCGTCGACGCCGAGACGATGGCGCGCAAGGTCCGCGCCGCCGTCAAGGCGCGCAGAGACCCCGACACGCTGATCATCGCCCGCACCGACGCGCGCGCCCCGCTCGGCCTGGAGGAGGCGGTCCGCCGTGTGCGGCTGTACCGCGAGGCCGGCGCCGACGCGACCTTCATGGACGCGCCGCAGACGGTCGAGGAGATGCGCCGCGCGGCGACCGAGGTCGAGGGCCCGACGATGGTCAACATGTCCGAGACCGGGCTGACGCCGCTGCTGTCGGCGAGGGAGCTTGAGCAGATCGGCTTCTCGCTCGTGATCTTCCCCTCCTCGGCGGTGCGGGTCACCGCGCACGCGCTGCAGACGTTCATGCGCGACCTGCGCCGGGCCGGCGACTCGACGCCGTGGGTCGAGTCGATGGCGTCGCTGGAGCGGCTCAACAGACTGGTCGGGATCGAGGAGGCGCAGGCGTTCGACGCCGAGGCGGCCGACTCGGCGGTGACGCTGTGATCGAGACGCACGCCACCGTCCTGCGCGCCGGCGGGGTCCCGGGCGACGGCGCCCCGCCGCCGTTCGAGGCGCTCGCGGTCGAGCCGGTGCTGCTGCGCGAGCCCGGGCCGGGGGAGGTGCTGGTCGACGTCGCCGCCGCCTGCATCTGCCACTCCGACCTGTCGGTGCTGACCGGCCACCGGCCGCGTCCGCTGCCGATGGCGCTCGGCCACGAGGCGAGCGGCCGCGTCGCCGCGGTCGGCTCGGGCGTGACGCGCTTCGCGCCCGGCCAGCCGGTGCTGATGACCTACGTGCCGCGCTGCGGCCACTGCCGCGCCTGCGCCGAGGGCCGCCCGGCGCTGTGCGAGCCGGGCGCCGCCGCCAACACCGCCGGCGAGCTGCTGACCGGCCGCCGCCCCTTCCAGGACGCCGGCGGCAGCGAGCTGCACCAGCACCTCGGGCTGTCGGCCTTCGCGCGCCAGACGGTCGTCGCGCAGGAGTCGCTGCTGGCGCTCCCGGACGACGTCCCGCTCGCCGAGGCGGCGCTGCTGGGCTGCGCGGTGATGACCGGCTTCGGCGCGGTCGCCAACACCGCGCGCGTCGAGCCGGGCGCGACCGTCGCCGTCTTCGGCCTCGGCGGCGTCGGGCTGTGCGCCGTGCTCGGCGCGCGGTTGGCCGGCGCCGGTCGCGTGATCGGGATCGACCCTGACGCGCGCACGCACGCGCTCGCGCGTGAGCTGGGCGCCGACGAGGCGCTGCTGTCGTCCGACGCGGTCGAGGAGGTGCGCGAGCTGACCGGCGGCGGCGCCGACTACGCCTTCGAGGCGGCCGGTGTCGCGGCGGCGTTCGAGCAGGCGTACGCGGCGACCCGCCGTGGCGGCACGACCGTCGTCGTCGGCCTCGCCGACCCGGCCGCGCGCGTTCCGGTCAGCCCCTCGGAGCTGGTCGCGACCGAGCGCACCGTGCGCGGCAGCTACATGGGCTCGACCGTCCCCGAGCGCGACGTGCCCCGCTACGTCGAGCTGCTGCGCGCCGGCCGCCTGCCGCTGGAGCGGCTGGTCGGCGAGCGGTTGACGCTGGAGCAGGTCCCGGCCGGGATGCGCAGACTCCACGACGGCGTCGTCGGGCGCCAGCTCGTGCTGGTCGGGGAGGCCGCATGAGCGCGGACGGCACGCCGCGGACGATGACGGCGAAGGCGCTCGCCGCCCACGGCGTGCAGGACCTGACGCCCGGGGCGTTCGCGCTGGCGAGGGTCGACCGGATCCTCGTCAACGACGTCTCCGGCGCGGTCGCCGTGCGCGAGTTCCGCCGCATGGGCGCCGAGCGCGTCTTCGACCCGGCCGCGGTCGCGTGCATCGCCGACCACTTCTGGCCGGCGAAGGACGCCCGCAGCGCCGAGCACGTCGGCGGCCTGCGCCGCTTCGCGAACGAGCAGGGGATCGACGACTACTACGAGACCGGCTCGACGCGCGCGGCCGGGATCGAGCATGCCGTGCTGGCCGAGGAGGGGCGCGTGCTGCCCGGCTCGCTGCTGGTCGGCGGCGACTCGCACACCTGCACGGCCGGCGCGCTCGGCGCGCTGGCGATCGGCGTCGGCTCGACCGACCTCGCCGCCGCGATGGCGCTCGGCGAGCTGTGGCTGCGCGTGCCGGAGACCCACCTCGTCCGCTTCGACGGGGCGCTCGGCCCGCATCTGACCGGCAAGGACCTGATCCTCGCCGCGATCGGTCGGATCGGCGTCGACGGCGCCGCCTACGCGGCGCTCGAGTTCGCCGGCGACGCGGTCGCCGCGCTCGACGTCGACGGGCGGATGGCGCTCTGCAACATGGCCGTCGAGGCCGGCGCCAAGAGCGGCATGGTCGCCGCCGACGAGACGACGCTCGCGTGGCTGTGGCCGCGCGTCGCCGCGCCCGAGGCGCTCGCCCCGTTCGGCCCCGACGCCGGCGCCGTCTACGACCGCGAGGTCGTCCTCGACGTCGACGGGATGGCGCCGCTGGTCGCGCTGCCGCCCTCGCCGGGCAACGTGCGGCCGGTCGACGAGCTGCCCGAGCCGGTCAGGGTCGACCAGGTCTACGTCGGCAACTGCGCCAACGGGACGATCTCCGACCTGCGCCAGCTCGCGCGCGTGCTGGAGGGCCGCACGGTCGCGCGCGGCGTGCGGCTGATCGTCGTCCCCGCCACGCAGGAGGTCCACCGCCAGGCGGTCCACGAAGGGCTGGTCGAGCAGCTGACGGAGGCCGGCGCGATGATCTCGCCGCCGACCTGCGGCGCCTGCTTCGGCGGCCACATGGGCGTGCTGGCGGCCGGCGAGACCGCGGTCGCGACGACCAACCGCAACTTCCGCGGACGGATGGGCCACCGCGACTCGCGCGTCTATCTCGCGAACGCGTGGGTCGCGGGCGCGGCGGCGGTCGCCGGCGAGCTGGTCGACCCGGCGGAGGTGGTCGGACGATGAGCGCTCCGATCAGCGGCCGCGTCGTGCGGCTCGGCGACGACGTCGACACCGACGTGATCCTGCCGGGCGCCTACCTCAACCTGACCGACCCCGAGGAGCTGGGCCGGCACCTGCTGGAGACCTACGACCCCGAGGTCGCCGCGAAGGTGGCGCCCGGAGACGTGATCGTCGCCGGGCGCAACATGGGGATGGGCTCCTCGCGCGAGCACGCGGTGCTGGCGCTGAAGGGCCGCGGCGTGCAGGCGGTGGTCGCCGACTCGTTCGCGCGGATCTTCCTGCGCAACTGCCTCAACCTCGGCCTGCCGGCGATCGCCCATCCGGAGGCGGCCGCCGCGCTGCGCGACGGCGAGACGGTCGAGGTCGACTTGGAGCACGGCCTGCTGGCCGGTGAGACCGAACGGTGGACGCTGCCGCGCCAACCGCCGTTCCTGACGGATTTGCTGCACGATGGCGGCCTGGTGCCCTGGGTCCGGCGCCGGTTGTCGCAGCGCGACACGTGACAACGAGGAGCAGAGAAGGACATGGCATATCGACTGGGCATCGACGTCGGCGGCACCTTCACCGACCTGTTGCTGCACGACAGCGGCAGCGGCAGAACGTGGGTCGCCAAGACGCCGAGCACGCCTTCGGACCAGTCCGTCGGCGTGCTGGAGGGCGTGCGCCTGATTGGCGAGATGGCCGGCATCGGCGCCGGTGACCTCGACGCGATCCTGCACGGGACGACCGTCGCCACCAACGCGGTGCTGGAGAAGAAGGGCGCCCGTGTCGGGCTGGTCGTCTCCGAGGGCTACAGACACATCCTCCACCTCGCCGAGGCGTGGACGCCCGGCCCGCTGTTCGGCTGGATGATCTACGAGAAGCCCGAGCCGATCGCCGACGTGGCGCTGACCGTCGAGGTCCCCGAGCGGGTCGACGCGCACGGCACGGTCGTGCGCGAGCTGACCGAGGCGGAGGCGGCGAAGGCGGTCGACCAGCTGCGCGACCTCGGCGCCGAGGCGCTGACCGTCTCGCTGATCAACTCCTACGCCAACCCGGTCCACGAGCAGCTGCTGGCGAAGGTCGCCGGCGAGCGCGCGCCGGAGCTGCCGCTGTCGATCTCCTCGGAGGTGATGCCGGAGTTCCGCGAGTACGAGCGCGCCGTCACGACGGTGATGAACGCCTACGTCGCGCCGCCGCTGGACCGCTACCTCTCCTCGCTGCGCGACGGGCTGAAGTCGATCGAGGCTGGCGGCGGCCTGCAGGTCGTGCGCTCCGACGGCGGCCTGATGTCGCTGGAGACCGCGCGCGAGATGCCGGTCCACACGGTCCTCTCCGGGCCGGCCGGCGGCGTCTCGGGCGCCGCGCACGTCGCCGGCCGCGCCGGCTTCGACCGCATCCTCACGTTCGACATGGGCGGCACCTCGACCGACGTCGCCGTCTGCCTCGGCGGCGCGCCGACGATCACGCGCGAGACCAACGTCGGCGACTTCCCGGTCCGCGCCCCCTCCGTCGAGGTCGGCACGATCGGCGCGGGCGGCGGCTCGATCGCCTTCATCGCCGAGGCGACCGG
>Ga0164243_10016203_pt1 | contig 10239 bp, 8 predicted proteins | sample OricompcompostOP_FD_108781 | JGI IMG/M metagenome (GOLD analysis project Ga0164243, IMG submission 108781) | Organic Plus compost microbial communities from Emeryville, California, USA - Original compost - Organic plus compost (OP) | ecosystem: Engineered > Solid waste > Mixed feedstock >... | reverse complement strand
TCGCCGGTCACCGAGACCAAGCCGCCGGCGCCGCGGGTCGCCGGCGCCGCGCGCGACCCCGACATGCTGCGCGCCGCCAGTGTCGGGCGGGCACGCGCCGTCTACGCCTGCACCGACGACAGCGCCGCCAACACGGCGATCGCGCTCGCCGCCGCGCGGCCCCGGCGCAACGGCACGGGACTGTCCGTGTACGCGCAGGTCGCCGACCCCGAGGTCTGCGCCGCGCTCCAGGCCCGGCTGCTCAGCGCACCGTACCCGCGCGGGACCCGGCTCGACTTCTTCAACATCGACGAGCTCGCCGCCCGGCACCTGGTCGCCCGGGAGCCGCTGACGCTGCCCGGTGGACGGCCGCCGACGATCACCGTGCTCGGCGCCACCGCGTTCGGGCGGGCGGTGATCGTCGAGTTGGCCCGGCAGTGGCGGATCAAGGACCCGGAGGCGAAACCGCTGCCGGTCGAGGTGGTCGACACCGCGGCGAGCACCGCGATCAACCAGCTCACCGACCGCTACCCCTTCCTCCCCCGGGTCTGCAAGATCACCCCGCACAACTACGACCTCGACCGGCTGCTGGCCAACCCCTCCGACGGCCCGGTGCCGGACCGGGTGTTCATCTGCTACGACGACGAGCAGCAGGCACTCAAGGCCGCCCTCACCGCCGAGCAGGTCTGGCCCGCCGAGCCCGGCTCCGTGGTCGTCCGCCTCGACCGCCTGGCCAGCCTCCGCGAGGCCTTCGACGGCGGCGACCGCGTGCTCGACGACCTTTCCGGCACGCTGCGGCTCTTCGGGGTGGTCCACGCGGCCTGCGACCCCGCGCTGATCGGCGACGACCTCGTCGAACGCCTGGCGCGGGTCATCCACGAGCGCTATGTGCTCGACCTGGTGCGCCGCGGCGCGAGCGCCGCCGACAACCCGGCCCTGGTGCCGTGGCACGAGCTGTCCGAACGGCTGCGGGCCACCAACCGTGCCCAGGCCGAGGACATCGGCCGCAAGCTGCGCGCCATCGGGTGCGCGCTGTCGCCGCGGGTCGGGCCGGGACGCGAGCACGCCCTCACCGACGACGAGATCGAGCGGCTCGCGGTCATGGAGCACGAGCGGTGGCGTACGGACCGCGCCGCGAACGGCTGGCGGTTCGCCCACGACCGCGACGACGACCGCCGGCTGCATCCGGCCATGTCGACGTGGGCCGCGCTGCGCGACGACCTGAAGACGCGAAACCTGGACGAGATCCGCCAGCTGCCGGCTATTCTCGCGGATGCCGGCTTCCGCATCGTCCGGCTACGCCCGACGTGACGGGAGGCGGCATGCCACGCATCGGCGTCACCGGTCACATCAAGCTCGCCGACGGCACGGCCGACCTGGTCTACCGCGCGCTCACCGACGCCCTCGCCGACCTCCCCGCCCCCCTGTGCGGCGTGACCTGTCTCGCCGACGGCGCCGACCAGCTCTTCGCCCGGGCGGTCGCGGCGCGCGGCGGGACGTACGAGGTCGTCCTGCCGGCCAAGGACTACCGCCAGATGATCGTGGGCGAGGACCGGCGCCGCCACTTCGACGACCTGCTGGAGGCCGCGGAGCGGGTCGACTACATGCCGTTCGCGGAATCCACCCCGGAGGCGTACTTCGCCGCGAGCGAGGAGATGCTGCGCCGCATCGACCGCCTCGTCGCCGTCTGGGACGGCGTGCCGTCGCCGATCGTCAGCAGCTCCGCGAACGTGGTCGCGACGGCCCACGCGCGCGGCATCCCGGTCACCGTCGTCTGGCCCGAGGGGGCCCGCCGGGCGTAAGCCCTGCCCTACCGATCATGCCGGCCTGCGACGCACGGCCAGAGGCGACGCACGGCCACAGGCGACGCACGGATGGGGCCAGACGGCACCGGGCGTCCGTCTCGGCGCGACGTGTCGACACGGCACGGCCCGGACTGGTGAATTCTGTCGATTCTCCGACAGGTTCGCCGGCCGTTCATCAGGGGCGGTCCACCATGCGCCATGACCTTCGATCCACTCGTCGTCACGGTGGTCGCCGTCGCCGTCGTGGCCGTCGTCGCCGTCGTCTGGGCGGTGCGCACGTTCAACCGGCTGGTCCGCCAGCGCAACCAGGTACGGGCGTCGTGGGCTCAGGTCGACGTCCAGCTCAAGCGCCGCCACGACCTCGTCCCCAACCTCGTCGAAACCGTCAAGGCGTACGCCGGGCACGAGCGCACGACGCTCGAGGCGGTGCTGTCGGCGCGCGCCGGTGCGCTCGCCGCGGCCGTGAGCCCGGACGTCGACCAGCGGGCCAGGGCCGAGGACCAGCTCGGTCTCGGCCTCGGCCGCCTGCTCGCGCTCGGCGAGGCGTACCCGAACCTCAAGGCGAGCCAGACGTTCACGCAGTTGCAGGCGGAGCTGGCCGCCACCGAGGACAGGATCGCGTACGCCCGGCAGTTCTACAACACGGCCGTGCAGTCGCTCGACAACAGCGTCCACTCGTTCCCCGGCCTCCTGGTCGCGGCCGCCGCCGGTATCAGGCCCGCCACGTATTTCCAGGCGTCGGCCGCCGAGCAGGCCGCGGTCGCGATCCGCTTCTGAGATGGTCGCCGTCGCCGCGGTCGCCACGCTGGCCTGGCTGGCCGCGTACGGGCTCGTGCTGCTCGTCACCCGCTCCGCCGCGCCGGTGCCGGGACCGCCCACGATGGACCTCGGCGCCGAGCCGCCGGCCGTCGTGAACCTGCTCGCCAACCGCTGGACCCGCCCCGACGAGGACGCCGCCGAGGCCACCCTGCTCGACCTGGCGGCCCGCGGCTTCTTCGCGATCCGCCAACCGTCCGCGGACGCCGCGCACAGCACCATCCACGTCGCCGCCGGCCCGCGCGGCGACGGCGCGCTTCTCCCCTTCGAGCGGCGCGTGCTCGACCGGGTGAGGGCCGCCGCCGTCGGTGGCGCCGTGCCGCTGACCGCGCTCACGTTCCGCGACGAGAAGCAGGCCACCGGCTGGCGGCGCCGGTTCGACGCGGAGGTGGTCGCGCACGCGCGCCGGCTGGGCCTGTCCCGCCCCCGGATCGGCCGGACCACCCGGACGGTGCTCGGCGCCACCGCCCTCGTGCCGTCGGTCGCGATCGCGGTCGCCGTCGCGCTCTGGATCGAGACCACCGCCACGGCCGAGGAGAAGGGCGGCGGCTGGGCGTCGATGGTCGTCACCGGCGCCATCCTCATGTCGATTTTCGGGTACGTCGCCGGCCGCTACCGGGGCGAGCGAGACACACCGGCCGGGCAGGCGGCCGCGTCGTACTGGCTGGGGGTCCGCTCCTGGCTCGCCGCGCACGAGACGTTCGAAGACCTGCCTCCGGCGGCGGTCGCGGTCTGGGGCCGTTACCCGGCGTACGGCGCCGCGCTCGGCGTCTCGCCGGCCGCCACCGCGGCGATCGACCTCGGCATGGGCTCGAAGCACCTGGTCTGGTCCGCCCACGGCGGCCGGTGGCACCGGGTCCGCGTGCGCTACCCGCGCTTCTTCGACCGGTACGGGCAGCCGACCGCCGCCCTCGTCAAGGGCGGCCTGATCCGCGTGGGCCTCGGACTGGCCGGTCTGGCGCTGGCACGCCACCTTCCCGGCGGCGGTGTCGCCGTCGCGGCGGTGCTCGGCGCGCTCCTGCTGTGCTGGGGCGGCTACCGGTTGGCGCGGGCCGCCGTCGACCACCACACGCCGGCCGAGATCGTCGGCGAGGTGCTCTGGGTGTCGGTGTGGCGGACCACCTCGGGCGGCGAGGACCGGCCGGCCGTCCCGTGGCTGCACCATCTCGCGGTCGACGACGGCACCTCCGACCGTACGGTGGCGTGGGGTCTGCCGTCCGCCTGGGCCGCCCGGACGTCGCCGGGCGACCTGGTGCGGCTGCGCGCGCGCCGGTGGACCCGCCGCGTGGTGTCGCTGGAGGTGCTGCGCGAGGGCGGCGGGGCCCGGCTGCACCGCGGATTCGCCACCACCGACGACACGCACGACCTCGTGCGGGCGGCACTCGGCGAGCGCCGCGCGCCGGCGGCGGCGCGCCGGTCCGCCACCGGGCGGGCGGCGGCGCTGCTCACCCCCGACGAGGTGGCCCGGGCCGTGGGCGTGCCGGTGCGGGTCCGCGAGGTGGGCCCGCTCCACGCTCTCTACGAGCGGGCCGACGACGGCGGCACGGTGCTGCTGGTGCAGTTCCACCAGGGCCGGGTGGCGAAGCTGTTCTGGCCGGCGGCCCGCGCCGGCACGCCGGTGGTCGGCGTCGGCGACGAGGCGTACGTCCGGGAGGCCGCGGGAGCCGTCCGCAAGGGCGACGCGTTCCTCACGGTGGCCCTGCACCGCACGGGCCGCGCCGCCGCACCGCACCTGCCGTGGCTGCTCGGCCAGGCGGCCGCCCGCCTCTGACGGCTCCCGGCCGGGTCCGGCGGCGCACCGGCCGAAAGCCGGCGGACGGCCGGGTCCGGCGGTGCACCGGCCGGAAGCCGGCAAACGGCCGAGAACGGCGCACGGCCGGGAGCAGCGCACGGCCCGAAGCGACGCACGGCCCGAAGCGGCACACGGCCCGAAGCGACGCACGGCCCGAAGCGGCACACGGCCCGAAGCGGCACACGGCCCGAAGCGGCACACGGTCCGAAGCGACGCACGGCCAGGTCCGGAGCGGCGCACGGCCGGGAGCCGGCGGCTTGACCCGACGGGGCGGTCAGCGGCGGCCGGTGAAGACGGCGACCGTGCGGGCCGGCACCGTGAAGACGCCGGTCGCCGGGTCGAACGCCGACGACAGGAGGCGCTCGTCACCGCCTGCCCGCTGGTGCGCGTGCAGCTCGAACCGCGCCGCGCGCAATTCGGCCACCTTCTGCGTGACCGTCGACGGCGTCGCGTTGAACACGACCACGATGTCCTCGACGCCGCGCAGCAGCATGGTCAGCACACCCGGCGTCTCGCCGGGGCCGGACAGCGGGAACGACAGGCGGTCCTGGACCTCCACGGCGGTCGCCAGGCCGAACAGCGGTGAGTCGCGACGGATGCGGAGCAGCTCCAGGTAGCGGGCCGTCGTCCACTCCACCACCTCCGGCGGCGGGACCAGCGCCGGGTCGGCCAGCAGCGGCGCCGCAAAGCCCCACTTGTCCTGATTGTCCCAGGCGGGTGGCAGACCCAGGCCGAAGCCGTTGCCCGACGTCGCCGCATCCCACCGGATCGCGTTGAACCAATCGCCCGAATTGTACGAATTGCGGTCCAGCGACTTCGACCGCAACCGCTCCGAGCCGGCCGCCACGAACCCCATCCCCTGGCCCAGCACCGTGAACGACAGCGCCAGCACCTGCATCCGCGCACGGTCCATCGGCGACAGATCCGCCCGCAGCTTGAACGCCAGTGCGTCGTAGAGGATCTCGTTGTCGTGAGCGTCCACATAGGTCACGCACTCGCCCGGCGCCGCGCAGTAGCCCACGCGCGCACCGTTGTGCCAGACGTCCGCGCCGGTCACGGTCTCGCCGCTGGTGGCGACGAACCGGTACGCCGCGAGGTTGCCCGACAGGCCGACCTTGAGCACGTCCTGCTGGTGCATCAGCCGGGCCCGCTGGTGCTCCGGCGGCCCGTTGACCTCGTCGCCGTTGGGATCGGTGAACAGGCCCGTCGCGTACCCCTGGGCCCGCGGGTTGGTCTCGAACGCGACGCCGCCGCGGACCGCGTCGCGGAGGCGGTCGTTGAAGGTGCCGATGCCCGTGCCGGCCAGGTGGTGCTGGCTGGCCTGGGTGAACCGCTGACCCCCGCCGACCTCCCCGAAGTCCCATCCCTCGCCGTAGAGCAGGATCGACCGGCCGTCGACGCCGTCGCGCTGCGGGGTCAGCCGGTCCAATGCCTCCCGTACGGCCAGGATGTTGGCCCGGGGGTGGTGGCCCATCAGGTCGAAGCGGAAACCGTCCACCTTGTAGTCGACGGCCCAGCGCAGCACCGAGTCCACGACCAGCTTGGCCATCATCGCGTGCTCGGGTGCCGTGTTGGCGCAGCAGGTCGAGTCGGCGATCCGGCCGTCGGCCAGCAGGCGGTGGTAGTAGCCGGGGACGATGCGGTCGAGCACCGACCGCGGGTCGAGCCCGCCGGCGACCGTGTGGTTGTAGACCACGTCCAGGACCACGCGCAGGCCGATGCGGTTGAGCGCGGCGACCATCTCGCGGAACTCGGTGATCCGCGCCGGGCCGTCAGGGTCGGTGGCGTAGCTGCCCTCCGGCACCGAGTAGTGCAGCGGGTCGTACCCCCAGTTGTAGCCGTCCCGATCCCTGATCTTTTCGATGACCGCCTGCTGCTCGGGCGAGTCCGGCGGCAGCGCGGCGAGGTCGACGTCGGGCACCGCCTGGTCGGTGCGGCGCTCGGGCACGGTGGCGAAGTCGAACGCGGGCAGCAGGTGCAGGTGGGTGACCCCGGCCTCGGCGAGGCGGCGCAGGTGCGCCATGCCGGCGCTGTTCGGCACCGCGAACGCCGCGAACGTGCCCCGCCGCTCCGCCGGCACCGTCGCGTCGTAGATCGAGAAGTCCCGGACCGAGACCTCGTGGACCTGGGCCCGGGCGGCGGCCACCGCCGGCGGCTTGCGCAGCGCCGGCCAGTCGGCCGGGATCAGCAGCGGGTCGCCGAGGTTCGCGACCACGCTGTGCGTCGAGTCGGCGGTCACGGCCACCGAGTACGGGTCGGTGACGCTGACGGTCTCGACGCGCTGGCTGGCCGGGTGCCACACCTCGACCCGGAACCGGTAGCGCCGGCCGGTCCAGCCCCAGTCGCCGCGTACCGACCAGACGCCCGTCGCGTCGTCGCGCCACATGCCGATGACCTCGGGATCGCCGCCGCCCTCCGGCGGCCACCACTCGAGCGCGACGGCGCGGGCGGTCGGGGCCCAGACCGCGATCGTCACCCCGCCGTCGTGGTGGAAGACGGTGCCGAGCGAGGCGTGCACCGCGTCGGCGTACACGTCGTCGATGACGCCGGGGATCTGCACGCCGGTGGCGACGAGCAGCCACCCGGCCTCGTCGCGGACCGTGACGGCGAGCTGGGCACGCAGCGCCGCCTTCACCGTCTCGACGTCCGCGTCGACGGTGAACGCGGTGTGGTCGGCCAGGTGCGGCCACTGCCGCCGCTGCGCCGTCGTGAGGCCACCCGGCCGGACGCGCAGCGGGAGGGTGGCGTGGGGGCCGGCGAGCGCACCGTCCATGATCGACATGGCGGCTTCCGGCGACCAGACGAGGTCGCAGCGGCGGTCGCCGACCGGCTCGTCGAAGCGCCACACGAGCGTGGAGCGGTCGATCCAGTGGGCCCGCTGCCGGGTCAGGTCCATTCGAAGATCCTGCCACGGGCCACCCGCGGCCCGCGTCAGGCGGCGTGGATGACGGTGCAGATGGCCGGGGCGTCCGGGCCGGTGCGGACGAGGTAGACGTACCGCTCCCCCGGCACCGCCTGCCCGGCGCTGTCCAGGAACTCCCACTCGACGGTGACCAGCGCCAGCACCGGGCTCAGCCGCCGTACCTCGTCGATCTCGGCGTGCGCGGCCACCAGCTCGCGGTCCTGGTAGTCGGGAGCCGCGCCGAGGAACGAGAGCGCCACGGCAGCGGGTGAGGCGAAGGTGAAGGAGTACGCGTCGGCGACCACGCTGCCCGGCAACGCGTGGCACCCGGCGAGGGCGGTGACGTCGCCGGTGGTCAGGGCGGCGCCGTACCGGTCGAAGAAGTCGGCGAGGATGTCGCGGTCGGTCTCGGCGTTCACGGCTGGATTAGTTGCCGCCCGCCGGGGGCGGCAAACCCCCGCGCGGCGGCGGGCTGGCAGAGTGGTCGGCATGACCGCACTGCAGGCCCCCCTCGCCCGCTACGCCGCCCGGTTCCACGCGGCCGCCGGCGACTCGCACCACGTCGGCTCGCCGCTCGGTGCCTGGCTGCTCGCGGCGCTCTGCGCGCCGGCCGCCCGGGGCCGCGTCGCCGACGACCTGGCGGAGGCGCTGGGGGTCGACCTCGCGACGGCCCGCACCGCCGCGGAGGCGCTGCTCACCGACCCGCATCCGGCGGTGCTGTCGGCGGCGGCGCTGTGGCTGCGCGACCCGCCCACCCCCGCCGTCGCCGACTGGATCGCCGCCCTGCCGTCCACGGTCACCACCGGCGAGCTGCCGGGCCAGGCCGCGCTCGACGCGTGGGCCGAGCGGAAAACCCTCGGCCTCATCCGGAAGATGCCGGCGACGGTCGACCCGACGACGCTGCTGCTCCTGGCGACGGCGCTGGCGACCAAGGTGTCGTGGGTGCGGCCGTTCCAGCTGGCGCCGGCGGCCCGGCTCGGGTCCGCCACGCCGTGGGCCGCGGCCGTCTCCGAGGTGCTGGTCACGCCCGACGACGCCGAGGGCCACGGCGCGTACGTCGCCACGGTGCCGGGCATCGGCGAGGTGGCGGTCCACACCGGCGTCGCCACCGAGGGCCTGCGGGTCACGTCGGTCATCGCGCCGGCCGACACGCCGGCGGCGGACGTGCTGGCCGCGGCCCACGACCTGGCGACCCGCCCACGCGCCGCCCGCACGTCCCTGTTCGACCTCCCGCTCGGCGACGCACCCCTGTGGACGATAACCGAGGAGCGGGTACGCACGACCGCCCCCGACGGCCGCGAGGAGCGCGTCACGGCGGTGCTGCCGGCGTGGTCGGCCACCACCGAGCACGACCTCGACCGCCCGGAGCTGGGCCTGCCCGCCGCCGCGGCGGCCGCCTCCGAGGCCTTGGGCAACCGCGGCCCGCACAGCGCGGTCCAGTCGGCGATGGCCCGCTACAGCCGCGTCGGCTTCGAGGCCGCGGCGGTCTCGGCGATGATGCGGGCGGCGGGCATGCCGATGGTGCGCGACGGCGTACGCCGGACGGCGGAGCTGCGCTTCGCCCACCCGTACGCGGTGGTCGCCGTCGCCGACCGCCCCTGGGCTCACGGCTGGCAGCCACCCGAGGCCACCGGCACACCGTGGCTGGGCCTCCCCGTCTTCTCGGCCTGGGTGGCCACCCCGGACGACGCCGCGGGCCAGTAACGGTCGTCAGGGGATCGTGACCGCGATCTCCTCGCCGAGTTCGGCGCCGGCCTCCAGGCGGAGGTCGTCGCCGCTCCAGAAGCGGCCCGGGTCGTACCAGTTGGGGTGGCGGTGGTCCGGGAGGAGGCCCATCGCCTCGTAGGTCACCGCTACCACCTCCGCGCAGTACGCCGTCTCCAGTCGGGCATCGGGCGGCGGCGCGTCGCGGTCGGAGGCGTCGCGGTCGGAGGCGTCGCTGGCGAAGAAGCCGGTGCGGAGGTCCGGGACGCGGCCGCGGAGCCAGCGCCACGCCAGGCGGGCCGTGGACGGGAACGGGGTGCCGTCCAGGCGGGCGATCGTGCGCAGGACGGCGTTCTCCATCTCCGTGGTCACCGGCGTCTTCAGCTGGCGCAGCCACGCGCGCTGGCCGTAGCGCCGGGCCCAGACCAGGACCGCCTCGCGCAGGTCGTGGAGCTGCACGCCGCGCTGGTAGGTGCCCGTCCAGTGGTCGCGCAGCGACTTCCCCAGCTCGGCGTGCCACATCAGCGCCGGCAGGTCCTCGATCACGACCGACATGCCCACGTGGTTGACGGGGCTGTTGGTCGCGATGCGGATCGCGCGGTCCGGCACCGAGCTGCCGCGGAACAGCCACACGTCGCCGGTGCGGGTCAGGTCGACCGCCTCGTCGAGGGTGATGGTCGTCGTGGGCACGCCCCACAACCTATCCTCCGGCTATCCTCCGTGGACATGCGGTGGTGGAAGGTGTTGGGCGTGGCGGGCCTGGTCGGCGTCGCCGCGACCGGGGTGGTGGTCGCGCGGGCCGAGCGGCGCCGGCGGGCCTACACGCCGGACGAGGTCCGCGACCGGCTGCGGGCCCGGCTCGCCGAGGCCGGCCCCGACCCTTCCGGCCCAGCCCGCGACTGACACCGCCACCGCGCCACTCGCGGACGCCGCACGATCGCAAGAACCCCTTAAACGATGGGAAGGGGCCCTTCCTCATCGCCAAACGATTGGAGGGGGCCCTTCCTAACGCAGCGGGCGGCGGCCGCCGGGAAGCGGGCGGCGGCCGCCGGGAAGCGGGCAGCGGCCGCCGGGAAGCGGGCAGCGGCCGCCGGGAAGCGGGCAGACACCGGCCGGTCCCGGCCCCAGCCGCGCGGGTCGGCGAGCACATGGGGCGGCCGGGAAGCGGGCGGCCGCGGGTGGGGAGAGAGTTGCGGCGGGTGGGGGTGGCGTGCGGCGAGTCAGGAGGATGAGACGTCGGC
>Ga0164243_10016202_pt1 | contig 10239 bp, 10 predicted proteins | sample OricompcompostOP_FD_108781 | JGI IMG/M metagenome (GOLD analysis project Ga0164243, IMG submission 108781) | Organic Plus compost microbial communities from Emeryville, California, USA - Original compost - Organic plus compost (OP) | ecosystem: Engineered > Solid waste > Mixed feedstock >... | reverse complement strand
CGGCATCTTCGATTCCAACGGCGCCATCACCGCCGCGGCCGTGGCCGAGAACGGCGGCGAGGCGGTGCGCTTCGGCATCATCCGCGACGACGAGGCGGCGCTCTCCGCCGCCGTCGAGCGCGCGCTCAGCGAGTGCGACCTCGTCGTGCTCTCGGGCGGCACCTCCAAGGGTGCGGGCGATGTCTCGCACCGCATCCTCGACCGGCTCGGCAATCCCGGCATCCTCGTCCACGGCGTGGCGCTGAAGCCCGGCAAGCCGCTGTGCATCGCGCTGATCGGCGAGACGCCGATCGTGGTCCTGCCCGGCTTCCCGACCTCGGCCATGTTCACCTTCCACGAATTCGTGGTGCCGCTGGTGCGGGCGCTGGCCGGGCTGCCGCCGCGCGCCGAAAACGATGTCGAGGCGAAACTTGCCGTGCGCGCCGCCTCCGAGCTCGGCCGCACCGAATATGTGATGGTGTCGCTGGCGGAGGGGCCGGACGGCCTCGTCGCCTTCCCGCTCGGCCGCGGCTCGGGCTCGGTGACGGCCTTCTCGCAGGCCGACGGTTTCCTCGCGCTCGATGCGCTGAGCGAGGGCGCGGACGCCGGTACCACGCATTGCGTGCGCCTGATCGGCGCGCATCTGCGCGTGCCCGACCTCGTCATCGCCGGCAGCCACGATATCGGGCTCGACGCCGTGGTCGGCCGCGTCATCGAACAGGGTTTCTCCGCCCGCGTCCTGGCCATCGGCAGCCTCGGCGGGCTTGCCGCCATCCGCCGCGGCGAATGCGACATCGCCCCGGCGCATCTGCTCGACGCCAGGACCGACACCTACAACGAGCCTTTCCTCGTGCCCGGCCTCTCGCTCGTCCCGGGCTGGCGCCGCCGGCAGGGCGTGGTCTTCCGCAAGGGCGATACACGTTTCGAGGGCCGCACCGCCGAGGAGGCGATGCACGCACTGGCCAGCGATGCGGACTCGATCATGGTCAACCGCAATGCCGGTTCCGGCACGCGCATCCTGACCGACCGCGTGCTCGGCGAGGCGCGGCCGGCGGGCTATGCCAACCAGCCGAAATCGCACAATGCAGTGGCCGCCGCCGTGGCGCAGGGCCGCGCCGACTGGGGCGTGGCCATCGAGAACGTGGCGCAGCTCTACGGCCTGGGCTTTCTGCCGCTGGCCGACGAGCACTACGATTTCTTCCTGCGCGAGGAGCGCCGCGAACGCCCGGCGGTCGCGGCCTTCCTCGAGGCGCTGGCCAGCGCGGAGGTGCGCGGCGCGCTGCGGGAGATGGGGTTCACGCTGCCGGACGCCGTGCGTCCGCAGGCGGCAGAATGAAGGAATAAGGACAGAAGAATGCGGTTGATCGGCCTGGCAGGATGGAGCGGAGCGGGAAAGACCACCCTTCTGGAGAAGCTCATTCCCGAGCTGATCGCGCGGGGCCTGAGCGTCTCGACGCTGAAGCACGCCCACCACGCCTTCGACCTCGACACGCCGGGCAAGGATTCCTGGGTGCACCGGCAGGCCGGGGCCCGTGAGGTCCTGATCGCCTCATCGCGCCGCTTCGCGCTGATGCACGAACTGCGCGGCGCGCCCGAGCCCGATCTTGCCGAGCTTCTGGCCAAGCTCTCGCCGGTGGACCTAGTTCTGGTCGAGGGCTTCAAGCGCGGGCCGCATCCGAAGATCGAGATTTTCCGCGCCGCCAATGCCAAGCCGCTGCTGCAGCCGCAGGACCCCGCCATCCGTGCCATCGCCTCCGACACAGCCCTGCCGGACGCGCGCGTTCCCGTCGTCGATCTCGACGATGTCGGCGCCATCGCCAACATCGTCCTGGCCGAGGCCAAGCCGCTTTCCAGCGCGCTGTCTCCCGAACCGGCGCACTAAAGAGGCAAGAAAAGTGGCCCAGCTTTCCAACGACTGCTTCGCCTTTGGCGGCGAGCTGATGGTGATCGAGGAAGGGCTGCGCCTGATTTCCGAGCGTGTGACGCCGGTGGCCGAAACCGAGACTGTTCCGCTGGCTCAGGCCGACGGGCGCATTCTCGCGGAAAACGTCATCGCGCCACTCGACCTGCCGGGCTTCGACAATTCCGCCGTGGACGGCTGGGCCGTGCGCCACGCCGACCTCAAGCCGGACGGCGACACGGTGTTGCCCGTGCAGGGTCGCATCGCGGCGGGCGACCGCGCGGCGCACCGTCTTGCGCCCGGCACCGTGGCGCGCATTTTCACCGGCGCGGCCATGCCGGCTGATGCCGACACCGTGTTCATGCAGGAAGACGTGCGCGAGGACAGCGGCACCGTCGTCCTGCCGGCCGGGCTTTCCGAGGGCGCCAACCGCCGCCTTGCCGGCGAGGACATCGCCAAGGGCGCGGTAGCGCTCAAGGCGGGCCTGCGGGTCGAGCCGCGCCATCTGGCGCTCGCCGCCGCGCTTGGGCTAACGCAGCTTTCCGTGCGCCGCCCATTGCGCGTCGGCGTGCTTTCCACCGGCGACGAGGTGACGGAGCCGGGCACGGCGCTTCCCCCCGGCGGCCTCTACGACGCCAACCGTTTCCTGCTGATCGGCATGCTGAAACGCATCGGCGTCGAGGTGTCCGATCTCGGTATCTTCCGCGACGAGCCGGGTGCTCTCGGTCTCGGCATCGCGGAAGCCGCGAAGACGCACGACCTCCTGATCTCGTCCGGCGGCGTCTCGACCGGCGAGGAGGACCACACCCGCCACGTGGTCGAACAGATCGGCACGCTGGTTCAATGGCGGCTGGCCATCAAGCCCGGCCGCCCGGTGGCCATGGCGGTGGTCCACGGCACGCCGTTCGTCGGCCTGCCGGGCAATCCGGTGGCGGTGTTCGTGACCTACACCCAGGTCGTGCGCGCGCTGATCGCGCGGCTGGCGGGCGAGGACTGGAGCCCGGCCGAGCCGGTGCCGGTGCGCGCGGCCTTCCCCTACAGGAAGAAGAGCGGGCGGCGCGAATTCGTCCGCGTCACCCTGCGACGGGGCGCGGACGGTGTGACGGAAGCCCACAAGCACCCGCGCGAGGGCGCGGGCGTCATCACCTCGCTGACCGAAAGCTCGGGGCTGGTCGAGCTGCGCGAGGACGTCACCCGCCTCGCCGGCGGCGAAATGGTCGGCTACCGCTCCTTCGCGGACCTCTTCTGACCTTCAGAGCCCGTGCTTTGCGGCAAGGCGGTCGGCCTCGGCGAGGTCTTCCGGGCTGTTGGCGTTGAAGAAGGGATCGACCGGCTCTGTCTCCCATTCGGCGGTCGCCAGCGGGTAGCGCTCGATCCAGGCGCCGACCTTGCGCAGGTTCTCTATCGTCAGCGCGTGGCGCAGTTCCTCGCGCAGATCGACCGGCCAGAGCGCGTTGACGGGGTGCGTGCGCCCCCCCGAGGCCGCCTGGGCGATGCGGGCGCCCTGCTCCAGATGCGCGTCCTGCAGGCACGACACGAAATCCGCCGGCAGGAAGGGCGTGTCGGCGGCGATGGTGACGATCCATTGCAGATCGGGCCGGTGCCGGGCGCACCAATCCATGCCCGCCAGCACCCCGGCCAGAGGCCCGGCGAAATCCGGCACGCTGTCGGCGACGACGGGCAGCCCCGTGGCAGCGAAACGCGCCGGATCGCCATTGGCGTTGAGGATCAGGGCGGCGCATTGCGGTTTCAAACGAGCAATGGCCCGCTCCAGCATGGCGACGCCGCCGACCATGCGCAGCGGCTTGTCGCCGCCGCCCATGCGCCGCGCCAGGCCGCCGGCAAGAAGAACCCCAAGCACAGGCGCTGCTTCTTCCATCCCGAACTCCCAATCACCATATGTAATTTGATTGCAGCGACGCGTCCGAAACGCCGCATGTGAGGAACGAATTCCCGATTCGGCCGTTCTGGACGTTGACGGAGACACAGTGATGATGGCTGCGGCCAGTGAAGAACAGCCGAAATGGCGCGTCCTCATCGTCGAGGACGAGTTTATCGTCGGGCTTCATCTTGAAAGTATCCTTGAACGGCTCGGCCACGAGATCATCGGCGTGGTCGCCAACGAGGACGAGGCGCTGTACCTGCTCGAGCACGAGCACCCCGACCTGATCATGACCGACATCCACCTTGCCGGCGGCGGCGACGGCCTGCGGGTCGCCCGCGAGGCGCTGGATCATTACGGCGCGCGCACGGTGGTCATCACCGGCCATCGCGACGGCGAAACCTTCCTGCGCGCCGAGGAAACCGGCGCCCACGCCTTCCTGCGCAAGCCCTTCGGGCTGAACCAGGTGATGACCGTCTTCTCGCGCCTGCACTGAGCCTTTCCTCACAGCCGCGCCCCTTCCCGCACCGGGATCACCGTCCCGCGCAGATAGGCCACGCGCTCCTCGGCGATGCGCGCCGCGGCGACCGCCTCCTCCACCGACACCACACGGAAACGCACCTCGCTGTTGGGCAGAAGCCGCCCGGCAGCCGGGATGTCGGCCGAGATGACCGTCGCGATCTTGGCATAGCCGCCACTGGTCTGATGGTCCGCCAGGAGCAGGATCGGCTGGCCCGAGCCCGGCACCTGGATCGAGCCGGTGGCGATGGCGTCCGAGACGATGTCGGCGCCCTTCACGTGGCGCAGGACCGGGCCTTCCAGCCGCAGGCCCATTCGGTCGGAATGGGTCGAGACGCGGAACGGCTCGCTCTGCAAATCTTCCAGCGCCTCCAGCGTGAAGGCGTCCTGCTGCGGCCCCGGAACAACCCGCAGCACGCCGACCGGCAGCATGGGCGGCGGCGCCAGCACGGTCAGCGCCCGGCCGATAGCCGCCTCTCCAAGCATGAGTTCGTCGCCCTCCTGCAAGGCGCGGCCCTCGTGGCCGCCGAAGCCGCCGCGCAGCAGGGTGGAGCGCGAGCCGAGCACGTCGGGCACGTCCACGCCGCCCGCGAAGACGAGATAGGCCACCGCCGTATCGGGCGTCGCCGGCACCGAGACCACATCGCCCGCGTCCAGGTCCACCGCGCGCCAGGACACCCAGTCCTCGCGGGTGCCCCCTGCCCGCTCCACCAGAAGCGGCGCGCCGGTTCCGATCAGCGCGACGCGCACCTTGCCTTCTTCGACACGCAGGGTCGGCCCGACCATGCGCAGTTCCAGCGCCGCCGCGCCTTCCGGGTTGCCAACCAGCGTGTTGCCGAGCCGCAGCGAGATCGGATCGAGAGCGCCCGAGACCGGCACGCCGAGCGCCTGGAAGCCGCGCCGGCCGAGATCCTGCACGCTGGTCTGCAGGCCACCCGAGAGCACGCGCAGCCGGCTCATGCCGAGAACTCCGTCTTCGGCTCGTAGCGCCCGGCGGCGCAGGCAGCTTCGATGGCCTCGAACTGACCCGCGTCCACGGCCTGGAAGCGCACTTTGTCGCCCGGCTGCAGCAGGCTGGGCTGCTCCCGCGCGGGATCGAACAGGGAGATCGGCGTGCGGCCGATGAGGCGCCAGCCGCCGGGGGACTCGGAGGGATAGACGGCCGTGAGTTCGCCGGCGACACCCACAGACCCCGCCGGCACGCGCAGGCGAGGCTCGCTCAGGCGCGGCACGCGCAGCTCTGCGGGTAAGTCGCCGAGATAGGCGAAGCCCGGCAGGAAGCCGAGCATATAGGCGTGGAAGCGCACCGCCCCGTGGCGGCGCACCACGTCGTCCGGGGAGAGCCCGCATTCGGCGGCGAGCGGTTCGAGGTCCGGCCCGGCCTCGCCGCCATAGAGCACGGGAATGTGCACCGTGCGCCCGGTGCCGGATTGCTTGCCTTCGTCCATGGTCAGGCCGCCAATGGCGGTGGCCAGGGCCGCCGGGTCGGTGACCAGCGGATCGAGGTGCACCATCAGCGAACGGAAGGTCGGCACCACCTCGATTATGCCCGCCAGACCGGCGGCGCGGATCGAGGCGGCGGCGGCGAGCACGCGCGCGTTCAGCGAGCGCTCGACGCTGTCGCCGAACTCGACCACCAGCGCCGCGTCGCCAGCGGCCAGACACCGCGCTCCGCTGCCCCCGATGGTACGCAAGGCTTCCATATTCGCGAATCCCGCCCGATAAAGAGCGTCATGGTTGCGCCGCACCCGATCAATCTCAATGCCGATATCGGCGAAGGCTTCGACGACGCCCCGCTGATCGCGCTCGTTTCGAGCGTCAGCATTGCCTGCGGCGGGCACACCGGCGATCACGAATCCATGAAGCGCGCCTGCCGCATGGCGCTGGAGCGCGGCGTCACCATCGGTGCGCATCCGAGCTTCCGCGACCGCGAGAACTATGGCCGCCGCCCGCTGGAGGTCGATCCCGCCGCGCTGCGCAGCCAGATCGCGGCGCAGGTCCAGCGGCTGGCCGACGCCGCCGCCGAGACCGGCTCCATCGTCAGCCATGTGAAGCCGCACGGCGCGCTCTACAACATGGCCGCCGTGCGCCGGGACTATGCCGACGCCATCGCCGAGACCATGGCCGGGCTCGACCCGCGCATGGTGCTGCTGGCCCCTCCCGGCTCGATGATGGAGGAGGCCGCGCGGGCCTGCGACATCCCCTTCGTGGCCGAGGGCTTCGCCGACCGCGCCTATGCGCCCGACGGCACGCTGATGCCGCGCAGCGAAACCGGAGCCGTGCTGTCCGACCCGCAGGCCGCGGCGGCGCAGGCGCTGCTGCTGGCGCAGAAGGGCCAGGTGGTCACAGCGCAGGGGCCGATTGCCGTGCCCTGCCGCTCGCTCTGCGTCCACGGCGACGAGCCGCACGCGCAGTCGGTCGCCATGGCCGTGCGCGAGGCGCTGCTGAAGGCTGGCCTGCGCATTGTCAGCCTGCCGGAGCTGGCCCAGGCGCGGAGCGCCTAACGGGCGGGTGCGCCCCCGGCGCACCGGCGCCTGATCCCCTAGCGCATGATGGCGAGGCTGGAATCGGGCACCCGCGCCTCGATCTCGCGGATGCGCTTGCGGTGGGCGCCCCAGTCGATCATGGCGCGCACGCGGTGTCCCTTGCCGCCCCGGCGCAGGACGATCAGGCGGTCGCCGCCCGCGCCGATGGTGGCCGGCTCGCCGAAGGTCGGCTTGGGCAGCTCGCCGTGCACCGGATATCCCTGCGCCGCGAGAATCTTTCGCACGCGCCGGCAGTAATCGACCGACTTGTAGGAGAAGCGCGTCTCGCCGTGGCCGGCGCGGTATTTCATCACCGTGGTGCACAGGTCCTCGCCCGAGAGCTTCCAGGCCTGGCTGAGATAGGTCACGCCGTAGCGGATATTGGTCCTCGGGGCGAACAGCTCCTGCGCGGTGCCGGAAAAGCCCATCATGCGCGCGGTCGAGGGGCGCACCTGCATCAGGCCGACCTCGCCGACATCGCCCACCGCGCCGGTGGCATAGCCGCTCTCGACCTGCGCCACGGCGTCGGCGATCTGCGGCGGCAGGCCATGGCGGATGGCGGCGGCGCGCACCGCCACGCGCAGACTCACCGGATCGGCCCGGAGCGCATCGGCCTTGGGGGGCAGCGTGGTGTCGGCCGGCTCCGCCCGGGCCGGCAGGCAGCCCAGCAGCATGCAGAACAGGATCGGAAGCGCTCGCGGCAATGGCAGGCCCCCCGCAGGACGCCCGGAAAGCCGGGCGTGACCAGCGGATAACGCGAACGGTGCGGGAACGGTTCGCTCGCCTTGCCCTCAGCGGCGCGGCGAGACGCGGCGGGCGACCTCGGCGCGCTGCGGGTCGTTGCGCTCGATATAGGTCTTGATGACGATGGTCAGCAGCGCGATGGCGGCCAGCACCGTGGCCGCGGCGAAGGCGCCGACGGCGTTGTAGTCCTCGTAGAGGAGCTGCACCTGCAGCGGCAGCGTGTTGGTGACGCCGCGCACATTGCCCGACACCACCGAGACCGCGCCGAACTCGCCCATGACGCGCGCATTGCAGAGGATGGCGCCGTAGAGCAGCGCCCAGCGAACGTTCGGAATGGTGACGCGCACGAAGGTCAGGAAGCCGCCGGCGCCGAGCGTCATGGCGGCCTCTTCCTGGTCGGTGCCCTGCACCTGCATCAGCGGAATGAGCTCGCGCGCGACGAAGGGTGCGGTGACGAACATGCTGGCCAGCACGATGGCCGGCAGCGAGAACATGATCTTGATGCCGAGTTCGTCGAGCATGGGACCGAACAGGCCCTGCGCGCCGTAGACGAACAGATAGGACACGCCGGCGATGACCGGCGACACCGAGAACGGCAGCTCGATCAGTGCGATCAGCACGTTGCGGCCGGGGAAGCGGAACTTGGTCACCGCCCACGCGGCGGCGAGGCCGAAGCCAATGTTGATCGGCACCACGATGATCGCCGTGATCACCGTCAGCAGGATCGCGTGCAGCGTCTCCGGGTGAATGAGGTTTTCGAGATAGACCTCGGTGCCCTTGGCGAAGGCCTGCGTGAAGATCACTACCAGGGGCGCCACCAGCACGATCAGGGTGACGAACAGCACCGCGCCGAGGATCAGCGCGCGGGCAAGGCCGCTTTCGCCAACACGGCGGAGCGAATGGGTGTGGACGCGCTGGGCTGCGGGAATGAACATGCTCTCACTCTCCCCGCGTGACGTAGCGCAGGTGCCAGGACTGCACCGCATTGGTGACGAGCAGCATGACGAACGCCGCCGCCAGCATGACCACCGCGATGGCCGCGGCCGCCGGATAGTCGAATTCCTGCAGACGGATGAAGGTCAGCAGAACCGCGATCTCGGTCTTTCCCGGCTGGTTGCCGGCGATGAAGATGACAGCGCCGAACTCGCCCAGCGCCCGGGCGAAGGCCAGCGAGCAGCCGGCGAGGAAGGCCGGGAAGATCGAGGGGAAGATGACCGAACGGAAGATGCGCCAGCCGCCGGCGCCGAGCGTCTGCGCGGCTTCCTCGACATCGGCGCCGAGATCGTCCAGCACCGGCTGCACCGAGCGCACCACGAAGGGCAGGCTGGTGAAGGCCATGGCCAGCGCGATGCCGATGGGGGTGTAGACGACGGTAATGCCGAGCGCGTCGAGCACCGGGCCGAAGGGGCCGTTCTGCGCGAAGAGAGAGGTCAGCGCCAGGCCGGCGACGGCGGTCGGCAGCGCGAAGGGCACGTCGACCAGCGCGTCGAGCACGCGGCGGCCGGGAAATTCATAGCGCGACAGGACCCAGGCGAGGCCAAGCCCGAAAATGCCGTTGAACACGGTGGCGCCGAGCGCGCTCAGCACCGTGACACGGAACGCCGCAAGCGTGCGCGGGCTCAGGATGATGTTGACGAACTGCTCCCAGCCGACATTGAAGGCCTGCAGCACGAGCGCCGCCAGCGGCAGCAGGACGATGGCGCCGAGATAGAGCAGCGTCACGCCGAGCGCGAGCGGAAAGCCTGGGAGAATGCGTCTGGTCTTCACGGACAGCAGCCTGGGCACGGAAAAGCCGGCCGCGCGAGAGGCGCGGCCGGGCGTGGTGATGGTGTCGAGGGCGCTCAACGTCCGCCCAGAAGCTGGTCGAGCTTGGCGCCCGAGGCGAAGTGTACCTTCATGGCGTTGGCCCAGCCACCGAAGACCTGGTCCACCTCATAGAGCTTGACCGGCGGGAACTGGTCCTTGTGCTTGGCCATCACACCCTCGTCGTAGACGCGGTTGTTGAAGGTGGTCAGGATTTCTTGGCCTTCCGGCGAATAGAGGTAGTTGAGGTAGTCCTCGGCCAGGGCACGGGTGCCGTGCTTGTCGGCATATTTGTCGACCACCGTGACCGGGAACTCGGCCAGGATGCTCTCCGGCGGCACCACGACCTCGAACTTGTCGTTGCCGTACTCCTTCACGACGCCGTTGGTCTCGGCCTCGAAGGTAATCAGCACGTCGCCGGTGTTGCGCTCGACGAAGGTGGTCGTGGCGGCGCGGCCTCCGGTGTCGAACACCGGGACATTGGCCAGCATCTTCTTCATGAACTCGTCGGCCTTGGCCTCGTCGCCGCCGAACTTCTCCAGCGCGAAGGCGTAGGCCGCGAGATAGGTGTAGCGGCCGTTGCCCGAGGTCTTCGGGTTCGGGAAGATGACCTTGACGTCGGGACGGATGAGGTCGTCCCAGTTCTTGATGTTCTTGGGGTTGCCCACGCGCACCACGAAGGCCTGGAGCGAATAATAGGGCGAGGAATTGTGCGGCAGGCGCTTCTGCCAATCGGCCGGGATGAGGTTGCCGCGGTCGTGCAGGATCTGCACGTCGGTCACCTGGTTGAAGGTGACGACATCGGCTTCCTGGCCTTCCAGGATGGCGCGGGCCTGCTTGGACGAGCCGGCATGCGACTGGTTGATCACCGTGTCGCGCCCGGTCTT
>Ga0164243_10016201_pt1 | contig 10239 bp, 8 predicted proteins | sample OricompcompostOP_FD_108781 | JGI IMG/M metagenome (GOLD analysis project Ga0164243, IMG submission 108781) | Organic Plus compost microbial communities from Emeryville, California, USA - Original compost - Organic plus compost (OP) | ecosystem: Engineered > Solid waste > Mixed feedstock >... | reverse complement strand
GCGCATGGGCGTCGACCCGCTCACCGACCCGCGGCCGCTGCTGCTGGCCGGTGCCGCCAGCACCGCCCGCCGCGCCGCGATGCAGCTCTGGCTCGCCGGCGACCAGCAGCGCGACCTCGCCGACGTGCTCGGCGAGTGCTTCGACGCCGTCGCGCACCTGGCGCGCGCGTAGCGGCGCGCGGTCGGCGCCGCGCGTCAGGGGTCAGCGCCGCGGCGGCGCCGTCGACCCCCGGACCATCAGCTCCGGCGGCGGGTCGTCGACCACGACCTGGCGCGGCTCGCCACCCTCGAGCTGGTCGAGGAGCAGCTGCACCGACCGCGCCCCGACCTCGGCCATCGGCATCCGCACCGTCGTGAGCGTCGGCGTGACGTGCGCGGCGAACTCGACGTGGTGGTAGGCGACGACCGACAGGTCCTCCGGCACCCGGATGCCGAGCGAGCGGGCCGCCGTCATCGCGCCGATCGCGGTGAGCACGTTGCCGACGACCAGCCCGGTGGGCAGCTCGGCCCCGGCGGCCAGCTCGGCCATGCCGCGCTCCCCGGACTCGATGGTGTGCAGCGCGTCCACGACCGGCCCGGGCGTCAGACCGGCCTCGCGCAGCGCCGTCCGCCAGCCCTGGACACGACCGCTCGCACGACCGGTGCGGCCGATGTTGAGGTAGCCGATCGCGCGGTGCCCGAGGTCCACGAGGTGCCGGGTGGCGACGTAGGAGCCGCGGACGTCGTCGAACGCCACGCTCGCCAGCGTGCGCGAGCGGTCGTTGACCAGCACGACCGGGACGTGCTTGCTCGCCGTCTGCAGGATCACCCGGTCGGCCGGCACGCCGGCGCGCTGCAGCAGCAGGCCGTCGATCGCGCCGCCGCGGATCGACGCCCGCGCCGCCGCGTCCCCGCGCGCCAGCGAGCTGACGTCGGCCAGCAGCAGCGCGAACCCGGCCTCCGACGCCGCCCGCTGCGCACCCTGGACGATCTCGCCGTAGAGCGGGTTCGACATGTCGTGCACGGCCATCCCCAGCGCGTTCGCGCGGGAGCGCCGCAGCGACCGCGCGGCCTGGTTGGGCGTGTAGTCGAGCCGCTCGGCCGCCGCGAGCACGCGCGCCCGCGTCTCGTCGCGCACCCGGAGGGTGGCGTCGCCGTTGAGCACGCGGGAGACCACGGCGGGCGTGACGCCGGCCTCCCGCGCGACCATCGTGATGCTGACCCTCACAGCAGGCCTCCCCTGGTGTGCGCCACGCCGGCGGCAGGAGACCGCAGGCTACCCCTCACGCCGTCGCGGCGTCCTCGACAGGGAGCTCGGCCGCCTCCTGGAACCGGCGCTGCCGGCGCCGCTTGCGCATCTCGTCGAGGGCGACCGCGATGATGATGACGGTGCCGCGCACGACCTCCTGCCAGAACGGGTTGACGTCGAGCAGCACGAGCCCGTTGCTGAGCACGCCGAGGATGAGGACGCCGAGCAGGGTGCCCGAGACCGTGCCCTCGCCGCCGCTGAGCCGGGTGCCGCCGAGGATGACGGCGGCGATGACGTTCAGCTCGAACCCCACCCCGATCGTCGGCTGGAACGAGTCGAGCCGGCCCGCCTGCACGAGGCCGCTGATCGCCGCGGTGACCGCGACGACGACGAACGCGACCATCGCGATCCGGTGCACCGGCAGACCCGCCGACCGTGCGGCCTCCGGGTTGCCGCCGACCGCGTACAGGTAGCGACCCAGCACGGTGCGGTTGAGCAGGATCGCGACGACGACGAGCACGACCAGCGCGATGATGACCGGGATCGGGATCGGTCCGACGTAGCCGACGCCGAGCACCCGCAGCGAGTCGCCCTCGGTCTGCACCGCGCGGGCGTTCGTCGACAGGTAGCCGATGCCTCGGAGCACCGCCATCATGCCGAGCGTGGTGATGAGCGCGTTGACGCCGAGCCGGGTGACGATCAGGCCGTTGACGAGGCCGACGAGGACACCGATGAGCAGGCCCACCAGCACCGCGACCAGCACGCTGCCGGTCATGTTGTAGGCGACGACCGAGCCGACGCCGACGACTGCGAGCATCGAGCCGACCGAGAGGTCGATCTGCCCGGAGATCATCGCGACGGTCATGCCGAGCGCGACGATGAGCTCGATCGAGCTGGCGCGCAGCACGTTGAGCACGTTGCCGGGCGTGAGGAAGAGCCCGTTCGTCGCGATCGCCATGTAGGCGCAGATGAGCAGCAGCGCGACGAGCAGCGGGACTTGCTCGGCCCGCAGCAGGCGCGCCCAGGACGGGCGGGGCGACCAGGTGAGGTCGGTCATGAGGTGCCTCCCAGGGCGGATTCCATGAGCTGTTCTTGGGTGACGCCGACGCCGTGCTCGGCCACCACGTGGCCGCCGCGCATGACGTGGACCCGGTCGCAGAGACCGAGGATCTCCGGCATCTCGGAGGAGAAGACGACGACGGCGACGCCGCGCTCGGCGACGGCGGCCACGAGCCGGTAGATCTCGGCCTTGGCGTTGACGTCGATGCCGCGCGTGGGCTCGTCGAGCAGCAGCACCCGCAGGTCGTCCTTGAGCAGCCAGCGCCCGAGGGTCACCTTCTGCTGGTTGCCGCCCGAGAGCGTCGCGACCCGCTGGTCGCCGTCGACCGCCTTGACGCGGAGGTCGGCGATCATCGCCTCGACGGCGGCGCGCTCGCGAGCCTGGTCGACGAAGCCGAGCCGGGACAGCAGCCGCATGACGGCGAGCGTCATGTTGGCGCGGATGCTGCCGGTGAGCACGAGCCCGGCGCCCTTGCGGTCCTCGGGCACGTAGCCGATGCCGGCGCCCACGGCCGCCTCGGGGCTGCCGGGCCGGACGGCGCGGCCGCCGACCCGCACGACGCCCCGCGTCGAGCGGTCGAGCCCGAAGATCGCCCGCGCGAGCTCGGTCCGCCCGGACCCCATCAGCCCCGAGAACCCGACGACCTCGCCCGCGCGCACGGAGAACGTGACGTCGTGGACGGCGGTCGTCGTCAGACCGACGACCTCCAGGGCCGCCGGGCGGTCGTCGGCCACGGCCGCCTCGGGACGCGGCGGGAACTGGGTCGTCAGCTCGCGACCGACCATGAGCCGGATCAGCTCGGCGTCGTCGGTCTCGGACGTGCGGACGGTGTCGACGTAGCGCCCGTCACGCAGCACGGTGATCCGGTCGGCCAGCCGGTGCAGCTCGTCGAGCTTGTGCGAGACGTAGACGATGCCGACGCCTGAGTCCCGGAGCTGGTCGACCAGCCCGAACAGCGTCTCGATCTCGGTGTGGCTGAGCGCCGAGGTCGGCTCGTCCATCGCGATGACCCGGGCGTTCTGCGACAGCGCGCCCGCGATCTCGACGAGCTGCCGCTCGGCCACGCTGAGGTAGCCCAGCCGCATCCCGGGGTCGACGTCGAGCCCGACCGCCTGCAGGTGGTCCCGCGCGCGGGCCCTGAGCTCGCGCCGGTCCACGAGCCCGCCCGGGCCGCGGGGCAGCCGGCCGAAGAACAGGTTCTCCGCGACCGACATGCTCTCGACCTGGTTGAGCTCCTGGAACACGACGGCCACCCCGAGCTCGCGGGCGTCGCGCGGCGAGGAGATCCGCACGGGTGCGCCGTCGACGAGGTAGCTGCCCTCGTCGGCGGTCTCGACGCCGGCCATGATCTTGATCAGCGTCGACTTGCCCGCGCCGTTCTCGCCCAGCAGGGCGGTCACCTCGCCGGCGCGGACCTGCAGGTCCACGCCGTCGAGGGCCACCACTCCGGGGTACCGCTTGCGGATGCCGGCGAGCTCGAGGACGGTCTCGCTCACTGCTCGGCGAGAGCGGCGACGGCGTCGTAGTCGATCACCCAGGTGCCACCCTCGTTCGTGTAGTAGTCGCCGAGGTTGTCGGCGGTGACGACCGCGGCCGGGGTCACGGTGCGCTCGGGGATCTCCTCGCCCTCGGCGGCGGCGATCGCCTGCTCGATGAGCGTGGCGCCGACGTACTCGGGGAACATCGCCAGCCCGGCGAGGTAGGGCCCGTCGCTGGTGAGCGCGCCCTTGCCCGCCTGGCCCTCGACACCGAACCCGAACGTGCTCAGCTTCGCCGGGTCGAGACCCGCCTCGGTGTAGGCCTGGGTGGCGCCCAGGGCGGAGTCGTCGTTGATGCCGAAGATGACGTTGATCTCCGGGTGCGCCGTGAACGCGTCGGTCGAGACGTCGAGCGCGATGTCCTTGAGCCCGCCGCCGTTGACCTCCTGCGTGATCTCGAAGTCGGCACCGCTCTCGGTGAGCCCGTCGACGAAGCCGGCGGCCCGGTCCTGGGTGTCCTTCTGCGTCGGCAGCCCGACGATCAGCACGTGCGCGGTGCCGTCGACGTTCTCCGCGAGGTACTCGCCGGCCCACAGGCCGAGCATCTTCGCCGCCTCGTAGTTCTCGATGCCGACGGTCGTGACCGCGCCGTCGACCGCGTTGGACTCGGTGACGACCGGCACGCCGCGCTCGTCGGCCTGCGCCATGACGCTCGACAGGCCACCCGGGTCGACCGGCGACATCATGAGCACGTCGACGCCCTGGGTGAGCATGTTCTCGGCCTGGGTGATCTGCTTGGAGAGGTCGACGTTGGCGTCCTCCCACTGGAACTGCACACCGTGCTCGGCCGCCGCGTCCTCGGCGCCCTGCACGACGTTCTGGTACCACTCGTGGGAACCGAAGTTGACGACGTAGCCCACCGAGAGGTCGCCGTCACCCCCCGACCCGCCCGCGTTGCTGCAACCGGCTGCCAGGAGCGCGGTCGCGAGTGCCGCCGCCGCGGCGGCCTTGCCGTACGTGGTCCTCGTCATCGATGGATTCCTCTCGTTGCTGACTGCGTGGGGTGGGGTCCGCAGGACGCGGGCCGGTCAGACGCCGAGCCGGGCCGTGAGCCCGGCATCGACGAGGTAGGAGGAGCCGGTCACGGCTCGGGACTTGTCGCTGAGCAGGAAGACGACGACCTCGGCGACGTCGACGGGTTGGATCAGCCGCCCCAGGGGGTGCTGGGCCCCCCAGCTCTGCATGGTCTCCTCGGCGGGCGTGCCCGCGGCGAGGAGCTCGGCGCCGTAGCGCAGCATCGGCGTCTCGACCGAGCCGGGGCACACGCAGTTGACGCGGATGCCGTCGGCGGCGTGGTCGAGCGCGAGGGTGCGGGTCATCGAGACGACCCCGGCCTTGGAGGCGCTGTAGGCCGCCACGAGCGGCTGACTGGCGAACGCCTGCGCCGAGGCCGTGTTGACGACGGCGCCACCACCGGCCCGCCGCATCACGGGGATCGCGAACCGCGCCATCAGGTAGACGCTCTTGAGGTTGGTGTCGATCTGGAGGTCCCAGTCGGCCTCGTCGAGGTCGGTGACCGCGCCGTAGCGCACCACCCCGGCGACGTTCGCGACGCCGTCGAGCCGTCCGTGGCGGGACTCGACGTCGGCGACGGCGGCGCGCACCGACGCGAGGTCCCCGACGTCGACCTGGTGCGCGGACGCCTCCGCCCCGGCCGCGCGCAGCCGCTCGGCGGTCGCGGCCGCCGCGTCGGCGTCGAGGTCGAGGGCCGCGACCGCGGCGCCCTCGGCCGCCGCGAGGTCGGCCACCGCCGCGCCGATGCCGGCACCGGCTCCGGTGACGACGACCACCCGCTCGTCCAGCAAGCCCATGTGCTCCTCCTCCGTGATCGGCAGGGCGCTCAGGCGCCCTGCGGGGCGCCGTCGTGCACGAGGTCGCCGAGGATCTCCTCGGTGTGCTGACCGGCGCGCGGGACGCCGCGTCGCACGGTGACGGGCGTCTTCGAGAACGTGAAGGGTGTGCCGACGGTGCGGAACGTCTCGCCGTCCTCGCCGAGCGGCACCTCCCAGATCAGGTTCGAGTGCTGCACCTGCGGGTCGCGCTCGAGGGCCGCGTAGTCCTGCACGGGTGCGCACCACACGTCGTGCGCGTCGAGCAGCTCGAGCCACTCCGCCGTCGTCCGCGTCCGCAGGTGCCCGGCGAGGCGCCGGTGGATCGTGTCGCGCTCGGCGAACATCGTGGCGTTGGTGTCGAACTCGTCGAGCCAGTCCACTCCGAGGATCGCGCCGAGCGTGGGGCAGTGCATCATCGCGAGCGCCAGGTGCCCGTCGGCGGTCGCGTAGATGCCGAACGGCGCGGTGCCGCCCACGTGCCCGATGTTCTCCTGCGCGCGCGGCATCGGCCGGCCGTGGTTGAGCCAGACCGTGAGCTCCTGCTGCTGGGCGGCGACCGTGCAGGAGAACAGGTTGACCGAGACCTGCTGGCCCTCGCCCGTGCGGTCGCGGTGCACGAGCGCGGCGAGGATCGCGACCGCCAGGTGCAGCCCGGTGTACTCGTCGCTGATGCCGATGCCGCAGGCCATCGGCGGGTCGTCGGCGCGGCCGGTGAGGGTGAGGGCGCCCGAGAGGGCCTGCACGAGCAGGTCCTGCCCGGGCCGGTTGCGGTACGGCCCGTCCGGCCCGTAGCCGGAGGAGCTCGCGTAGATGATCCCGGGGTTGACGGCGGCGAAGTCGTCGTAGCCGAGGCCGAGCTTGGCCATCACGCCGGGCCGGAAGTTCTCGACGACGACGTCGGCCTCGCGGCCGAGCGCGAGAATGCGGTCGCGCACCGCGGGGTCCTTGAGGTCGACGGCGACCGAGCGCTTGTTGCGGTTGAAGGCGAGGAAGCTGTCCATCTCGCCGTGCGTCTCGCTCGCGAAGATCCCCCAGGCCCGCATCCACTCGCCGCCGGGCTTCTCGACCTTGACGACGTCGGCGCCGAGGTCGCCGAGGATCTGGGTCGCCAGCGGGCCCTGCAGCAGCTGAGTGAAGTCGAGCACGCGCACGCCGGCGAGGGCACCGGTGCGGGTGGCGTCGGAGGTGGTGGTCACGCGTTCTCCAAGGAGTCGAGGATTCGTTCTTCGCGGTCGAGGATCGAGAGGACGAGGGCGCGCCGCCCGGCGGCGGCGACCATGTCGAGGCGGCGTACGCCCAGCGGGTCGACGACGTGCCGCAGCGCGTGCAGCTCGGCGTCGGTGGGTGGGGTGGTCTCGGTGAGGTCGGGGTGCTCGCGCACGGCGAACCCGGTGCGCTCGGCGACGTCGGCGACGGCGACGCCCGGGTGGACCGAGACCAGCAGCAGGTCGCCGTCGGGCCCGGCCTCGAAGACGCCGAGGTCGGTGACGACGAGGGTGCGGCCGGGCTGCAGGCCGTACCGGCGGCGCTGCTCCGGGTCGCGCCAGGTCCGGGCCGCGCTGACCCGTTCGACGCGCACCGGCGTGTTCCGCAGGCCCTGCCGCGGCAGGTAGATCATGAAGTTGGCGTGCAGGTTCGCGACGTCGGCCATGCCGCCCTGGCCGGGCAACCGCACCGGGGTGCCGTCGGACTTGCGCACCAGCAGGTTGTTCGTGGCGCCGGTGGCGTCGACCTGCGCGGAGCCCACGACCTCGTGCGTGACGAGCCCGCGCTGGTAGTACCAGTGGTAGGTCTCGTCGCCGCCGGTGTGGGCGGCGGCGAGCTGGGTGTCGATCAGCTCGGCCGCCAGCAGGCTGAGGGGGCGCACGGGCAGGTCGACCAGGCCGCCGTTGTGCGACATCACGAGCAGGTCCGGCGCGCGCAGGTGCTTCGCGAGCAGGTAGGCCGCGGTCGGCAGCGGGCTCGCCGAGCCGACCGAGCACACCGCGCCGGGGCCGATCGTGGCCGCGATGGTCGTGACCATGAGCTCGTCCACGGTCCAGGGCCCGAGGTCGGGCCCTGCGTCGGATGCCGGGTCGGGCGCCGCGTCGGGTGCCGGGTCGGGGCCGGCGGCGGCCTGCAGCTCGCGCACGACCAGCCGCGCCGGTGCTCTGCCCCAGCGCCCGAGCTGCGCGAGCCGGTCGGGCTCGGCGACGCCGTCGGGCGAGGCCCAGGTGTCGACGTCGAGGGAGCTGAGCGCGCGGTAGTCGGCGGGGTAGTGGGGCAGGCAGGACGTCGGGTAGGCACCACCCGGCGCTAGCGTGACGGCCTCCACGAAGGTGCGCGGGAGCACGAAGGCCCGGGACGCGCCGAGGCTCCCGGTCGGCACCCGCTCCTCGACCGTCACCAGCACGCGCCGGGCGGCGAACACCATCGACATGTCGAGCCCGCGGGCGCCCTGGATCTCGACGTTGCCGTCGTCGTCGGCGCGCTGGGCGTGCAGCAGCAGCACGTCGAGGTGCAGCGCGGGCACGGCGACCATCGGGACCGTGCCGGCACCGGCGTCGAACGGGTTCGGCTGAGGCACCGAGAAGCCGGCCGTCAGCGTCGAGCCCGCCGGCTCCTGGAGCGTGCCGAGCGGCATGTTCTCGCCCGCGGCGCGCAGCCCCGCGATCATCCCGAGCGCGGTCCACTCGTCGAGCTCGAGCGTGCCGTCCTCGACGGCACGGCGGAACCGGGGTGCCGGGCCGAGGGCGTCGAGGCTGGAGAAGCAGAGCGTCGCGCGCGAGACGCGACCCTGGGCGAGGAGCAGCTCGAGCGGCAGCCCGCCGCCCCACGCGACGTAGTGCAGGTCGACGGCGTCCGGCCCGAGCGCCTGGATCGCGGCGACCGGCGTGCGTGTGAAGTGGAAGCCGGAGACCCCGATACGGGTGCCGGGGCCGATGCCGGCGACGAGCTCGTGCGTGCTGTCGACCCACGTGGTCACGAGGCCACCTCCGCGCGGTGCCGGGCAAGCAGGTCGTCGAGGAGTGCAGCGACGCGGTCGGCATCGGCACCGGCGCGCAGCTCGGCGAGCACCGCCTCGCCCGCCTCGCGGTGGAAGCCCGGCCACCACGGGTCGCGGGGCCGGGTGCTCGCCGTCGCGAGGCACGCGGCGGTCGCCTCGAAGAAGTCGGCCGTCCCGGAGGAGGCGGTGACGTGCTCGAGCGGCCACAGGTGCCGCCCGCCCGGCTGGCCGCCCGCGGGGACGAGCAGGTCGCGCTCGACCTCCGGCGTCGCGAGCCACGCGGCGAAGGCCGCGGCCTCGCGGGGGTAAGCGCTGCCGGCCATTACACCGAGCCCGGCGCCGCCCAGGATCGCGCCGGTCGCGCGCGGGCCACGGCCGGGGACGTCGCCCAGCGAGACCGGGTGGCGGTGGGCGAGCGCGTACCCGAACAGCCAGGGCACGTAGGCGAGCCGCGCCGTCGGGTCGGCGAGCTCGTCGAGAAGCGCCGGCGGCGCCTGGCCGAGGCGGTCGCGCCCGATCGTGTCGACGAGCCGTACCAGGAAGTCGACCGCCGCGGCGACCGGCTCGCGCGGGGTCCGGGTCCCGGCGGCGTCGGCGGTGAGACTGATCAGCGCGCAGAGCAGGTCGGCACCGGTGCTGGCCAGATCGACCGCACCCGGGTGGGCCTGCGCCAGCTCGAGCACCTCGACCCAGGTGCGCGGCCGGGTCGCGCCGAGGGCCGCCAGCCGCTGCTCGTGCGCGGCGCTGACGTGCGTGGCCACGTCCACCGGGACGGCCCAGAGCTCGTCGTCCCAGCGGTAGGACTCGAGCGCGACCGGGACGGCGTGGGCGGTCAGCCGGGTCAGCTCGAGCGGGCTCAGCAGGTCGGTCAGCGGGAGCAGCGCCCGACGCTCGGCGATCGCACCGACCATCGGGTGATCGACGTAGACGAGGTCGACGTCGCCGTCGAGCTCCCACGGCGGCTGGTCGTTGAACGCGGCCAGCGGGCGCACCCGCTGCCGCACCCGCACGTGCGGCGCGACGGCGCGGTACGCCTCCGCGGCGGCGCGCGTCGGGTCGGTGCACCGGGGGTGGTCCCAGCACATCACCGTGAGCTCGATCGGCTCTGGCATCGGTCGTCGTCGTCCTCGCTGCGGGGCACCGGTGCCCACGCGTTAAAACGGTTTATGCCTAAAAGCATTTACCACTCGTGGCGCCCCTGTCAAGCCCGACGGGGCGCGATGACGCGGCGGGCCGTCTCCCCACGCCGCTCGCGTACCGCGCTCGGAGGAGTCGGCCCGCCGACGGCCTCCCCGCGGACGACCGCTGGCCTGCGCCCACGGACCTCGGTCGAGAGGTGGAACTACGCCGAGAGTGAAGCCGCCAGGTTTCCTCCTATTTGACGATGCGTCGTGTCGGGGGCCAGGTCTAGCCTCGATCGCGGTCCCCACCCCGCCCGCCCAGCGAGAGCAGCTTGCGCATGACACTTCTCAGACTCGCCCTGGCCTACGCCAGGCCCTACCGCACCTGGGTGCTCGCCGTCGTCGCGCTCCAGCTCGTGTCGACGATCGCCGCGCTGTACCTGCCCAGCCTCAACGGCCGCATCATCGACGAGG
>Ga0164243_10016200_pt1 | contig 10240 bp, 8 predicted proteins | sample OricompcompostOP_FD_108781 | JGI IMG/M metagenome (GOLD analysis project Ga0164243, IMG submission 108781) | Organic Plus compost microbial communities from Emeryville, California, USA - Original compost - Organic plus compost (OP) | ecosystem: Engineered > Solid waste > Mixed feedstock >... | reverse complement strand
GCGCCTGGCCCGGCTGCTGGCCGCCTACGAGTTGGACGATCGCTGCGGCGAGGCGCTGCGGACGTTCCTGCGCGTGCTCGCGGCCGACGAGCACGCGGCGACGACGGTGCGCGAGCCGGCCGAGGCGCTCGATCGGCACGTCGCCGACGGTCTCAGCGGCCTGCGGGCCGAGCCGGTCCGGATGGCTCGCACCCTGGTCGACATCGGGACGGGCATCGGCGTGCCGGCGCTGATGCTGGCCGCGGCGCGGCCCGAGCTGGAGGTGACCGCGATGGACACCGTGCGCCGCAAGACGGCGTGGGTCGCGGCCTGCGCGGAGCGGATGGGCCTGGCGAACGTCCGCACGGTCCACGCGCGGGCCGAGGACTGGCCGGCCGGGCTGCGCTCGTTCGACGTCGTCGCCGCGCGCGCGGTCGCTCCGCTGGGGGTGCTCGTCGAGTACGCCGCGCCGCTCCTGCGCCAGGGCGGGGCCCTGGTGGCCTGGAAGGGGACGCGCGAGGAGGACGAGGCGCGCGTCGGACGGGCCGCGGCGGCGCAGCTCGGGCTGAGCGCTCCCGTCTGGGAGCGCGTCCAGCCCTGGCCGCGGGCGCGGGACCGGCACCTGGTGGTGAGCGTGAAGCGGCGGCCGACGCCGAAGGGCTTTCCGCGCCGTCCCGGCGAGGCGCGCCGCCGACCCGTGGGCGGCTGACCGCGGCCGCTCCCGGGCAGCGCGGGGGCGCGTTTCACGTGAAACGCGCCGCGTGCGCGCGACCGCGGTTCGCGCCGCCCCGTCGGTCGTCGGCGCGCGGTACCGTCCCTGCCCCCTCCTCCCGACGGGAACCTCTCCTTGGGCACCATCTACGCCATCGCCAACCAGAAGGGCGGGGTCGGCAAGACGACGACCGCCGTCAACGTCGCCGCGTGCATCGCGGAGGCCGGCTACGCGACGCTGCTGGTGGACATCGACGCCCAGGCGAACGCGACGGTCGCGTTGGGGGTCGAGAAGACGGCCGAGCCGAGCGCCTACGACGTGCTGCGCGGCGAGGTCCCGGCGGTCGAGGCCGTCGTGCCGACGGAGATCGAGGGCCTGTCGCTGCTGCCCGCGAACCCCGACCTGGCGGCGGCGACCGTCGAGCTGGCGCGGGAGGACGGCAGCGAGACCCGCCTGCGCGACGCGCTGGAGCCGCTGCGGCAGGACTACCGCTTCATCCTGCTGGACTGCCCGCCCTCGCTCGGGCCGCTCACGATCAACGCGCTGGCTGCCGCCGACCGGGTGATCGTGCCGGTCCAGGCCGAGTACTTCGCGCTCGAGGGACTCGCGGGGCTGCTGGACACGCTCGGCCTGATCCAGCGGCGGCTGAACCCGCGGCTCGCGATCGCCGGGATGCTGCTGACGATGCACGACGCCCGCACGCGGCTCTCCCACGACGTCGAGCGCGAGGTCCGCGAGCACTTCCCCGACCTCGTCTTCCGGACCGTGATCCCGCGCAACGTCCGCATCAGCGAGGCGCCGAGCTACGGCGTGCCCGTGATCCACCACGACCCGCACTCCTCCGGGTCGAGCGCGTACTTCGAGCTGGCCAAGGAGATGGTCGCCCGTGGCTGAGAAGCCCAAGCCGAAGGCCAAGCAGCGCGGCATGGGCCGCGGGCTGGCGTCGATCCTCGCCACCGAGGGCGCCGACGACGGCGCGACGCCCGGTCCCGAGCTGCGGACGCTGTCGATCGACCTGATCGCCCCGAACCCGAAGCAGCCGCGACGGGTCTTCGACGAGGACGCGCTCCAGGCGCTCGCGGGCTCGATCGGCGACCGGGGGCTGCTGCAGCCGGTGCTGGTGCGGCCCCGGCCCGGCGGCCACTACGAGCTCGTCGCCGGCGAGCGCCGCTGGCGGGCGAGCCGGATCGCCGGCCTGACGGAGATCCCGGCGCTCGTGCAGGCCCAGGACGACGCGACGTCGCTGCAGGCGGCCCTGGTCGAGAACATGGCCCGGGCGGACCTGAACCCGGTCGAGGAGGCGCGGGCCGTCGCGGCGCTGGTCGAGGACCTCGGGCTGACCCGCGAGGCGGTCGGCCGGATGGTCGGCCGCAGCCGCGTGGCGATCTCCAACCTGCTGCGGATCCTCGACCTGCCCGACGAGGCGCTCGACCTGATCGGCGAGGGTCGCCTGAGCGAGGGCCACGGCCGCGCGCTGCTGCTGGCCGACGGCCACGAGGTCCGCCGGGACCTCGCCCGCTCCGCCGCCGAGGAGGGCTGGTCGGTCCGCGTCCTGGAGGACCGCGCCCGCGCGGCCGGCGACGGGAGCCGCGCCAAGCCCGCGCCCCGCCGCGCGCCGGCCGACCAGCTCGAGGCGGCCGCGACGTTGTCCGAGAGCTACGGCGCCGCGCTCGGCCGCGACGTCGCCGTCAAGCCCAAGGGCGCCGGCTTCGTCGTCGAGATCCGCCTGGACGACGTCGCCGACGCGGCCGACCTCGCCCGGCGCCTGGGCGCCGAGCCCGCCTGATCGCGGCCTCCTCTCGCCTTCGGCAGGCCTCCGGTGCTCGCCGATCGTTCGTGGTGCGGTTGGCTGGCGGATGATGGCCGAGGCCGGGGGCGGGTGGGGCTGTCGGCCCGGAGCGACAATTCGCTGTTCGCGCGGGCGAACCAGCCCGGCACGGGGAGGCTGAACCGCCATGGTCGCCGCGCTTGGCGCGCAGGGCCGAGGACCTCACCACCCCCTGCGACGTCCGTCACCGGGCCAGACGCGACCCCTCCAGGGGCGACGGTGAACGATGCGAGACCTGGCCCGACGACGCACGCCCGGGTGCGCTACCCTTCCGGTCCCTTCGGGCGATTAGCTCAGTCGGTTAGAGCGCTTCTCTGATAAGGAAGAGGTCGGTGGTTCGAGTCCACCATCGCCCACTCGGAACGGCCCCGTCGCGGGCCGTTCGTCGTTCCGGGGACCGGTGCGGCCGGCCGTCGGGGCCGTCGTTCCGCCGCGTGCGGGGGCTCCCTGAGGGCGCACCTATACTCCAGGGACGGCCGTCCCGCACGACCCGGTCACGGGGCGACCGCACGCTCACATGCAGGAGATGACCATCTACGGCGTCAGCTTCGACATGGTCGGCAAGCAGCCGATCGTGCTGCTGAAGTGCGTCCAGTCCAACCGCTTCCTGCCGATCTGGATCGGCCACCCGGAGGCGGCCGCGATCCTGATGCGGCTGCAGGGCGCCTCGACGCCACGGCCGATGACGCACGACCTGATGGTCGACCTGCTCGGCGAGTTCGACGTCAAGTGCGTCCAGGTCGCCGTCACCGAGCTGCGGGACAACACCTTCTACGCGACGATCACGCTCGAGCAGAACGGGCGCGAGGTGGAGATCGACTCGCGGCCCTCCGACGCGCTCGCCTTCGCCGTCCGCTGCGGCGCCCCGATCTACGCCGCCGACGAGGTCGTCGAGGAGTCGGCGATCGAGTTCGAGCGCAGCAGCGAGGAGGCCGACGACGTGGTCGACCGCTTCCGCAGCTTCCTCGACGACGTCTCGCCGGACGACTTCCGCCAGCAGGGCTGATCCGGCGGCCGCCGCGACGGCGGGGCTGGCCACCGCGCCCGCGTTTCACGTGAAACGGACCCGCCGACCGTCGCGGCGGGGGTCGCTCAGCGGCCGGGCGCCGCGGCCGCGTGGGCCAGCGCCAGCTCGAGCAGCCGTGCGACGAGGTCGTCGAAGCTCGTCCCCGCGGCCTCGGCGGCCACCGGCAGGTAGCTCGTGTGGGTCAGGCCGGGCACCGCGTCGACCTCGAGCACGGTCACGTCGCCGGTCCGGCGGTCGGCCAGCAGGTCGACGCGGGCGAACCCGCGGCAGCCGAGCGCCTCGAAGGCGCGAATCGCGAGCGTCTCCGCCGCGCCCGCGACGGCCGGGTCGAGGTCGGCCGGGCAGGAGAACGTGGTCTGCCCGATCGTGTAGCGCGCCGAGTAGGGGTCGTGGTCACGGGGGTGGACCTCGACGATCGGGAGCGCCGCGCCGTCGAGCACGGAGACCGACAGGTCGTGGCCGTCGACGAACCGCTCCAGCAGGGCGCGGTCGTCGTAGGAGAGCGCGGCGACGAGCGCTCCGGGGACCTCCTCGGGCCGCCGGACGACCTTCAGGCCGAGCGCGGAGCCCTGCCGCGACGGCTTGACCACCAGCGGGAACCCGAGCCGCTCGCCGATCCGGTCCAGCGCGTCGGCGGCACCGAGCTGCTTGAACGCCGCCGCCGACACGCTGACGGCGTCCGGCGTCGGGATCCCGGCCGCCTCGAGCTCGCGCTTGGCGACGACCTTGTCCCAGCAGCGCTCGCAGGCGGCCGGCCCGGATCCGGTGTAGGGGATCCCGAGGACCTCCAGCAGCTCCTGGACCGTCCCGTCCTCGCCGTCCTGGCCGTGCAGCGCGACGAACGCGACGTCGGGCCGCAGCCGGTCGAGCCGCCGCACCAGGTCGTGGTCGACGTCCACGCCGTGGACCTCGTGGCCGAGGTGCCGCAGCGCCTCGTCGACCCGTCCGCCCGACTGGAGCGAGACCTGGCGCTCCAGCGAGCGCCCGCCCATCAGGACCGCGACCCGCATCAGGCTCGTCCCCGGCGCCGGCCCTCGACGGCGCGGAGCGGGACGACCGAGCCGCTCGTCGGCGGCTCGCCGGACGCGCCGGAGGGCTCGGCGGCCGGCCGGGGGCGCCGCGTCCGGTCCCCGCCGGTCAGCGAGGCGTAGAGCTCGAGCTGCTCGGCCACGACGGCGCCGATCCGGCTGACGCCCTCGCGGATGTCCTCCTCGCCGACGCCCGAGAAGTTGATCCGCATCGCGTTGCCGCCACGGCCGTCGAGGTACGCCCCGCGGCCGGGAACGAACGCGACGTTCCGCGTCAGCGCCCGCGCCAGCAGGTCGGTCGTGTCGAGGTAGTCCGGCAGCGTCAGCCAGACGAACAGGCCGCCCTGCGGCCGCGTCCACGTGGCGCCCTCGGGCATGTGGCGCTCGAGCGCGTCGAGCATCACGTCGCGTCGGGCGCGGTAGACGTCGGCCTGACGGCGGACGTAGGCGCGCCAGTCGCGCTCGCGGAAGTAGTACGCCGCGAACAGCTGGCTCAGCGACGAGGAGTTGAGGTCGCTGCCGGCCTTGCCGATCACCATCTTCTGCCGCACGGGGCCCGGCGCCAGCGCCCAGCCGACGCGGATGCCGGGGGAGAGGATCTTCGACAGCGTGCCGCCGTAGACGACGTACCGTCCCCCGTCCAGCGAGTACAGCGTCGGGTGGGCCGGCCCTTCGTAGCGCAGCAGGCCGTAGGGGTTGTCCTCGAGCACCAGCAGCTGGCGCTCGTTGGCGATCTCGACCAGCCGCTTGCGCCGCTCGAGGGACATCGTCACGCCGGCCGGGTTGTGGAAGGTCGGGATCGTGTAGATGAACTTCGGCCGCCGGCCCTCGCGATCGAGCCGGTCGAGCGTCTCCTCGAGCACGTCGATCCGCATCCCGTCGGCGTCCAGCTCGACCTGGACGAGGTCGGCCTCGTAGGCGCTGAACGTCGGGACGGCGCCCGGATAGGTCGGACCTTCCGCGATCACGACGTCGCCCGGGTCGACGAGCGTCTTGCACATCAGGTCGATGACCTGCTGGCCGCCGGTGGTGACGAGGATCTCGTCGGGATCGGCGATCGTGCCCTCGGCCTCCATCACCTCGGCCAGGGCGGGGCGGATGTCCGCCATCCCCTCGGTCGGGGCGTACTGCAGGGCTCGCGCGCTGTCGGCGGCGGCCATCTGCGAGAGGACCTTCGCCAGGTCCTCGGCCGGGAAGAGGGTCGTGTCGGCCAGGCCGCCGGCGAGCGAGATCACCTCGGGCCGCTCGGTGAGCGCCATCAGGTCGCGCATCGCCGAGCTCTTCATGACCTTCGTGCGGTCGGCGAAGAGCGCCGCGTAGCGCTCCAGGTCGCCGGTGCCGCGGGGCGCTCCGCCCGCGCGCGACCCGGAGGAGCCGGCGGCCGCGCCGGCGGTCGGGGCCGTGGCGGTCGGGTCCGGGTCCTCTACAGTCATGCGGCGAACGGTACCGCCACATGACCTACCTCCTCGACATCCTCCAGGGCATCGGCATCGCGGTTGCAGCGGGCGTCAGCCCGTTCCTGCCGCTCGCCGTCGCCGCCGCCGCCGGCCTGCTCGAGCTCGGCGCCGACTACGACGGCACGTCGTTGTCGGTCGTCGGATCGCCGGTCGTGCTCGTCCTCTCGGTGGTGCTCGCCGTCGCCGCGCTGGTCCTCCGGCGGCGGCTCGAGGAGCCCCGCGCCGAGCAGGCGCTGCTCGGGCTGGGCGTCCTCGTCGGCGCGGTGGTGACCGGCGCGACGATCGCCGACCACAGCGGCACCTGGTGGCCCGGCCTGGTCGCCGGCGCGGTCGCCGCGGCGATCGGGGGCCTCGGCGCGGGCTCGCTGCTGCGCAGGACCCGGGCGCGGCTCGACGAGGAGACGCGCACCACGCTCGCCGTCGGCGCCGCGGGCGGCGCGGCGGTCGCCTCGATCCTCTCCGTCGCGTTGCCGCCGCTCGGGCTCGTCGCGCTGATCGGCGCGATCTGGCTCTACGCCGGCGGTCGCCGGCAGGACACCCGCAAGCACGCCGGGCTCCGCGTCCTGCGCTAGGGCGCCCGCTCGCCGTTCCCCGACCGGTGAAGCGCCTCGTCTTCGCGGTGATCGACGGCTGCGGCCCCGCGCAGCTGCGCCGCGCGATCGACGAGGGCCGGGCGCCGATGCTCGCCCGGGCGGTGCGCGAGGGCGAGCTGCACCCGTCGGTCGCGGCCTTCCCGTCGGTGACGCCGGTCTGCGCGACGGCCCTGGCCACCGGCGTGCGGCAGGACCGCCACCGGATCCCGTCGATGAACTGGTGGGACCGCTCGCGCGAGCGCTACGTCGAGTACGGCTCGAGCTTCGCCGCGTCGCGGCGGCTCGGGATCGTCCGCCAGCTCGCCGACACCGTCTACCACCTCAACGGCCGTCACCTGGCGCCCGAGGTGCCGACGGTCTTCGAGTCGCTCGACGACCGCGGGATCCGCACGGCGGGGACGACGTTCCTCGTCTACCGCGGCCGCTTCCGCCACGAGCTGGCGAAGAGCAGCGCGATGAACCGGGTCGCCTCGACGGTCTTCCGCAAGCCGGTGATGGGTCCCCGCGAGCTGTTCTACGCGGACCTGTTCGCCAGCCGCGAGACGGGCTGCCGCTCGCAGTTCGGGCTGCCGGGGGTCCGCGACCAGCACGCCGGCTGCGTCGGCGCCCACCTGATCGAGCGCGACCTCGTCGACTTCCTGCTGCTGTCGCTGCCGGACAACGACACCCACAGCCACAAGCACGGCCCCGACGCGCAGGTCGACTCGATCGCGGCCGCCGACGAGCAGCTCGCCCGGATCGCCGAGGCCGCGGGCGGCCTGGACCGGTTCCTCGCCGAGTGGGCGCTGGTCGTCGCCTCCGACCACGGCCACACGCTGGTGCGCCGCCGCGGCGAGATCCGGCCGTCGTTCGAGCGGTTCGGGATCGCCCGGCCGTCGGGCCCGCGCCGCCGCGACCGGATCGCCTTCTGCCCGGCGTCGCGCTCGGCGATGATCTACGTCCTGGACCCCGGCGAGCGCGACGCGCTGCTGCCGGAGCTCGTGGCCGCCGGTCGCGTCGCCGACGGCGTCGAGCTCGTCGTCTGGCGCGACGGCGTCGAGGGCGTGATCGCGGCGGGTCCGGAAGCCGACGGCGAGGGGGAGCTGCGCTTCGCGCCCGGCGACGAGGTCGCCGACACGCGCGGCCGACGGTGGCGGATCCGGGGCGACCTCGACCTCGTCGGCGGGCGGATCGAGGACGGCGTCCTGCGCAGCGACAGCCACCCCGATCCGCTCGGTCGCTGCTGGTCGGCGCTGCAGTGCGTGAACGCCGGCGACGTGATCCTCTCGGCGGCCGAGGGCGTCGAGTTCCCCGACTGGGGCGACGTCGAGCACGTCGGCGCCGGCAGCCACGGCTCGCTGCGGGCCGAGGACTCCGTCGGGGTGCTCGTCCTCCACGGCCTCGAGGGCGGCTCGCCGGTCGAGGCCGACCGGACCTGGTCGATCGAGGACCCGGTGCCGCTGATCCTGCGCCACTTCGATGCCCAGCCGCGGGCGGCCGCGGAGGGGCCCCGCGCGTGACCGCGAGGATCGCGGGGATCGGTCGCCGCGCGGGCCTCGTCCTGCTGGCGGTCGTCGCCCTGGTCGCGGCGCTCGTCCCGGCCGCCCGGGCGCAGGCGCCGAGCACGACGACCGTCGTCCCGGGCACGACGACGATCTCCACGGCGCCGCTGGCGGTCGACACGCGCGCGGGCTCGACCGACCCCAACGGGGTGGAGTCCCCGCCCGCCGACCGCGACGAGGTCCCCGCGGGGCACCGTCTCACCGCCCGCCAGGCCGAGCGGCTGGCCCGCACCGATCGCAAGGTGGCGAAGGTCCGGCGCGAGACGCGCGGCTCCTACGACCGGATCTTCCTCAAGGGCAAGGACCGCTGGCAGCTCTCGCTCTACGCGCCCGGCAAGCCGCTGCGCGAGATCGGCCAGGTGCTGATCGACGACCGGACCGCGCGGATCACCGAGTCGTGGGTCGGGCCCTACGTCGCCTGGACGATGGCTCGCGGCTACGACGGGGCGTTCGGCCGCTCGATCACGAACCCGTGGCTGTGGGGCGTCCTGGTGGTGCTGTTCCTGCTGCCCTTCGTCGGCGTCCGGCCGCTCCGCGGGCCACCGCTGGCGCTGCTGCTGCTCGCCGGCTTCGGCGTCCCGCTGGCCGCCTTCAACAACGCGCGCCTGGACCTGGCGGTGCCGATCTCGTTCGGCCTGCTGCTGGCGCTCTTCGGCTGGAGCGTCCTGCGGACGCTGCGACGGCCCCGCGGCGAGCCCCGCGACGTCGTGATCGGCCTGCCCTTCGGGCTCCTGCTGCTGCTCGGCGCCGGGCTGCTCGCCTTCCGGATCGTCCTGAACGTCACCGACGGCAACGTGATCGACGTCGGCTACGCGGGCGTGGTCGGCGCCGATCAGCTGGCCGCCGGCAAGGACGTCTACGGGGCGTTCCCGAAGGGGATCGAGGCCGGCGACACCTACGGACCGCTGAACTACCTCGCCTACGTGCCCTTCGAGCAGCTCTGGCCGTGGAGCGGCCGCTGGGACGACCTGCCGGCCGCCCACGCGGCGGCGATCGCGTTCGACCTGGCGGCCGCCGCCCTGCTCTACGTCGTCGGGCGGCGCCAGGAGGAGGACCGCGCGACCGGTCGCGGTCGCGGGGCGCTCTACGCCTATCTCTGGCTCGCCTGCCCGTGGACGGCCTACTGCCTGAACAGCAACGCCAACGACGCGCTCGTCGCCGCGGCGCTGGCGCTGCTGCTGGCGGTCGGCCAGGGGCCGTTGCGGCGCGGGATCGCGATCGCCGCGGCCGCCGCCGCGAAGATCAGCCCGCTGGCGGCGCTGCCGGTGCTGGCGACGCGGCGGCCGGTGGCGCCCACGACGAGGGTCGCCCACGGGCCCCCGCTGCTGCACCCGCGCGGCTGGCTGCCGTTCGCGCTCGGCGCCGTCGTGGTGATCGTGCCCCTGACCCTCCTCGTCCTCCACGGCGAGCCGCTGCGACTGCTCTACGACCGCACGGTCGGGTATCAGGCCAGCCGCGAGGCGCCGTTCATGCCGTGGGGGTTCTACGACTGGGTGCCCGAGTGGTCGCGCGACGTCGCGCGCTGGATCGCGATCGCCTTCGCCGTCGGGATCGCGCTGCTGCCGCGCCGCCACGACCTGACCGGCACGGCGGCCGCGGTCGCCGCGGTCCTGCTCGGCCTGCAGCTCGTCACCGAGTACTGGTTCTACCTCTACCTGACCTGGCTGCTGCCGCTGGTGCTCGTCGCCGCGCTCGGCGACCGCACGCTGCGCTGGGCCGGCACCGCCCGCCAGCCGCCGGCGCGACCGATCGGCCCGCTGCCGCAGGAGGACGCGCCGTGGGCGGGGGAGGAGCGCCCCGCGCCCTCCTGATCGCGACGGCACGGACCGCCGCGGGTGGACGACGCACGGGCCGGGCCCGCGATCCCTTCCGCGGGACGTCCGTGCCCGGCCAGCCCTTCAGTCGGTCCGGGTGGACGACGCACGGGCTGGGGCCCGCGATCCTTTCCGCGGGTCGTCCGTGCCCGGCCGTCCCTTCAGTCGGTTCGGGTGGACGACGCACGGGCTGGGGCCCGCGATCCTTTCCGCGGGTCGTCCGTGCCCGGCCGTCCCTTCAGTCGGTTCGGGTGGACGACG
>Ga0164243_10016199_pt1 | contig 10240 bp, 9 predicted proteins | sample OricompcompostOP_FD_108781 | JGI IMG/M metagenome (GOLD analysis project Ga0164243, IMG submission 108781) | Organic Plus compost microbial communities from Emeryville, California, USA - Original compost - Organic plus compost (OP) | ecosystem: Engineered > Solid waste > Mixed feedstock >... | reverse complement strand
CGTCCACCAGAAGCACGCGCGGCTCCTGCGCCAGCAGCATGCCGATTTCGAGCCATTGCTTCTGGCCGTGGCTGAGTTCGGAGGCCTTGCGGAAGCGGTGGTCCTTGAGGCGGATGCGCTCCAGCAGCGCCTCGATCCGCTCCTTTTCGCTCGCGGTGCGGCGCGAGAACAGGGTGGGAAAGGGGCGGCGGTCGGCCTTCAGCGCCAGCAGGATATTGTCCTCCACCGTGTGCATCTCGAAAACGGTCGGCGTCTGGAATTTGCGGCCGATGCCGAGCGTGGCGATCTGCGCTTCGTCGAGCTTGGTGAGATCGTGCTGGCCGGCGAAGATCGCGGTGCCGGAATTGGGGCGCGTCTTGCCCGTAATGACATCCATCATGGTCGTCTTGCCGGCGCCGTTGGGGCCGATGATGGCGCGCATCTCCGCCTCGTCCACGGCGAGCGACAGGCCGTTCAGGGCCTTGAAGCCGTCGAAGGAGACGGTGACGTTGTCGAGATAGAGCAGAGTCGGGGTGAGGCTCGGCAGGCCGCGGGCGGGAACGGGCTGGTTCATGGTCTCACTCCGCCGCGTTGGGAACGCCCGCCGGCACCGAGCCGTCGGAGCGGAATTTGCGCCGCGTCCGCGTCCAGCCGCCCGTGATCGTGCCGAGTATGCCCTTCGGCAGGAAGAGCGTGACGATGACGAAGAGGCCGCCGAGCGCGAACAGCCACAGATCCGGCAGGACGCCGGTGAACCAGGTCTTGCCCGCATTGACCGCGATGGCCCCGATCGCCGCGCCGACAAGCGTGCCGCGCCCGCCGACCGCGACCCAGATCACGTTCTCGATGGAGTTGGCGGGCGCGAATTCGGAAGGATTGATGATGCCGACCTGCGGCACATACAGCGCCCCGGCAACACCGGCGATCATGGCCGACAGGGTGAAGACGAAGAGCTTGTAGTTTTCCACCCGGTAGCCGATGAAGCGCGTGCGGCTCTCGGCGTCGCGCACCGCCACGAGCACCTTGCCGAGTTTCGAGGTCACGATCCAGCGGCACAGAAGATAGCCGCCCGCCAGCGCGAGCGCCGACAGGAAGAAGAGAACGGCGCGCGTCTCGGCCGCCTGTATGTTGAAGCCGAGAATGTCCTTGAAGTCGGTGAAGCCGTTATTGCCGCCGAAGCCCATATCGTTGCGGAAGAAGGCGAGCATCAGCGCGAAGGTCATGGCCTGGGTGATGATCGAGAGATAAACGCCCGTGACGCGGGAGCGGAAGGCGAACCAGCCGAACACGAAGGCGAGCAGGCCGGGCGCCAGCAGCACCCAGAGCATGGCGTACCAGAACATGTCGAAGCCGTGCCAGAACCACGGAAGCTCCTTCCAGTTCAGGAACACCATGAAATCCGGCAGGACGGGATGCGCATAGACGCCGCGCGTACCGATCTGGCGCATGAGGTACATACCCATGGCGTAGCCGCCGAGCGCGAAGAAGGCGCCGTGTCCCAGCGAGAGAATGCCGCAATAGCCCCAGATGAGGTCGATGGAGAGCGCCAGCAGCGCGAAGCAGAGATATTTGCCGAGAAGCGGAACGAGATAGTCCGGCAGATGGAAGGTCGACCCCGCGGGCACCGCGAGATTGAGCGCCGGCACCAGGATTCCGAGCGCGAGCACGCAGGCGAGGAAGACCCAGCCGGTGCGGTCGATGTGGCGCAGGATCATGGGCGTTCCTCCGCCTGTCCCGGGACCGCGCAGCGGGGCCCGGGATCCATACGCCTTGTGCCCGTGGCTTCGCCCTCGACGCTGCGGCGTATGGGGCCCGGACAGATGCCGCGCATCTTCCGGGATATGCGGAACGTCAGGTCCGTCATGCCTCCACCGCCCGGCCCTTGAGGGCGAACAGCCCGCGCGGACGCTTCTGGATGAACAGAATGATGGCGACGAGAAGAAGGATCTTTCCGAGCACGGCGCCCGCATAGGGTTCGAGGAATTTGTTGGCGACGCCGAGCGTCAGCGCGCCCACCAGCGTGCCCCAGAGATTGCCGACGCCGCCGAACACGACGACCATGAAGCTGTCGATGATGTAGCTCTGGCCAAGATTGGGCGAGACATTGTCGATCTGGCTGAGCGCCACGCCCGCCATGCCCGCGACGCCGGAGCCGAGGCCGAACGTCATGGCGTCGATCCAGTCGGTGCGGATGCCCATGGCCGCGGCCATGCGGCGGTTCTGCGTCACGGCGCGGACCTGCAGGCCGAGCGCGGTCTTCTTGAGAACGAGAAGCAGCGCGAAGAACACCATCAGCGCGAAGACGATGATGGCGATGCGGTTATAGGTCAGGCTGAGCCCGCCGAGGTCGAGCGAGCCGGCCATCCAGCTCGGTGCGCCGACCTCGCGGTTGGTCGGGCCGAAGATCGAGCGCACCGCCTGCTGAAGGATCAGCGAAATGCCCCATGTGGCGAGCAGCGTTTCGAGCGGGCGTCCGTACAGGAAGCGGATGACGCTCCGCTCGATGGCGATGCCGACCGCCGCCGCGACGAGGAAGGCGAGGGGGATCGCCATGAACAGCGAATAGTCGAACAGCCCCGGCGCGGAGGAGCGGATCGCGTCTTGCACGACATAGGTCGTATAGGCGCCGATCATCACCATTTCGCCGTGCGCCATGTTGATGACGCCCATCTGGCCGAAGGTGATGGCGAGGCCTACGGCGGCCAGAAGCAGGACCGAGCCGAGCGAAATGCCGTAGACGACATTCTGTCCGGCGGCCCAGAGCGCCTGTCGGGTTTCGATGGCGGCGACCGCCGCATCGGCGGCGGTCTTGACCGCTTCGGGCGTGTCCGGCGGCAGCGAGCGCAGCAGCGCCGCCGCCTCGTTGTCGCCGCGCGCGCCGATGGTCTCGACGGCGGCGAGGCGGTCGGCTTCCGGCGTGTCGGGCCGGGTGACGAGGATCGCGGCGCGCGCGGATTCGAGCGCCGCCTTCGCGCGCGCATCCGTTTCCTTGGCGAGCGCGGCGTCGACGGCGGGCAGGGCCGCCGCGTCGCGCGCGCGGAACACCGCTTCGGCGGCGGCGATGCGCTTGGCCGGATCGGCCGAGGAAATGCCGAGCGAGCCGGCCGCCGCCTGAACGAGATTGCGCAGGCGGTTGTTGAGACGCACCTGTTTCAGCGTCGCGGGCTCGGCGGCGGGCTCGGCGCCGCTCCTGGCCTCGATCAGCTTTCCGGCGGCGTCGCGGTAATAGACGGTCTTGGTTGCGGGATCGAAAAACAGCTTGCCCGCGCCGAGCGCGGTGATGATCGCTCCCGGATCGGCATGGCCCGAGGCGGCGATGGCCTCGATGCCCTTGGCCGTGTCGTTGAATGAATCGGTCGCGAACAGCGCCAGCGCGTCGTCCACGGCGTCGGCGCGGGCGCCGGGTGCGGAGGAAAGGCAGGCGAGGGCGGTCAGCAGGATCAGCGCCAGGCGCCGGAAAGGTGCGAGTGTCATTGGCCTCAAGCGCGTCGTCCGGTTCAGGGCCTGTTCAGGGGCGAAGCGGGGAGGCCGCCGCACACGGCCTCCCCGTCATGGTGCATCAGATGACCCGCAGGGTTACGAGTCCTGACCGCACTTTTTGGTCTTGGTGTTGTAGTTACCGCACTTCAGCTCGACCCAGTCGGATTCGAGGTCCTTCGAGCCCTCGAGATAGTCCGACCAGGCGTCGCCCGGCACGAGGCCGTCGGTCTTCCACACCACGTCGAACTGGCCGTCGTCGCGGATTTCGCCGATGAAGACGGGCTTCGTGATGTGGTGGTTCGGCAGCATTTTCGAGATGCCGCCCGTGAGGTTCGGGGCCTCGATGCCGGGCAGGGCGTCGATGACCTTGTCCGGATCGGTCGTGCCGGCCTTCTCGACGGCCTTGACCCACATGTTGAAGCCGATCACGTGCGCCTCCATCGGGTCGTTGGTCACGCGCTTCGGATTCTTGGTGTATTCCTGCCACTTCGCGATGAACTCCTTGTTCTCGGGAGTGTCGATCGACTGGAAGTAGTTCCAGGCGGCGAGATGGCCGACGAGATTGCTCGTGTCGATGCCGGCGAGTTCCTCCTCGCCGACCGAGAAGGCCACGACCGGAATGTCGGTCGCCTTCACGCCCTGCGCCGCAAGCTCCTTGTAGAAGGGCACGTTGGCGTCGCCGTTGATGGTCGAGACCACGGCGGTCTTCTTGCCCGCCGAGCCGAACTTCTTGATGTCGGAGACGATCGTCTGCCAGTCGGAGTGCCCGAACGGCGTGTAGTTGATCATGATGTCTTCGTCCGCGACGCCCTTGGATTTCAGATAGGCTTCGAGGATCTTGTTGGTCGTGCGCGGATAGACGTAGTCCGTGCCGGCGAGCACCCAGCGCTTCACGGCGCCGCCGTCTTCGCTCATCAGATAGTCGACGGCCGGGATCGCCTGCTGGTTCGGGGCGGCGCCGGTGTAGAACACGTTGCGCTCGCTTTCCTCGCCCTCATACTGGACGGGGTAGAAAAGGATCGAGTTCAGCTCCTTGAAGACCGGCAGCACGGATTTGCGCGACACCGAGGTCCAGCAGCCGAACACCGCCACGACCTTGTCCTGCGCAATCAGCTCCTTCGCCTTCTCGGCGAAGAGCGGCCAGTTCGAGGCCGGATCGACGACCACCGCTTCGAGTTTCTTGCCGAGCAGACCGCCCTTCTTGTTCTGCTCGTCGATGAGGAAAAGCATGGTGTCTTTCAGCGTCGTCTCGGAAATCGCCATCGTGCCCGACAGCGAGTGCAGCACGCCGACCTTGATCGTTTCCTGAGCCGCGGCCGCGGACAGGCCGCCGGCGAGCAGCGACGCCGCGGCGAGCGCGGTCGCCCCCCTCGTCATTGTGTGAAAGATATTGAGCATTAACGCCTCTCCATTCTGTCCTGGGTCGGCTGCGAGCACAGCCCCCGGAGGCAGGTCAGCAAGGCGCGTGCCATGCGCTTTCAACCCTTGCGGGCAGGGTGGGCGAATGACGTAGGTCTTTTGTCGACAGGGGCCAAAATTGGGCATTCGTAAAGCAATGCCCAATTTTTAATCATCGCTCAGTCCCGTTCGACCGAGACGATCCGGAACGTATATTCCTCGCCGTCATCCTTGACGGACACATATTCGCCGACGACGAATTTCTCCGCCTGAAAGCGGTAGCCGCTCTCGTCGTCCTCGTCGCCGGAAATGTCGTAGCGGAACGCCCAGCTTCCGCCGGGGCGGCGGATCACATGGCCGACATCCTTGTCGCCGTCCGGCCGGAAGCGGACGACGCGGAAATGATCGCGGTAGTCGCTCCACAGATCGGCGTCGATCTGTCCGTCCTCGGTCAGCGGCAGGAAAAGCTGGTAGCCGAACTGCGGATCGCCTTCCGGATATTCGCCCGGCGCGCGGGCGAGTTCGAGGCGGATGCGGCGGAAGGAGCGGGGAAGGGAAGTCGTTTCGGTCATCGGTTCGCGTTCCTCTGCAGGCTGTCGGCGGGCTGGACGGCCCTTTATCCTCTGAATGTGCGCCCTAACTTGATTTGCATCAAAGCCCGCCGCCTTGGGCAGCCCGTAATTCTCCGCGGTCACAAGCGAGGTCCCCATGCAGAAGCGTTCCATTCCCGCCGGCGGCCATGTTCTTGTCTGCGACGGCGGCAAGGCCCTCATCCTCGAAAACGCGGGAGACGAGGTCTTCCCGAATCTGAAAACGCTGTGGACCTCGGAGAGCGGCAGCCGGCCCTCGCGCGAGCTTGGCGCCGACCGGCCGGGCCGGGCCTATGAAAGCGTCGGGACACGCCGCAGCGCGGTGGAAGAAACCGACCTGCAGGATCAGGCCGAAGAGGAATTCGCCCGCGCGCTCTGCGGGCGGCTCGACGATCTCGCCACCGCGGGCGGCCTGAAATCTCTGATCGTCGTCGCCCCGCCGCGCATGCTCGCCGATCTGCGCCGCTTTTTCTCGCCGCGTATCCGGGAGCGGATCACCGATGAAGTGGACAAGGATCTGACCCGCCTGCCGGTCTATGAAATCGAGCAGAGGCTCACGACAGACTAGAGCGGATAGAGGTTGCGGGAGAGACATGACGAGACTTCGTCTCTCCCGGAATCATATTATTCCGCATATGATACATCTTTGTGTTTCGGAAACAGTCGTTTATCGGGAGCGTATTGACTGTATAAAAACTGGATTCATCTTTTCCTCATCTTGTATACTGTAGTTATTCTAATTATAAGCAGCGTTTTACTGCATTGACAACTTTCGATGCATGGTGCCTTACCTTTCTCCGGCTCGGACTCGCTTTCAGGCAGATGGTCCGGAGCGTCCGCACTCCGCCGGCTGGCGGAACATGGAGAAAGAGACATGAAATCCCTTCGCATCCTGATGTCCGCCGCCGCGCTCACGGCGGTTCTCGCCGCGCCGGCCTTTGCGGCGACCGAGCCCAAGGCCGTGATCGAGACCTATGCGAATGTGGCCGAGGCCATCTATTCGGACAGCCTTCAGACCGCGAAGAGCCTGCAGAAGGCGGTGGATGCCTTTCTCGCCGCGCCGTCCGAGGAGACGCTGAAGGCGGCCCGCGCGGCGTGGCTGGCCGCGCGCGTTCCCTATCAGCAGAGCGAGGGCTACCGCTTCGGCAATGCCATCGTCGATGACTGGGAGGGCCGGGTGAACGCCTGGCCGCTCGACGAGGGCCTGATCGACTATGTCAGCAAGGACAGCTACGGCGACAGTTCCGACGAGAACCCGCTCTACACGGCCAATGTCATCGCCAACACGGAAATCCAGGTCGGCAAGGACAAGATCGACGCCGCGAAGATCACCGTCGATGTCATCAAGAGCCTGCAGGAAGCCGGCGGCGTCGAGGCCAATGTCGCCATCGGCTACCACGCCATCGAATTCCTGCTGTGGGGGCAGGATCTCAACGGCACCGGGCCGGGCGCCGGCGACCGTAAATACACCGATTTCGACACCGCCAATTGCACCAACGGCAATTGCGACCGCCGCCGCGATTATCTGAAGGCCGCGACCGATCTTCTGATCGCCGATCTTCAGGAAATGGTCGATGCCTGGGGCAAGGACGGCGAGGCCCGCAAGGACGTCGCCGGCAAGAGCGATGAGGAAGGTCTCGCCACCATCCTGACGGGCCTCGGCTCGCTCTCCTATGGCGAGCTTGCCGGCGAGCGCATCAAGCTCGGTCTCATCCTTCACGATCCGGAGGAGGAACACGACTGCTTCTCCGACAACACCCACAATTCGCACTATTACGACCAGGCGGGCATGATCGCGATCTACAACGGTAAGTACACTGCGACCGACGGCGCGGTGACCGAAGGCCCGGGCCTCGCCGCCTATGCGCGCGAGAAGGCGCCGGAAGAGGCCAAGGCGCTTGAGGCCGCCTTCGCGAAGGCCGAGGCGGCGCTCAAGGTCCTGAAGGACCGCGCCGACAGCGGCAAAGAGAGCTACGACCAGATGATCGGCGAGGGCAATGCCGAAGGCAACAAGCTCGTGCAGGACGCGGTCGACAGCCTCGTCGCCCAGGCTCACGCGATCGAGGCGGTCGTCGCCAGGCTCGGCCTCAAGATCGAGATCGAGGGTTCGGACAGTCTGGACAATCCCTCCGCGGTCCAGTGAGCCGGGGTCGATGCTGACGCGGCGCGCCCTGCTCGGGGGGCTCGGAGCGGCGGGGGCTGCGGCCCTCGCCGGCTCTGCGTCGCGTCCGCGCGCCGCGCCCGCGCTGCCCGAGGCGCCGCCGGTCTCCGGCGGCGCGCTGCGTGAATTCGAGCTTGTCGCCGCCGAGCATCCGGGCACGCTCCTGCCGCGCGCGCGTGCGGACGCCAGGCTCTGGCTCTACAATGGCGAGCCGTTCCATACATTGCGGGTGCGGCGCGGCGACACGATCCGCGCCCGCCTGAGGAACCGCCTGCCGCAGCACACATCCGTTCACTGGCACGGCATCCGCGTGCCCATCGAAATGGACGGGGTGCAATACGTCACCCAGCCGCCGGTCGAGCCGGGCGAGGATTTCGTCTACGAGTTCACGCCGCCCGACACCGGCACCTTCTTCTTCCATTCCCACTGCAACAGCGCCGAGCAGATCGGGCGCGGGCTTGCCGGCGTCCTCATCGTCGAGGGCGACGAGCCCGCGCCGTTCGACGAGGAGCATGTCCTCGCGCTCAAGGACTGGCGGCTCGGCGAGGACGGCGGCTGGCTGCCGTTCTTCACCCGCGAGGGAGCCGGGCGCGCCGGCAGCTTTGGCACCGTACGCACGGTGAACGGTGTCGAGGACTACGCGGCCGCCGTCCCGGCAGGCGGCGATATCCGCATCCGTGTCCTCAACCTCGATCCGACCCGCATGATCGATCTGGGGATCGAGGGTGCCGAGGCCTTCGTCATCGCGACCGACGGCAATGCCATCGCGCCTTTCCCGCTCCATGTCTGGCGTATGGGCACGGCCATGCGCGCCGATCTGCATGTGCGGGCGCCGCGGCCGGGCGCCGCGTTCCGCCTGCTCAACTATTTCTCGCCCCGGCCTTTCGTGCTGGCCACGTTCACCGCCGAGGACCGGAGGCTCGCGCCGCGTGCCCTTGCGCCGCGTCCTCTCTATGCGCCGCATGTGCCGGTTCCCGACCTGGCCCGCGCCGAGACGAAGACGTTCCAGCTCAGCGCGGCGGCCGGCGCGGCCGCGAGCATCGCCAATGATTTTCCGCCCGGCGATCCCCTTGCGAAACAGCTCCTCGACAGCCTGTGCACCGGCACGGCGGGGCTGTGGGCGATCAACAAGGCGCAGTGGCCGACGAACGGCCATCAGCAATTGCCGCCGCCGCTCGCACTGCTGGAGGAGGGACGCAGCTACGTCTTCGAGATCGTCAACGGCACGCCGCACCCCCATCCGATCCATCTGCACGGGCAGACCTTCCGCGTCCTGTCGTCCTCGCGGCAGGACCTGCCGCGCTTCTGGGGCGATACGGTCCTCGTTCAGCCCAAGGAGCGGGTCGAGATCGGCTTCGTCGCGGCGCGCGGAAGCTGGATGTTCCATTGCCACATCCTCGAACATCAGGAAAACGGCATGATGGGATGGATCCGGGTCGCCTGATGCGCCGCGCCGTCCTCGCGTCCGCTCTCGTCCTTGCCGCAACCGCCGCGCTGGCGGGCGGGCGCGATCTTTCCTTTGCCATCGGCAAGGCGCTGTTCGAGCGCGCCTGGGTTCCGGCGCCGTCCTCGACGCGCGCCAATGACGGGCTCGGGCCCGTTTTCAACGCGCGCGCCTGCAATGCCTGCCATCGGGGGCTCGACCGCGCGCCGCGTCGTGAGGACGGGCAGGGCGGCTTCACCCATCAGGGCATGGTGCTGAAGCTCTCGGACGCGCGGGGGCAGCCCGATCCGGCCTACGGCGTCCAGCTTCAGACCGCCGCCATTCCGGGCTTCGCGCCGGAGGGCCGGATCGCGATGAGCGATGCGGGGCCATTTCCCGCGGACCTGGCCTCCGGTCCGCTGGCGCCGCAGACGCGCGCAGGCCTGCGCGCGGCGCCCGCTTTGCGCGGCCTCGGCTTGCTGGCCGCCGTGCCCGAGGACGAGATTCTCAGCCGCGAGGACCCCGAGGACAGGGACGGCGACGGCGTCTCCGGCCGCGCCAACCGGGTCGTCGGGCCGGATGGAATCACGCGGCTCGGCCGTTTCGGCCTGAAGGCGTCGGGCGCCACGCTGGCCGGGCAGACCGGACTGGCCTTCGCCACCGATCTCGGCCTGTCGACCGCCGATCACCGCGCGCTTGCCGGCGATTGCCTGTCGGATGCCTGCCGGGCCGGGCCGCATGGCGGCACTGCGGACGAGCCCGAAATCCGGCACGACCTCGTCGCCATGCTGGCGGACTATCTTTCCCGTGTGCCGCCTCCCGAATCGGCGGAGGGTGATCCGCGTGGCGCGGCGCTCTTCGCCGCGACCGGCTGCGCCGCCTGCCATGCGCCCGCTTTGAGAACGCCGGGCGGCGAGGTCCGCGCCTTCACCGATCTTCTGCTGCACGATCTCGGCCCGCAGCTCGACGGCGGCGCCACCGAGCCAGGGGTGCTGCCGTCCGAATGGCGCACCGCGCCGCTCTGGGGCCTGTCGCGCGCGCTGAAGGCAGGGACGGGGCTGCTGCATGACGGCCGTGCGCGCGGCATCGCGGAGGCGGTCGCCCTTCACGGCGGCGAGGGCGATGGAGCGCGCCGCCGCTTCAGGGCCTTGAGTGAGGCTGACCGCGCCACATTGTTGCGGTATGTCGAGGGGCTGTGATGCCCTTTCT
>Ga0164243_10016197_pt1 | contig 10241 bp, 5 predicted proteins | sample OricompcompostOP_FD_108781 | JGI IMG/M metagenome (GOLD analysis project Ga0164243, IMG submission 108781) | Organic Plus compost microbial communities from Emeryville, California, USA - Original compost - Organic plus compost (OP) | ecosystem: Engineered > Solid waste > Mixed feedstock >... | reverse complement strand
TCAAGAATAAACCTTCTTAATACAAGCAATATAATAATTATAATCTTGTATTAATTCAGTGTATTAAATGAAGCAGCCGGTAATTTTACCGGCTGAGTTTTTTAATATATAGGGGGCAGTTGCCTCCCGGCATACGTTGGGCAGCGGCGATTATATTTTTTTCCCTTCCACGATAGAAACATCTGGAATCGGTAAGTGGATGATCTTGTTAAATTGGAAGCCAGCCGCTTCAAATAGTTGCCGGAACTCTTCCGCGGTCCGCTCCCTGCCGGTAAGCGCTACCAGCATATTGATATCCATCAGCTTACCCGGGAAAGGATCATTGCCGGGTGGAATCACGGCATCGATGGCCAACAAGGTGCCGCCTTTATTCATGGCCCGGTTGCAATGTTGTAATATTTGTAATGCTTCTTCATCATTCCAATCATGCAAAATATATTTCATGATATAAGCATCTCCGCCTTCGGGAACAGATTCCATAAAGTTCCCCGGAAGCGCTTGGCACCGGTTAGCAACGGGGGACTGGGCCAATAACTTCGCGGTATGTTCAATTACGTAAGGGGCATCGAAAATTATTCCTTTGGCCTGGGGGAAGGCTTGCAGAATGGCTGTAAGCATAGCACCGTTCCCGCCGCCGATATCCACTATTAGGTTAAAATTGCTATAATCATATCCTTGCACGATGGAAGGAATGGCGAAGTTGGACAAACCCGTCATGGCATTCATGAAATTTTGCCCTTCGGCGGGATGATTGCTGTAATATTCCCAGATGCTTTGACCGTAGCAATGATCGAACGCGGGTTTGCCTGTTTGTACGGCATAATGCAGTTGACCCCAGGAACTGAAATGTTCTCCCATCATTGAAAGAACGAATGCTTTCATGGATGGCAGCGCATTGGTGCGAAGTGCATCTGCTGCCGGGGTTAAGACGAAATATTTTGGACGGGCTTCTTCGAAATAACCACCCGATGCCAAGGCCCGCATTAACCTAAATAGTGGTTCTTGCGCTGCGCCGCATTTCTTAGACAGTTCCCCGATATGCATGCCGCCTTGTTCCAAATGGTCGGCAATATTGAGTTTTGCAGCGGTGTAAACACAGCAGCTTAACCAGAAATGACCGATTAATTCTATACTGCGTACCGTGCCGGATGAATGTTGCATGTTTTTTTAATCCCAATATCTGCCATTGCGGGGAAATGGGATCTCAGTGAAGCAGTTTTATCATGATACGGCTTCGACATTATTCATATGGGCTCTTTGCCGAACTTTGTGTTGCTTGATCCAATATGCCATGATAAAGGGAAACATAAAGAAAATGCTTACCAAGGTGATGGATCTCGGATATGATTGTAATAATGAAAAGATAGGCCAATGAATATCCCCATATTGCAAGTTGGCCCTGTACGATAGCCCGGCATAACCATTGTGGGTTATGTACAAAAAGAAAATGACAAAAATATTCATCCACGTACTCCTGCGTACTGCCCTGGAACAATAAATAAACGGGATGCAACAATGGATCATCATGACGACCCACAGCGAAAAATAATGGTACCGCTCCAAGATTCCTTCTTGTGAATTTGACGTTTTCGAACCTGTAAAGTAATCCAGTCCCACCAGTACAACCAGGCTCGCAGAAACGAGTAATATTAATTTGTTTAAGCGGGAAAGGTAAGCTGGGCGGATCTTTCTAAGTGTAGATGAGCAAAGCGTGAAGCCGAGAAATAATAATAAGGCTATAGAATAAGCGGGGTACAACAAGTCTAACCAAGCAATAATGCCCGGCAAAATGCTGAGTTGTATAGGTGATATTCCTGCCATGCTAAGAGCTTTCTTATTCTAGGTAAGAAATAGATTGCAAATTTTCCCGGTCAATACTTGTAGGGCGACACCCCTGGGCTTTACAACTGTAAATATATTAAATTATTATATTTTGAGGCTCCCTGTACAATTAAAACTTGTATCCTACATTCACCACCATGTTGTAATCGAAATTTCTGACGCTTCCCGCGGGTGGTTGGTTGTCGTAGTTGTTGTAAAATACCAGGCTGATAGTAAGGTCTGAAATAACTTCATAAGAAAGCCGTGTTTCCCCATCTTCACGGATACGTCCTTTTTGAGAAATGCCGAAATAGAGCTGCTGCTTGAATGAAAAGCTCAAGTTAGGCGACGAAAATAGGAAAAGGTCGTATTGAAGTAATAAGGGGATTTCAAAAGTATAGTTACGATCACCTTCCAAGCTTTTTTCCTGGTTAAGGATACCGCCTGTACCCACGCTTGCCAGCATCCTGCTTCTTTTCAGGAATTCGTAACCCGTTCCCAGCGCTTCCTGGAAACGTTGCCCGATGCCTAGTGACAAGTTTCTTTGATAATTAACATAGGTTAGTAAGTACCAGTCCGGCAAATAGTAATAAGAAACTTGTAAGGATGCATTCTCCAAATCGCGGGCAAGCGAATCTCCTTGAATACTCGTAATAGTAGCCCCGGTAAATGCTAATGCAACATTCTTGCTTCTCGTGTTCAAGCTTGCATCGAGGTTAATCCTACCCAGTTCGCTAGACTTTGTAAAGCTGTATCCTGCCGAAATATTACCTTCTATTTGGTGCATGATACCTTTTCTATATTTCGAAAGTGTTACGATATCATCTAGTAATACGTTGACGCTGTCTTTGCCGCTGGCGAAGATTATGGAGCCGGAATCTTTCCCCGGCAGTATGCTGCCGTACATAACGTCTTGGTGGACGGTAGATACCCGGTATTGAAAACTGGTGGCAAAGAGGGTCCTGGCATTGGTTATCTTTACATCCACGATACCGATGTCGTTGGCATCGAAGTTAATCTTACCCAGGTTAATGGACCGCAGGGTGCCGTTCAAGATAGTGCCGTTTCGCAAATATAGTTTATCGGTTTGTGCAGATAAACTGTTACTCCACGACGAGAGTAAAAATAGTAGGATACCGAATAATGTCAGCTTGCGCTTGGTCAATGTAAAAAACAATGTTGTACGATCTTTTGTCAGAAAACAAAAATTTGTAGTAGAATGTTTACCAAGTAATTGGCTTACTATCGAATTTTTAACATATTTATTGATTTGATGCGCTGTAAACTAAATTCTAATATTTATAAACATTTGTTTTCCTTGCATCCCTATATTATTATCCATTGTTAGTATTTTATTACCTTGTATATCATAAATTCACTTTTGCTGACTAATTTAATACTATTACCGATCTACAACCGAAATCAAAACGTGCTATGTTCGAATATTCTTGGGGGAAAATTACCAGGTTATTGTTATGTGTATTGTTGATATTAATAAATATCAACGGCAGCTACGCCCAGAAACATTCCGTGCGTTTTAATAAACTGGGTATCGCGGAAGGGTTGCCGCAAAATACGGTGCACTGCATATTGCAAGATGCGAAGGGCTTTGTTTGGATTGGGACGGAAAATGGTTTATGCCGTTACAGTAATGATGCGATCAAGGTATATAAGCATAAAATCGGGGATACTAGTTCTATCGGGAACAATTCCGTTTTGACGCTTTGCGAGGGCAAGGATCAAAACATTTATATCGGAACTGAAACGGGATTAAATGTTTATAATCCCCGAACCGATAAATTTTCGATCGTGGATTCAGCAACTTTGCACCGCGATGTTACTTGTGTTTTTAAAGATAGTAAGGGTAATATATGGGTTGGCGGCCCGGGGTACCTGTATTACCTGGCGCCGGGGATGAAACAATTGCAAGATGCTCCTTTCCCCTTAAAAGGTAATTTTATCGTGCGCGGCATGGCAGAAGATAGCTTGGGACGCATCTGGTTGGGCAAAGGCAGCGAGCTCGTTTGCTATGATCCGGCCAGCGCAGAATTAATTCCCTTGGATGCGCAATTGACCCATTTTGAAAATTACGGCAACAGCACGATTCATACAATTGCGGTTAAGGGTGATGAAGTTTGGTTCGGTACCCAGAAGCAGGGTTTATGGGTATACAATTTCAAGAATGGACAAACTAGAAATTACCGCTCGGACGACACTCCTAATAGCATTGCCACGGAAATGCTGAAATCGATTTGTTTTGTAAACGACCAGGTTTGGGTAGGCACCAGGAAAGGGTTATACATTTTGAAGGATTATAATGTTACCGCGCATTATGTTTATGATAGGTTTGATCAGCACTCGCTCCCTTACAATTCCGTATGTTCTATCATCCAAAGCGATGATGGTACGGTATGGGTTGGAACCTATTGGGGCGGGGTAGCCCTGGTGTACCCGGGCAATGAGCGTGTTTCCCACATAACGCCCTTGATGAGCGGCGGAATCGGTATGAACGGCATTAATACCATGGGCGTGCAGGAAGACGATGCCGGTAACCTTTGGATCGCGACTGCTTCGGGGTTGAACTACTATGATCGTGCCAGCAATCAATTTAAATATTACCATATCCCCGCCGTATCAGGCAATATAAATAAGGATTTTATCGAGTCGATCCAGGTGCAGCCTTCCGGGGATTTACTCGTGGGCACGCTGGAAGGATTGTATCATTTTGATAGGGGAAATAAAACATTTTCTGAAATAACATTAAAATCAAACCCGCGAACGGGCCGAAAGTATTTTTATGCCGTTTTTGATATTGAAACATCGCGCGGGGGAGCATACTGGATCGGTACCCATACGGCTTTATTCAAATTGTTGCCCGACGGTTCTATAAAAGAATTTCCGCTTTATAGGAGCGAACCTAATAGCTTATTGGGAGAGATTCACAGTTTACATGAAGATGCTTACGGTACGTTATGGATCGGTACAAATGAAGGATTGTACTATGTACCTATGGGGGCTACTCAAATATATAATTATTCAAGCGCCACAGGGTTATCCGGCACATTTGTATCCGCGGTTTATACCGATAAAAATGGTACACTCTGGATCGGGACGGAAGGGAAAGGCTTGTTGTATTTCAACCGGAACCGCGATACTCTTTATAGCGTAAATAATACATTCAATTGGGATGAAGTTGATACCAGGGGAATAGTAGAAGACAATACCGGTAATTTGTGGATCGCTAGCCAGGATAAAATTTCAAAGATTACCCGCAAAACACAATCGATTCCTTATAAGAAAGGTGATTTAGATATCGCAACCTATACCGGTGACAATTGGCCGGGAAAAAACGAATACCTGTCCGTTTATAAAGATAAATCCGGCATGATGTTGTTTTGCGGTATCGATGGCGTTACAGTATTTGATCCAAGCACGATCGTTGACAATACGCAACCGACCAGGGTCATTTTGACCGATTTTCTCATCAAGAATTTACCGGTAACTATCGGGGATGATTCCCCGCTTCAACAGGCGATCAGCTATACAGATGAATTAACACTCCAGCATGACCAGGCATATTTTACGGTGAAGTTTGCTACCTTGAATCATGCTAATCCCGCCGCTATCCAGTATGCTTACATGATGGAAGGCTTGAAAAGCGATAACATGTGGCATTACGTGGGAAAGCAGACCTCGGCCACTTTTACAAACCTGGATCCCGGTGTTTACACGTTTAAAGTAAAAGCTGCCAATAAAGATGGGCTTTGGAGCCAGGAAGTCAGATCCCTGGAAATAATTGTAAATCCACCATTCTGGCGCACCTGGTATGCATATTTTGTTTACGTATTAATTGCCGCGGGATTACTATTCTGGTATTATCATTACACTTATAAAACAGCATTTCTAAAACAGGAAATTAAGAACCAGGTAATCATAAGGGAGAAGGAACACGAATTAGTGCAATCCAAGTTGGATTTCTTTACCAATATTTCCCACGACATAAAAACTCCGCTGACATTGATCATGGCACCGGTAGAGAAACTTTTGCAATCGCCCAATTCCAGCGAACAGGATAAGCGGCAGTTACAATTCATGCAGCAAAACACGGAGCGCCTGATGCGGTTGATGGATCAGCTACTGGATTTTAGGAGGCTGGAAGAAGGCGGTTTACCATTGACCGTCGAAAAGGGAGACCTTTCCATGTTTTGCCAAACAACGCTAACGGCATTTGAAGGTTTAGCAACTAAGAAGGGCATTCAACTCCAGTTTGATTCCTGCGGAAAGGATACGGAAACGTATTTCGATAAAGATAAGGTGGAACGTATGTTGTTTAACCTTATCTCCAACTCGATCAAGTTTACACCTAACGGGGGACTGGTTAAATTGAGCGTGCAGGTTGGAGAACAAGGGAAAGCGAGCATTAAAGTAGAAGATAACGGGGTGGGGATTGCACCCGGCAGGTTCGAGAAGATTTTCGAACAATTCCAACACTTCGACGATCACAAGATACAGGCGGGCGGAACGGGCATCGGCTTGGCATTCGTTAAAGCCTTGGTAGAAAGGCACCGCGGAACAATACATGTAAGTAGCAGCCAAGCTATCGGGCAGGGATACGGTAAAACGTGCTTCGAAATATATATCCCTGTAAATAGGGAGGCATTCAAGGCCGAGGAAATATTGGCTTGCCATACGGGCTACTATACCCAAACAATAGCCCCCTTGGCGCCGGAATTAGCCATCAAGGTAGATGCCGGGGATCAGAAACCGCAACTATTGCTGGTTGAAGACGATCCGGGATTGGGGCAGTATTTATTAGAATTATTTAGTGATAATTACTCGGTTTCCCTGGCAACCAGCGGGCTCGAAGGCTGGGAGCAAGCCTTGGAGAAATTACCTGATATCATCATTTCAGATGTGATGATGCCTGGAATGAACGGCGTAGAATTTTGCCACCGCTTAAAGAATGATAGCCGCACCAGCCACATCCCCATCATATTGCTGTCGGCAAGGGGAACGGTCTCCTTCATCCGCGAAGGGTATGAAACGGGGGCAGATGATTACATTGCGAAGCCCTTCAATATCGCCTTGTTGCAAAGTAGGTTGCAAAATTTGCTGCTGAACAGGAAACAGTTGCGGGAGCGTTTCGGGAAGGTAATAACCCTGGGTTCCAGCGAATTGGAGATTACGGGGCCGGATGAGATTTTCTTGCAGGGGATCGTGAAATATATTGAGGAAAGGATCGCTGAACCAAACCTCCAAGCGGAAGAATTGGCAGCCAAAATGTGCATGAGCCGGATGACCTTGTACCGCAAATTGAAAGCATTAACTAATCAAAGTATCGTGGAATTTATAAGGGGCATCCGTTTAAAAAGGGCAGCCCAATTGTTGTCAATGCAACAGTATGCTGTAAACGAAGTCGCTTACATGGTCGGTTTCTCCGATGTAGACTATTTCCGCAAATGGTTTAAGAAAGAATTTGGTAAAACCCCGACCGAATTTAGTAAGAAAGAAGAAGTGGTTTCGTAATTTATTGTTTATTAATTACTTATGTTTGTTTTATGCCGGGCCTTGTTACAGGGGCCCGGTTTTTTTTGATACAAAATGAGGGTAATCTCGTGCTATTCGTCCCCGTCCGTTTACTGGCTAACTCCTTACTTTTATACCGTTGCATTTATTAAAAAAAATCGAAACTAAAGAACAAGCTCTGAATTCTGTATTTATTAATTTTTGAATCAACCAAAATTCAATCCACTTTAAATGAAAAATGAACCGGTCTAATAATAGACTGCCGGAATGGCATCTGTTAAAATCGCCTATCATTATCAGTTTGCATTTACAAAAACTATTACTATGCGCTTGAATCCAACGTACATTTTTATCATGCTCTTGGGGGCATGTACATTTATGGGGTGCGACAAGGAGGATCATCCTGAAGGGTTCGTGATGAAGTTCTGGAACGTACAGCTTTCCGGGGCCAACGTAGTTCCCTCATCGGAAGGAAATAACTCGCACGCGTACGCCTTATTGTATTTAAGGGATGATTATCAACTCTACTATGACATTTATTTTGATTCACTATCGAAGGGTAGTACCCCGGGGGTAGTGGAAATCAGGATGGGGAATGCTATCGAAAACGGGGAGACGATACTCACCCTGGACGGTAACTTCCAGGATGGCAAATTGAAAGGAAATGTTGATTTCCCGAAAAGTTTAGCAGATAGCGCGATCAATAATGACGCCTATATCACGGTTGCAGGTGCCGGTAACGGTGCTTTAGCAAGGGGACAACTTGCAAAAGAAGTTGTTTATACACTGGATCTGCCTTTAACCGGGGATCAAGTTGTTCCGGGAGTTTCAACAACCGCAACAGGTACGGCTTACCTGCGCATCACGGAAGATTTTAGTGTTTATTTTGCAATCGATTGCAAGAATGTACCTGCGGGGGAAACATTAACCGGGGCTCATTTACACTCTGCAACGGGTGATATGCTATTCAATTTCGCTTCGGGGCCTGCCGACTTCAATGTTCCAAAAAGCGGAGAGGGTAGTAACGATATCCTTAATGCGTTGAAGAAAGATGCAGTATACATAGATGTTCATTCCGACCAGCATCCTGATGGATTGCTAAGGGGAAATCTACGCTAACCTTATCAATCAACTTATAAAATCATTGTAATGAAATTATTCCCTATAAATAAACCTGGTGCCAGGTACATGAAGCAGTGGGGTTGGGCGCTAGCCGCGGCAATTTCATTAAAGGCTTCTGCACAGTCAGATACCACGGTATTATTAAAAAATGATTCTTCTTGGCTTTCGCAGAAAGTTCAATTATGGAATAAACAATCATCGAAGGCTGATTACGTTGGCGCTGCCGGATCTATTTATAATAAAGATGTCAATTCAACACCGGTAGCGGATGTTACTAACTTGATGGCCGGTAGAATAGCAGGCTTATACACCCTTCAACTATCTGGTATGAACGGTGCAGATGCCGCAGCATTTTACCTTCGCGGTAGAACCCCGATCATCGTCATCGATGGGGTAGTCCGCAGTTTTACCAACTTCAACCCTGATGAAATTGAAAGCATCACGGTATTGAAGGATGCCCTTGCTACGGCCATGTACGGCCAAAGGGCGGCCAACGGGGCGATCGTTATTACTACCCGTAACGCAGGCAAGCATAACTTCGAGATCAATGCTTCTGCACAGGCCGGGGTAATGGATTTCCTTTACAAACCCAAATTGGCCAATGCATTCCAGTACGCGACCTTGTATAATGAAGCGCAAGAAAATATGACACCGGGTTCAACACCGAGGTACACGCAGGATGAGCTAGCGGCTTGGGCCAACCATACCAACGATCCTTACGCGCAACCGGATGTTAATTGGTATGATGAAATCATCAAGCAAAACCCGCTCCAGCAGCGTTATAATATTAGTTTGGCCGGTAAATCCAGCAACTACCATTACTTCACTTCACTGGAACATTTCGCGCAAGGCGGAAACTTCGTCACTTCGCCTAGTAATTCTTACTCGACGAACAATGATTATAAACGCTATAATATCCGGACCAATGCGGCAGTAGCTTTTAACAAGGATATCGAGCTGACATTGAACGTTTTCGGTTCCCTGGCAACCGGTTACCAACCGGGTGTCGGAACTGTTTCATTGGCTAATAATATCACTTCTACGCCGCAAACGGCTTACCCCGTTTATAATGCTGACGGTTCTTACGGTGGTAATAGCCAATGGACGAATAACCTCCATGCCGGCGCTGTTAGCTCTGGCTACCTGGTCAATACCGAACGTACGATCGCCGCAGATATGGCTTTAAAGTACAAACTGGACGATTTCGTAAAAGGTTTGTGGGTTAAGGGACAGTTATCGATGAATAACTATTACCTCGAAATGATCGATCGTAGCAAATCATTTGCCGTGTACCAACCGGATGATGCTAATCCCGGCGAATATATCCGTTACGGTGAAAACGGCCTGGTAGATGCAGGAACTGCTGAAGTGAATAGCCAGATACGCCAGTCTTATTATAACGCGATGATCGGGTACGATCGCTCCTGGAAAAGTCACCAGTTGAATTTACTCGCTACCTATAACGTGGACAATAATATCAACAATTTCACCGAACTGGATCTTCAATACAAGAACCTAGGGTTAAATGCCAGCTATAATTGGAATAAAACCTATTTCGCTGAACTGGGATTGAATTACGGCGCTATGAACCGTTACGAGCCCGGCAAACGCGGCGCCGTATTCCCATCTTTGGGATTGGGCTGGGTTTTGAGCAATATGCCTTTCTTCCACCCCAAAAACATTTCTTACTTAAAAATCAGGGCTAGCGTAGGTCAATCTGCCTGGGGGGATCCCAACAGCTATTTCGCTTACCTGCAAAACTTTACCATCGG
>Ga0164243_10016196_pt1 | contig 10241 bp, 8 predicted proteins | sample OricompcompostOP_FD_108781 | JGI IMG/M metagenome (GOLD analysis project Ga0164243, IMG submission 108781) | Organic Plus compost microbial communities from Emeryville, California, USA - Original compost - Organic plus compost (OP) | ecosystem: Engineered > Solid waste > Mixed feedstock >... | reverse complement strand
GGGCGAACTCGACCTGCTTCTGCTGGCCGCCGGAGAGCGCGCCGGCGAGGGCGTTCCACCGGTCGCCGACGACGGGGAAGAGGTCCTTGACGAACTCGATCCGCTCGTTGACCCGGGCCTTGTCGGAGAGGGTGTACGCCCCGAGCCGGACGTTCTCCTCGACCGTCATCTCCTTGAAGACGCTGTGGCCCTGCAGCACGTGCGAGAGGCCGGCGTCGAGCATCTGCTGCGGGCCGCGCTGGGTGACGTCCTGGCCGCACACGCGGATCGAGCCCGAGCGAGGCGTGAGCATCCCGCTGGCGACCTTGAGGACGGTCGACTTGCCGGCGCCGTTGGGGCCGACCAGGCACACCACGGTGCCGGCCGGGACCTTCACGGTGAGCCCGCGCAGCACCAGGGCGGCGCGGCCGTAGCCGGCCTCGATGTCGTCGAGCTCGAGGAGGTACTCCTCCTCGGCGGGGGCGGCACCCGGCGCGGTGGCCGGGGCGGTCCGGGGGGTGGCGTCAGATACCAAGGTAGGCCTCCAGCACTCGTGCGTCTTCCTTCACGACCGAGGGCGGCCCCTCGCAGATCGGACGGCCGCGGTCGAAGACCACGACGTGGTCGGACAGGCTCATCACCAGGTCCATGTTGTGCTCGACGACGATGAACGTGCGGCCCTCGGCGTTGAGCGAGCGGACCAGGTCGGCGATCCGGTCGATGAGGGCGGGGTTCACGCCGCCCGCGGGCTCGTCGAGCATGATCGTCTCGGGGTCGGCCATCAGCACGCCGGCCAGCTCGAGCAGCTTCTGCTGGCCGTAGGAGATGTCGCGGGCCTCCGAGCGCTCGAGGTGCTCGATGCCGACCCGGGTGAGCCACTCGCGGGCCTTCTCGACGTCGGCCTTCTGGTGGGCCGAGCGCAGCAGCCCGCTGCGGCTGGGCCGCTTCGCGGCGAGCACGTTGTCGAGCACGGTCATCCGCGGGAAGACCCGGCACAGCTGGAAGCTGCGGCCGATGCCCGCCCGCGCGATCTTGTCGGGCGACCTGCCGGTGATGTCGCGGCCGGCGTACGCCACCTGCCCGGCGTCGGGCTTGATCATCCCGGTGACGCAGTTGAAGAAGGTGGTCTTGCCGGAGCCGTTCGGGCCGATCAGGGCGTTGACCTTGCCGTGGTGGAACTGCACCGACGCGCCGTCGACGGCACGCACGCCACCGAACGACTTGGTCAGGCCGGTGGTCTCGAGGCCGATCGTGGGGGTGCTCATCGGTGTCCTCCTTCGCTGACGGGGGCGACCGGGTGGGCGGCGCGGTCGGCCGGCGGCCCGCCGGCCTGGCCCGCGCGGCGCTGCTCGACGAGCTCGGCCTGGGTGACCTCTCGGATCGAGGAGGCCTCGGGGCGGAAGCGCTTCACCAGGGAGGTCAGCGCCGGGATGATGCCGTCGGGCATGAACAGCACGACCACACCGAGCAGCAGGCCCATGGCGACCAGGTGGAACTGGCTGTCGCCGTACGCCGCCTTGAAGTACTCCACGGCGTACCCGACGATCACCGCGCCCAGGAGCGGGCCGAGCAGGCTGCGGATGCCACCGAGCAGGCTCATCAGCACCATGTAGGAGCCGACCAGGATCGAGAACTGGAAGACCGGGTCGAGGAAGCCGAACCACAGGGCGTACAGACCGCCGCCGGCCGCGGTGAAGAACGCCGAGAGCACGAACGCGACCAGCTTGTAGGTCACCGTCGGCACTCCGAGCGCCTGCGCCTTGTCCTCGTCCTCGCGGATCGCCTTGAGGCCGATGCCGAAGTGCGAGCGGTCGATCAGCCACCAGGCCAGGAGCATCACGGCCAGCAGGGCGACGTGGAGCAGGAAGAACCGCTCGTGCTGCTCGGGTCGCAGCACGTCCTCGCCGAACGGGCGCGGGATCCGCAGGCCGTTGGAGCCGCCGGTGAACGAGCCCCACGACTGGAAGACCAGCAGCAGGATGAGCACCAGCGAGATCGAGACGATCACGAACGACGCGCCGCGCACCCGCAGGCTGGCGATGCCGACCGGCACCGCGATGAGCCCGACGAGGAGGCTGCCGGCGAGCAGGGCGAGCCAGGGGTTGACGTCGGCCTTCACGATGAGCAGGCCGGTGGCGTACCCGCCGAGGCCGGAGTACGCCGCGTGGCCGAGCGAGATGTAGCCGGTGAAGCCGCCGACGAAGTTCCAGGCGGTGGCGAGGACGGCGTAGCTCATGATCACGACGCCGACGCTGAGCAGGAAGGGGTTGGGGGCGAGGCTCGGGAACGACAGCAGGAGCGCCGCGAGGGCGACCAGGCCGACGAGCTTGAGCCCGTTAGAAACGCTGAGCAAGGCGACCTCCGAAGAATCCCTGCGGCCGGACCATGAGGGTCACGAACAGCGCGAGGTAGAAGCAGGTCTGGGCCCAGGTGGTGCCCAGCGGGATCTGGAGCAGGGCCTGGCCCAGGCCGAGCACCATCGCCGCCATCGCCGCACCCGGGATGCTGCCCAGGCCACCGACGACGATGATCGCCATCAGCGGGCCGATCCAGTGCCAGTGCAGCGAGGGGTAGATGGTGGAGTCGAGCGCCAGGGCGGTGCCGCCGATGGCCGCGGTCGCCAGACCGAGGCCGAAGCCGTAGCCGGCGACCCGGTCGGTGTTGATGCCGACGAGCCGGGCGGCCTCGGGGTGCTGGATCGTGGCGCGCAGCGCCTGGCCCATCTTCGTGCGGGTCAGCAGCAGGTAGAGCGCCAGCAGCGAGACGGCCGCCAGGCCGAAGGCGATCAGCTTGACCACGGCGATGTTGACGCCGGCGAACTCGAGGTTCGCTCCGCCGTACGGCAGCTGGATGCGGCGTTGGGTGCCGGTCCAGACGAAGCCGAGCATGCCCTCGATCACCAGCGCGATCGCGAAGGTCAGCAGCACCGACATCATGGTCAGGGTCGCCGGCCGCAGCCGGCTGATCAGCAGCCGCTGCATGAGCACGCCGGTGAGGAAGAACAGCGGCACCGTGCCGACGAGCGACAGCAGCGGGTCGAGGCCGGTCGCCCGGGTGAACGCCCAGGCGAGGTAGGCCGCGAGGATCAGGAACGCCGAGTGCGCGATCATCACGACGCGCATCACCCCGAAGTACAGGGTGAGGCCTGCTGCCAGGAGGGCGTACAGCCCACCCAGCAGGATGCCGAGGATGAGGCTCTGCACGAGCAGGGACATGGGATCAGGTGCCTCTCACGAGTGGTGGGAGCGGGCGTACGCCGGTCGCGGCCGGCGCTGGGTCGGTGGTCACCAGGCAGGCTTGACCGGGATGATCTCGGCCTCCGCGAGCTCCTCGGGGAGCACGATGCGGATCTTGCCGTCGACGTACTGCTGGATCATGTGGGCGCTCTCGGGGCGGCCGGCCTCGTCCCAGGTGAGGGGGCCGACGACGGTCTGCACCTCGTTCTCGTGCAGCCAGTCGATGAGCTCGCCCTGGCACTCGGGCTCGGGGTCGGCGCACCCGACGGCCTCGACGGCGGCGGCGACGACCTGTCCGGTGGTCCAGGCGTTGGCCTCGTCCTCGCCGGGCGGGGTGCCGGCGTACTCGGTGTAGAAGTCGACGAACTCGGCGTTGGTCTCGTGGTCGGCCTCGGGCGTGTAGCCGGTGGGCGAGAGGATGCCCTCGGTCTTGGAGCCGATCGCCTGCGGGAACTCCGGGTTGGTCGGCGCGGTGGAGAAGGCCGCCATCTTCGGCTGGTAGTTGAGCTGCTGCAGGGCCAGGATCATGTTGACGGCGTCCTGGTACTGCGTGCCGCCGACCATGATGTCGGCGCCCGAGTCGGCGATCTTCGCCGCGATGCCGCTGAAGTCGGTGGTGTTGGGCGGGTAGACCTCGTCGACGAGGATCTTGACCCCCATCTCCTCCAGCCGGGCCTTGAGGCCGTACGCCGTCCCCATCGCGAACGGGTCGTCCATCACCGCGACGGCGGCGGTCTTGGGCCGCTGGGCCGCCGGCATCTTCTCGATGTAGTCGGCGAGGTGGTCGTAGTGGTCGTCGGCGACGGCGGGCGCGGCGTAGAAGAGGTTGTCGAAGCCCTGGTCGAAGACCTCGGGGGCCGCGCCGGCCGGCTCGACGAAGAGGAAGCCGTAGTCCTGGGCGACCTGGGCGGCGGGGACGACCAGGCGGGTGGAGAACGGGCCGAAGACCAGGTCGACCTGGTCCTGGTTGATCAGCCGCTCGTAGTCGGAGGCGACCCGGTCGGCGTTGGACTGGTCGTCGAGGATCTTCAGCTCGACGTCGCGGCCGAGCAGGCCGCCGTTCTCGTTGGTCCACTCGGCCCAGGCCTCGTAGCCGCGCTGCACACCCTTGCCGGGCTCGGAGAAGTCACCGGTCAGCGGCAGCGAGATGCCGATGGTGATGGGGTCGCCCTCGCCGTCGCCGCCGCCACCGGTCTCGCTGCTGAGGCAGGCGGACAGGGAGGCGGTGGTGGCCAGGGCGAGGGACAGGACGCCGAGACGGAACAGGGGTGACTTCATGGTCGGGTCGCTCCTCGGGACGGTTGCGTAAGCGCTTGCGTAAGCGCTTTCGGGTAATGTAGGCACCAGGCAGTGGTTGTGGCAAGCGTCACAGTCGGTGAAATCTGCGAGCGGCACGTGAGCCGCCGAGGAACGGGGGTGTGTGGGTGGAGCGGGTGCGTACGCTGCGCCTCCAGGACGTGGCCGAGGCCGCAGGCGTCTCGATCGCGACCGCCTCGCGCAGCCTCGCCGGGGCGCCCGGCGTGAGCGAGGCCGTCGCCGAGAAGGTCCGCGAGACCGCCCGCCGGATGGGGTACGTCGCCAACCAGCACGCCCGCAGCCTCGCCGTCGGCACGTCGCGCTCGGTGGGCCTGGTCGTCCACGAGATCGGCGACCCGTACTTCACCGAGATCGCCAGCGGCGTGCTCAGCGCGGCGTCGCGGGCCGACCTGATCGTGCAGATCTGCCACACCGGCCGCGACCCCGAGAGCGAGATCGAGCAGCTCCGGATGCTCATCTCCCACCGGGTCGGCGCGATCGTGATCGCCAGCTCGGGCTTCGTCGACCCCGCCATGCAGGCCGAGGCGAAGGCCGACCTGCAGGCGTACCGCGCCTCGGGCGGGAAGGTCGCCGTCATCGGCCGCCACCATCTCGGCGTCGACGCCGTGCTGCCCGCCAACCGGGCCGGCGGCCGGGCCGTGGCCGAGCACCTGCTCGGGCTGGGGCACGAGCGGCTCGTCGTGCTCACCGGGTCGCGGGCGCTCACCACGGTCCACGACCGGCTCCTCGGTGTCGCCGAGGCGTGCAAGGCGGCCGGGCTCCGCTTCTCCGACGTGCCCGTCGTCGAGGCCGAGTTCACCCGGGAGGGCGGCAAGCGTGCGGCCGAGCAGGCGCTGGCCGAGCACCCCGACACCACCGCGCTGCTCGCCTTGAACGACGACATGGCCATCGGCGCCATCTTCGTGCTGCGCGAGCGCGGCATCTCGGTGCCCGACCAGGTGTCGGTGGCCGGCTTCGACGACGTCTCCGTCGCCGAGGACCTCTCGCCCTCGCTCACCACGGTCCGGCTGCCGATGCGTGCGATGGGGGAGCAGGCCCTCGAGCTGGCCCTGCTCGAGCCGGCGGCCCGCCAGCGTCGTCGCCGGGCCGGGCACGAGCCCGTCGTCCGCGACTCGACCGCGCCTCCGCCGAGCTGCTGAGCGTCCGCGGGTTTTCGGGCGACCCGGGCACGCGCCGTACCCTGGGGAGGTCATGAGCAGCCAGCCGCGCACCTACGAAGTCCGCACCTACGGGTGCCAGATGAACGTCCACGACTCCGAGCGGCTCTCCGGCCTGCTCGAGGACGCCGGCTACGTTGCCCCCGCCGACGGTGAGCAGGCCGACGTGGTCGTCTTCAACACCTGCGCGGTGCGCGAGAACGCCGACAACAAGCTCTACGGCAACCTCGGCCACCTCGCGCCGGTCAAGGCGTCGCGGCCCGGCATGCAGATCGCCGTCGGCGGCTGCCTGGCCCAGAAGGACCGCGACACGATCACCCGGCGTGCGCCGTGGGTCGACGTCGTCTTCGGCACCCACAACATCGGCTCGCTGCCGGTGCTGCTCGAGCGGGCGCGCGTGCAGGAGGAGGCCCAGGTCGAGATCCTGGAGAGCCTCGACGTCTTCCCGAGCACGCTGCCGACCAAGCGCGAGTCGGCGTACGCCGCCTGGGTCTCGGTCAGCGTCGGCTGCAACAACACCTGCACCTTCTGCATCGTGCCGAGCCTGCGCGGCAAGGAGAAGGACCGCCGGCCCGGCGACATCCTCGCCGAGGTCGAGGCGCTGGTCGCCGAGGGCGTCACGGAGGTCACCCTGCTGGGCCAGAACGTCAACGCGTACGGCGTCGAGTTCGGCGACCGCCAGGCGTTCTCGAAGCTGCTGCGGGCCTGCGGCGAGATCGAGGGCCTCGAGCGGGTGCGCTTCACCAGCCCGCACCCGGCCGAGTTCACCGACGACGTCATCGAGGCGATGGCCGAGACCCCCAACGTGATGCCGAGCCTGCACATGCCGCTGCAGTCCGGCTCCGACCGGGTGCTGAAGGCGATGCGGCGGTCCTACCGGTCGAAGAAGTTCCTCGGCATCCTCGAGCGGGTCCGCGCCGCGATCCCCGAGGCCGCGATCACCACCGACATCATCGTCGGCTTCCCGGGCGAGACCGAGGAGGACTTCCAGGCCACCCTCGACGTGGTGCGGGAGTCGCGCTTCGCCTCCGCCTTCACCTTCCAGTACTCCCAGCGCCCCGGCACCCCGGCCGCCGACCTCGACGACCAGGTGCCGCCCGAGGTGGTCAAGGACCGCTACCAGCGGCTCGTCGACCTGGTCAACGAGATCGCCTGGGAGGAGAACCAGCGCCAGGTCGGCCGCACCCTCGAGCTGATGGTTGCCGAGGGCGAGGGTCGCAAGGACGCCGAGACCCAGCGCCTCTCCGGGCGCGCGCCCGACAACCGGCTGGTGCACTTCAACGCCGAGGGCGTCGACGTACGCCCCGGCGACATGGTCACCGTCGAGGTCACGTACGCCGCCTCGCACCACCTGGTGGCCGACGGCCCGGTGCTCGGCGTACGCCGCACCCGGTCGGGCGACGCGTGGGAGGCGCGGCAGGGTCGGGCGCAGGAGACCCGCGCTGTCGGCCTCGGGATGCCGGCCGTCGGCGTGCCGGAGCCGCTGCCCCCGGCACCGGCCTGCGGCTGACGCTCACCGGCCGCTCCGGGAGCCAGGTGTCTCACACCTGACGGGCCGGCTGTTCCCTCCGGGTTCGAATGAGGTTAGGTTTACCTTTGTTCGTCCCCTGAGCCGGAAGTCCCTCATGCCCCGCACCTCCCGTCCCCTGCGGATCCACCCGATCGTCCTGCGTCGCGTGCAGGTGGTCGACGTCGTCGACGTGTCGCCCAACCTGCGCCGGATCACCCTCGGCGGCCCCGACCTGTCTGCGGGCGAGGTCGACGGGGTGGCGCGGCCGGCGTTCGTCTCCGAGGGGTTCGACGACCACGTCAAGCTGGTGGTGCCGCCGGCCGAGGGCGAGCTGCCCCGGATCGGCCGCCAGGAGGAACGGCGCTTCGCGTGGAACCCCGAGGTGCTGGCGTACACCCGTGACTACACGGTGCGGTCGTGGGACCCGTCGGCCGGCACGTTCGCCATCGACGTCGTCCGGCACGACCACGGCCTCGCGTCGGCGTGGGCCTACCGCGCGCGGCCGGGCGACGAGATCCACGTCGCGGGGCCGAAGTCGTGCGCGCTGCGCAACGACGAGGCCGACCACCACCTGCTCGTCGGTGACGAGACCGCGCTGCCGGCGATCGCGCGCTGGCTCGAGGAGGCGCCCGCGGGCACCCGCGGCCGGGTCGTCGTGGAGGTGCCGACCGAGGCCGACCGGCTCGACGTGCCCACTGCTGCCGACGTCGAGGTGACCTGGCTGGTGCGCGGCGACGTCGCGCCGGGCACCAGCCGCCGGCTCGTCGACGCCGTGCGCTCGCTGGAGCTGCCCGCCGGTCGCGTGTACGCCTGGGTGGCCGGCGAGGCGATGACCATCGCCCCGATCCGCCGCCACCTGCGCGACCTCGGCCTGCCGAAGGAGGACGTCGAGGTGGTCGGCTACTGGCGGAGGCCGGCCGAGGCGACCACCCGGACCGCGCCTGCCGACGACGCCGAGCGGCTCACGCCCGCGGTGCCCGCCGAGGAGGACGAGTCGCCGCTCGAGCTGCTCCACGAGGTCCACGAGATGACCGAGCTGCTGCCGCCGGTCGTCACCCGGGTGGCCGTGACGCTCGGCATCCCGGCGCTCGTCGCCGACGGCTGCGCGTCCCTCGCCGCGCTGGCGGACAAGACCGGTGTCGACGCCGCCCGGCTGGCGCCGCTGCTCGACGCCATGACGGCGCTCGGCCTGCTCGAGCCGGGCCGGGGAGCGCTCGCGCTCACCGCCCGCGGCGGCGTGCTCGCCGAGACCGACGCCGTCGACGAGCTCTCCCTCGACAACCCGGCCAACCGCGAGGCGCTCGCGCTCGTCGACCTGCTCGACGTGCTCACCACCGGCCGCCCGCCGGCCAGGGTGGGGGAGACGTGGCGCGTACGCCGGGCCGCCGACCCCGCGCTCGACCGGGCGCACCACGAGCGCGCCGAGGACGAGCTGCAGTACGTCCTCGAGCCGCTCGCCGAGCTCGCCCCGGTCAAGGCGGCGGGCAGCCTCGCCGTGGTCGGCGACGGGGCCGGGCTGGTCGCCGAGGCGGTCGCGCGGGGCCGCACCGTCCACCTGCCCGGGGCCGCCGAGACCCAGTGGCCGGCCGCCGACTGCGCCGTCCTCGTCGGCACCCTCGAGGGCCGCGACGACGCGGAGGCGCTCGCCCTGCTGCGCACGGCACTGGCCGGCAGCCGTGACGTCGTGCTGCTCGAGCGCACGAGCGACAAGGCCGCGGTCGACGACCACGCCGCCGAGCGGGCCCTGCTCAGCCTCACCCTCAGCGGCACACCGATGCGCTCCTCTGCCGACCTCGACGACCTGATCCGCAGGGCCGGCGCCACCGGGCTCGACCACGTCGTGCTCGGGTGGGGCTTCGGCGGGCTCTCGCGGGCGACGCTCGCCCATGGCTGACCTGCTCGACCGGGCTCCGGCCGCCACGCGGCCCGGGCCCGGCGTACGCCGCTCGATGCCGCTCGTGTTGGCCGGCCTGGCGCTCGCCCTGCTGGTCGCCGCGGCCCTCAGTCTCGCCGTCGGCGCCGAACGGCTCTCCCTCGACCGTCTCGTCGCCGTGCTCACCGGGCACGGCGACGCCGAGGCGACGACCCTGCTGCTCGACTACCGGCTGCCCCGCACCGCGGTGGCGGTCGCGGCCGGTGCGGCGCTCGGCGTGGCTGGCGCGCTCATCCAGGCGTACACCCGCAACCCGCTCGCCGACCCCGGCATCCTCGGCGTCAACGCCGGCGCCGCGCTCGGGGTGACCCTGGCGATCTGGGCCGGCACGGCGTTCTCGACGGGCGCGCTCGTGTGGCCGGCGCTGGGCGGGGCGCTCTGCGCGACGATGGCGGTGCTCCTGCTCGCCTCCAGCGGCCGCGGCCCCGCAACGCCGGTGCGGATGACGCTGGCCGGCGTCGCGCTCGCCGCCGTGCTCGGCGGGATCACCACCGGCATCCGGCTGGTCGACCCCGACACCTTCGAGCGCTACCGGTCGTGGGCAGCCGGGTCGGTTGCCGGGCGGTCGCTGGGTGACCTGGCCGGCGTGACGCCGTACCTCCTCCTCGGGCTGGTGCTCGCCCTGCTGCTCGTGCGCCCCCTCAACGCGATGGCGCTCGGCGAGGACGTCGCCAGCTCGCTCGGGGTGCACCCCGGCCGCACCCGGGTGCTGACCGTCTGCGCGGTCACCCTGCTCGTGGGCGCGGCGACCGCGGTGGCCGGGCCGATCGGCTTCCTGGGCCTGATGGTGCCGCACGTGTGCCGGCTGCTGGTCGGCAACGACCACGCCCGGATCATCCCGATGTCGCTGCTGGTCGCGCCGGTGGTGCTGCTCGTGGCCGACACCGTCGCCCGCGTGGTCGTGCCGCTGCGCGAGGTGCCGGTCGGGGTCGTGACCGCGTTCGTCGGTGCGCCGGTGCTGATCTGGCTGGTGCGCGACCGGAAGGTGCACACCCAGTGACCGCGCCCGGCCTGCCGAAGGCACGCGTGCTCCCGCCGGGGCTGCGTGCGGTCCGCGTCTCCCGGCTGTCGGGTCTGGTGGCCACCCGCGCGGTGCTCGGCTGCACGGC
>Ga0164243_10016195_pt1 | contig 10242 bp, 10 predicted proteins | sample OricompcompostOP_FD_108781 | JGI IMG/M metagenome (GOLD analysis project Ga0164243, IMG submission 108781) | Organic Plus compost microbial communities from Emeryville, California, USA - Original compost - Organic plus compost (OP) | ecosystem: Engineered > Solid waste > Mixed feedstock >... | reverse complement strand
TCGTAGTGGATCGGCACGCGGTTCCAGCCGAACTCGACGTTGTCGACGTTCTCGCTGTACCCGCCGGTCACGTTCTGGTACCAGAGCGGGGTCGCGGGAAGATCCTCGAGCAGGATCTCCTGAGCCTGCTGGAACTTCTCGTTCGCCTTGTCGATGTCGGCCTCAACGGCGCCTTCGGCCAGCAGCTGGTCGAAGGCGGGGTTCGAGTAGTCGCCGTCGTTCGAGCCCGCGTTGGTCGCATACAACGGGCCGAGGAAGTTGTACAGGCCCGGGTAGTCGGCCTGCCAGCCGGTGCGGAACGAGGACTGGATCGTGCGGTTCACGATCTCGTCGCGCTGCACGTCGAACTTCGGGTAGGCCTTGCCCGCCGCGTCGATGCCGAGCGTGTTCTTGATGCTGTTGGACACCGCGTCGACCCAGGCCTGGTGGCCGCCGTCGGCGTTGTAGGAGATCTCGAAGGTGCCCTCCCACGGCGAGATCTTGTCGGCCTCGGCCCACAGCTTCTTCGCCTCGTCCGGGTTGTACTCGAGCACCTCGGCGCCCTTGAGCGAGTCGCTCCAGCCGTCGATGACGGGCGAGGTGAAGTCGCTCGCCGGGGTGCGCGAGCCCTCGAAGATCTTCTCGGTGATCTCCTCGCGGTTGATCGACATCGAGAGGGCGTGGCGGCGGAGCTTGCCCTCCTCGCCGGAGAAGTGCGGGAGCCGTTCCGGGGTGGTGAAGGACTGGAAGACGGCCGCCGGCTGGTTCACGGCACGGTCGCCGAGGTCGTCCTCGAAGTTCGCGAGCTGCGTCTCGGGGATCTGGTCGACGACGTCGACGTTGTTCGCGAGCAGGTCGGCGTACGAGGCGTCCTGGGTGGCGTAGAACTTGATCGTGAGGCCGTCGTTCTTCGGCTCACGCGGACCGTTGTAGTCGTCGTTGGTGACGAGCTCGATCTGCTCGTCGTGCTGCCACGCGTCGTCGCCCGCGAGCTTGTAGGGGCCGTTGCCGACCGGGTTCTCGCCGAAGGCGTCCATGTCGTCGAAGGCCGAGTCGGGCAGCGGGTAGAAGGCCGAGTAGCCGAGGCGCAGCGGGAAGTCCGACGCGGCCTTGTTCAGCTGCACGGTGAACGTCGTGTCGTCCACCACCTTCAGGCCCGGCAGCTCCGGCACGCTGTCCTCGTAGCTGAAGCCCTCGATGTCCTCGAAGAAGTACGAGTTCAGGTGCTCGTTGGCGGCGTCGGCGCCGTAGTTCCAGGCCTTCACGAAGTTCTCCGCCTTCACCGGCGTGCCATCGGAGAAGGTCGCGTCGTCGCGGATCTTGATCGTGTAGTTCGTGGCGTCGTCGCTCTCGATGGAGGTCGCGAGGTCGTTGTGCGCGCCGCCGTCCGCGTCGTAGTACACGAGCCCGGCGAAGATCTCGTCGAGGATCTTGCCGCCGCCGACCTCGTTGGTGTTGGTCGGGATCAGCGGGTTCTGCGGCTCAGAGCCGTTGGTCGTGACGATGCCCGATCCGCTGCCGTTGCCGCCGTCGCCGCCGCCGTCCGACGAGCAGCCCGACAGGGCGAGTGCGCCTGCGGCGGTCAGGGCGATGAAGCCGAGGCCGATCCGTGATCGCTTCACTGGTTTCCTCCTTGGATCTTCGCAGCGGACGACACCGGGTGAGAGACCGCGCGGGTGCCCGCGACTAGGAATATGTAAACGTCCATTACCTTATCGGAGAGCCCGGCGGGTCTCCGCCCAGGAACCGGCGCTTGTAACGGCATCGTGATGCTTTTCTGTAGCTCCTCCCCAGAACCCGCGCGAACGGTCGGGCGAAAGTCTGTCGCCAATCGACAGCGCCCGCCGGGGGCGCCGGTACGCTGATCGCGTGAAGTCATCGTCCGCACGGATCCGCTGGGAGATCGCGATCGTCCTGGCGCTGTCGCTCGGCGCCTCGGCGGTGTACTCGATCGTCGCCATCGTCGAACGCGTGACGCGCGAGACCGCGCTCGCCTCCCAGACGGCGACCATCAATCGCCCGCTCGCGGACCGGCCCGCCTTCGACCTGGTCTACCAGGTGCTGGACGTGGCCTTCGCGCTCGCACCGGTCGCGCTCGTCGCCTTCCTGCTCTGGCGCCCCGTCGCGCCGCACCTCGCGCGGCTCGGGCTGGGCGACCGGCCGGGCGACCGGCCCGGCCGCCGGTTTCGCGAGTGCCTCGGCGGCGTCGGGCTCGCCGCGCTGATCGGGATCCCGGGAATCGCCTTCTACCTCTTCGCGCGCTGGATCGGCATCAACGCGACCGTGATCCCCGCCGCGCTCGACGCGCACTGGTGGACCGTCCCGGTGCTCGTGCTGCAGGCGTTGAAGGCGGCGCTCACGGAGGAGCTCATCGTGGTCGCGTATCTCTTCGACCGTCTGCGCAGGCTTCGCGTGGGCCCCGTCGCGATCATCGTCGGCAGCGCGCTCCTGCGCGGCGGCTACCACCTCTACCAGGGCTTCGGCGGGTTCATCGGCAACGTCGCGATGGGACTCGTCTTCGGCTGGGTCTACCACCGTTTCGGGCGCGCGCTCCCGCTCGTCGTGGCGCACTGGATCCTCGACATCGTCAGCTTCGTCGGCTACGCGCTCGCGCTGGCCTGGTGGCCGGCGCTCTTCGGCGCGGGCTGACCGTGCGGGCTGACCGTGCGGCGCCGACCGCGCGGCGCTCAGCCGACGGGTTCGATGCTGTCCACGAGCGCGGCCGTGAGGCCCCAGATCTCGTCGTAGAGCTCCGGCGCCGCCGCGCAGCGCTCGGCGGGCTTGAGCACCGTGTACGTGCCATCGTCATGCCTCGTGACCCCCCACTGCCCGTCGCACGGCAGCTGGTCGATGAGGGGGCTCGAGAGCACGAGGTTCACGTTGTCGGGGATCTTGTAGCTCGCCGAGCCGAACTTGGCGCTCAGCTGCGACGTGACGCCCCAGGCCGGAATATCGAGCGTGTTCGTCTGGCCGGGATCGACGGCCGGCACGCCGTCGTCCTCGTCCGCGTCCTTCGCGTCGTCGTCCTTCGCGGCGTCGTCCTTCGCGGCGGCGTCGCCGGTATCGCTCGCGTCCGAGCTCGGCCGCGCCGAGCTCGTCGCCGGGGCCTCCTGCCGGCCCGCCTCGTCGGCGTCGCCCCCCGCGCGGGCGAGGTTCACGACCAGGATCGAGGCGACGAGCGCCACGACGGCCACGAGGCCGACGACGATCCACGGCTTCGCGCGCGAAGCGCGGTCGCGCGGTCCCGGCTCGGTCCGCAGCTTGGCCGTCCGCACGCGTTCGGCCTGCTCCTGCTGCAGGCGCTCGCGCGCGGGAACGGGCTTCGGCTCCTCGGGCTGGGGGCCGAAGAGTTCCTCGAGTGGGTCCTTGCTCACGTGCCTAGCCTAACGATTCCTCCGCGCCCCTCGAAGCGGCCGCTCAGTCACGGCGTGCTCCGGCTCGGGCGAGCGCGGCGATGTGGGGCACATCGGTGCCGCAGCAGCCGCCGAACACGGTCGCGTTCGGCGCCAGCTCCCTGAGAGCGATCTCTCCCGCCGCGAACGCGTCCGGAGCGTCCCCCGGGCCGTCGTCCCCCTGGGCCGCCGCGTTGAGGCGGAACCCGATGATCCGGCCGAGCTCGCCCGCGCCGGAGCATCCGGCGAGGCCCGTCGCGACCTCGGAGGGGTGCGCGCAATTGACGAGGAAGCCGATCGCGGCGGCGCCGGTCGCCCCGTCCACCTCCGCGATCGCCTCCGCCAGGGTGCTGCCGTCCGCGAGCCTGCCGTCCTCGCCGACCACGAACGACACCGCCGCCGGGATCCTGGCCTCCTGCGCTGCGCGCACGACGCCGATCCCCTCCGCGGCGTCGAGCGTCGTGACCGAGGTGACGCGGTCCGCGCCCGCCGCGGCGAGCGCCCGCACCTGCGGGGCGTGGTAGGCCTGGGCCTCGTCGGCCGTCATCCGGCGGTCGGCCGTGTAGTAGTCGTCGAAACGGGGACCGACGCAGCCGTTGACCGTGGCGTCCCGGCCCGTCCCCTCCCCCAGCGTCTCATCGACGAGGCGCCGCAGGAGCACGACCGCGTCCGTGTTGATCCGTTCGAGGTCCTCGGCGTCGAAGCCGAGCCGGGCGCCCCAGTCGGGGTTCGCCCGCCAGGTGGGCGTGTCGACCATCACGGGGAACCCGAGGTCCCGCGCGAGCTCGATGAAGGGGCGGTAGTAGTCGCGCAGCGCCTCGCGGCCCTGCGGCGCGTCGAGCAGCACGAATGCCGCGAACTCGGGGAGGTCCTGCCCAAGGCGGTCCTCGAGGGCGGTCTCGATCCCGCCGTCGGCGAGCGTCATCGGTTCCATTTCGTCTTCCCTTCTCATGCGACGGCCGCCCGGAGCGCTTCCCGCCGTTCGGCGAAGTCCCGGACGCGTCCCAGGTGCCGGTCCATGACGCCGGAGGCGCGCAGCGCGAGCGTGCCCGGATCGCCGCGCTCGATCCCCGCCCGCCAGCGCGACGCGATGAGTCCCATCCGCGCCCAGACCGCATCGAGCAGGGCGACCGGATCGATGTCGCCGTACGACGCCGCCACGAGCGAGAGCCGGCGAGCGGCGTCCGCGGTCGGTATCTCGCGCAGCAACGGCACCCCCGACCAGCTGAGGAACGCGAGATCGTCGACGGGTGCGCCGGGGCCGGCGCGATCCCAGTCGATCATGCCGACGAAATCGCCGCCCGCGAGCACCCAGTTGTAGAGGCCCGGGTCGTTGTGGCAGATGACCTCGCCGTCGGCGAGCGGCTGCACGCCCTGCCGCCATTCGCGGGTCCCCGGGCGGAAACCGCGCACGATGTCGTGGAAGCGCCGCAGCCAGGCAGCGGCATCGGCGAGGGCGCCGTCGCTCGCGGCCGAGGTCTCGGGATCGAGCGTGTCTCCGGGCAGGTAGCTGAGCACCTCGCGGCCCTCATCGTCGAACCCGAGCACCTCGGGGATCCCGTCGAGCCCGTGCTCGCCGAGATAGGCGAGGAGTTCGTGCACGGCCGGCGTCCACGGCCCGGTCGAACGGTGCACCCGGGTCTCGCCCGCGTCCGAGCGGACGCGCCAGACGCCCCCGGAGCCGCCGGGAAGGTAGTCAGTCTCCACGTTTTGAACCTACCGCACTCGAGACGGCGGACGCGTCACGCGCGAGAGATCCGCTCCTGGACGGCTTTGAGGCTCAACGCGCTGGTCTGCGTGGACGGCTGCTCGCCGCGGATCTGCACGTGCAGCCGCTGCATGCGCGTGTCGAGCTCGGACGCGGTGTCGGCGGCATCCTTGAGCTGCTCGAGGATCTCCCCCGGCACCTGCCTGGCGTACTTGTAGTAGATCTTGTGCTCGAGCGTCGCCCAGAAGTCCATCGCGATCGTCCGGAACTGCACTTCGACGGGCACGTCCACGCGCCCGGTCGACAGGAACACGGGCACCGAGATGATCGCGTGCAGGCTCTTGTACCCGTTGGGCTTGGGCTCCGCGATGTAGTCCTCGACCTCGAGCACCGTGATGTCGTCCTGCTGCGTGAACAGGTCGAAGAGCCGGTATACGTCGCGGATGAACGCGCAGGTGACCCGGACGCCGGCGATGTCCTGGATCTCGCGCCGGATGTTGTCGATCTCCGGGACGACCCCTCGGCGTTCGAGCTTGTCGACGAGGCTGTCCACCGACTTCACCCGGCTCGACACGTGCTCGATCGGGTTGTACTCGTTCATGTGCAGGAATTCCTCACGGAGGATCGCGAGCTTCGTCTCGACCTCCTGCATCGCGAAACGATACTCGAGCAGGAAGCGCTGCATCTGGTCGCCGAGTTCGCGCAGCTGACTCGGCGAGATGCTGATCCTGTCGTCGAGTTCGTCGCCCGGCCCCGCCTCGAGCGGTGCGGCGGGCTCGGCGTCGGAATCCCAGAGGCTCATGGGCTTCAGGGTAGCGGCGCACCTTCAGAAGCGGCTGTGCATTCCGTTCAGCCGAGTCCGGAGATGAGGTTGATCACGGTGGCGAGGATCCCCGCGCCGAAGAGATACCCGAGCAGGGTCTGCGCGATCACCACGCGGCGTACGTCGGAGCGACTCACATCGGTGTCGGCCACCTGGTAGGTCATTCCGAGGCCGACAGAGAAGTAGGCGAAGTCGGTGTACTCGGGGTCCTCGCGCTGGTTGAAGTCGATGCCCCGCTCGGGGGATCCCGAGCCGTCATCCTGGTAGTAGACCCTCGCGTAGTGCAGCAGGTAGTCGGTCTGGATCAGGAGCCACGAGCAGACGACGCTGCACACGGCGATCCCCGCGAGCGGGTAGGCCTCGGCGCCCTCCGCGTGCCGCGCCTGGACGACCACCACGACGACCGCCGCGAGGCTCATGACGCTGCCGGTCACGGCGACGAGACGGGCGACGCGGCGCCCGGGATCCTCGACCGTCGCGTGGGCGCGCGTCGCCGCCGCGTCCATGGGCCACACCTGGACGAGCGTCGATGCGGTGTTCACCAGGGCGAGCGCCGTCTAACCGGCGAGCAGGCCGGCCGCGAGCCCGAGCCAGCCGGCCACGGCGATCCCGACGGCGACGCCGCAGACGACGGCGACCGTCCAGCGGACCCGGACGCGCACCCGCGTCGAGAGGCCGCCCGTTCCGCTCATTCCGCGTCGGCGATCCGCGCTTCGATCAGGCTTCTGCACAGCGCCTCCGGCACGTCTTGGGCGTAGAGGATCTTGAGAAACCCGGCCCCGTGGGCGTACCCGGCGTCCGCGACCTCGGGCTGGTGGGCTTCGAACCAGGCGGGGCTGAACCGCAGCGAGCAGTGCGCCCCAAACGCCTGCAGCATCCACAACCGCTCGCCGTCCCGGATGTAGGCGGGCTGGTTCCAATGCAACGCCTCCTCGACCCGCGGCGCGTAGCTCAGGCTGATGCGCCGCAGGTCCTCCAGATGCGGGCGCTGCGCGTCCCCGAGCAGCTCGAAGAACTCGTCGGGATCGCGTCGCTTCGGTGCAGCCATGTGTCGAGCATATCCCGGGGGCGCTCCAGAAGGCGCCGTCGATCGGCGGCCTGCTCCGGGGACGCCCCGGGTCCAGGGGGCGTCGTCGACCGGGGGACTGCTCCGGGGACGCCCGGGGCGGGGGGCCCCGCCGACCCGGCGGCCTGCTCCGGGGAGGCCCCGGTCCAGAAGTAGGAACATGCATCTCGAGGCGACCCGGCTGACGCTCCGCGAAATGTGCGCGGACGATCTCCCCGCGCTCCGATCCTGCAGGACCCGCAGACGATGGCGGCGTCGCGGACGCGGGCTGGAATGGCTGGACCGCAATGTCGAACGGTAGGCCGTGGAGCTGCGACCGGCGAGGCTGACGTGGCAGGAGATCGGCGGGGCGCGCGTGCTGGAGGTCGGGTATCTGTTCAATCGCGCCTTCTGGCATGCGGGCCTCGCCACGCGGGCTTGCGTCGAGCACGCGTTCGCGACGCTCGGAGCCGCGTCTACGCGCAGGTGCGGGACACGAATCTCGCGTCGATGAACGTCGCGACCCGTCTGGGGATGACCGGTCCCGCTTCGTGAAGCGCTACGCGTCGACATGCCGCACCTGGCATATGCGCTCGACCGGGCGGATCGTATGCCCCGGTCCGACGCGGATCCGCGCGCCGCGTTCGCCGAGGCGCATGGGTCGCCTCGCTACTCGACGACGTACCGCAGGATCGGTGGTCGGGCCCGGGGCTCGGCGAGTGGGATCTTCGGGCCCGGCCACACCAGCCCCTCCTGACCGTCGAGCAGTACCTCGGCGCGACCGCCGCCGCGCCCACCGTCGCGAGCGCGTCCGACTACTTCGCGCGGGTCGCGGCCGCGCCCGGCGCGGACCCGGCCGAGGTGCTTGCGCGCGGGGTCGCGGCCGGCGCTGGGAGCGGATCCCGCGCGCCTCGATCGCCGCGTCGTCCGAGCCGTCAGCACCGCCGGCAATCCCGTGTTCACCTGCCTCGTGGGGGCGGCTCGTCGATTGCCTCCCCACGCGCACCTTCGAGCTCGTCGTGCACGGCATCGATCTCGCCCGGGCGACGGGTCGTGATCCCGAGCCGCCCGCGGGCGCGCTGAGCGAGGTCTCCGCGCTGGCCGCGCGGCGAGGGGCCGCGCCTCCTGGAGGCGCTCACGGGGCGCGCTCGGGGTTCAACGTGCTCGGCTGAAGCGGGCTTCGGCCCGGGTCCGGCCGGTTCGAGAGCGCGGACGCCCGTCCGTCACGCATCCCGAGTCTTCACGGGGCCGTCGCACTGGGCCGAGTCAAGCCCTTTCGCCCGCACCCGCTCGCCACTACGCTTGCCCGCATGAGCACGCCGATTCGCACGACCTCCTACGTGTACGCCCTCGACTGCCCCGACGCGGGCGCGCTCGCCGAGTTCTACGCCCGGCTTCTGGGCTGGGACATCCATTCCTCCGAGGAGGACGACGAGTGGGTCGACGTGGCGCCGCCCGCGGACGGCGATCACGGCTTCTCGATCGCGTGCCAGCAGATCGAGAACTATCGGGCGCCCGACTGGCCCGACGGCCCCATCCCCCAGCAGGCCCATCTCGACTTCCACGTCTCCTCGCTCGCGGAGGCCGTTCCGCACGCCGAGGCCGCCGGCGCGACGAGGCATTCCCATCAGCCGAGCGAGGAGGGCACGTTCGTGGTGTTCCTCGACCCGGCGGGACACCCTTTCTGCCTCTGCGAGGCGTGAGCCGGGGCGCCCGCCCGGCGCTTCGGTGAGGGATCCCGCCTCGGTCAGGGATCCAGCTTCGGTCAGGGATCCGCGCTCGGTGAGACGCTGCAAGCCGAATGCGCCTGACCGACGCCGGATCCATGACGGAGGAAGCGGGCGCAGGCCCCCCTGGAGACGGCGCCGCACGTCGGAGAGCGGTCCCGCTTCGGTCAGGGATCCCGCTTCGGTGAGACGCCGCAGGCCGAATGCGCCTGACCGACGCCGGATCCCTGACGGAGGAGGCGGGCGCAGGCCCCCGGAGACGGCGCAGGCCCCCGGAGACGGCGCCGCACGTCGGAGGGGTTAGGGTTGCGCCGTGCGCCGCCCGTCTCCGGCGGGCAGATCGGCGCCCGCCGGCTGCTGTCCCCGCTTCTTGATCCGCCGGCGTTCCCGGCCGTCCTCGAAGAGCAGGTACAGCACCGGCACGAGGACCAGGGTGAGCAGCGTCGAGGAGACGAGGCCCCCGATCACCACGATCGCGAGATCCTGGCTGATGAAGCCGCTCGACCCGGTCACTCCCAGCGCCATCGGGATGAGGGCGAAGATCGTGGCGAGCGCGGTCATCAGGATCGGGCGCAGGCGCTGACGGGCGCCGTTGAACACGGCGTCGCGCACGCTCTGCCCCTGCTTGCGGTACTGGTTCACGAGGTCGATGAGCACGATCGCGTTCGTCACCACGATGCCGATGAGCATCAGCATGCCGATGAGCGCCGAGATGCCGAGCGGCTTGCCGGTGATCAGCAGCAGCACGATCGCGCCGGTCGCGGCGAACGGGATCGACACGAGCAGGATGAGCGGCTGCGCGAGCGAGCGGAACGTGGCCACCAGCAGCAGGAACACGATCGCGATCGCGATCAGCATCGCGAGCCCGAGCTGCTGGAACGACTCCTGCTGCGTCTCCGCCAGCCCGCCGATCGTCGCGGTCGTGCCCGCAGGCAGATCCAGTCCGTCGAGCCGCTCCTGGACCTCGGTCGTGACCGCGCCCAGCTCGCCCTCCGCCGGGGTGAGCGAGATCGTCGCGACGAGGTCGCCGTCCTGCCGGTTCAGGGAGGTCGCCACGGTGACCTCCTCCACCGTCGCGAGCTCGCTCAGCGGCACGACGCCGCTGGCGGTCGGGATCTGCAGGTCCTGGAGCTCCTGGAGGGTCTCGGGAGCCGGGGTCGCATCGAGGAAGATCCGGTACTCCTCGTTGTCGATGGTGACGTCGCCGATGCTCTGCGGGGAGAGGATGCTGCCGACCATGCCGAGCAGCTGGATCTCCGTGAAGCCGTGCTCGAGGGCGACCGTGCGGTCGACCGTGACCTGGGTGATCGGCTGCGCGGGAGCCAGATCGCTCGACACCTCGGTGGTGTGGGGCGTGTCCGCGAGCGCGTCGGAGACGGTCTCCGCCGCCTTCGCCAGATCCTCATCGTTGGCGCCGGTGACGAGCACGTCGACGGAGCCGCCGAAGCCGCCCATGGACGCGGCGTCCGCGAGGCTCACCTCGCCCGGGCCGTCGAGCTTCCCGAGCCGGTCGCGCACCGTATCCTGCAGCGCGGTCTGATCGGCCTTGGCGTCGGTGTTCACGATGA
>Ga0164243_10016194_pt1 | contig 10243 bp, 8 predicted proteins | sample OricompcompostOP_FD_108781 | JGI IMG/M metagenome (GOLD analysis project Ga0164243, IMG submission 108781) | Organic Plus compost microbial communities from Emeryville, California, USA - Original compost - Organic plus compost (OP) | ecosystem: Engineered > Solid waste > Mixed feedstock >... | reverse complement strand
GGCGAAACTGGCCATTTTTGGCGAAAAAACCGCCAATGTGGCCATTTTAGCGCGAAAAGTGCCGCTCAGACGGGCAGGTGCAACTCGAACCACTCCAGGACATGGCTGGCTGTCGGCGGCAACTGGCAAGATTTCGATTCCGAATTGGCTAGAGAATACCGGTCAGGATTCCCAGACCGGCAACCGAAGCCACGCCGCCGGAAGCGCGGACCACCAGATCGCCATGGCGCTCACCGGCGCGCCCGATCGCATATCCGATGCCGATGCCGACGGCATGGAGGAGGGCCGTTGCAACCACGAAGCCAAGGCCGTAGGCGAGCCCGCCTGCGTCTTCCGGCATCTCCGCTCCATGAGCATGACCGTGGAAGATCGCGAAGAAGCCGACCACCGCCATGGCCACCGCAATAGGTGCCTTGACGCCGAGCGCGACAACCGCGCCAAGCACGATGACCGAGAGGGCGATGCCGATCTCGACGAAGGGAACATTGATGCCGGCAATGCCCAGCGCTCCGCCGAAGGCCATGACCAGAACGAAGGTCGATGGGACCAGCCAGAGAGCTCGCCCGCCGAGCTGACAGGCGAAGACGCCGACCATTACCATGGCGAGGATGTGGTCCAGCCCGGTAATGGGATGTCCGAAGCCATGGAGAAAGCCGCTCGTGTCGCCGACCCCGGTGTGGGCAAGGGCCATTGAAGGCATGAGGGCAAGGCCCGTTGCGGCCAAGATCGAAATGCCGAATCTGACTTTCATGCTGCACCCCTCTCGCTGATCAGTACGATTGAAGGGCCGGCAGCGAGTATGAGCAAGCCTATTATTTGTCATACCGGGTCGTTTGTTGCCGGTAATATGTGCAAATGGCCATGACGGACGCCACGCTGGGAGGTGATCTCGTCCGCAAGGGCCTCTATGGCACCGCGAGAACCCCGGAGTATCAGCGATTCCAGACAAGTGTCCTGGTCGAGATGGACGTGGATCGCGGCGACGGTCACATCGTGGTGGTGATGCTGGCTTCGTGTGAGGCGACGCGCCAGATCGCGCTTGTGATGATCGTAGACATAGCTGAGTGCTGCGATGCAGGGCTCCCGGGAACCGGTTCGCGCCTTGCCTGTCAGGGTTTCCCGGACGATGTCGCGGATCGCTTCCGAGCGGCTTTGATAGCCCCGGTCTTCGGCCAGCCGATCGACGGCGGAAAGCAGATCGTCGTCGATCGTGATCGTCACGCGCTGCAAGAAGAGGTTCCAATTCCGCTGGACGGGTTCAACTGCTCTCCGCTGCGAAAGCTCGCGTGACAATAGGGAAGCATCGGGAGGAAAGCGTGGGGCCGCTGGCGGCTTATGCCGGCAGCAGGGCCGCCCGCTCTCATGGGCGGGCCTGCCTACAAATCAAATCAGGTAATCAGTGTGCCGCCGGCAGCGACCATGCCGAGAGCTTCCCGCTTCTCGAGTACCGGCTTCTCATAGGTTTTCTTCATCGGAATCCCCCTTGGTGAGACAGAAAGGCTAACACCCGGACGGCCTGCCGACAATCCGGGCGGCCGAAGCCCTCAACCGCTGATCGATAGTCGGCAGAGGACCGCAACGGCTACAGTCGGAAAAACTCGGAAAGGGGACATGGCGGGGGAATTGAATTCCAGCGGATCGATTTTGCGGGAGGCAACGCGATATCGGCCCGACATAGACGGCATTCGCGCCGTCGCGGTCATTTCGGTGATTGCCTACCATATCGGCCTTCCACCTTTTTCCGGAGGGTTTGTCGGCGTCGATATTTTCTTCGTCATCTCCGGCTTTCTGATCATCAATCAGGTCATCGCCCGCATCTCCGAGGGAAGGTTTTCCTTTGGAGATTTCTGGGCGAGGAGAATCCTCAGAATACTGCCGCCCTATTTTCTGGTGCTCGTCGTTTCGGGATTGATTGCCAATTTCGTTCTGGCGTCCGAGGAGGAATTCAGAAGGTTCTGGGATCAGGTGCTGTATTCGGCGCTGATGATCGTCAACCATCTGTTCCTCATGGAACAGGGCTATTTCGATGCCGACTCGGTCACCAAGCCGCTGCTGCATCTCTGGTCGCTCGCAGTGGAGGAGCAGTTCTACTTCGGCGCTCCGATCCTGCTCGTTTGCCTGGCTTGGATATGGCGGCGATCCGAAAGCGGCCGCTATGTCGTGGCCGGAATCGTTGTCCTGATCGCTGTTGCTTCCTTTCTTGCCTGCGTGTGGCTGACGGATGCCGCAAATGAGAAGAACTACGCCTTCTATCTGATGCCGACGCGCATGTGGGAATTCATCATCGGAGCGTCGGCCGCGGCGGCAGCGCCCTTTCTTTCGCGCTTGAATCGCGGGGCTGTCGAGCTTCTGGCAATCTCCGGCCTGGCGCTGGTGGTTTTTGCGGTGACGCGTTTCACCGAAGCAACGCCTTTCCCGGGAAAGGCTGCCTTCATTCCCGTCGCCGGAGCGTTCCTACTGATACTCGCCGGAATGTCTCATCGCCGGCCGTTGGTGAATCGCATGCTGGCGAGCCCGCCAATGGTCGGGATCGGACTAATCTCCTACTCCTGGTATCTGTGGCACTGGCCGCTTCTGACCTTCGGAAGAATCTACAGCTTCGAATACCAGCATATCGGCACCGATCTAATGTTCGGCGGTGTGCTGTCGTTGATCCTCGCGACATGCACATATCTGCTGGTCGAGAGGCCGATACGTGAATGGAGGAGAAGAGGGGTTCGATCAGGACTTAACTGGCGGGTGGCCGTTGCCGGCGTGGGGGCGTGTAGTCTCGTCGCCATCTCGGCGCCGCTTCAGGCTGCCGTTGCTCCGGTCGTGGAGATACCGGTCCCCGTGGAGCCCGGAAAGGCACATCTCGAATGCCGCCTGCCCCTCCTGATCGACACCAAGGAATGCCTTGAGAGCGCGGCGGGCAGGATGACCGGCGTTATTCTCGGAGATTCTCATGCCAATGCGGCCTATCGCACGCTGAATGCGGTGGCGGAAAGCCACGGGCACTTCCTGATAAACTCGGCTTTCAATGGCTGTACGCCGATGTTGGGAGTGGTGAATGTAAGAAGGGGTAACAGCGCCCGCTGCGCATCCTGGCAGGAGAATGCCGCGTCCGGAATCGAAACCATCCGACCGCAGTTCGCGATCTTCGCCGCCCAATGGGCCTTTCATACGAGATGGAACGCGGCAATGTGGTCGACCAAACCTGAGAGGGATCAGCGGGCCTTCTTCGTCAAATCAGTTCGGGACACAATTGCGCGGCTGCAGGCGAGCGGTGTGGAAAGGATTCTGGTTGTTGGGCCTGTTCCGGTGTGGAAGAGACCCGCGCCAGAATGTCTGGCACGGGGACAGAAGTACGGTGTGGATCCGTCGGACCCCTGTGGATGGTCGTTCGATGCCACCATGTCTCGGCGCGCGATTCCGGTCGAGTGGTTGAGTGAGGCAGTCGCCGGACTGGATTCGGTACGCTTCGCGGACCCTATCAAGGCGTTCTGTAGCGCTCGCTGGTGCAAGCCCTATGAGGGATCGACGCTTCTCTACAGAGACCACAGCCATCTGACGAGCGAAGGGGTGAAACGCCTCATCGCCGAAATAGAGCCGGAGCTGCAATGGGTCATGGACATCTCCGGCGAGTTGGAGGTCGCCATTCCCGGCAGCCTTGGTGAGGGCGCCGAAGCTACCGACAGCGCCCCCTGATCGGCGATCAGTTGGCGGAGGTCGCTGTCACCCGGCAAAAGACGTTGCCGGCGTCCAGCCGAAGCTTGCCCGTATAGGCGATTACCTTCTCGCCCTTGTAGGAGGCGCCGAGATAGTCCAGCGCCGAGCCATTGGCGCGCAGGATTGCTATGCTCGGGCTGGTTTGCGGCTGGCATTCCCATGCGGCGTGCCACGACTTGAACTTGCTCGCGACGGTGAAGATCTCGCTTTTGCCCTGGCCTTGCCATTCGAACAGGACGGTCGATGCAAGACAGGTGTTGGTCATGCTGACCACCAGAAGGCCGGTTAGGGCCGCTTTTTGAAGAAACCGCATAGATTCACCGCAAGATCACGAGTCGCATCCGCCAAGGGGTGATGCCTCTACAAAATGGGCAATGTTGGGCCGCTATCATCGCACAACTCCGGCTTTGTACGGCCCTATTCTCTCAAGCTGCCACAGGCCTTTTTCATCCGAAATTGCCCTGCGACAGTAATGGAGGCCTCGCCCGGAATCGAACCGGGGTGCAAGGATTTGCAGTCCTCTGCGTAACCACTCCGCCACGAGGCCGTCCGGACGGGTCGGTTGGCTGTATAGTTTGTTCCCGCAGCCGCGCAAGGGTTTTCACGGCGCTTGTGAGTTTCTGTCCCGGGGGCTAATGAACCGGAACCTCCCGCCATACGGATCGAAGCCATGGAAGATTTCGCCAGCGCCCGGACCAAGATGGTCGACTCGCAACTGCGGACACAGGACGTCACGGATTACGCCGTCCTCGATGCCATGGGAGACGTTCCGCGCGAACGTTTTGTGCCGGCGGCGCGGCGGGCATTGGCCTATATCGATCAGGACATCCTTCTTTCGGGCAGTGGAGAAACGGCTCGCTACCTGATGGAGCCCGCCTCCTTTGCGCGTCTGGCACAGCTCGCCGCGATCCAGCCGACCGACATCGTGCTCGATGTCGGCTGCGGCAGCGGTTATTCCACGGCGGTCCTAGCCCGGCTCGCAGGTTCGGTGGTGGCCCTTGAGTCCGATCCGGCACTGGCCGCCCAGGCGACCGAAACCCTTTCGGACATCGGGGTCGACAATGCGGCGGTCGTGACCGGGCCGCTCGCCGAAGGGCACGCCGGCGAAGGCCCCTATGACGTGATCGTTCTCGAGGGCAGCGTCGAGGAGGTCCCGGAGGGGCTTCTCCAGCAGCTCAAGGAGGGCGGGCGGCTCGTTGGCGTGGTCGGAACGACCCGCGCGACCACGGCTGTGATCTATACCCGGACAGACAAGGAGTTCGGGCTTCGCAAGGCGTTCAACCTCTATGTGCCTCGTATTCCCGGGTTCGAACGGCCGAAAGCCTTCGTTTTCTAGCGAATTGGCTTCGGTCGGGGGCTGTGGTTTCATTGCCGCAACGCAAAATTTTCGGTCCCGGGTGCGGATTCCATGATTGATCCCCGGGCGCGGCGGTTTAGACTGTCGGGCGTTTGGCGAGCTTCCCCGCCGGGGCGGGCGCGTTCAGTGCGCGTAGAGTAGCGACGAGGTTTCCATTGTATCAGCTCCGTTTGTTGACGGTGGCGCTGGTCGCATCGGCATTGGTGGCCCCTGTGCCGCGCGCCTCCGCGGCAACGCTTGCCGATGCCTTGGCCAGTGCCTATTCCAACAATCCGCAGCTCAATGCGGCGCGGGCGGAACTGCGTGCGACCGACGAAGAGGTGCCACGCGCCCTTTCGGGCTACCGGCCGACCGTTTCCGCCAATGCCGACGCGGGCGTGAGCTACTCGGACTCCCGGCTGGGCCGGGAGACGCTCCATCCGCGGGGCGTGGGCATTACGATCGAGCAGCCGCTTTTCCTCGGCTTCCGGACGAAGAACTCGGTGAAACTCGCCGAGACGGCCGTGCTGGCCGGGCGCGAGGCGCTCCGGAATACGGAGCAGAATGTCCTTCTCGACGCGGTCACCGCCTTCATGGATGTCGCCGAGGCCCAGGCCATTGTCAGCCTCCGCTCGCAGAACCTTGAATTTCTTCGCGAGCAGGTGCGCGCCGCAAATGACCGATTGAATGTCGGCGAGGGAACCCGCACCGACGTGGCTCAGACCAACGCCTCGTTGAGCCTCGGCCTTTCCAATTATGCGGCTGCGGTCGCGACGCTGGCCGCGGCCAACGCGACCTACGAGATGGTGATCGGCAAGAAGCCGGACACGATCGGAGCGGTCAAATCCATCGACAACCTGCTGCCGAGCACTATGGAGAGCGGACTGGAGCGCGCCCGGGCCAACCACCCGTCGATCCTCGCGGCGTCGATGAACATCGATATCGCCTCCTACAATGTGAAGATCATCGAGGGCGAGTTCCTGCCGACTGTCACCCTGGAAGGCGATCTCTCCCATCGCGACGGCTCTTCCAGCGGTACGACGGACTCGGCCTCGATCGTCGGGCGCCTGAGCGTGCCGATCTATCAGGCGGGCGAGCCGGATGCTCGTGCCCGGCAGGCCAAGGAAACGCTCGGCCAGCGCCGGATCGAGCTCGACCTTGCCCGCAATCAGGTCCGGCAGGCGGTCGTCGCGAGCTGGAGCTCATTGGACGCGGCCAAGGCGCAGATCGAAGCGGCCGACGCGCAGGTTTCCGCGCAGCAACTGGCGCTGTCCGGGATCATCGAGGAGCGCAATGTCGGTCAGCGCACGACGCTCGATGTCCTCGACTCGCAGGCCGACCTTCTCGATGCCCGCGAAGCGCAGGTGGCGGCTCGCCGCAATCGTGTCGTCGCCGCCTATAGCCTCCTTGCTTCGGTCGGCGGCCTCAGCGCGGACAAGCTCGGGCTGGCCGTGGCCGTCTATAACCCCAAGGAGCACCACAAGAAGGTGCGCGACAAATGGGGCGGCCTGCGGACGCCTGACGGCCGCTAGAACGAGCAGCTTACCGGCTGACGTTTTCCTTCTGGCAGGTTTCCGCCGTTCAATTCCCGCGCGAGTCGGATTCGTTTACTCTTAGATATCGATTCGATCCCCTGATCGCCATGCCGGCGGAGGGCAGCGGAGACCGGTATGGCCAAGGCGAACCAGATCACGGAATCCTCGATGGAGGAAATCCTCGCTTCCATCCGGAAGATCATCACCGAGGATGATTTCAAGCCTGCCGAGGACGCGGTCACCGCCGAGGAAGTGACCGGGACGGAAACCCCTCCGAGCAATGTGAGCCCACTCTTTAAGGCCGACGCGCCGCAGGACGGCAAGTCGAACGAGCCCCCCAGGACGGAGGACGCTTCTGACAGCGCCTTTTTGACACCTACTCCGATGGCGGAAGCAGCGACGACAGAGGAGGCCGTTGTCGACAGTCTCCCGGCTCTGGCGGATGACCGGGACGAGACGGCGCAGCCTGCCGCCAATGCTCTTCTTTCCCCGCAGACGGACCGGGCCGTCGCCACGGCCTTCAATCAGCTCGCCAATACGATCCTTGCCAACAATTCGCGGACCATCGAGCAACTGGCCGAAGACATGATGCGGCCCATGCTGAAAAGCTGGCTCGACGATAATCTGCCCACGCTGGTCGAGCGTCTCGTCCGCGAGGAGATCGAGCGGGTTTCGCGTCGTCGCTGACATTTGTTGACAGCCAATCAAAGCTACGGTCTACACCTGCCGGTTCTCTGAGTTCCGGAACCGGTAATGCTCGAAAAGACCTATAACGCTGCCGATATCGAGCCGCGCACCTATGCGGCGTGGGAAGAGGCCGACGCCTTCAGGGCGGGGGCCGGCGCCGCGCCGCGCGCGGACGCCTATTCCATCGTCATCCCGCCGCCCAATGTGACGGGCTCGCTCCATATCGGCCACGCGCTCAATAACACGCTGCAGGATATCCTCGTTCGCTTCCAGCGGATGCGTGGACGCAATGTGCTCTGGCAGCCCGGCATGGACCATGCCGGCATTGCGACCCAGATGGTCGTCGAGCGTCAGATGATGGAGCGTCAGGAGCCGGACCGGCGGACCATCGGCCGCGAGAAATTCCTGGAGAAGGTCTGGACCTGGAAGGCGGAATCCGGCGGTCAGATCATCAATCAGCTCAAGCGCCTCGGCTGCTCCTGCGACTGGAGCCGGGAACGCTTCACCATGGACGAAGGCCTCTCCCGGGCTGTCGTCAAGGTGTTCGTCGAGCTTCACCGGCAGGGGTTGATCTACAAGGACAAGCGGCTGGTCAACTGGGACCCAAAGCTGCAAACGGCAATCTCCGATCTCGAAGTCCAGCAGGTCGAGACCAAGGGCCATCTCTGGCATTTCCGCTATCCGATCGAGGGCGAGCCGGGCCGGTATATCGTCGTCGCGACGACCCGGCCGGAAACCATGCTGGGCGATACGGGCGTCGCGGTGCATCCGGACGATCCGCGCTATGCCGACCTCATCGGCAAGAACGCGATCCTGCCGCTCGTCGGACGTCGCCTCAGGATCGTCGGTGACGCCTATGCCGACCCCGAGACAGGCTCGGGCGCGGTCAAGATCACCCCGGCGCACGACTTCAACGATTTCGAGGTCGGCCGGCGTCATGGCCTGCCGGCAGTGAATATCCTCGATACCGAAGCCAACATCCTCCTGCGGCCAAACCCCGATTTCCTGCAGGACGTTCCCGACACAGCGGAATTGCAGCAGACGATCGCTGCCTTCAACGGCCTCGACCGGTTCACCGCCCGCAAGCGCATCGTCGAAAAGCTGGAGGAACTCGGCCTCGTCGAAAAGATTGAGGATCATCTCCATTCGGTGCCGCATGGCGACCGGGGAGGGGTGCCGATCGAACCCTTCCTGACCGACCAATGGTATGTCGACGCCAAGACGCTCGCCCGGCCGGCCATCGCCTCGGTTCGCGAAGGGCGCACGGTCTTCGTGCCGAAGAGTTGGGAGAAGACCTATTTCGACTGGATGGAGAACATCCAGCCCTGGTGCATCTCGCGGCAGCTCTGGTGGGGGCACCAGATCCCGGCATGGTATGGCCCGGATGACAGGGTCTTCGTCGCTGCCAGCGAGGAGAATGCGCTTGTCGAGGCCGAGGCGCACTATGGCAGGAAGGTCGAACTCCGGCGGGATGAGGATGTCCTCGACACCTGGTTCTCATCGGCGCTGTGGCCTTTCTCGACGCTCGGCTGGCCGGACGAGACGCCGGAACTGAAACTCTATTATCCGACGAGCGCGCTCGTCACCGGCTTCGACATCATCTTCTTCTGGGTCGCCCGGATGATGATGATGGGGCTGCACTTCATGAAGGTGGAGCCCTTCAGCGACGTCTACATCCATGCCCTCGTCCGCGACGAGAAGGGTGCCAAGATGTCGAAGTCGAAGGGCAACGTCATCGACCCGCTGGCGCTTGTCGACGAATATGGCGCCGACGCCTTGCGCTTCACCCTCGCCGCCATGGCGGCTCAGGGACGCGACATCAAGCTCTCGACCAATCGTGTCGAAGGCTACCGGAACTTCGCGACCAAGCTCTGGAATGCCGCGCGCTTTGCCGAGCACTATGATTGCCGGCTCGTGGAAGGCTTCGATCCTTCTTCGGCAAAGGAGACCCTCAACCGCTGGATCGCGACGGAAGCGAGCCGTGCGGTGCGCGAGGTCTCGGCGGCGCTCGATGCCTACAAGTTCAACGAGGCGGCGGCAGCCCTCTATCGCTTCATCTGGAACCTCACCTGCGACTGGTATCTCGAACTGATCAAGCCGGTCCTCAATGGCGAGGACGGTCCGGCGAAGGCCGAGACGAAGGCGACCGTCGCATGGCTGCTCGACCGCATCGTCCTGATGCTGCATCCCTTCATGCCCTTCATCACCGAAGAGCTCTGGCAGCGGAACGGCAAGCGCGACCTGCTGGCGCTAAGCCGCTGGCCGGAAGCTGATTTCGAGGATGCCGACGCTGCGGCCGAGATCAACTGGCTCATCGATCTGATCGGTGCGGTCCGTTCCGTGCGTTCCGAGATCAATGTCCCGCCGGCCACCATGGTATCGCTGTCGGTGTCGGGCGCTTCGGAGGCGACGAGGACCCGCCTTGCTGCTCACGATCCGGTGATCCGGCGCCTTGCGCGCGCTGGAGAAATCGCTATCGCCGATGCGCCGACCAAGGGGGCGGTCCAGATCGTTCTGGGCGAGGCGACGGTCTCGATGCCGCTTGCGGGTGTCATCGACCTCGACGCGGAGCGGCAGCGCCTCGGCAAGGAACTCGACAAGGCCGCCAAGGAAATCTCCAAGATCGAGGGCAAGCTCGGCAATCCACAGTTTACGGCCAAGGCTCCGGAAGAGGTGATCGAGGAGCAGCGCGAGCGGCTTGCCGAAGCCGTCGAACTTCGGGAGCGGCTGGAGGCTGCCGTCAGCCGCCTTCAGGTCTGATCGCGGAAGGGCTTACTGAGAAAAGGCGATCCCCCGAGGCCATAGCGCCACGGAAGATCGGCAGCCTTTGTGATGCCGATCCGCACTCCGGCGCGAATGGCCGGAGTGCTCTCGCGCTCCCGCAGCGTGAAGGGCAGGCGATCTAGCGGCAGGCCGTTATGAGCATCGGTGATCGCCAGGGCCTGGCACAGCCGTCCAGGGCCTGAGCAGAGAAGTC
>Ga0164243_10016193_pt1 | contig 10243 bp, 8 predicted proteins | sample OricompcompostOP_FD_108781 | JGI IMG/M metagenome (GOLD analysis project Ga0164243, IMG submission 108781) | Organic Plus compost microbial communities from Emeryville, California, USA - Original compost - Organic plus compost (OP) | ecosystem: Engineered > Solid waste > Mixed feedstock >... | reverse complement strand
CGGCTCGAGCAGCTCTGGGCCCTCGAGGCCGGAGTCGCCGTGGATGGTCGGCGCGTACTGCGCGCGCCGCACGAGCGGGCGGCTCGCGCCGGCCGCGAAGGGGATGCCGGCGAGCCCGGCGACCCGCGCGACGGAGAGCGCGTTGCGGATCGTGCGCTCCACGGGGGCGTTGCCGGCGACGGCGGTGACCGCGACGAGCTCGACGTCGGGACTGCCGTGCGCGAGGAGCAGGGCGATGGCGTCGTCGTGGCCCGGATCGCAGTCGAGGATGATCTTCCGCGCGCTCATGGACCGAGGGTAGCGGCCGGCCGGGGGCGCGCGGGGCTCCCGGCTACGCTGGCAGCCATGACCGAGAACGCCAGCGCCGAGTGGCTGCGCGCCCTGCCCAAGGTGTCCCTGCACGACCACTTCGACGGCGGCATCCGCCCGCAGACGATCCTCGAGCTGGCCGATGCCGAAGGGGTCGAGCTGCCGCAGGGCGCGCCGAGGGGCGGGGCGGCGGAGCTCGGCTCCTGGTTCGTCGAGAAGAGCGACTCGGGCTCCCTGGTGGAGTACCTGAAGACCTTCGACGTGACCCTCGCGGTGATGCAGAGCCGCGAGGGCCTCGAGCGCACGGCGCGCGAGTTCGTGGAGGACCTCGTCGAGGACGGCGTCGTCTGGGGCGAGCTGCGCTGGGCGCCCGAGCAGCACCTCACCCGGGGCCTCGGCCTCGACGAGGCGGTCGAGGCGGTGCAGGCGGGCATCGACCAGGCAGTGGACACGGCGGCGGCCTCGGGCCGCTTCGTCCGGGTGGGCCAGCTGGTCACCGCGATGCGGCACCTCGACCGCGGCCGCGAGATCGCCGAGCTGGCGCTGCGGCACCGGGACCGCGGCGTGGTCGGCTTCGACATCGCCGGCCCCGAGGCGGGCTTCCCGCCGTCGCGCTTCGCCGACGCCTTCGAGCTGCTCGCGCGGGAGACGATGCCGATCACGGTGCACGCCGGCGAGGCCGACGGGCCGGAGTCGATCCGCGGCGCCCTCGTCGACGGCCGGGCGATCCGGCTCGGCCACGGCGTGCGGATCGCGGAGGACATCGCGGTCGAGCGCGCCGACGAGGGGGGCGTGGCCGTCACCCTCGGCCGGCTCGCGCAGTGGGTGCGCGACCGCGGCATCCCGCTCGAGCTGAGCCCGAGCTCCAACCTGCAGACCGGCGCGATCGCGGCCTGGGGGGACGAGCTGACCGCCCATCCGATCGACCTGCTGTTCCGCCTCGGCTTCTGGGTGACGGTGAACACCGACAACCGGCTGATGAGCGCCACCTCGATCACCCGCGAGCTGAGCCTGCTCGTCGACGCCTTCGGCTACGGCTTCGACGAGCTGCTCGCGCTGCAGCGCAACGCCGCCGAGGCGGCCTTCCTCCCGCTCGACGAGCGCGAGGAGCTGGTCGACCTCATCGAGGAGGGCTTCGCCCGGGCCGCGGCGCGGATGGCCTAGGCGCCGAGCAGCTCCCGCATCGCGCTCGCGAGCCGGGCCACGACCGCCTCGGCCGCGGCGACGCGCTCGGCGCCCGAGCCGTCGACCGAGACGGCGTCGAGGTAGCACTTGAGCTTGGGCTCGGTGCCGCTCGGGCGCACGATCACCCGAGCGCCGCCGTCGAGGCGGTAGCGGAGGATGTCGCTCGGCGGGAAGCCGCCGACGCCGGTGAGGAAGTCGTCGGCGGCCTCGACGGCGAGGCCGCCGATCGCGGCGGGCGGCGCCTCGCGGAGGCGCTGCATCATGCGGGCGATGTCGCCGAGGACGGCGACCCGGATCGAGAGCTGGCCGGAGGCGTAGCCGCCGAAGGCGTCGGCGAACTCGGCGAGGCGGTCGGCGAGGCCCGCGCCCCGGGCGCGCAGCTCGGCGGCGAGGGAGAGCACGGCGACCGCGGCCGAGACGCCGTCCTTGTCGCGCACCTTGTCCGGGTCGACCAGGTAGCCGAGCGCCTCCTCGTAGCCGAAGACGAGGCCGGGCACGCGCGAGATCCACTTGAAGCCGGTGAGGGTCTCCTCGTGCCGCAGCCCGTAGGCGGCCGCGACGGCGCCGAGCGCCGGCGAGCTGACGAGGGAGTTGGCCAGTGCTCCCGACTCCCGAGCCTGAGGGCGCTCCGGTGCGATGTCCTCAGACCCGGGAGTCTGCGACCAAGAGGTGCCGGCCGATGCGGTGGGGGGCGCGGCGGCGGACGATGCGGTGGCGGGCGATGCGGCGGCGTCCCGCATGTCGGAGTCCTGCGCCGCGCGCGCCGCCTCCCAGCCGAGCAGCCAGCCGAGCTGGTTGCCGCTGAGCCGCCGCCAGCCGCCCGGGGATGCCGGGTCCGGGATCCCCACGGCGACCCGGTCGGCGTCGGGGTCGTGGGCGATGACGAGGTCGGCCCCGGTCTCGGCCGCGAGGGCGAAGGAGAGGTCCATCGCCCCCTCCTCCTCCGGGTTGGGGAAGGCGACGGTGGGGAAGGCCGGATCGGGATCCGCCTGCGCCGTCACGACCGTCACCGGCTCGAAGCCGGCCGCCGCGACCACGCGCTCGAAGACCTCGCGGCCGACGCCGTGCATCGGGGTGTAGACGACCCTCAGTGGGGCGCGGTGCCGGGCCAGGCCCGCGGTGCGCAGCACGTACTCCTCGACCAGCTCCTCGGCGGCGATCGCGTACTCCTGCGAGCGCGCCAGCCCCGAGACGGGCGACGCGGCGGCGCGCTCGATCTCGGCGGCGATCGCGGCGTCGGCGGGCGGCACGATCTGCGAGCCCTCGTCGGCCCCGCCGAGGTAGACCTTGTAGCCGTTGTCGCGCGCCGGGTTGTGCGAGGCGGTGACCATCACCCCGGCGGAGGCGCCGAGGGCGCGCACGGCGAAGGCGAGCACGGGCGTGGGCAGCATCCGCGGCAGCAGGGTGGTCTCGACGCCCAGGCCGGCCAGGATCTCGGCCGAGTCCTCGGCGAAGACCCGCGAGCCGAGCCGCCCGTCGTAGCCGATCACGGCGCTCGGCCGCTCGGAGCGCGAGAGCAGATAGGCGCCGAGGCCGGCGGCGGCCTGGGCGACGAGCACCCGGTTCATCCGCATCGGGCCGGCGCCGAGCTCGCCGCGCAGCCCGGCGGTGCCGAACTCCAACCGGCCCGCGAAGCGGGCGTCGAGCTCGGCGAGGGCCTCCGGGTCGGCCGCCTCGCCCGCGGCCACGAGCGCGGCGAGCTCGCCCCGCGTCACCGGGTCCGGGTCCTGCGCGAGCCAGGCCCGGGCCCGGTCGAGCAGCCCGGAGGAGGGAGGGGTCGGCAGCCCGGAGGGCTCGCCGGAGGAAGCGGCCGGAGCGGTCACAGCCGCGCCACGATCGCGGCGAGCAGCGCGCCGATGCGCGGCTCGGCCGCCCTGCCCTCGGCGAGCACCTCGGCGTGGCTGAGCGGGGCGGGGGAGATGCCCGCGGCGAGGTTGGTGATGAGGCTCATGCCGAAGACCTCCATGCCCGCGTGCCGCGCCGCGATCGCCTCCAGGGCGGTGGACATGCCGACGATGTGGCCGCCGATCGCCTTCGCCATCCGCACCTCGGCCGGGGTCTCGTACTGGGGCCCCCAGAACTGGCAGTAGACGCCCTCGTCGAGCGTCGGGTCCACCTCGCGGGCGATCGCGCGGATGCGGGAGGAGTAGAGGTCGGTCAGGTCGACGAAGGTGGGGCCCTCGAGCGGCGTCGCCCCGGTGAGGTTGATGTGGTCGCTGATGAGCACGGGCGTCCCTGGCTTCCAGCTCTCCCTGATGCCGCCGGCGCCGTTGGTGAGCACCATGACCGTGGCGCCGGCCGCGGCGGCGGTGCGCACCGAGTGGACGACGCGGCGCACCCCGTGGCCCTCGTAGTAGTGGGTGCGGGCCCCGATCACGAGGGCGCGCCGGCCGCTCGGCAGCAGCACGCTGCGGAGCATGCCGGAGTGGCCGAGCACCCCGGAGGCGCTGAAGCCGGGGATCTGCGCCGCCGGCACCTCGGCGGTCGTCTCGCCGATCAGCCCGGCGGTCGCGCCCCAGCCGCTGCCCAGGGTGAGGGCGATGTCGTGCCGCTCGACGCCGGTCGCCGCGGCGATCGCGGCGGCCGCCTCGCGGGCCGCCTCGAAGGGATCGGCGGCGGGGTCGTCGAGCGGGTTCGGGGATCCGGCGGCGGACATGGGCCCACTCTATGACGGCCCGCCGCGGCGCGGCATTCCGGTCGGCGGCCGGTTTTGGCACTCCCGCCGATGGAGCAGAATCGAGGCATGGCCTTCGTGTTCGAGCACACCACCCGCATCGCGGTCCTCGGAGGCGGCCCCGGCGGATACGAGGCGGCTCTGGCCGGCGCCCAGCTCGGAGCCGAGGTCACCCTCGTCGAGCGCAGCGCCGTCGGCGGCGCCGCCGTGCTCACCGACGTGGTGCCGTCCAAGTCCCTCATCGCGACGGCCGCCGCGGCGGTCGCGGTGCGCGAGTCGCCGGCCCTGGGGGTGCGCTTCAACGGCTCCGACGACGAGCCGCCGATCGGCATCGACCTCGCCGCGGTCAACCGCCGGCTCACCGGCCTCGCCCGCCAGCAGTCCGCCGACATGACCGCCCAGCTCACCCGGGCGGGGGTGCGGATCGTGATCGGCGACGGCCGTCTGGGCGGGGAGGGCCTCGTCGTCGGCACGGAGGAGATCCCGGCCGACGTGATCGTCGTGGCCACCGGCGCGAGCCCCCGGGAGCTCGACCACGCCCGGCCCGACGGCGAGCGCATCCTCACCTGGAAGCAGCTCTACACCCTCAAGGAGGTGCCCGAGCACCTCATCGTGGTCGGCTCCGGCGTCACCGGCGCCGAGTTCGCCTCCGCCTACCGCTCCCTCGGGGCCCGGGTGAGCCTGGTCTCCAGCCGCGACCAGGTGCTGCCGGGCGAGGACGCGGACGCGGCCGCGGTGATCGAGGAGGTGTTCCGCCGCAACGGCATGCACGTCTTCTCGAAGAGCCGGGCCGAGCGGGTCACCCGCACCGCCGACGGTGTGCGGGTGGACCTCGGCGACGGCCGGGTGGTGGAGGGCTCGCACTGCCTGATGGCGGTCGGCGCGATCCCCAACACCGCGGGGATCGGACTCGAGGAGGCGGGGGTGCAGCTCACCGACTCCGGCCATGTCCGGGTCAACCGCGTCGCGCGCACCTCGGTGCCGTCGATCTACGCGGCCGGCGACTGCAGCGACTTCCTGCCCCTGGCCTCGGTGGCCTCGATGCAGGGGCGCACCGCGGTGTTCCACGCCCTCGGCGACGTCGTCATCCCGACGGAGCTGCGCAACGTCACCTCGAACATCTTCACCCAGCCCGAGGTCGCCACCGTGGGATGGGGGCAGAAGCAGATCGAGGAGGGCATCGCCCAGGGCGCGATCTACAAGCTCGACCTGCACACCAACCCGCGGGCCAAGATGCTCGGCATCACCGACGGCTTCGTCAAGCTCTTCGCCCGCACCGGCTCGGGCACGGTGATCGGCGGCGTGGTCGTGGCTCCCACGGCGAGCGACCTCATCCTGCCGATCGCCCTCGCGGTGGAGCGCCGCCTCACCGTCGACCAGCTCGCCCGCGTCTTCAGCGTCTACCCGTCGCTGTCGGGCGCGATCACCGACGCGGCGCGCGCGCTGCACATCGTCGACTGAGGGCTCAGCGGTTCCAGAGCGACGGCCAGTCGTGGCCGAGCTCGCGCACCATGCGGCGGAGCGTCGGCAGGCCGAGGCCCACGACGGTGTGCGGGTCGCCCTCGATCCGGTCGATGAAGGCGCCGCCCTTGGCGTCGATGGTGAAGGCGCCGGCCACCTCGAGCGGCTCGCCGCTGGCCACGTAGGCCTCGAGCTCGGCATCGTCGATGTCGTCGGCGAAGCGCACCACCGCGGCCGAGGTGGCACCCGTCTCGCCGACGGCGCGGCCATCGACCAGCTCGATCAGCCAGTGGCCCGAGTGCAGCACGCCGCTGCGCCCGCGCTGCTCCCGCCAGCGCTCGAGCGCGACCTCGGGCCGGTGCGGCTTGCCATAGACCCGCCCGCCGAGCTCGAAGGCCGAGTCGCCGCCGAGCACGAGGCCCGTGATCGGCGCGCCGTCGGGCCCCGGGCCCGCCGCGACCGCCTCCGCCTTGAGCCGGGCGAGCAGCAGCACGAGCTCGTGGGGGGAGAGCGGCCCGCCGCTGGCCGCCGCCGCCTCGCGCACGGCGGCCTCCTCGTCGACCTCCGAGGGGATGACCACGGGCTCGATGCCCGCGGCGCGCAGCGTGGCCAGCCGGGCCGGCGAGGTGGAGGCCAGGTGGAGGAGGACGGCGGCGGGGGACAGCACGGCTCCTATGCTCGGAGGATGGGGTCCCGCGCGGAGGGACGCGAGCTCGAGCTCGACGTTACCAAGATCGCCCACGGCGGCGTCGGCGTGGCCCGCCACGAGGGCCGGGTCGTCTTCGTCGTCGACGCGATCCCGGGCGAGCGGGTGGTGGCCCGGGTCGAGGACGACTCCAAGGAGCGCTTCTGGCGCGCCGCCGTGCTGCGCGTGCTGGAGCCCAGCCCCGACCGGGTGCCGCATGTCTGGCCCGAGGCCGACCTCTTCCACGATCCCGCGGAGCGGCCCGGCGGTGCCGACTACGGCCACATCGCGCTGCCCCGCCAGCGCGCGCTCAAGGGCGAGGTGCTCGCCGAGGCGCTCGCGCGCTTCGCCGGGATCGAGGCCCGGCCCGCGGTGGAGGCGCTGCCGGGCGAGGCGGACGGCAGCGGATGGCGCACGCGCGAGCGGCTGCACATCGCCTCCGACGGCTCCGTCGGCCCCTACGCCGCCCGCTCGCACCGCGTGGTGCGGGTCTCATCCCTCCCGCTCGCCGTGCCCGAGCTGCGCGGTCTCGCGCCCGCCTCGGCCGAGCCGCGGCGCGGCGGGATCCTGCTCGTCGCCCCGTCGGCGGACGCGCCGCGGGTCGCCGGGGCCGGCGGCACGATCCGCGAGCGCGTGGGCGAGCGCGAGCTCCTCATCGAGGAGGGCGGCTTCTGGCAGGTGCACCGCCACGCCGCCGAGACCCTCGCCGCGGCGGTGCGGCAGGCGCTCGACCCGGCGCTGCTCGACCCCGGCGCGGCGAACCTCGACCTCTACGGCGGCGTCGGCCTGCTCGCGGCGGCGCTCGGGGACGCCGCCGGCCCCGGGCTGCGGATCACGACGGTCGAGTCCGACCCCCGCGCCAGCGCCCACGCCGCCGCCAACCTCGCCGAGTGGCGCGCGGAGGCGGTCGCCGCCCGGGTGGAGCGCTGGGTGCGCGGCCTCGCCGACCTCGCCGCGGCCGAGCGCTCCCGGCTGCGGGCCGCGACCGTCGTGCTCGACCCGCCCCGGTCCGGCGCCGGGCGCGCCGTGCTCGAGGCGCTCGCGGCGGCCGGGCCGGCGCAGCTCGTCTACGTGGCCTGCGATCCGGTGGCGCTCGCCCGCGACGCGGGCGCCCTGGCCGGCCTCGGCTACGAGCTGACCGGGCTGCGGGCCTACGACCTGTTCCCGCACACCCATCACGTGGAGGCCGTGGCAGCCTTCCGCCGCGTCTGACGCAGCGACGATTGCCGATTCCTGCCGTCCGGTGGGTCCGCCGCCCCGATCCAGGCGACGAAAAGCGGCAATCGTCGACGGGGATGGGGGTTCCGGATGGCTACGATGTCGGCATGCGGCGCACCCGGCGCCGCAGGATCCACAGGGGGTACGGGCAATGGGCGGCGCTGGCCAGACGGCATCGGTTCGGGTCGCCGTGGTGGACGATCACGAGGCCGTGCTGCTGGGCCTGCGCTCCGCCTTCGCCGACAGCGGGCACTGCGTCGTGCTCGCCGCCTCCACCGTCGACGAGCTCGTGGAGCGGCTCGGCGGCCAGGAGGTCGACGTCGTCGTGCTCGACCTCTCGCTCGGCGACGCCACCTCGGTCACCGACAACGTGAAGGCGGTGCAGGGGCTCGGGGCCGCCGTGCTCGTCTACTCGATCGCCGACCGGGTCGCGCTCGTGCGGGAGGCGCTCGCGGCCGGGGCCGCCGGGGTGATCCCCAAGTCGGCCTCCACGAGCACCGTCATCGACGCGGCCACCACGGTCGCCCGGGGCGAGGTGCTCAACAACCTCGAGTGGGCGAGCGCGATCGACGCCGACCGCGACTTCGCCAAGGCGCAGCTCGGCCGGCGCGAGCGGGAGATCCTCCACCTCTACGCCTCGGGGCTGCCGCTCAAGCTCGCCGCCGAGCAGCTGGGCATCGGCTACTCGACCGCGCGCGAGTATCTCGACCGCATCCGGGTGAAGTACGTCGAGGTCGGCCGCCCCGCCCCCACCAAGGTGGACCTGCTGCGCCGCGCCGTCGAGGACGGGATCCTGCCCGGCCTGGACGACGGCGGCGCCCGTGACCGCTGAGCGCGGTCCCGCCGACCCGCCGGCCCCCGACGGGGCCGTCGTCGAGCCGCTGAGCCGCAGCCGCGTCGAGCTCGTCATCGCCCGCAGCGCCGCGGGCTTCGGCGGCGTGTTCTTCCTGCTGTCGCTGATCACCCTCATCGAGCAGGCGCCCAATCTGCGCCCGCCCTGGGTGGTGGCGATGGTCGCCGGTCTCGCGGCCGGCCTCGTGCTCACCGCACTGGCCACCTACAGCGGGCTGCGCAAGTCGCGAGCGGCGGCCGTCTTCGCTCTCGTCTACGCGGGCGGCCTGGTCAGCTGGCCCCTCGTGGTGATCGATCCGGCCGCCGCGCCCCGCGGGAGCTTCTGGCTCTACCTGCTGCTCACCGTCGCCACGGTGATGGCCGTGATCGCCTTCCCGCTGCGCTGGGCCACCCTCTACCTCATCGCCGCCCCGGTGCTCTACGGGCTGATCCGGGTGACGCCCCAGGGCGGCGGCGTGCCCGCCGACCTGGCCGCCCTCGACTCGATCTACGCGATCGTGCTCGGCGGCTTCGTCACCATCGTGAGCACGGTGCTGCGCGACGCCGCCCGGGCGGTGGACGAGGCCCGTGCCGCCGCCCTCGGCCGCTACGCCGCCGCGGTGCGCCACCACGCCACCGACGCCGAGCGGGTCGAGGTGGACTCGCTCGTGCACGACAGCGTGCTCACCACCCTGCTCACCGCGGCCCGGGCCGAGACCCCCGAGGCGAAGGCCCTCGTGGCGCGGATGGCCGGGTCGGCGATCCGGCGCCTCCGCGAGGCGGTGGTGCTCAGCCCCGGCGAGGAGGCGCAGCTGAGCCCCGTCGCGCTGGCCGCGAGGATCCGCGCCTCCGCGGACGGGATGGTGCCGCCGGTGGAGCTGCGGATCGGGCCCCTGCAGGACCGCCCCCTCCCACGCGCGGCGGCGCTGGCGCTCGACAGCGCGGCCGCCCAGGCGATGCTCAACAGCATCCAGCACGCCGGCGAGGGCGCCCGGCGCTGGGTGGAGCTGCGCGGCCGCGCGGAGGACGGCGGCTTCGAGGTCGAGGTCGTCGACACCGGCTCCGGATTCGACCCCGACGCGGTGCCGACCGAGCGCATCGGGGTCCGGGTGTCGATCGTCGAGCGGATCGCAGCGGTCGGCGGCCGCGGCCGGGTCGTCTCCGCCCCCGGGGCGGGCACGCGGGTGCTGCTCTCCTGGCCCGATCCGGAGGAGCCCGCCGATCCGGAGGAGCAGCCGTGATCGGGGTGCCCCGCTCGCTCATCGCGGCGCTCGCCGCGCTGTTCTCCGCGTACCACGTCGTGCTCGCGCTCTACGCCCTCGCCCAGGGCGTCGTGGCCGGCACCGGGCGGATGCTCGCGGCGGTCATCGTCTACGCGGTCGCGACCGGTCTGGTGCTCTTCGGCGGCCGGGCCCGGCCGGACCTGCCGATGTGGGCCGCGGCCCCCGCCGTGTGCGCGGTGCCCTCGATGATCCTGCTCGCCTCCAGCACGCTCGACCCGGGGCGGCCCGGCGGCAACGGCTACGGCACCTGGTACGTCGCGGCGGTGGGCACCCTGATGACGATCGTGGTCGTCCGCCGCCGTCCGCTGTTCGCCTGGATGGGCATCGCCGTGCTCGTCGTCCACACCGCGATCTGGGCCGGCCCGCTCGCCCTCAGCTCGACCGGGGCGATCGGCAGCGTGACCTGGGTGATGGCCGCCCACATCATGACCCGCGCCCTCGCCAAGGCCGAGCGCGACTCCGAGCGCTACGCCTCGGCCGGCCGCGAGGCCGCCGAGTGGCAGGCCGCGCAGGAGGCCCATCTCAACGAGCGGCAGCTCCGGCTCGGGCAGACCAGCCTCGACGCGCTCCCCCTGCTGCGCGCCATCGAGCGCTCCG
>Ga0164243_10016192_pt1 | contig 10243 bp, 10 predicted proteins | sample OricompcompostOP_FD_108781 | JGI IMG/M metagenome (GOLD analysis project Ga0164243, IMG submission 108781) | Organic Plus compost microbial communities from Emeryville, California, USA - Original compost - Organic plus compost (OP) | ecosystem: Engineered > Solid waste > Mixed feedstock >... | reverse complement strand
GAGCTCCTCCGCTGCGTGCCCGGGATCGGCCCCGTCCGGGCGGCGCGACTGCTCGGCGAGCTCGGCATCGCCGACTCCAAGCGCGTGGGCGGCCTCGGCACGCGGCAGCGGGTCCGGCTGCGCGAGTGGCTGCTCGACCGGCAGGGCTCGCCGCATCCCCCCGGAGGCCGCCTCGTCGTGCTCGCCGGGCCGACCGCGGTGGGCAAGGGCGCCATCTCGGGCCACATCCGCGAGCACTACCCGCAGGTGCTGTTCAGCGTCTCCGCCACCACGCGCCCCCCGCGGCCCGGAGAGGTGGACGGGGAGCACTACTCCTTCGTCGACGACGCGGAGTTCGACCGGATGATCGCGGCGGGGGAGTTCCTCGAGCACGCCACCGTGCACAACGCCTACCGCTACGGCACGCCGCGCCCTCCGGTGGACCGCGCCCTCGCCGCCGGTCGTAGCGTGCTGCTCGAGATCGATCTGCAGGGCGCCCGGGCCGTGCGCCGCGCCATGCCGGAGGCGTTGCTGGTCTTCCTGCTGCCGCCGAGCTGGGACGAGCTGGTGCGCCGGCTGGTCGGCCGCGGCACCGAGAGCCCCTCGGAGCAGGCCCGTCGGCTCGACACCGCGCGCGAGGAGCTGGAGGCCCAGGACGAGTTCGACGTGCGCATCGTGAACCACGACGTGGGCCAGGCGGCGCGCGAGGTCGTAGAATTGCTCGCAGTGCCCGTCGCCGACCAGGCCGGCACGACCGCGTGAACCAGGAGGACCCATGACCGACCGCACCTCGGGCATCATCGACCCGCCCATCGACGAGCTGCTGTCGAAGGTCGACTCGAAGTACCAGCTCGTGATCTTCGCGGCCAAGCGCGCCCGTCAGATCAACGACTACTACGCCGACCTGCACGAGGGCTCGCTGTTCGACAACGTCGGTCCGCTCGTCGACTCGACCATCGACGACAAGCCCCTCTCGGTGGCGCTGCACGAGATCAACGAGGACAAGCTGGTCCTCAGCCGCGACGCGGAGTAGGCCCGCTCCCGTGGCCGAGGCGGAGGGCGCCGTCGCGGGCGCGCCCGGACGGCTGACGGTCGTCGTCGGCATCTCCGGCGGGATCGCCGCCTACAAGGCGGTCGGCGTCGTGCGCGAGCTCGTGCTGGCCGGTCACGAGGTGCACGTCGTGCCGACCGAGGCGGCGCTGCGCTTCGTCGGCGCCCCCACCCTCGAGGCGATCAGCCGCAACCCGGTGACCGCCGACCTCTACGACGGGGTGGCCGAGGTGCGCCACGTCGCCCTCGGGCAGCGCGCCGACCTCATCGTGATCGCGCCCGCCACTGCGAGCACCCTGGCCAAGCTCGCGCACGGGATCAGCGACGACCTGCTCGGCACCACGGTGCTCGCGAGCACCGCCCCCCTCGTCGTCGCCCCGGCGATGCACACCGAGATGTGGCAGAACCCGGCCACCGTCGCCAACGTCGCCCTGCTGCGGGCGCGGGGGGTGGTCCTCGTCGGCCCGGCGGTCGGGCAGCTGACGGGCGCCGACTCCGGCCCGGGCCGGATGAGCGAGCCGCCCGAGATCGTCGCCGCCGCCCTCGCGGCCGTCGCGCCGCGCGACCTGGCGGGCCGCCGCATCCTGGTCACCGCCGGCGGCACGCGCGAGCCGCTCGACCCGGTGCGCTTCATCGGCAACCGCTCGAGCGGGCTGCAGGGCGTCTCGATCGCCCGCGCCGCTGCGAGGAGGGGGGCCGCGGTCACGCTGCTGCTGGCCAACCCCGACGACCGCGCCCGGCGCGAGGCGGTGCTCCCGGGCATCGAGGTGCAGGAGGTGTCGACCACCCTCGAGCTCCGGGACGCGGCCCACGCCGCCGCCGCGGCGGCCGACGTCGTGATCATGGCCGCCGCCGTGGCCGACTACCGGCCGGAGAGCGTGGCCGAGGGCAAGATCAAGAAGGAGACGCAGGGCGACGAGCTCGCCCTGCGGCTCGTGAAGAACCCCGACATCCTCCGCGAGCTGGTCGAGGCGCGGCCGGCCGGCCAGACCGTCGTCGGCTTCGCCGCCGAGACCGAGCCCGACCGCGACGCGCTGCTCGAGCTGGGTCGGGCCAAGGCCGCGCGCAAGGGCGTCGACCTCCTCGTCGTCAACAGGGTGGGCTGGGACGCCGTCTTCGGCCAGGAGCGCAACAGTGTGCTCGTCCTGGATTCGGGAGGGGATATCGTGGCGGAGGCCAGCGGCACCAAGGCGTCGGTGGCCGAGACCATCCTCGATCTCGTCCGCTGACGACCGACCGACAGACAGGCTCTTCGTGACTGCTCCTCTGCGCCTCTTCACCTCCGAGTCCGTGACCGAGGGGCATCCCGACAAGATCTGCGACCAGATCAGCGACGCCATCCTCGACGACCTGCTCCGGCAGGATCCGCGGGCCCGTGTCGCGGTCGAGACCATGGTCACCACGGGCCTCGTGCACGTGGCGGGCGAGGTCACCACCACCGGCTACAGCGACATCAACCGGATCGTGCGCAACACCATCCTCGACATCGGCTACGACTCCTCCGAGGTGTGGTTCGACGGCCGCGCCTGCGGGGTGGAGATCTCCATCGGCGGGCAGTCGCCCGACATCGCCCAGGGGGTCGACGACGCGCACGAGAGCCGCGAGCAGGGCAGCGGCGACCGCCGCGACCGGCAGGGCGCCGGCGACCAGGGCATCATGTTCGGCTACGCCACCAACGAGACCCCCACCCTCATGCCGCTGCCGATCTGGCTCGCCCACCGGCTCGCCGAGCGGCTGTCGCAGGTGCGCCGCAGCGGCGAGCTCGACTTCCTCCGGCCCGACGGCAAGACGCAGGTGACGATCGGCTACGAGGGCAGCGTGCCGCGGTCGATCGACACCGTGGTGCTGTCGACCCAGCACTCGCCGAAGGTGTCGCTCGCCGATCTTCGCGCCGAGATCGAGCGGGTGGTCATCCGCCCGGTGCTCGAGACGGTCGAGCTGCCCTCGACCGACGTCAACGTCCTGATCAACCCCACCGGCAAGTTCGAGATCGGCGGCCCGCACGGCGACGCCGGTCTCACCGGCCGCAAGATCATCGTCGACAGCTACGGCGGCTCCGCGCGGCACGGCGGCGGCGCCTTCAGCGGCAAGGACCCGTCGAAGGTCGACCGCTCCGCCGCCTACGCCATGCGCTGGGTCGCCAAGAACGCCGTCGCGGCGGGGCTCGCCGACCGGCTCGAGGTGCAGGTGGCCTACGCGATCGGCAAGGCCAAGCCGGTCGGCCTCTACGTCGAGGCCTTCGGCACCGAGAGGCTGCCGGTCGAGCGCATCTCGAAGGCGATCACCGAGGTCTTCGACCTCCGACCGCTGGGCATCATCGAGGATCTCGACCTGCTGCGGCCGATCTACGCCCAGACGGCGGCCTTCGGCCACTTCGGGCGCGAGCTGCCCGACTTCAGCTGGGAGCGCACCGACCGGGTCGACGAGCTGCGCAGCGCGGCGGGGCTCTGAGGGCGATGACGATCGCGCGGGTCCTCGTGGACTCGCCGCTGCCCCAGCTCGACCGTCTGCTCGACTACCGCGTCCCGGAGGGGATGGAGGGCGTGCAGCCGGGGGTGCGCGTGTCCGTGCCGCTGCGCAGCGTCCGGCGGCTCGCCACCGGCTACGTCGTGGAGCTCGCCGACGACCAGGAGTTCCCCGGCCCGCTCAGCGACGTCGCCGCGCTCGTCTCCCCGGTGAGGGTGCTGCAGCCCGAGGTGTGGGCGCTGGCCCGGGCGGTCGCCGACCGCGCCGCCGGCAGCGCGAACGACGTGCTGCGCCACGCGATCCCCAAGCGGCAGGCCCGGGTGGAGGCGGCCTGGCTGGCGCGGGAGGCCGACCCCGCCCTGCCGCCGGTCGAGGCCGTCGCCGTCGCCGGCTACGGGGGCGCGGTCGAGGCCGTCGTGGCCGGCCGCGCCCGGGCAGCGCTGGAGGCGCTGCCCGGAGTGGTCGAGCTGCCCTCCGGCCGCTGGGTGGGCCGGTGGGCCCTGAGCCTCGCCCAGGCGGCGACGCGGGCGCTGGCGGCGGGGGAGTCGGCGATCCTGGTGGTGCCCGACCAGCGCGACCAGGAGCAGCTGCAGGCGGCCGCCGCGGCGCTGCTGCCCGAGGGCGTCGTGGTGCGGTGGGACGCGCGGCAGTCCGCCCCCGACCGCTACCGGGGCCTGCTGCGGGCGGCGGCGGCGCCCGCCCTCGTGATCGGCAACCGCTCGGCCGTCTACGCCCCCGCGGCCCGGCTCGGCCTGATCGTCGTCTGGGACGACGGCGACGAGCTCCTGTCCGAGCCGCTCAGCCCCTATGCCCATGCCCGCGACGCCGCCCTGGTGAGGCAGGAGCAGCAGGGATCGGCGCTCATCGTCGCCGGGCACGTGCGCACGGCGGAGACCCAGCGGCTCGTCGAGCTGCACTGGCTGAGCGCGGTCGCCCCGGAGCGGGAGCGCCACCCGCGCGTGGTGCCGACCGCCGCGATGGCCGCCGAGGAGCCTCTCGCGGCCCAGGCGCGCATCCCCTCCTTCGCCTGGCGCACGGCGCGCGAGGCCCTCGCCCGCGGCCCCGTGCTGGTGCAGGTCGCCCGTCCCGGCCACAGCACCGGGCTGCGCTGCGAGGAGTGCGGCACGGCCGCGCGCTGCCGGCAGTGCGGAGGCCCGCTGCGGCTGCGGAGCGCCCAGGCGCCCCCCTCCTGCGGGTGGTGCGGGGCGCTCGAGCCGGCCTGGCGCTGCCCCGAGTGCCGCGGCAGCCGCCTGCGGCGGGGCGCCGCGGGTGCGGCGCGCACGGCCGAGGAGCTGGGCCGGGCCTTCCCGGGGGTCCGGGTGGTGGTCGCCGACGGGGAGCGGCCGCTGTTCGAGGTCGACGCCAGGTCGGCGCTCGTGATCGCCACGCGCGGCGCGGAGCCGGTGGCCGCGGGCGGCTACCGCGCCGTCCTGCTGCTCGACGGCGACCGCATGCTGCTGCGCGAGAGCCTGCGCGTCGCCGAGGACTGCCTGCGCTGGTGGGCCAACGCCGCCGCCCTCGCCGCGGACGACGCGACGGTCGTGCTCGCCGGCGTCGACGGCGCCCTCGCCACGGCCCTCGCCACCGGACGGGTGGTCGAGCACGCCGCCGCCGAGCTCGCCGACCGGCGAGCGCTGCGCTTCCCCCCCGCCGTGCGCGTCGCCACGCTCGACGGCCTGCCGGAGGCCGTCGATGCCGCCCTCGCCGCCCTGCCGTCTGCGGCGGAGCCGATCGGCTCGGCGCCGCGCGACGGACGCGTGCGGGCGATCGTCCGCTTCGACTACGGGCACGGGGCGGAGGTCGCTGCCGCGCTCCGCGCGGAGCTGATCCGTCAGGCGACGACGCGACGCAAGCCCGTCCCCGGAGCCCCGCCCCGCGGCCGGCAGCCGCTGCCCCTGCGGCTGCGTCTCGACGACCCGGAGCCCTTCGAGGAGTGATGAGGGGCCGGAGGCAGGGGAGAATCGAGGCGTGACGACACCGCTGCGCCTGCTCTTCGCCGGAAGCCCGGCCGCCGCGGTCCCGAGCCTCGAGGCGCTGATCGCCTCCGATCACCTGGTCGCCGCCGTCGTCACCCGCGAGGACTCGCCCCAGGGGCGCAGGCGACTGCTCACGCCCACCCCGGTCGCCCGGCTGGCCGAGGAGGCCGGCGTGCCGGTGGTCAAGGCCAACCGGCTGGCCGCGGTGGCGGCCGACCTCGTGGCGGTGGGCGCCGACCTCGGCGTCGTGGTGGCCTACGGGGGGCTGATCCGCGAGCCGCTGCTCTCGGCGCCCCGCCTCGGCTGGATCAACCTGCACTTCTCGCTGCTCCCGCGCTGGCGCGGTGCCGCCCCCGTCCAGCGGGCGCTGATCGCCGGCGACGCCGAGACCGGCACGAGCGTGTTCCAGCTGGTGGAGGAGCTCGACGCGGGCCCCGTCTACGAGATGGAGCGGGTGCCGATCGGCCGGGTGCAGACGGCCGGGCACCTGCTCGAGCAGCTCGCCCGCAGCGGAGCCGCCCAGCTGGTGCGAGTGGTCGACGCCCTGGCCGACGGCCGCGCGGCGGCGGTCGAGCAGACGGGCGAGCCGACCCTCGCCCCCAAGCTCTCCCTCGAGGACGGGCGCATCGACTGGGGGCTGCCGGCCGAGGCCGTCGACGCCCGCATCCGCGGCACCACTCCCGAGCCGGGGGCCTTCACCGAGCTGGCGGGGGAGCGGCTCAAGATCCTGGAGGCGGTGATCGCCCACGGAGCCCCGGCCCTGCCTCCCGGGCGGCTGGAGCTGCGCGGCGGACGACTGCTCGCCGGCACCGCGACCGACCCGCTGGAGCTCGTCGTCGTGCAGCCGGCCGGCAAGCGGGGCATGCGGGGCTCGGACTGGCAGCGCGGGCGGCCGGCCGACGCGCCGCAGGTGCTCGGGTGAGCCGGCCCGGCGATCCGCGTCGCGTCGCCTACGAGCTGCTCCGGGCGGTGCACGAGGACGACGCCTATGCGAACCTGCTGCTCCCCGCCCGCATCGCGCGGGCCGGGCTGACCGGCTCCGACGCCGCCTTCGCCACCGAGCTCGGCTACGGCACCCTGCGGATGGCGGGCTACTACGACCTCGTCATCGCGCAGGCCGCGGGGCGCCCGATCGCGCGGCTCGACCCGCCCGTCGTCGAGCTGCTGCGCCTCGGCGCCCACCAGCTGCTGGCCCTCGGCACTGCCTCCCACGCCGCGGTGAACGAGACGGTGGCCCTCGCCCGGCGCACGGGCAGCGCCCGCGCCGCCGGCCTGGTCAACGCCGTGCTCCGCCGGATCGCGGAGCGCAGCGCCGAGGAGTGGCGCGAGGCCGTCGCGGCGGGCTTCCCCGATCCCGACGACGCGGCCGCGGCGGTGGCCGCCCATCCGCGGTGGATCGTCGACGCGCTGCGCGCCGCCCTCGCCGCCGAGGGAGCGGCCGAGGAGCTGCCGGCCCTGCTCGATGCGGACAACCGCAACCCGTCGGTGAACTACGCGGTCGTTCCCTTCGCGCAGGTCGATGTCTCGGGATTCGCGCCCGACCGCTATTCGCCGCACGGCTTCACCGGGGTGCCGCGGGAGCGGCTCGGCGGCACCGTCCGGGTGCAGGACGAGGGCTCGCAGCTCGCCGCGCTGGCGCTGGTCGGCGCCCGACCCGTCGAGGCGGGGGAGCGGTGGCTCGACCTCTGCGCCGGACCGGGCGGCAAGGCGGTGCTGCTCGCGGCCTATGCGCGGCACCACGGCGCGCTGCTGACGGCGAACGAGATCGTGCCGGCCCGGGCCGGACTGGTGCGCAGGGCGCTGGTGGAGGCGGGCCTCGACGACGCCGTCGTGACCGAGCGGGACGGTCGGGACTACGCGGCCGAGCCCGGGAGCTACGACCGGATCCTGCTCGACGCGCCGTGCACCGGCCTCGGGGCGCTGCGGCGCCGCCCCGAGGCGCGATGGCGGCGGAGCCCCGCCGATCTCGCGACGCTGACCGTGCTGCAGGCCGAGCTGCTCGACGCGGCCGTGGCGGCGCTGAAGCCCGGCGGGCTGCTCGCCTACGTCACCTGCTCGCCCCATCTCGCCGAGACCCGCGACCAGCTGCAGGGGGCGCTCGAGCGCAACCCGGGGCTGCGCACCGTCCCGACCCGCCCCGCGCTCGACGCGGTGACCCTGCGGCCGCTCGAGCTGCCGGCCGAGGGAGACCACGTCCAGCTCTGGCCGCATCGCCACGGCAGCGACGCGATGTTCGTCCAGCTGCTCACCACGGTCGACCCTAGCGGCGCCCGAGGGCGCCGCTAGGGTCGAGGCGTGAGCCTCCCGAGCGCCCCGCGCATCCAGCCCAGCATCCTGTCGGCCGACTTCGTCAACATGCAGGCCGAGCTGGAGCGGATCGCGAGCGCCGACGGCGTGCACGTCGACGTGATGGACAACCACTTCGTGCCCAACCTCACCTTCGGGCCGCGCATGGTGGAGCGCATCCAGGCGGTGTCGCCGATCCCGCTCGACGTGCACCTGATGATCGCCGACGCCGACCGCTGGGCCCCCGGCTACGCGGAGCTCGGCGCCTTCTCGGTCACCTTCCACGCCGAGGCGGCCGCCGAGCCGGTGGCGCTCGCCCGCCGGCTGCGCGAGATCGGCTCCCGGGCCGGCATCGCCCTCAAGCCCGGCACCGCGGTCGAGCCCTATCTGGAGCTGCTGCCCGAGTTCGACCAGCTGCTGATCATGACCGTGGAGCCCGGCTTCGGCGGCCAGTCCTTCATGGCGGACATGATGCCCAAGCTGCGCGCCGCCCGCGCCGCCGCCGACGCGGCCGGCCTCGACGTCTGGCTGCAGGTCGACGGCGGCATCGCCCTCGACACCATCGGCATCGCCGCCGAGGCGGGCGCCGACACCTTCGTCGCCGGCTCGGCCGTCTACGGCGCCCCCGACGCGGAGGCGGCGATCGCCGAGCTGCGCGCCGCCGCCGCGGTCCACGCGCACTGAATCTGCTTGACTGGCCGCATGACCGAGAAGACCAAGCCGGAGGTCGACTTCATCCCCGGCCCGCCCCCGACCGAGCTCGTGATCACCGATCTGGAGGAGGGCAGCGGCCCCGAGGCGCCGCGCGGCGGCAACGTCGAGGTGCACTACCTCGGCGTCGACTTCGAGTCCGGCGAGGAGTTCGACTCCTCCTGGGGCCGCGGCGAGTCGATCGCCTTCCCGCTCAACGGCCTCATCCGCGGCTGGCAGGAGGGCATCCCGGGCATGAGGGTCGGCGGCCGCCGGCAGCTCGTCTGCCCGCCGGAGTACGCCTACGGCCCGGCCGGCTCGGGCCACCGGCTCTCGGGCCGCACCCTGGTCTTCGTCATCGACCTGCTCGCCGTCCGCTGAGCCCGGGGTCGGCTGCCGACCCGCTACCCTTTCAGGGTGAAGACCTTCGACGCCCTCTGGGACGAGCTCTCCGCCAAGGCGGCCGCTCGTCCGTCCGGCTCGCGCACCGTCGCGGAGCTGGACGCGGGCGTGCACGCGATCGGCAAGAAGATCGTCGAGGAGGCCGCCGAGGTCTGGATGGCCGCGGAGCACGAGAGCGACGAGGCGCTGGCCGAGGAGGCCTCCCAGCTGATCTACCACCTGCAGGTGCTCCTGCTGGCCAAGGGCCTGACCCCCGAGGACGTCTACCGACATCTGTGACCCAGCACCCGCCCCAATCACCCTGACCGAGGACGAACCATGCTGAGGATCGCCGTGCCGAACAAGGGCACGCTGTCGGAGACCGCCGTCGAGATGCTCCGCGAGGCGGGCTACGCGACGCGTCGGGACCCGAAGGAGCTCATCGTCGTCGACCCGCGCAACGACGTCGAGTTCTTCTACCTGCGTCCGCGCGACATCGCCACCTACGTGGGCTCGGGCGCCCTCGACGTGGGCGTGACGGGCCGCGACCTGCTGCTCGACGCCCACTCGGAGGCCGTCGAGATCGAGGAGCTCGACTTCGGCTCCTCCACCTTCCGCTTCGCCGGCCCCCCGGAGCGCTTCCGCGAGCTCTCCGACCTCGAGGGCGTGCGCGTGGCGACGAGCTACGACACCCTCGTGAGCGACTTCCTGGAGCGCCACGGCGTCAGCGCCACAGTGGTGCGCCTCGACGGCGCCGTGGAGTCGGCCGTGCGCCTCGGCGTGGCCGACGCGGTCGCCGACGTGGTGGAGACCGGCACCACCCTGCGCAAGCAGGGCCTGGAGATCTTCGGCCCCGTCATCCTCGACTCCAAGGCGGTGCTCATCGCCCGCCAGCAGGAGCTGCCGGGCCTGGCGGTGCTGCGCCGTCGGCTGCAGGGCGTGATCGTCGCGCACCGCTACGTGCTCATGGATTACGACCTGCCGGCCGAGCTCGTCGAGCAGGCGTCGCGGATCACCCCGGGCTTCGAGTCGCCCACGGTGAGCCCGCTCAGCGACTCGGGCTGGGTCGCGGTGCGGGTCATGGTGCCGCGCGCCGAGACCAACCAGCTGATGGACGCCCTCTACGAGCTGGGCGCCCGCGCGATCCTGGTCACCACGATCCACGCCGCCAGGATCTGATCGGGCACGGCATGAGCGTCGCGGTCCGCGTGATCCCCTGCCTCGACGTCGCGGGCGGGCGGGTGGTCAAGGGCGTGAACTTCCTCGACCTGCGCGACGCGGGCGACCCGGTCGAGCTCGCCCGGCTCTACTCGGAGCAGGGCGCCGACGAGGTCACCTTCCTCGACGTCACCGCGACCGTCGAGGACCGCTCTACGAAGGACCCGACGATCACCGAGACGGCGGAGCAGGTGTTC
>Ga0164243_10016191_pt1 | contig 10244 bp, 11 predicted proteins | sample OricompcompostOP_FD_108781 | JGI IMG/M metagenome (GOLD analysis project Ga0164243, IMG submission 108781) | Organic Plus compost microbial communities from Emeryville, California, USA - Original compost - Organic plus compost (OP) | ecosystem: Engineered > Solid waste > Mixed feedstock >... | reverse complement strand
TTTGTTGCAGACGACGGGTTCGAAGACGCCGGGGAGGGCATAGGAAGCACGCATGGCTGTGATGAGTGATCCGCTCGACAGCCAGATTTCATGACCGGTACGGATTTCAGCGGCGACAGCCACGAAGGTCTTCGACAAATCCTCGAAATTCACATTTTCGAGATGCTCCTGCATGCGGCTCGTCAGCTTCATGCCGCCGAACAGACCGCTGCCGCCGAAGTTCAGATCGAGAAGGCCGAAAATCCGCCGCTTGGTGAGGGAACGAGCAAATTCTTCCAGTTCGTCCAGCTTTCCGGCTAGGTAGCATCCTCCGACCAGTGCGCCGATGGAGGTACCGGCAATCATGCTGATCTCCACGCCAGCTTCGTCGAGCGCGCGGAGTACACCGATATGTGCCCAGCCTCTGGCTGCCCCGCCGCCTAGGGCGAGAGAAATGGCTGATTTTTTCGGCGGTCTCGGATTGAGTTCGGGTGCGTCCGGCGGAAGCACGGTGGCTTCCCGGTTATCCTGCTTGCTGCGCAAGGACGCCCATTCGAGCATCATAATCTCCTCGTCCCCGACTCATAATGCCGGGGCTTCGTATCGAAATCGTGAATTCGCGTTCAGAAGGCAGGCGGATCAAATATCCTTTGCGTATGTCTTTTCTGTATCGAACAATGCTTGGCTGCCGTCGTCAATTAGCGCGACCTCACCCTTCCGTAGCATGACCCTTCTATAGAAGCAGGAACGCCTTCCGGTGTGACAGGTTGCATGGTCGCCTGCGACATTCACGCGCAATTCAACGGCATCCTGATCACAATCCGTCAATATCTCGACGACATGCTGAACATTGCCGGAGGTTTCACCCTTCTTCCAGAGTTTGTCCCGTGACCTCGACCAGTAATGCGCGATGCCGGTCTCCAGCGTCTGGGTCAGCGCCTCGGCATTCATATGGGCAACCATGAGCAGCCTGCCGTCACCGGCATCGGTGACGACGGCCGTAACAAGACCGTTGGAATCGAAGCGTGGAGAGAAGACCGTTCCTTCTTCAAGATCGGCCTTCATTGCTGGTGGTTTGGGAAAGGTGATGGCGGTCATGCTGGTCTCGAAAAATCTAGGCGACCAGCATTCAGCCCCTGTGGCCGTCCCTGATCAAGGTGATGAAGCGGGCCTGTTCCTCGGGCTGATCGCGGAAGACGCCGGTGAATGTCGAAGTCAGCGTGGTCGAGCCCTGCTTGCGGATGCCGCGCATCGCCATGCACATATGCTCGGCCTCGATCATGACTGCGACGCCGCGCGGCTTCAGGACGTTCTGGATGACACCGGCAATCTGCGCCGTCATCGCTTCCTGCGTCTGCAGACGACGCGCGAAAATGTCCACTACGCGGGCGATCTTCGACAGCCCCACGACCTTGCCGTCCGGCAGATAGGCTACATGGGCCTTGCCGATGATCGGCACCATGTGATGCTCGCAATGGGAGTGGAACGAAATGTCCTTGATCAGCACCAGGTCGTCATAGCCGGCGACTTCCTCGAAGGTCCGGCCCAGTTCCTCGGCCGGGCACTGGTCGTAGCCGCCGAACATCTCGCGATAGGCTTTGGCGACGCGCTCTGGCGTTTCCTTCAGTCCTTCTCGGTTGGGATCATCTCCCGCCCAGCGCAAAAGAGTGCGCACGGCCGCTTCCGCTTCTTCCCTGCTCGGACGATCGACGACCGGCTTGTCCATATAGGCCGGTTTGGGCTCCGGCTTCTGCGCCTTGTCGGTCACAGGAGGGAAGTTTCTGATAATTGCATCCATGGAAGGCGTCTCCCGTAGTTCCTTTCTCAGAAGGAACGAGTTGAACGGACCACAGCCTTTTGCGGGTTTGGTGAACTATGTCTCAGTCCGGCCCGAAAGCGGCTTCTCGCGACCTCGTGACGGAAGCGGAAATTGATCGCCTTGCCGTCATCAAGATACGACCATTATATAGACACGCGGGGCACGAATGAAAGATGCAGCCGCGACACACTGTGTTTAAAGAACGCCTTGCAGCCGGAAAGTCATGATAGACGACGTCTATAACGCGAAAATCCTTGCTTTTGCAGGGAATATCGGCCGCATCGGCCGCCTGTCCGACCCGGATGCCTCGGCGACCGCGCATTCCAAGCTATGCGGCTCCACGGTTACGATCGATCTCAAGATGAGCGACGGTGTGGTGGCGGATTTTGCCCACGAGGTGAAAGCCTGCGCACTCGGGCAGGCATCTTCCTCCATCATGGCGGCGCATATCATTGGTGCTCGCGCAGGGGAATTGCGTGAAGTGCGTGAGACCATGCGTAAGATGCTGAAGGAAAACGGGCCGCCGCCCGAAGGCCGCTTTGCCGATCTGAAATATCTCGAGCCGGTACGCGACTACAAGGCACGCCACGCTTCGACCATGTTGACTTTCGACGCTGTGGTCGACGCCATAGATCAGATCGAAAGAAAACACGCCGAAGCTGCGGCGTGAGGCAGCCTCAATCGGCCGAAAGCATGTCGCAGACCATGGGCATTACCTTGGTACCGTAGAGTTCGATGCTGCGCATCATCTTGTCATGGCCGAGCGTGCCTGAGGAATATTTCATATCGAAGCGCTTTACGCCCAGGTCCTTCATGGTCGAGGCTATCTTGCGGGCAACGGTTTCCAGCGAGCCGACATAGAGCGAGCCCATCTCCGCTTCCTGGTTGAAACGGGAGATGTCGGTCGGACCCCATCCGCGTTCGGCGCCGATCCGGTCGTGCATCGCCTTGTAGCCGGGCCAGAGTTCGGCGCGAGCCTGTTCGTCCGTGTCTGCTACATGGCCCGGCGAATGAACGCCAAGAGGCAGCGCCGTTCCCCCGATCTGTGCCACCGCACGATGGTAGAGGTCGATGAAGGGCAGGAAGCGTTTGGGTGCGCCGCCTATGATTGCGAGCATCATCGGCAGGCCGTAGCGCACTGCGCGTACGACCGATTCGGGACTGCCTCCGACACCTATCCAGGTCTTGAGCGTACCACTCTCGACCGGCGGATAGACAGTCTGGCCGCGCAGTTCGGCCCGCGTCTCGCCTTTCCAATGGATTGGCCCCTGCTTCAGGAGAGTGGAGAACAGGTCGAGCTTCTCCGAGAAAAGCTTCTCGTAATCATGGAGTGAAAAGCCGAATAGCGGAAAGGATTCCGTGAAGGAGCCACGGCCCAGTATAACTTCGGCCCGCCCGCGCGAAATGGCGTCCAGGGTGGAGAAACGCTGAAAGACGCGAACGGGATCGTCCGAACTCAGCACGGTGACGGCGGATCCAAGCCGGATCCTTTTCGTTGCGGTCGCAATAGCCGCCAGCACCACGTCAGGCGCGGAAATGGCAAAATCGTCGCGATGATGTTCGCCGAGGCCGATGAAGTCGATGCCGACCTGATCGGCAAGCACGGCTTCCTCGACGACGTCGCGGATCACTTGCGCTTGCGAAAGCCGGTTTCCCTCTGCATCGACGGTGACGTCTCCGAATGTGTCCAACCCAAGTTCGACGTCGTCGCTCATAATCGGAGTCCTCAGCCTGTTTGCCTGTTCAACCGAAAGGCGATGGGAATGGCGCTGTTCGGCGTACAGTTATAGGTTTCCTGCAACCATTCAAACCATCCCTGCAGAACGAAGTATCTCCGTAAGGGAGACGGGGAGGTTGTGGCCCGGCAATCCGATTGCCATTTTACGGCTGTTTTGGTCCTGAGAGGAAGGCGTGGACGACAGCAACAGTCAGCATTCGCGGTATAGCCGCAACTGGGGAGGCTCATGGCGGCATACGCCCGGCCGGTTGCTCGGCACGTCCCTGGTGCGCCTCTATCAACTCACACTTTCGGGTTTCGTCGGTAATTCCTGCCGTCATCTGCCGACCTGTTCGGAATATGCCTATGAGGCGATCGCACGGCATGGGCTATGGGCGGGCGGCTGGATGGCGCTGTTCCGCGTCGCGCGCTGCGGCCCCGGCGGCACGCATGGCCACGATCCGGTGCCAGAGATACTTGAAGACCGTTACGTCTGGTACTTCCCGTGGCGCTACTGGCGTATAGGCCTGCCGCCAAATACCCATTGATCCGCACCCATACGGGGCTTTACGCCGTCGTCATCCCTCTCTAAAAGACCGCTCGCCGGCATATACCGGATCGACCACCCGCGTTCGTTGGCGGGACTGGATAAGGAGATACAGCGTGTCGAATTCCGTTTCCCTTGCATTTCCCGATGGCTCCGCCCGCCAATACGACGCAGCGACGACCGGCGCCGAACTGGCCGAATCGATCTCGAAATCACTTGCCAAGAAGGCCGTCGCCTACAGCCTCGACGGCGTGTTGCGGGACCTTTCTGACCCGATCGGCAGCTCCGGCAAGATTGAGATCATCACCCGCGATGATCCACGTGCTCTTGAGCTTATCCGCCATGATGCCGCCCATGTCCTCGCCGAGGCGGTGCAGGAATTGTGGCCGGGAACGCAGGTCACGATCGGCCCGGTCATCGAGAACGGTTTCTATTACGATTTCGCGCGCAACGAACCTTTCACGCCGGAGGATTTCCCGGCGATCGAGAAAAAGATGCGCGAGATCATCGCGCGCAACCGGCCCTTCACGAAAGAGGTGTGGGACCGCGAGCATGCGCGCAAGGTCTTTCGGGAAAAGGGCGAGGCCTACAAAGTCGAACTGATCGACGCCATCCCACCGGATCAGGACCTCAAGATCTATTTTCAGGGCGATTGGTTCGACCTCTGCCGCGGGCCGCATATGGTATCCACCGGGCAGATCGGCAATGCCTTCAAGCTGATGAAAGTGGCGGGTGCTTATTGGCGCGGCGACGCTAACAATCCGATGCTGACCCGCATCTACGGCACGGCCTGGGCGAATCAGGAACAGCTCGACGCCTATCTCACCATGCTGGAAGAAGCCGAAAAGCGCGATCATCGCCGGCTTGGCCGTGAGATGGATCTGTTCCACTTCCAGGAGGAGGGGCCGGGTGTCGTCTTCTGGCACTCCAAGGGCTGGAAGATGTTCCAGAACCTCGTTTCCTACATGCGCCGGCGTCTGGCCGACGATTATCAGGAGGTGAATGCGCCGCAGGTACTCGACCACTCCTTGTGGGAGACTTCCGGTCATTGGGGCTGGTACAAGGAGAACATGTTCGCCGTCACGACCGCGGACGAGGAAGCGGAGGACAAGCGCGTCTTCGCGCTCAAGCCGATGAACTGCCCCGGTCATGTCCAGATCTTCAAGCATGGCTTGAAATCCTACCGGGAACTACCCATCCGGTTTGCGGAATTCGGCGCCGTGCATCGCTACGAGCCTTCAGGCGCGCTACACGGCCTCATGCGCGTGCGCGGCTTCACGCAGGACGATGCCCATATCTTCTGCACCGAGGATCAACTCGCGGCCGAATGCCTGAAGATCAACGATCTCATTCTTTCGACCTATGCCGATTTCGGCTTCGACGAGATAACCGTTCGGTTTGCCACGCGGCCGGAAAAGCGGGTTGGCTCCGATGCATTATGGGACCATGCCGAAGAGATCATGGGACGCGTGCTGAAGCAGATCCAGTCCTCCACCAACCGGATCAAGACGGAAATCAATCCAGGCGACGGTGCCTTCTACGGTCCCAAGTTCGATTATTCGTTGAAGGATGCCATCGGCCGCGAATGGCAATGCGGCACCACGCAGGTGGATTTCAACCTGCCGGAGCGGTTCGGCGCTTTCTACATCGACAAGGATTCGGAGAAGAAGCAGCCCGTCATGGTCCATCGCGCCATTTGCGGATCGATGGAGCGCTTCCTTGGCATCCTGATCGAGAACTATGCGGGGCATTTCCCGCTCTGGTTCGCGCCTGTGCAGGTCGTGGTCGCCACGATTACATCAGATGCTGACGACTACGCCATCAAAGTCGTGCAGCGGCTGAAGGCGGCAGGGCTGGCGGCCGAGCCCGATTTGCGCAACGAGAAGATCAACTACAAGGTGCGCGAGCATTCGCTCGCCAAGGTGCCGGTGATCCTTGTTTGCGGAAAACGCGAAGCGGAGGATGGTGCGGTCAACATGCGGCGGCTTGGTTCGCGCGACCAGACATCCTTGCCGCTGGACGAAGCGGTTGCAGTGCTGGCCGAGGAAGCGGTTCCGCCGGATCTGCGACGCAAGCGCCAGGCGGCCTGACGCAGGCTGATGCAGCAGCGGCTTACGCGGCTGCATCCGGCTACTCGTTGTCGACTTCCAGACTAGTGCTTTCCTTGCTGTCGATAAGATCAGTGGGTAGTAGCTCCACGTCCTGGTTGTGGCCGGCCACCACGGAAAAGTCGCGCTGGTAGATACGGTCCCGGTTCTTGGCGATGATGGTGTAGTCGCCTTCCGCCAGCACCATGGATGCATAGGCGCCCACGGACTCGCGGACTATGTCACCCGTATCAGTAAGGATCGACCAAGCTGTATCGGCAATCGCTTCGCCGCCCGTCTCGCGCACAAGCTTCATCGTCAGATGGGCCGCGCGATGCTCCACCGTTGCTTCGGTGAGCTTTCCGGCTTCCACGCGGATGTCCGAGCGAATGACCGCATTGACCGTGCCATAGGTGGAAACCACGTGATAGGTTCCGGCCTTCAAGCGCACGATCGTGTCGGGACTCACATCGGGAATGATTAGGGCACGATCGCCGGTGGCGTCGGGTTCGGCCTCATAGATCGAGAATTTCAGCCGGTTCGGCGGAATGCGCACGCCGCCGGAAAGCACCGCATCGAGTTTCAGTCCTCCGGCGTCAAGCACGAGGTCCTCGCGCTTCGCATCACGGCCGATGCTGATTCGCTTGGTCGCGCCTGCCCGCCCAAAGGCGGCGTGGACGAGATAGCTGCCGGGAGGGAGCTTGAAGATGCTCGTGCCGCCGCGCGAGGATGCCACGAGCGGCAATTTTCCATCAGGCCCGACTTCCGGTTTGAAAATCCGCCATACGAGGCCACGCGGAATCTCTTCCGAATCTTCAGTCAGATGCGCCGCAAGTGTAATCTCGCCGATTGCGGCGGTAGCGAGAGGCGCGCTGGTGTGGGGTGGTGCATAGCTGTTGCTTCCGGGCGGCAGGGGATCCAATTGCGAATCTACGCCTGGCAAATCCATCGGCGTGCCCGGCACAGCATCGAGATTGAAATTCAGGCTGTCCGGACTGCTTCCAAACCCGCCAGAGGGCAGGTTTTGCGCCACTGCGCCGCCGATGCCCGAGGACATGACTACGACAGCCGCGAAGCCGTGGAGGAGAAGTAACCTTGACGCCCCTATGATCATCATTTGTCTTCAAGCCCAAGGCAGTGGCAAATTCAAGGCTGAATCCGACAGGTCTCAACCCAAAGCAATTTCCACGGCGAATATGTTATACGCGCCCGCAAAAGGGAGTTTTTTGTGTCTTCGTCAATCATCCAATTCTTGCTGAGCCGGAAATCGGTGCCAATTCAGGAGCTTTGCGAACCGGCCCCCTCGGACAACGAGATCGAGACCATGATTCGGATCGCGTCGCGCGTGCCCGACCATGGCAATCTCGCACCATGGCGCTTCATCATTTATCGCGGCGCGGCGCGCGAGAGGGTAGGGGAAATGATCGCCGATCTGGCGGAAAAGCTGGAAGGTCCGCTTACGGATGCCCGCCGCACAAAGGAGTTGACACGCTTCTCGCGAGCGCCCTTGGTCATTGGCATCGTGTCATGCCCGAAGGAAAACCCGAAAATCCCGCAGTGGGAGATGTTTCTTTCCGGAGGCATGGCGGCGATGAACCTTATGATTGCCGCAAATGCGCTGGGTTACGGCACCAACATGATCACCAACTGGTATTCCGATCTTCCCGAGGGGCGACAGATACTCGGACTTGAAAAACACGAGCGTGTCGTCGGCTTTGTGCACATCGGAACGCATGACGGTGAGGCCGCGGAGCGGCCTCGTCCGGACGTATCCACTCTCTATTCCGAATATACCGGCCCGGCACAGGATTGATCCCATGTTCTACGAACCTTCAAAAGGGCATGGCCTGCCCCATGATCCCTTCAAAGCCATCGTGGCGCCGCGCCCGATCGGCTGGATTTCGACGGTATCGAAAGACGGTGCTTTGAACCTCGCGCCCTATTCCTTCTTCAACGCTATCTCCTCACACCCCCATCTCGTGATGTTTTCGTCGGAAGGCGAGAAGGACAGCGTCACTTTCGTACGCGAAACAGGCGAATTCGTCGCTAATTTTGCCAGCCGTAATCTTGCCGAGAAGATGAATGCCAGTTCGGTCGATGCGCCGCGCGGGATAAGCGAATTCGGCTATGCCGGCCTGACGCCTGCGCCGTCGCAGATGGTTTCGCCACCACGGGTGGCCGACGCCTATGCCGCCCTCGAATGTAAGGTGGTCAACATCCTCCAGCCACGTGGTCTCGATGGGGCATCGGCTGGCGTTACGGTGGTGATGGGTGAAGTGGTTGGGGTGCATATCGACGAGGACATCCTGTCCGATGGCATGTTCGACTACGCAAAGGCGCAGAATCTTTCACGCCTCGGCTATCGTGACTATGCTGCCGTCACCGAAGTGTTCGAGATGCTCCGGCCACGCTGGAAGGCCGACTGACAGGGTCAGGCGCCCGCAGCTTTCGCGCGAGCCAGTATTCGTTCAGCCCGGCGCAGGTGAGGGCGATCATACATCTGTCCGTCAATCGCAACGACGCCTGGATTTCCGGCCGCCGAGAAAGCGTCTATGACGGCCTTGGAATGAGCCACAGCCTCGGCGGAGGGGGTGAAGGCCTCGTTGATGATCGGAACCTGGGCGGGATGGATCGCCATCTTGGCCGTGAAGCCGTCACGCTCTGCTTCCACGCATTCGCGTCGAAAGCCTCCTTCATCCCGGAAATTGGGAAAGACGGTATCGACCGCCGCCACTTCCGCCGAAGCCGCAGCGAGAATCGTCATGGCGCGGGCAATCCGGAACGTATCGGTGAAGCGTCCGTCCTCGTCGCGCGCCGTCCTTGCTCCGATATCGGCCGAAAGATCTTCCGCACCCCAAGTAATGCCGGAAAGGCGAGGGCTGGCTTCACGATAGGTGCTGGCCGCCAGAACGCCGCTTGCTGTCTCGGTGATAATCGGAAGAATGCGGGTCGTCCCATCCTCGATCCCTTGCTCGGCCTCATGCACGCGCAATTTCGCCGCCAGATGCGTTACATCCTGACCGCCCTGCGCCTTCGGCAAAATGATGCCGTCGGGCCGGACGGCCATCATAGCTTCCAGATCCTCGTCCGTCAGGCCGGTCGAAAGATCATTTACCCGGACATAGAAAAAGGAGGAGGTCCCGGCCTTCTTGTCTGCAATGAATTCTGCCGCGATGCGCCGCGCATCTTCCTTGTTCCCGGCAGCGACGGAATCTTCCAGATCGACGATCAGGATATCCGCACCGGATTGCAGCGACTTTTCGAGCTTTCTTTCAGAATCGCCCGGGACGAAGAGCAGGGAGCGCATCAGACGGCTGCCTTCTTCATCATTGCCTGGCGCACGCAGCGCGCCACCAGCACGTTGTGCTGATTATAGGCCCGATGCTCGAACTCCACGATGCCGCGGTCCGGTCGCGATTTTGATTCCCGCACCGATTTGACCTCCGTCTCGACTCTCACCGTATCACCGTGGAAAAGCGGGTGCGGAAAGACGGTCTCGGTCATGCCGAGATTGCCGATCGTCGTGCCCAAGGTCGTATCGTGGACCGAGATGCCGATCATCAGTCCGAGCGTGAAGAGCGAATTCACCAACGGCTTGCCCCATTCGCTCTTTGCAGCGAAGTCGAAATCGATATGCAGCGGCTGCGGATTAAGGGTCATCACCGAAAACAGTATGTTATCGCTTTCGGTTATGGTCTTGCGCAGAGGATGCTGGATCACCTGTCCCGGCGTGAACTCTTCAAGATAAAGGCCTGCCATGTCTTTCCTCCTGCAAGAACGGTAGCGTTGATAGAATCCCGGTGCCCGTCCAGCAAGCGCATGACTTGTGGTGAATTTCTCGCAAACGTTCTGCCGATAGCGGCTCTCATGCTAGGTTCGCCACGGGATATTCTTCTCACTCAAATATCCAGCTCCTCCACGAATTCCGCCCGCTCCTGGATGAAGCGGAAGCGCGCTTCCGGCTTCGTGCCCATCAGAGCATCGACGGCCGATTTCGTGGTGGAGTCGTCTTCATGCACCTCGACCCGCAACAGCATGCGCTTGGCGCGGTCCATGGTGGTTTCCTTGAGCTGGTTCGGCAGCATCTCGCCGAGA
>Ga0164243_10016190_pt1 | contig 10244 bp, 4 predicted proteins | sample OricompcompostOP_FD_108781 | JGI IMG/M metagenome (GOLD analysis project Ga0164243, IMG submission 108781) | Organic Plus compost microbial communities from Emeryville, California, USA - Original compost - Organic plus compost (OP) | ecosystem: Engineered > Solid waste > Mixed feedstock >... | reverse complement strand
CTGCGGTTGGTGCGCTGCTTGCCGGCGCTCATCCACACGTACTGGACGGCGCGAAGCATGTGGAGCACGGTGCGGTCGTCGACCGACAGCGGCAGCCAGGCGTGCTGGTCGGGGTCGAACAGCGAGCCGTCGTGGGCGTGCATCTTCAGCCGGGGGTGGTCGACGCCCTTATAGACGGCGGTGAACAGGGCGAGCAGGCGGTGCCAGGCCGCGTACGTGTTCTCCAGCTCGGTTTCGGTGCTGGCGTTGGCCCGCGCCTCCAGTTCCTCGCACAGCCGGCTTGCCGAGTACGCACGCAGGTAGAGGTCGTTGTCGGCGGGCAGCAGGTTGCGTTCCTCGGCGAACAGCAGGAACACGATGCGCATCATGACGGAGACCGCAGCCCGGTAGACGTCGTGCGGGGTGACGTCCTTGGGCAGGCCGGGGCCGCCGCGGTCGCGGTCGGCGGCTTCGGCGCGGCCGATGGCGGCGACGAGCAGTTCGACGGCCTGGCGGACCTGGGCGCCGAGCCGTTCGGTGACGAGTTCCTGGTTGTCCTTGCTTGCCTCGAGGAGCGCGGGCAGGGTCTCGTCGGCGGTGACGGCGAAGAAGCGGTCGCGGCGCAGCAGCGAGACGAAGGCGCGGACGACGATGAGGTCGGCGGCCTCGTTCCAGGAGACGGAGTCGAAGACGGCGGTGGTGGTGACGCCCTGGCGGGGTGCCCAGACCAGGGCCCAGCGGCGGCCGTCGGTGGCGAGGCCGAGCGGCACGTCGTGGGCGCGGCACAGGTGCGCCACCCGGTCGGCGGGGGTGGCGGACCATTCGGAGCCCTTCACCCTGCGGGCCGGGTCGCCGTCGCTGATCAGGCCGATGAGGCGGGTGTTCGCGGGCGTGACGTCCTTGCCCGGCTCGACGAGCACGAAGCCGGGCACGAGGGTGGTGTCGTGTTCGGGTACGTCCACCTTGTACGCGTCGAGGCCGTCGGTGTGCAGGGCGTCGCCCCAGCCGAGCAGGTCGCGCAGGATGTGGTCGATCCACGGGCCGGCGTCGCCGGTGTGCTGCCAGGCGCTGTGCGCGGCGCGCAGCCGTTCGCGTTCGGACTTGGTGAGCCCGTCCAGCGACGGCCAGGTCTTCCGCAACACGGGGAGGCTGAGGAACGGGCCGGAGACGTCCACCAAGGCGAGCCAGTCGAGGTGGTCGCGGCTGGTGTCGCGCGGCTTGCTGAACTTCACTGCCCTGCCTTTCGTCGCTGCGTGCCGCTGGGTCATCGGTTCGCCGCCTCGTGCCGGGGGACGACGAAGATCAACGCGACCGGGAACCGGTGCGGCCGGGGGTCGCGGTAGCGGGCCGCGATCACTTCGAGTTCGCGGTCCCGCTCCTCGGCGAGCCGGTCGAGGCGATCCTTCCAGGACTGCCGGTCCCTGCGGTACTGGGCGAGTTCCCGGGCGTCCTTGGTGACCTCGGCGATGCTGATGAGGCTGTTCTCCTCGTCCTCGGCGTCCTCGGCGAGCTTGGCGCGCAGCGTCCTGGAGAACTCCTCGATGTTGGTCCTGATGCGGTTCTGTTCCGCCTCCTGCCGCTTGGCCAGCAGGCCCATCAGCGACTCCTGGCGTTCGGCGGCGCGGGCGTCGATGGCGTCGATCAGGCCCTTGCGGGCGCGGGGCCAGGCCTCGGCGAGCCGTGCCTGCAGGTGCGGCGGCGCGGGAAGTCCTTCGGTGAGGGCGTGGTCGAGGATCTCGCGCAGGGTGCCGAGGGTGCTGACGCGGGCGAAGCCGGGGTGGCGGTCGCGTATCCAGCCTCCGGCGTACAGGACCTCCTCGTGCAGGAGGGTGCCGTCGCCGCCGGCGAGGACGAAGCGGGAGTACGCGCCGACGAACGTGGTCTCCACGGACGGGTGGTCGCTGATGACGGCGGTGACGCGGTTGAGGCCGATCTCGGAGTTGGAGACGGCGGCGCGCAGCAGCGCGGTCGACATGGCGACCAGCGGGTGGTTCAGGTGGGCGAGCACCACGTCGTCCCTGACCCGGCCCTCGGGGTCCTTGGTGGCGGCCGGGTCGAAGGTGATGGGCCTGCGGCGAGGTGTGGCGTCGGCCTTGTCGGGGTTGAGCTTCTCCAGCAGGCCGGCGCTGCCGCGCTCCCAGGAGCCGGTGAGCACGGGGACGTCCCACAGGCCCTCGGTGAGGTGGCGTTCGTCGAGGTGGGGGCGCAGCGGCTGCTGGCGGGCGAGCTGGAGGGCGGTGTCGACGACGCGCTTGACGTTCGCGGGGGTGATGCGGAGTTCGTCGATCGTCTTGTCGAGGTTGTTGCGGAGCCTGCGGACCTGCTCGGGCACGTCGTGCTCGATCGGCAGGTCGTCGTCGGGCGTCTCGTCCTCGACATTGTCGATGGAGACGTTCTCGCCGAGCATGCGGCGCTGCACGCGTTCGGAGATGACCGCGTTGACCGGGCCGAGGTCCTTCTCCTGCTGGGCGACCTTCCGCGCCACACGGGAGAGGAACTCCAAGTCGGCCTCGTAGCTGTCGACCGCCTCGCCCTTGAAAACGCCGACGAAGTGCCGGACCTCGGGGGTGCGGCGCTGGCCGTACCGGTCGATGCGGCCGATGCGCTGCTCCAGCTTGTTCGGGTTGAACGGGATGTCGTAGTTGATCAGCCGGTGGCAGTGGTTTTGCAGGTCGATGCCCTCGCCCGCCGCGTCGGTGGCGAGCAGGATGCGCACCGGGTGCTCGTCGGGGGCCTTCTGGAAGGCCAGCCGGACCTGCTCGCGCTCCTTGGCGCTCTTGCCGCCGTGCATGGTCTCGACGCCGTCGCCGGCCAGGCCCTCCTGGCGGAGCAGCGTCTCCAGCCAGTCGAGGGTGTCCTTGTACTCGGTGAAGACGACCACCCGCTCGTTGGACCAGTTACGGCCGTCGGGCATGCACACCGCCTTGAGGTAGGCGATCAGCTCGGCCGCCTTGGCGTCGGGCCGGGCCTTGCGCTTGTCGGCCCAGGCCCACATGCGCTTGAGCAGCTCGACCTCCTGCTCGGTGGCGCCGCCCTGCAGCGGGTGGGCCTGGACGACCGCGTCGTCCTCGGCGTTCGCCAGCCCTTCGTCGTCGAGGTCGGCGACGTCGTCGAAGTAGTCCTCGATCCACTCCGGGATGTCGTCGCCGTCGTCGATCGCCTGCGTCTTCTGCTCGACGGTGGCGAGGTAGACGTCGAGGGTGCGGGCGAACGCGGCCGGGCTGGAGAACAGCCGCTTCTTCAGCAGCAACGTCACGAGGTCGGCGGCCTTGCGTCCCCGCGCCCTGGTGAGACGTCTGCGGCGCAGCGCGGCGAACTCCTTGAGCAGGTCGTGTACCTCGCGCTCGTCCTCCGGGTACTGGACCGGGATCTCCTTGGCCACGCGCTTGGGGAACTTGGGCCGGTCGTCCTCGAAGATCTGCGTCTTTAGGCGGCGGACCACGGTCTCGCTCACCGCGGTGCGCGACGGCCGCACGCCGCGGGCGAACCGCTGATCGTCGAGAATCTCCAGCAGGGCGGTGAACGACGCCTCGTAGCCGTTGTGCGGCGTCGCCGACAGGAACAGGCGGTGGGTGAAGTGCGGGGCCAGCCGCCGGATCAGCTTGGTCTGCTGGGAGTCGACCGCGTACGCCTGCTTGGGCGCGGCCGGTGCCACGTGGTGCGCCTCGTCCAGGATGAGCAGGTCGAAGGTACGCGGGTAGGTGGGGCCGTCGGCCGGAAGCACCTCGGCCAGCAGCCGCTGCGCCTTCTGGCCGCGGAGCCAGGGCAGGCTGACGATGGTCAGCGGGTAGATCTCGAAGGGGTTGGCGGCGCTGCCGTACTCGCGGCGGACCTTGGCGCAGCGGTCGGTGTCGATGATCGTGAAGTCGAGGCCGAACTTCTCGGCCATCTCGTCCTTCCACTTGATCGTCAGACCCGCCGGGCACACGATCATGATGCGCCGACCGCGCTGGCGCAGCAGCAGTTCCTGGGCGACCAGCCCGGCCTCGATCGTCTTGCCTAGGCCGACGTCATCGGCGAGCAGCAGGTTGACGCGGGGCGCGTCGACGGCGCGGGCGACCGGCTCCAACTGGTAGTCCTCAATGGCGACCCCGGAGCGGAACGGGGCCTGGAGGGTCTTCACGTCCGCCGACGCGACGGCCGACCAGCGGATGGCGTCGAGGAACGCCGCCAGGCGGGTCGGCGGGTCGAAGCCTTTCTCGGTGACCTCGGGCAGGGAGCCGCTGGGCAGCACCTGGCGGCCCGGCTCGATTTCCCACACCACTGTGAGCGAGTCGCCGTACCGGCCGTCCTCGACGCTCTGCAGCGTGACGAGGGTGCTGCCGGGTGCGGGCTCGATGTCGCCGACCACCCAGCGCTGGCCGCGGACCGCCACCAGATTGCCGATCTCCAGCTCGTCCGATGTCGCGCTCGGCACCATTCACCCCATCTGTGAGAGCCGCCTGTCCGGGCATCGCCACCTGGCACGGGCAAAGGCAAGGTGGAGCGATACAGGGACAGCCCTGCAGGCGATGACGGCGGAGGGCGCCACGCGGCACCCGTGACCGTCAAGCGCTGCGGGGGACCCTACGCCATCTGAATCAAGCTGTCCAGCGAAGAATCATCTGTGCATTGAACTCACAATACAATGCCGCCAAAATCGATAACCAGTTCGAATTTACGACAGATTCTCCTCGACAGTCGGACCTGACCGACAGTCGAGGAGCCGTAGTCCCCAACACCGGACATCTTGCCAGCAAGGGTCATTAACGGACACACCAAAATAGTCGTGCGCTCAGTTCACAGTTGTCAGTCGTAACCAAGCGGAGTACGATCTCCGACCACGCAACATGCGCACCTTTTGCCCCAGTAATGTGCGATCGGCCCTTAACGCGGGTCGACCGCACGATTCTCGGGCGATGTTCGCCTGCTCGCGTGACACGACAGCAAATGGCGGCCCTCCCCCGCCGCCCGCGATCAACGCCAATGGGAGCTCGCCATGGCGGTACGCCGCAGACCACGGCTTGTCGACGTCGTCCAGAAGGCGCTGGCGAACGGTCCGGTGGCCCGGGAGGCCCTGCTCGCCGCCGTACAGCAGGCCGGGCTGCGCGCCGACCCGGGCGTGCTGTGGGAGACGTGCCAGACCCATGGCCTCGCCGACCTCAAGGACGACATGTGGGTGCCTCGCGGCTGGGCCGCCCCGACCGCCGAGGCCGCCGGCGGGCGTACAGAACGCGAGGCACCCGCGGCCCTCGCCCTGGAACGTTCCTTCGAGGAGCAGGCCGCCGCGGAAGTGCGCCGCCTCGCCACCAGGCTCGGTCTGCCCCTGATCGAGCCGGTGCCCCCGGCCGGGCCCGTGCCCCAGGGCTGGGAGGAGGTGGCCGCGGCCGCGTCCCGGGCGCTCCGCGACGAGCTGCAGCAGGTCTCCAACCGTCGCACCCAGACCGACGTGCCCCTTGCCTCGGGCGAGGAGGTGACCCGACCGGGGAGCAACCAGAAGCTGGTGCGGTACGAGACCCAGGGCGAGATCGGCGCCGCTGAGGGAACCCGGGCCACCCTGGTCGTCAAGCAGGTGACGTTCACCGTCGAGGTGGTCTCGGTGTTCGGCAACGTCGTCACCCTCTCGCTGCCCTCGGACGCGCCCGTGACGTCGGAGGCGACCCTGCGCCTGGACCTGTCCTGGCTGCTCACCGCGCAAAGCCAACGGCTCGGAGAACTCATGCACGGCGGGCCGGGCTTCAACGCCGCAGCCGCGCTGGCGGTCGTCACGCCAGAGCCGGGCTCCGGCCCTGCCGCCCGGGTCAGGCTCTCAGACGAACAGGCCGCGGGCCTCAACGAGGGACAGCGCAACGCCGTAGAACTCGCCCTCGCGCCTGGGCTGACCTGGCTCTGGGGCCCGCCCGGAACCGGTAAGACCACGACGATCTCCGCCTTGGTGGCGAGGCTGTGCGAGCGCAACCGGCGCGTCCTGCTCGCCGCGCCGACCAACGCCGCCCTGGACGTGGCGATCAATTCGCTGCTGAAGCGCGCACCGGAGCTGGGCAAGGGAGATCTGGTACGCGTCGGCCAACCGGCGGACCCCTCCCTGATCGACCGTGCCGAAGGCCGCGTCCTCGTCGACGAGATCGCCGCCGACTGGGGCGCCCCGCTCGCCCGGCGGCGAGTCGAGGTGGGCGTACGGCTCCGCGACCGCCGCGCCGAGCTGGCCGCGCTCAAAGGCCGCCAGGGGCAGTTGACGACCCGAGAGGAAGACCAGCGGCTCCGCCTGGAAATCGAGATCGCGGAACTCGGGGCCCTCGCGCACGAACTCGACAGCAAGCTGCGCGAGGTCCGGCGGCACGTCTGCCGGGAGGCGAAGGTCGTCGCGGCGACCGCCCATCAACTGGTCCTGGAAACGCTCAAGCAGATCACCTTCGACGTGGTCGTCCTCGACGAGGCGAGCATGACCACCGCCGCCCTGGCGATGCTGGTGGCCGGGGCCGGCACAGGGCACACCGTCATCGCCGGCGACTTCCGGCAGTTGCCGCCCGTCGTCATCGCCGACACCCCGGCCGCCGAGGAATGGCTCCGGCGCAGCCCCTTCGAGAAGTCGGGCGTCGCCGCCGCCGTGTCGCAGGGCCGTCCGCCCGCCCGCCTCGCCGCCCTGACCGAGCAGTACCGAATGCGGCCGCGAATCGGCGACACCGTCAGCACCGCCTTCTACCCGGAGAGCCCTCTGGTCACCGCACCCAGCGTGGCAAGGAGACCGATAAGAAGCCGCGCACCGTGGGCGGCCTCGCAACTGATCATGGTCGACACCTCGGGCATGCGAGCCCGTACCGCACGAAGGCAGGGCATGCTGTCGCGCTACAACCTCATGCACGCCCAGCTGATCGCCGCCCTCACCGCCGGCACGAACGGCGACACGCACGACCTCGCTCTGATCACCCCGTTCGCCCCGCAGGCACGCCTCCTGGAATCCCTGCTCCCCGAGAACCGCCTGGAGCAGTGGGCGGCCTCCACGGTCCACCGGTTCCAGGGCGGCGAACGCGACATCGTCGTCTACGACACCGTGGACACCGGCCACGGCGTCTCACCTCGCCACCGCTGGTTCACCGAGGGCGGCGCCGGCAGCGAAGGCGCCCGCCTGCTGAACGTGGCGGCGAGCCGCGCCCGCGACCATCTGCTGATCGTCGGCGCCCTCGACAGCCTCCACCGGCCCGGCGCCGCCCGCACACCGGTGTGGACCTTCTTCGCGCACCTCCTCGATCAGGCCGAGCGCCTGCCCTGGGAGCAGGCGCTGAGCCTGTCCACCGTGACCGAACGTGTCGAAGGCGGCCTCGTGGAACGGCTGAGAACCGACATCTCCCGGGCCGACACCGTCGAAATGTGGCTCCCCGGCCCCCTGCTCCATTCGTTCACCGACCTCGTCCCCGCATTACGGTCGATCCGATATCAGGACGCGGAGACGGAAGCGGTGACGATCTGGGTGGAGCCGGAGCCCGATGGCCACCTCCCCGCCCCGGCTCTCCATGCCCGGAGCGAGGGCATCAACATCCGCCCCCTCAAGCCGATCCTGGAATCGGGGGCCGTGATCGGCGACGTCGTCTGGTCGGCGAGCGACTCCCTGTGCGGTCCGAACCCCGGCGTGGTCCTGCGCACCGAGCACCACGGCTTCGCCGACGCCGTACGGCGCGCCGCCCGGCGCCGACCTCGCACCGGCCCCGGCAGCGCTCCCGGCAGCGGGGAGCCCGGCGATCAGTGCGGGCGTTGCCAGCGCATGCTCGTCCGCTACGAGCACGGCCGGCTCGGCGAGCCGGAGCTCCGCTACGAGTGCGCGTCCTGCGACCGGAAGCGGCGAAACAGCGGCGTCGGTCGTACCAGATAGCACGCTCCGCTTCGGCTCGATCAGGAATGGCAGAGCCTGACCGTCTTGATCCTGCCCGCTCGACGAGTGCGCTGCGGCCAGGCTTCCACCAGATCCATGTAAGCAGGATCAAATGGAGAAATTTCCATTTCGCCTGCCTCTGTGCATCGGTCACCGCCTGAAGAAGTTATGCGGCGCTGCTCGTGCAGCGTTCGTGGTAGTAAGGACGACAAGCCGAAACTACGATCGGTAATACTCTGATCGCTACTGAGATCGGCAGTCAAAGACATCCCCCGTAGGGCTCGTACCCGCTCTGCAAGACGGTCGAAAGGAAGCCGTGATGCCCGCCCCCATCCCTCTCGACCCCACCAGCAGCATCCTTGCCTTCTGGGGATCCGAGCTGCGGAAACTCCGCATGACGGCGGGCATGACCCAGAAGGAATTGGGAGATCGGACCTGCTACTCGACGTCGTACATCGGGCACGTCGAGACCGCGAAGCGCCACCCAAGCCGGGACTTCGCCCAGAAGTGCGACAAGATATTCGAAACGGACACGCTATCGCGGCTCTGGGATCTGATCGGCAAAGACGCCTATCCGTCGTGGTTCCGCCCGTACTTGGAGATCGAGCGCGAAGCGAGAACGCTGAAGATATGGGCTCCACTCCTGATACCCGGACTACTGCAGACCCCGGAGTACGCACGTGCTCTGGTGCGGACGACCAACCCCCGCTGGACCACGGAACAAGTGGAAGAAACCGTTGCAGGCAGGATCAAGCGACAAGAGATTCTGACCCGCGACGATCCGCCGACGCTCTTGGTGGTCCTCGACGAGGCGATGCTGCTGCGGCCGATCGGAAGCCCGGCCGTGATGCGCGCTCAACTCGCCCACGTGCTGGAACTGGCGGAAAATCGCGAGCGTACCTCGATACAGGTCGTGCCGCTTGACGCGGGCACCCACGCCGGGCTTACAGGGCCTATCATCGTGGCGAGTTTCAAGGGCCAACCGGATGTGGTCTACCTCGAATCCGCATGGCGAGGTGAGGTGATTACGGACCCCGACGGGGTTGAGGATCTGACGGGTCAACTGGACGCCATCCGCGTACTGGCCGCTCCACAGCCGACATCCCTTGCGATCATCAGAAGGGCAGCAGAGCGATGGACCTGACCGGAGCCGAATGGCGCAAGAGCAGCTACAGCGGCGGCAATGGCGGAGAATGCGTAGAGGTCGCAGCGACCCCATCGGGGAACATCGCCGTACGGGACAGCAAGAATCCCGCCGGCCCCACCCTCACCTTCACCCCAGACGACTGGCATGCCTTCCTCACCACCGTCAAGGATGCTCGGGCGTGACGCGGGCGCTCTCATGACCCGCTCAATCCCGCCCTCGGCCGGTCGGCCTGGCCCGCCTTCGGGTTGGATGGCCGTGACGATCGGGTGATGTCCCCGCAGCAGTGAGATCCGCGTGCCCGTGAGACACGTTCAGACCCGAAGAACCCGTAGCAGGGCTTCTCGATAGATCGGGTTGGCGATCCGCATGTCTCGGGTTTCTCGGATGAGGCCCAGATCGTGGACGTAGGAGACGTCGTCGTCGAAGGCGACGTCCAGGCCCGGCGAGGCGCCGGTCACGATCGGCTCGATCACCCGCTTGACCCGGGGCTCGTGCAGCCGGGCCGCGAGGAAGTTCAGATGGCTGCCACGTGCCCGGATCAGCCGCTCCTTGGCGTCCTCCACCTGCCCCCGGGTGATGATGTCGGTCACCCCCATCTCGAAGATGATCTCGTGGGCGAGCGCGTTGACCAGCCACGGTTGCCCTTGGGTCAGTTCGAAGACCCGGTCGACCGCGTCTTCGGTGAACTCCTGGCCGCTCGCCTCGCTGTGCTGGCCATACAGCTCGGCGATCTCGTCGGCGGTGAAGTCACCCAGACGCAGCGATTTGGTGATGACGTTGAACGGGGTGGCCAGGTCGGACCGGCCGAGGTCGCCGCCAGAGGCGACCTTGTAGCGGCCCAGATCGCGCATGCCGCACAGCACCATGGACGCGGGGAAGGGTTGGCCTCCCGGTCTCGCGTTGTGACCGTCGCGGAGCTGGCTGAGGATGCCGACCATGCTGTTGCCCTGCAGCGCGTCGATCTCGTCGAGGAACAGCACCACCCGGCGTGGACAGCGGTGGCACCATTCGATCAGGGCCGAGGCGAACCGGGTACCCGGCGGAGCTTGCGGCCAGGGACTGGGCGGCAGCAGGTCCGCCGGCCACCCCGCCCACTCGGCGGCCTGGCGGAGGGATTTCAACAAGATCTCCTCCGCGGCGGCCAAGTCGTCACCGGCCGCCTTGGCACGCTCGCAAGAGAACCACAGGGCGGCGATGTCGCCTTCGGTGGTGAGTTCGGAGGCCAGGGTGCGCAACGCCGTCGTCTTCCCGGTCTGACGGGGCGCATACAGG
>Ga0164243_10016189_pt1 | contig 10244 bp, 8 predicted proteins | sample OricompcompostOP_FD_108781 | JGI IMG/M metagenome (GOLD analysis project Ga0164243, IMG submission 108781) | Organic Plus compost microbial communities from Emeryville, California, USA - Original compost - Organic plus compost (OP) | ecosystem: Engineered > Solid waste > Mixed feedstock >... | reverse complement strand
TACATGCACATCCAGGACCCCGTGCAGCGCAAGTGGTTCCAGGACAACATGGAGGTCAAGTACCAGAAGCCGAGCCACGACGAGCAGTTGCGCATCCTGAGCAAGCTCAACGAGGCCGAGGCGTTCGAGACGTTCCTGCAGACCAAGTACGTCGGGCAGAAGCGTTTCAGCCTGGAAGGCGGCGAGTCGCTCATCCCTCTGCTGGACCAGATCCTGCAGGGCGCCGCGACCTCCGGCATGGACGGTGCCGCGATCGGGATGGCCCACCGGGGCCGGCTCAACGTATTGACCAACATCGGCGGGAAGACATACGGCCAGGTGTTCCGCGAGTTCGAGGGCTCGGTCGCGGTCGGCAACAAGAGCGGCTCCGGCGACGTCAAGTACCACCTGGGTATGGACGGCACGTTCGTGGCCGACGGCGGCGAGGAGCTGCCGATCCACCTGGCGGCCAACCCGTCGCACCTGGAGACGGTGGACGGCGTGCTCGAGGGGATCGTCCGCGCGAAGCAGGACCGCAAGCCGATGGGCTCGTTCACCTACCTGCCGGTCCTTATCCACGGCGACGCGGCGTTCGCAGGCCAGGGCGTCGTCGCCGAGACCCTGCAGATGTCGCAACTGCGCGGCTACCGCACGGGCGGCACGATCCACATCGTGGTGAACAACCAGGTCGGCTTCACGACCCTGCCCAACGACGGCTTCACGTCCGTGTATGCGACGGACGTCGCCAAGACGATCCAGGCGCCGATCCTCCACGTGAACGGCGACGATCCGGAGGCGGTCGTGCACGTCGGCGAGGTGGCGTTCCGCTACCGCCAGGAGTTCCACCGCGACATCGTCATCGATCTGGTCTGCTACCGCCGCCGCGGCCACAACGAGGGCGACGACCCGTCGATGACCCAGCCGCTCATGACGAACCTCATCGAGGCCAAGCGCTCGGTTCGTCGCTTGTACACCGAGGCTCTCGTGGGTCGCGGCGACATCACGGAAGACGAGTACGAGACCGCCAAGAAGGACTTCCAGGATCGCCTGGAGATCGCGTTCGCGGAGACCCACGCGGCCGAGACGGGCACGTCGCCGGTGGTCTCGACACCGTCCGGCCAGATGTCGTACGCGGGCGAGCCCGAGACGACCGGGGTGTCTCGCGAGATCATCGAGTCGATCGGCGACGCGTTCGTCAACAAGCCCGAAGGCTTCGCGGTTCACCCGAAGCTCGACAAGCTCCTCACCAAGCGCTGGGAGATGAGCCGCAGCGGCGACATCGACTGGGGCTTCGGGGAACTGCTCGCGTTCGGCTCCCTGCTGCTGGAGGGCACCGCGGTGCGCCTGGCCGGACAGGATTCGCAGCGCGGCACGTTCGTGCAGCGGCACTCAGTGCTGCACGACCGCGAGAACGGGCAGGAGTGGATCCCGCTCACGAATCTGTCGGCCAATCAGGGCCGGTTCTGGGTGTACAACTCGCTGCTGAGCGAGTATGCGGCGATGGCGTTCGAGTACGGCTACTCCGTGGAGCGGCCGGACGCCCTCGTGCTGTGGGAGGCGCAGTTCGGAGATTTCGCGAACGGCGCCCAGTCGGTGATCGACGAGTTCATCTCGTCCGCCGAGCAGAAGTGGGGTCAGCAGTCCGGCGTCGTGCTGCTGCTGCCGCACGGATACGAAGGCCAGGGACCGGACCACTCCTCGGCCCGTATCGAGCGCTACCTGCAGCTGTGCGCCCAGCACAACATGACCGTCGCACGGCCTTCCACCCCGGCGTCGTACTTCCATCTGCTGCGGCGCCACGCCTACGCGCGTCCCCGCCGTCCCCTGGTCGTATTCACGCCGAAGGCGATGTTGCGTCTGCGCGGCGCCACCAGCGGTGTCGAGGACTTCCTCACGGGTCGGTTCGAGCCCGTGCTGGATGACGACCGCGGCCTCGACAAGTCCGCGGTCAAGCGCGTGCTCCTGCACTCCGGAAAAATCCACTGGGATCTGCGGGCCGAGCTGGAGAAGCGTCCTCGTCCCGAGATCGCGCTCGTGCGCCTGGAGCAGTTCTACCCGGCGCCGATCGACGAACTGAACACCGTGCTCGCGCAGTACCCGAACGCCGAGATCGTGTGGGTCCAGGAAGAGCCGGAGAACCAGGGCGCGTGGCCGTTCATCGCGCTCGAGGTCGCGGAGCACCTGGGACGCCCGGTGCGACGGGTCTCGCGCGCAGCGTCCGCGTCCCCGTCGACGGGTTCGCCGAAGGTGCACGCGGCCGAGTCGGCCGCGATCCTGGAGCAGGCCACGACCCTCTGACGCCGGCGCGCGTCCCAGCACACGGGAACGCGCCAAGAATGCATCCGCGCCATGGACGTCCCGGCGCGGATGCAGAATGCGCAGCGCGTGCGGCGTGCAGCAAGCGCGGGCGGAGAGCAGCGGGCGCGAGCGGGGCGGGGCCGACAGGAGCGGGCGGGGTCACACGCGAGGCGCCCCCACGCCGGGGCTAGCGCGAAGCGGGGTCGACCATCGTCTCCGCGACTGCTGCCGGAGCACCACCGAGCTCCACGGCCTCGGCGGGCACGGGCCGGCCCGTCCACGTCCGTCGCCGGGCGCGCAGCCGGCGCCACCCGGTGACGGCCACGGCAGCAACCGCCAGCAGGAACGCGGGTGCCAGATGCGTCACGTTCAGCGCGAGCAGCACCCCGGACAGGACGGCCGCGATCAGCGCCATCCACCAGCCGGTCGTGCCCCGCGGCAGAATGCGCAGGGCGGCGAACATGCCCGCCGCGTAGATCGACACCATGTTGCCGGTGTGGATCAGGATGAACGTCTGGAGGTCGCCCCCGGTCAGCACCGCGGCCAGGAAATATGCGAGGGCGACGCCGAACGTCAGCATGAGCGCCCGCCGCGGCACTCCCCCAGGCTCCGCGCCGGGTGCGAACACACGCGGCAGATCGCCGGACACGGCGAGCGACGCACCGAGCTTGCCGAATGCGGCGAGATACGAATTGAGCACGCCGAGCGTGATGATCCCCGCCGCGGCGCCGATCACCGCCGGTCCTGCGCCGGGCGCCACCACGGCCGCCAGCGTCACGAGCGGGACCTCGCCCGGCTGCGATCCGAGAACGCCGACTGTCACGACCTGCAGAAGGAGGTACGCGCCGCCGGTCACCGCCAACGCGACGGCGGTCGCCACGGGGATCGCCCGACGCGGGTCGCGGAACTCGCCGGACAGGTGAGTGCCGACCTCCCATCCCGCGAAGGCCCACACGAACAGGCTGATCGCGGTTCCCACACCGCCCCAGCCGTGCGGAAGGAACGGCGCGAATCGGGCAGGTTCGACCGCGGGGAACGCACCGGCCACGACGAAGACCACGATCGCGGTCAGCGCTCCCGTGAGCGCGAACTGCACCCATCCCGCTGTGCGCACACCGAGCATGTTGATCGCGAACGACGGCAGCAGGATCGCCAGGCCCACCAGGGGCGCCGCACCCGCATCGATACCCGCGATAGCCGTGACGTATCCGCCGCCCAGCAGTGCCAGAACCGGGAAGCCCGCCGCGACGCCGAAGCAGAACCAGTACCCGGTCGCGCGCGCCGCGGTCGGCCCGATCGCACGTCGTACATAGGAGGCGACGCCCCCCGGATCGGGATATCGCGATGAGAGCGCCGCGAAAGTCCCGGCAAGGGGCACCACGAGCAGGATCACGGCCACCACGGCGACGATCGAGGCCGGCCCCGCCGCCTGAGCCGTGAGACCCGGAAGCACGAGCAGCCCGCTGCCGAGGATCGCGGCGATGTACAGCGCCGTCCCCTGGAGGATGCCGATCCCTCGGGTGCGCGTGTGTCGGGGTGTCACCACTCGAGTATGGCGACGGCCTCCGACACTTTGCTGATCACTGACCTCACCGTCGCGCCCGAGGCCGGCTGCCGCCGTGCGTCAGTGAGTCGCCTGCACTTCCCGCAGCCGCATGAGCACCTGCTCACGCAGCTGCTCGGGGGCGGCCTCCTTGCACGATCGCGCAAGCACCTCGGTGAGCGTCCGGGAGACCAGCGCCTCATCACGGCATCCCGGGCAGTTCTCCAGGTGCTGCCGGATGTCTTCCTCGGCCGTCTTGCACACCTCGTTGCGGAGGTACTCCTCGAGGTCCTTCCTCGCCTTCTCGCAGCCGCAGTCTGTCATTTCTTGCTCCCTGATGCGGTGATCCCGCGCTCCTGTGCGTATTCGGCGAGCAGTTCACGAAGCATCCGCCTGCCACGATGCAGGCGGCTCATGACCGTGCCGATGGGGGTCTTCATGATGTCGGCGATCTCCTGGTAGGCGAAGCCCTCGACATCCGCGAGGTACACCGCCAGCCGGAAGTCCTCGGGGATCGACTGCAGCGCCTCCTTCACGACGCTCGCCGGCATGTGGTCGATCGCCTCCGCCTCCGCCGAGCGGGCGGACGTGGATGTCGTCGACTCGGCGCCGCCGAGCTGCCAGTCCTCGAGGTCGTCGATCGGGCTCTGGAAGGGCTCCCGCTGCTTCTTGCGATACGTGTTGATGTACGTGTTCGTGAGGATGCGGTACAGCCACGCCTTCAGGTTCGTGCCCTGACGGAAGGTGTGCCATGACGCGTACGCCTTGACGTATGTCTCCTGCACGAGATCCGCGGCATCGGCCGGGTTGCGGGTCATGCGCATGGCCGCGGCATAGAGCTGGTCCATGTACGGGAGCGCCTGCTCCTCGAACTGGTCACGCGATCGCTGTGCGGATTCAGAGTCGTCCATCGCCCGCAAGTCTACGTGGGCACTCTCCGTGGCAGCAGGGAGAGTCCACACGTCGCTTCGCGCCATGCCGACGCGGGGCAGGTCGACGCGATCCAGGGTGGCGATCATTCGGCTCCTCTCGGGCGTTCGTTAGGGTAGAACCCGATGACCGACCACGGGTATTCCCCCGATCCGCAGGGATCGACGCCGACCGCGTCGGCCGCCTGGCGCGCTCCGCTCGCCACCGGGCCGCTGAACGCGACGGTCACGGTGCCCGGCTCGAAGTCGCTGACCAACCGGGAGCTCGTGCTCGCCGCCCTGGCGGAGGGGCCGAGCACGCTGCGGGCTCCGCTGCACTCCGACGACTCGCGGCGGATGATCGACGCGCTGCGGGCCCTCGGCGTGGGCGTCGAGACCGAAGAAGGCGAGGGCGCGTTCGGCGACGACCTGGTGGTCACGCCGGTCTCGCCCTTCAGGTCGGTCGACCAGATCGACTGCGGGCAGGCCGGCACCGTCATGCGTTTCGTGGCTCCTTTGGCGGGCCTGGTCGACGGGGATGTCACCCTCACGGCACATGAGAGCGCGCTGCACCGTCCGATGGGCGAGATGATCCGCGCTCTGCGCGAGGTCGGGGTCGACATCGACGACGGCGGCCGCTGGGCCCTTCCCTTCATCGTGCGCGGGCGCGGGCAGGTACGGGGCGGCGAGGTGACGATCGACGCGAGCGCGTCCAGCCAGTTCGTCTCGGGGCTGCTCCTGGCCGCACCCCGGTTCGACGTCGGCCTGCATCTGATCCATGATGGGGAGCGGCTGCCCAGCATGCCGCACATCGACATGACGATCGAGGCTCTGGCGCGCCGTGGCGTCGCCGTGGAGCGCCCGGCCCCGACCGAATGGGTCGTGCCTGCCGGGCCCGTCCGGGGAAAGGAGGTTCACGTCGAGCCGGACCTGTCGAATGCGGCTCCTTTCCTGGCGGCGGCCATGGTCGCCGGCGGGCGCGTGTCGGTCACCGGCTGGCCCGCTCACTCGACGCAGCCCGGCGCCCTGCTCGCCGAGATCCTCCCCCTGATGGGCGCACGTGCCCACCGCCGCGGCGGTGCGCTGCACGTGAGCGCCGGCGAGGGGATCGCCGGCGTCGACCTCGATCTGTCGGCGGCAGGCGAGCTGGCCCCCACGATCGCCGGGCTCGCCGCGCTCGCCGACGCGCCGACGACTCTCCACGGGATCGGCCACATCCGGCGACACGAGACGGACCGGCTCGCTGCCCTCGTCTCGAATCTTCGCGCACTGGGCGGTGAGGCCGAAGAGCTCGAGGACGGCATCCGGATCGTCCCCCGTCCCCTCCACGGCGGGGTCTGGAGGGCCTACCACGACCACCGGATGGCCACGACGGGCGCGCTGCTGGGCCTGGTCGTCCCCGGCGTGGAGGTCGACGACATCGGCACGACGGCGAAGACGATGCCGGAGTTCCCGCAGTTGTGGGCCCGCATGCTGGGCGACGAGTCGGGGGACGCCGCGGCCTAGCCGCGGGGTGTCATGAGCTGGCTCGACGACACCGACGACGACGAACCGGAGTTCGACGAGGCCGATGTCCGCGTCCGACCGAATCCGAAGGGGAACCGGCCGCGCACGAAGCGCCGTCCCGCGCATCGCGATGCCGTCATCGCACGCGTGCTGGGCGTGGATCGCGGCCGGTACACCGTGCTCGTGGACGAGGACGCGCCCGGAGAGCACACGGCCCTCGCGGTGCGCGCCCGCGAACTGCGCAAGCATCCGATCGTCACGGGCGACAGGGTGCGCACGGTCGGCGACACCTCCGGCCAGGAGGGCACGCTCGCCCGCATCGTAGGGGTCGAGGAGCGCACGACGCTGCTGCGGCGCAGCGCGGACGACACGGATCAGGTCGAGCGCGTGATCGTCGCCAACGCCGACCAGATGCTGATCGTCGTGGCCGCCGCGGATCCCGAGCCGCGGGAGAGGCTCGTCGACCGCTATCTCGTAGCCGCGCTGGATGCCGGCATCCGCCCCCTGCTCGTGGTGACGAAGACCGATCTGGCAGACCCGGCGGCCTTCCTGCGGCATTTCGACGGGATCGACCTACGGGTGTTCCGCAGCGCACGTGGCGCGATGCCCGTCGAGGAGATCGGCGCTGCGCTCGTCGGGCATTCCACCGTGTTCGTGGGACATTCGGGAGTGGGCAAGTCGACCCTCGTGAACGCGCTCGTCCCGGACGCGGGCCGTGCCACGGGCCACGTCAACGAGGTGACCGGGCGCGGGCGGCACACGTCGAGCTCGACCGTCTCGCTCCGCTACCGGGGCCCGGGCGGCTCGGGGTGGGTCATCGACACTCCGGGAGTGCGGTCGTTCGGGCTCGGACACGTGAACCCGGATCGAATCCTCGAAGCGTTCACGGACCTCGCCGAGATCGCGAAGGAGTGCCCCCGAGGTTGCACGCATCTGCCGGGCGCCCCCGATTGCGCGATCATCGAGGCGGTGCAGGAGGGGCGCCTCGGGGCCACGGGGCGCGGCCGGCTCGATTCGCTCCAGCGACTTCTCACCACCTTCGCGGATCGCTCCTGACGGCACCGGCCCGGCACGCGACCGCCGTAGGGTGGGATGCATGGCTCAGTTGAATCCCGGAGACACCGCCCCCGACTTCACGCTCTCCGATCAGGACGGAGAGGATGTCTCGCTGCGCGACCTGCGCGGCCGAAAGGTCATCCTGTACTTCTACCCCGCCGCGATGACGCCGGGGTGCACGACGGAGGCCTGCGACTTCCGGGACAGCCTCTCGTCTCTGGGGGCCGCCGGCTACACCGTGCTCGGCGTCTCGCGCGACGCGCCCGAGAAGCTGCGCGAGTTCCGTGAGCGCGATGGCCTGACGTTCCCGCTGCTGAGCGATCCCGACCACGCCGTGCACGACGTCTACGGGGCATGGGGCGAGAAGCTCAACTACGGGAAGAAGGTCGAAGGCGTCCTCCGCTCGACGTTCGTGATCGACGAGAACGGGGCCATCGTGCTCGCGCAGTACAACGTGAAGGCGACCGGACATGTCGCCCGACTGCGCAAGGAGCTCGGCCTGGCCTGAAGCCCGCGACCCGGTTCCGAGCGCGTCAGTGCTCGGAACCGCTGTCGGCGTCGCCCCGCCTGCGAGCCCCGCCGGCGCTGCGCACGGCGAGGACGAGCGGAACCAGGCCCGCCACCGCCACAAGCGCCAGAAGCAGACCGACGACGGGATGGGCATAGGCGCCGGTGACCGCTCCCAGCGCGACGGCGAGGATGAGCAGCTGCACGACGATCCCGCCGCTGCGTCCCCAGGAGACTCCCCGCGCCGTCTGGACCGCGAAGGCTGCGACCGCGGCCACACCTGTCGCCGTGAGGACTATCAGGGCCACGGCGCTCGTGGCCGAATCGGTGTCGCCGGACAGCAAGGCCAGCACCTGCCAGATCGCGAGCACCAGGACCCCGGCGGCCTCGATCCCGAGGATCGCCCCCGCGATCCGTCCCGAGCTCGCGCCACGCATCCGTGTCCTGTCCCTTCCCTGAGCCCGAGCGCCCCGCCATTCATGCGGCCCGAGCCGATCCCGACCGCACGCACGGACGAGCGACGTGTTCGCGAAAAACCCTTGATTCGACCGCTGGGCTGTGGAAGCATTGTACAAGTTGTGTGCTCCCACAGCGGCGTGGGGCGAGCACCGAGCTCGCACGAATTCCAGGCTAGCCGAACCCGAATCATGCCTGGGACACACCCGACACGACGTGACATCCCTAGTCAAGGAGCACCCTCAATGGATTGGCGCGACAAGGCCGCTTGCCTGACAGTCGACCCCGAATTGTTCTTCCCTGTGGGCAACACCGGGCCGGCGGTCGACCAGATCGAGAAGGCGAAGGCCGTGTGCGCACGCTGCACCGTCACGGAGATCTGCCTGCAGTACGCGTTGGAGACCGGACAGGACTCCGGTGTGTGGGGCGGCTTGTCGGAAGACGAGCGCCGTGCGCTGAAGCGGCGTGCCGCGCGCGCTCGCCGCGCATCCTGAGCCCACTCCGCCACGCGTCCCGATCCTGCTCGTTTCGGGTTGGGAACCCGCTCAGCCGGCGTCGCGGTCGATGTAGCGCAGCGGGATGTCGATGGTCACCTCGGTGCCCGTCCCCTCCAGCGTGTGCCAGTCGATCGACCCGCCGAGCTCGCCCTGGATCAGGGTGCGCACGATCTGCGTGCCCAGTCCCTGGCCCACCTGCCCCTCGGGCAGGCCGACGCCGCTGTCTCGCACCCGCACCTCGAGCTGGTGCTCGGACCGTTCGGCGACGATCTCGACATCCCCCTCCTTACCGGCCAGTCCGTGCTCGACGGCATTCGTGACAAGTTCGGTGAGGGCCAGCGCGAGCGGCGTGGCGTACTCGCTGGGAAGGGTTCCGAACGTGCCGGTCGTGTGCGTTCTCGCCTTGGTGTTGACGCCGGCCGCGACCTCGGCGACGAGCTTGAGGACACGCTGGAACACGTCGTCGAAGTCGACGTTCTGCGCGAGACCCTCCGAGAGGGTGTCGTGCACGACGGCGATCGCCGAGACGCGTCGCATCGCCTGGGTGAGCGCTTCGCGGGCCTCGTCGGAGTGTGTGCGCCGGGCCTGGATGCGCAAGAGGGATGCGACGGTCTGCAGATTGTTCTTCACCCGATGGTGGATCTCCCGGATCGTCGCGTCCTTCGTGATCAGCTCCTGCTCCTGGTGACGCATCTCGGTGACGTCACGGCACAGCACGACGGCGCCGATGCGGGTTCCGTGATCGCGCAGCGGGATCGTCCGCAGCGACACGGTCACTCCGCGCGCCTCGATGTCGGTGCGCCAGGGGGCGCGACCGGTCACCACGAGCGGCAGCGATTCGTCGAACTGGCGCTTCTCGGGAAGGATCTCGGTGACGATCTCGACCAGGGGGATCCCCTCGAGCTCATCGTCGAATCCGAGCCGGTTGAACGCGGAGAGCGCGTTCGGGCTCGCGAACGTCGTCATCCCGTCCACGTCGAGCCGGATGAGCCCGTCGGCGGCGCGCGGCGCACCGCGACGCGGACCGGTGGGCGCCGACAGATCAGGGAAGTCGCCGGATGCGATCATGCCGAACAGGTCGTCGGCGCAATCGTTGAACGTGATGAGCTGGCGCGACGGAGTGCGCGTCTCGCCGAGGTTCGTGTGGCGGGTCAGCACGCCGATCACGCGGGGGCGCTCCCCGGGACGTGTCCGTTCACGGACTATCGGCACGGCGCGCACCCGGGTGGGGGTCTCTTCGAACCAGTCGGGTGAGGCCGAGTCGACGATCTGCCCGCTTGCGAAGGCTGAGCGCACCTGGGCGCGCCACTGCGGGCGTACCTTCTCGCCGACGATGTCGCGGTAGAACAGCGTCGCCGCTCCCCCTGGACGGGTGTGCGCGACGGCGGTGAACGAGTCGTCAGCGGTCGGCACCCACATCACGATGTCGGCGAAGGCGAGGTCGGCCAGCAGCTGCCCATCGCCGGCGAGCCGGTGCAGCCATTCCACATCGGC
>Ga0164243_10016187_pt1 | contig 10244 bp, 5 predicted proteins | sample OricompcompostOP_FD_108781 | JGI IMG/M metagenome (GOLD analysis project Ga0164243, IMG submission 108781) | Organic Plus compost microbial communities from Emeryville, California, USA - Original compost - Organic plus compost (OP) | ecosystem: Engineered > Solid waste > Mixed feedstock >... | reverse complement strand
GCGTTCCTCGATGATCACGTTGCGCTCGGTTGCGACTTCCTCTTCGGTGAGCCGGAGATTGACCATGCGGTCCGCCTCCATCGCCATCATCTGGCCGAGATGCTCCTTCGCGATCCGCTCGTGATAGACGGTCACATCCTGACTGGTGAAGGCATTGAGCTGTCCGCCCAGTTCCATGACGATCTTCGGGAAGGCTCCGTCGGCGATCTTCTCCGTCGACTTGAACATCAGGTGCTCGAGAAAGTGCGCCAGACCCGAGCGGTGGCTCGGTCCGTCCGCCGCGCCGACGCGGTACCAGACCATGTGCGTCACCACCGGTGCGCGGTGATCTGGAATGACGACGGCGTCCATCCCGTTCGCCAGCTTGAACTGCACAGCGCGGCGTTCGGGAGTAACTCCCTGGGGTGTAGGAGCGAGCATCTCAGCCTGCCTTTTCAAGCTGCGCGTCCCGCGCAACGTCGTTGACCTCGGGGAGCAGCCAACCGGTCACCGAGCGGCGCCTATCGAGATAGACGTTGGCGACGCGCTTAATATCCTCGGTCGTCACCTTGGCGAGCGCGGCCGGCCAGTCCTCGAGTTCCTCAAGCGAGCGGCCGATAGCCAGCGCCGTGCCGTAACGCTCCGCCAGCACCTCATTATTGTCGACACGATAGATGTCTTTGGGGGGCGTCAGCGCCTGCTTGGCGCGCTGCAGCTCGGGCTCGCTGACGCCGTTGGCGCGGATATCGTCCAATACCGCATCGACACCATCCTCTACCGCTTGAAGGTCGCCGGTGGTTTGCCCCAGGACTGCGATGTACATCGCGCCGGAATCGGTCGCCGAGCCGGAGTAATCACAGCGGATCCTAGGCACCAACTTGCCTTCGGCAAGCTGCCTATGGGGCCGGCCGGTCTTGGAATCCCTGAGTATCTGTGCCAGCAGCTCCAATGCCTGCGCCTCGCCGGGCTTTGCCGTGACGTAGCTAGCCACACTGTAGGTACGCCAGAACTCAGGATTGCGGACCCGCTCGTCCTTCACCGTGATACGGGGCACAGCAACGTCGAGCGGCAGCGGCGGTCGCGAACGCTCACCGACTTCGAGGCCCGCCGGAATCTGGCCGTACGTCTCTTCGGCCAGTCGCGCCACCCCTTCCGGCGTGACATCGCCGGCGACGACCAGAACCGCGTTGTTGGGCGCGTAGTAGCGCTGGTAGAACCGCATCACGTCCGCGCCCGACAGATTGGCGAGGTCGTTTGCCCGGCCGTACAGCGGGTTGCCGTACGGGTGCGCGCCATAGAGCGCGACTTTCATCTCATTACTGAGGAGCACCGACGGACCGCCGTGGGCGTGGCCCTCGATAACGACTTGTCGCTCTGCTGCAACCTCGTCGTCGGTGGGCCGCAGCTGGGTCATGCGGCGTGCTTCCATCTGCATCAGCGACTTGAGCTGATCCTTGGCGATACGACGATGGTAGGCGGTGACGTCGTGGGTGGGGTAGACCTTCGCGAATTCGCCAACGGCGCTTTCCTCGCAAAACTTGAGCATCAAGTGCTCGAGTAGGGTCGCGACGCCGGAGAAACTCGCCGGCGCGTCGGCGTTGCCAACCCTGTAGAAGATCATATGCGTGACGGCAGGCGCGCGGTGATCGGGGATGACGACGACGTCCATGCCGTTCGCGAGCTTGAACTTGGTGGCGCGGGGCTCCACAGCCCCGGTCGCCGACGCGACGGCGAGCAAGGCGTCAATCTGCGCTTCGAGCTTCGCCTTCACCGGCAAGCTACCCATGTGCTTCCCCACCGGCTTGCCGTCCCTGAACAATATGAGCGTCGGCATCCCGCGGATGGCGTACTTTTCCTTGACGGCGGGGTTCTGGTCGACGTCGAGCTTCACCACCTTGAGCTGGGCCCTCCTCTCCGCGGCCACCTGGTCAAGCGCCGGCGCCATGGCTTTGCAGGGGCCGCACCACTCGGCAAAGAAATCGACCAGCACCGGTTCGGTAGATTGCAGAACTTCGCTCTCGAACGTTGCGTCAGAAACTGCACTTGCGGTCATCTGCTTTGCTTTCGATGGTGATGAGCTGAAACTGAAGTCTAGACGGCGGACCGCTGCGATGGCGGCGAGTCCGACGTGTGTGCAAGGTAACGTTCGATTGACATGACCTCGCCGGTGCCGTCGGTCCGCAAGTCGAGGACAAAGTCGTGATAGCCGTACAACGAAGCGCGGTGGCCGACGCTGATAAGGGTTATGCGACGCGACAGGAGCTGCGCGTAGAGCCGGCGTTCCGTCTTGACGTCGACGGCGCTTGTCGCCTCGTCGAGAAAGATGAATTCGGCACCGCTCAAGTAAGCGCGCGCAAAGCCGATGCGCTGTTGCTCGCCAAGGGAAAGGATGCGCCCCCAGTCGGCTTCCGCGGAGAGGTCCGGATGGCGTTGCACCAATTCTTCCAGGCATGCCTCGCGAAGAGCGTGGACGATCTCTTCATCGCTTGGCGCAACCTGCGCATTACCCGGATAGAGCAGCTGCTGCCGTAAAGACCCAAGCACCATGTAAGGGCGTTGCGGGAGGTAGACTGTCCTGTCCTCGGGGGGCGAATGAACCGTCCCGTGCCCAACGTTCCATAGGCCCGCGATAGCGCGCAGCACCGAACTCTTGCCTGTGCCGGTCGGGCCGCTGATCAACAGGCTGGTCCCCTTGCGCACCTCCACGCTCAAGTTGGAGAAGAGGATTCTCTCGCCGCCCGGCGTGCTCAACGTGAAGCTGTCAAAGCCGATCACGTCGTCCCGCACCTTGCGGCTGAGATGACCGATATGCTGGGCCTGGCTGTGGGTGCCGATGGTGGCGTGCTTCTCGCGGATCTCCGCCACGCGCACCACATGCGGAACGGCCTTGATCATCATGGGGATGAATTCAATGAAGCTGCTGACCGATACATTGATCATCGTCGCCGCACTGGTTGCGGCAGCGATGACGCCAAATTCGATCTGCCCAGAAAAATACAGCGGCACGACCAGAAGTGCAGGCAACAGGCGCCAAACCAGACCGACCGAGCTTGTCGCCACGGATACGACCGCCTGGTAGCGAAGCAATGCCCACTGCGTAGCGATGGCGCGCGCAAGCCTTTGGGTCAGATGCACACGCTCGCCGTTCTCACCGCGATAGAAGGCGATGGTCTCGGCATTGGTGCGCACGCTGAGCAGACCGAAGCGCAGGTCGGCCTCCGCGACGGTCGAGTCCCAGTTCTGCTTGATGGTCGGCTTGTTGATGAAATACGTGAGGAAGGCATTGACGGTGCAGTAAGCGAGAGTGGCAACAAGCAGCGGCATCGCAATGGTCGCCAAAATCGCCACCTGCACAGTGACGTTCATCGAGGTATTCAAGATGTTGCTTGGAATACCCGTGAACGCGTCGATGACGGGCTTTACCTCCTCCTGGATGCGCTGATCAGGATTGTCGATGTCGCCGTCGAGCGTAATCGCATAGTAGGTGCGATGCCCCAGATATTCGTCCATGAGGCGCGCCGTCATCCAGCGCCGCCAGTCAGTCTTGAGATAGCCTTCTACGAAAGTGGCGAGAATCGTTGCGGCAAGAACAGCACCACCCAGCCCAATATACTTAAGCGTCAAGCCCCAATAGCCCGCCGCATCCTTTGCGACGACCGCGTTGTTGATCTCTTTATAGAGCAGCGTCGTCATCCCGCCGGCTGCCGTCGCGGCGAGGCCGAGGCCAATCAACAGGGCCAGGAGGACGTAGGATCTGCTGCCGCCTTTGCGCGTCCAATAAGGACGGCAGAAATCCCAGATCCGACGGAAAAACAGGCGGTCGAGTTTGCGCGATCTGGGATCGCTTTTCACGCCCGACGCCAGGGAACCGTGACCTGCCGGATGCTGCGGATCATCGGATGTCATACGATCCCCCACATTAGTCGTCCTCGCACCGGAATATCCTGACCTGTTCCGTCTCTCGTATGACTTTGGCGAGCCCGACCAGGAAGCGCCTGGGACGGGCTCGCCATTTGGCACGGGGAGCCAAAGCAATCAGGACGCCTGGAACAATTGTCGCGTCCCGGATTCAGACATCAGAACCTCAGCGCTGAGCCGAGCCAATAACTCCGGCCAAGCACCCATGGAGCGTCTTGCGCCGTTACCGTCTGCTGGGTGCTGTTGGTGATATTGTTGATGCTGAACTGAATCGCGGCCTGATCGGTGATATTAATCTGGCCATTCACATCGAGTTTGAGCGACGCCGAATACTTTCTATCCTTGTAATAACTGCAACCATTGTCACATACCGCGGAGACCTCGTGCCCATCGACGATGTCGCCGGTGAAGACGTACTCGTTTGTGTCGTAGACACCTTGGAAGCCGAGATTGACACCGGCACTGAAGTTCAACTCCAGGAGATCGTTGAACCAGACGGTGGAGAGCGTGGCGCCAAACCGGACGGGAATGTCCAAATTGCCGGTGACCGTAGTAAACTGCTCGGAGCGATATTCGTTTCCGTTATAAAACATCCCGTATTCCTGGTAACCATCTCCATTAGCATCTGACGAAAGGAGATAATTGTCCTGGGACGTGCGCTGCTTGGACCAGGTTACATTGCCCGTAATCGCAGCAGCATTGAGATTGTAGGAATTGCGCAGCCCGCTCCACTGTTTCGTGTACTCCGCCGACGCCGATTGATAAAAACTTTCGCCGTCGTTGGTCGCTATATAACCAGTGCAGCTAGAATCGCATTCGGTAGTTCCAAACTGGTCGCGGCCATAGCGCTCGAGATACCTGAAGCGCCACTGTCCGTGAAATAGAGGATCGGCTACGCCTACAGAACCAGTGAACTCGTCCGTATAGGGCGTATTCAAGCCGGTTACCCTGTAGGTTTCACCACCATAAGTCTCGGTCGGCGTTGTTGGGAATGCACCCGGCGTTGTTCCGGAATTCGCTTCGCGTACGAACCGCTCAGCACTCGGCATCTGATCCCGGACGGCGTAGTACAAGGTCTCGCCGATATAATAGCGGTTATAGCCAGCCGTGAAGCTAAGCCCCTCGAGCGGGGTAAGGGTGCCCACCAGTCGGGGCGCGAAATTATTATTCTTCAGGTAGTCATCATAGTCGTGGCGAACACCCGCGCGAACGTTGAACCAATTCCAGGTTTGGTCGAGTTCCACGAATGTATGCGCTGCGTTGACGGTGGCGGAGATGTCTCGCGCCGCGAAAACGGTATAGCTACTAATGTACTGGCTCGGATCGCACAGATACTCGGGCTCACCATCAGCGCAAGTGAACGGACCAGTGCTGACCGTCGCAGTCTTGACCGACGTGGCGTTCGTGAAATCGCCAAGCTGTGCGTTACGCCCGTTGTATTGCTTAATCTCGGTTCCCACCTTGAAGGTTCCAAGCAGAACATCCCCCGATAAAGCTAGTTGGGCCCCATAATCGGTTTGGCTCTGAAGCGAGTTACCGAATCCTCCGTAATAGCAACCGAATACCGTTTGGGTACCTGTATACGTCGCGGGGTCAACGCCGGGGCACCCATCAATAGGATCGCTGCTATGAAACGTCTCGTGCCATGTACCTGTATCAGGGTCGAATGCCCCTTGTTGTACACGTTTCAACCGCCGCGCGTTGCCCGATGAATTATTCTCGGTAACGCTGGTGTTGTAAAATGCGCGGCTTTTCAGATTGAGATTCCCAAGGCCAATAGTGTCGATTTTCACCCCGGCAATGCTTGTTTCGTGCTCAAGCTTGGTAGACTGCGACTTTGTATTTACGTCGATGTAGATGTCACTGGCCTGTGCCCATTCCCAGTGCTGAAAGTACTCGGTGCGCGAGGTATCCAACGTGAACTTGCCGATATCCGTTCGCGCCGTCGCCGCAAAACGAAAGAATATATTGTCGGAATATTCTTCCGCGTCGACATTACCGTACTGAATGTATTTCGGCATGCTGGACTCAGCTTGCTTGCGGCTCGCCTGCGCAATGAATGCAAAGTCGCTGGTAATTGGAGCGCCCACCGAAACCGCAAGGGTAGACTTCTCGTAGGAAGGAGCGGCCCGGTGGTTAGGATTGGTGCCATCCGGAGTCGCCAGGATATAGTTGGCGAAATCGCTGGTATCACGGCTGGCGGAGACCGAAGCGTGATAGCGGTCGGTCGGCGGGGCCAAAAGATCATAAACGACCACGCCGCCTTGGAACTGGCCGTATTCCGCAGAGGCATTGCTATCGACGACCGTAGCCGTGCCGATGAACTCCGCTGGCACATAGATGTTTTGCGGGCTCATGCCAAAGACGGATGTGGTTCCGGGGTTCGGGCCATACTCATCCAGATTGCCACCATTGCTATTTTGGGGGCCGGTAATGTTGGTGATTGATACCCCGTTGAGGATGAAGTTGTTCTCATACGTGCGGCCGCCGCTGATCGACAGCAGCGCCGGTTTCGTATCGACGGTTTTGGTTGAAGTCGCGCCAGGGTTATAGTCGTTACTGTTCTGGTACTGAACATTCGGCAGGTTGCGCATGAACGTGTTGGCGTCACCGCCGCCGTCGGTCCGCATCTGCACGTTGTTGGCGTCGAAGGTCGTGGTGCCCGTGTCGCTCGTCGCCGCCGTCCCCAACGTGACGCCGGGAGGCGGCGCTTCAGACTGTACCGGCGCGCTGTCCGACGCGGTCGTTACGGCGGCTTTGTCCTTGGCCTTTGCCTTCGCCGGTTTCTTCGTCTCTCCGTCAACGACCAGCTCCGGCAAGGTCGACGTCCCCGGCTCGGCAGGCGCACTTGGTGACGAGGACGGGTCTGCAGGCGTCACGGCTTCCGTTCCCATTGCCGGAGTGGGCGACTGACTTGAATTCTCAGGAGATTGTTCCGTCGGCGCCTGCTGCGCGGCAGCTTCCGCCACCCCCAGCGCCAGAACGCACGCCACCACACGCGCCCCCCGGCGCGCGTACGCATACCCACTCATTACTGTCCCCCAACTCAAACGCTACGCAGACGCCGCAACGACGCGGCTTCTGACTGGGACTTTAAGGAGCGGACAGCTTCGCGCTAAACGACGGAAACGTCATAAGGCGTTCATGAACAAGGTGAGTAAGCTTAGTGAACGGCGCCGGCGGAGTCGTTTCTGATCGATCCAAGGTCACACCTGCCTAAATTATAGGCAGTCTCGGTGCTTCGGCGCCGGAAAGATCGATGGTGCGGTGAGTCGTCGCACCTACCGATTAGGCGTTTCGCGGCGGCTGCAAAGTTGGGGTGCCAGCGATGGATATGATGAGGTTATCGGGATCGAGCAGATGTTTTGCCACGCGCTTCAGATCGCCGAGGCTGACCGCTGCGATCGTGGCCTTACGGGTTTCGAAAAAGCCGGGGCCGAACCCATCCATCGAATGATCAAGCAGCTGCGCGGCAATCTTACTATGAGAGCCGAACGTCAGAGGATAAGACCTAGTGAGGTAGCTCTTGGCATCGTCCAGCTCCTCCTGGCTGAGGTGACCATCCGACAGCTTTTGCATTTCATCGCGAACGATTTGCAGCGATTGACTAACCGTATCGTTGCGCGTCGCCATCCTGCCTCGGAAGACCGCCGCATGCTGGCGACGCTCCAGCCAAGTACTGGCAAAATGCACGAGGCCCCGCTTGACGCGTAGCTCCCTGATGAGCCTGGATGAGAAGCCGTCACCACCAAAAATGTGGCTCAGCACGTGAGCCGGAATATAGTCCGGGCTATCATACGACACTGCTCCCATGCCGAACGTCACGACCGATTGCGGCACATCCATTTCCGCGACGCGTAGCCGGCCGCCTGTCACCGGACTGACTTTCGAGACCTCCACGAGATCCGCATTGGCAGGCAGGTCGCCGAACAAACGATCCAGGAACACTCCAAGCTCATCGACAGTGATGTCACCCACGGCGACGACCTTTAGTCTATCCTTGGCAAAGACGCGCTTGCAGTAGCTCCGCAGGTCCTCGGGAGTGATCCGGTTGACCGACGCCTCGGTGCCATAGATCTCCCGTCCGTAGGGATGGCCTGCGAAGGCCACGGCGTTCCATTGTGCGTTCGCGACAAGATGCGGTGCGCGAGCCTCTCCCCCATGGAAGCCGAGCAGCCGCCTGCGCGCGCGCTCAACGGTTTCCGCATCGAAACGCGGCCTCGTCAGAGCAAGGTTGACAAGCTCTGCGGCCTCGCTGCGCGTCTCACTGAGCGCTTCGATGCTTCCGGAGACGGCATCAACACCCGGCACGAACTCGACACGTATGGCGAGGTCCTCGACCCGCTGCTGAAACTCAACCGCCGTCAAGTCCCCGGCCCCCTGCTGAAGCATGAGGGCGACAAAATTCGTAAGCCCTTCCTTGCCAATGGGGTCCTGGGAAGCTCCGCCCTTGAACGCATAGTGCAGCACGAACATCGGCGCGGCGTAGTCTTCGACGAGCCACGCCTCGATGCCGCCGGGGCTCGTTATGGTTTGAACGTCCATTGTCTTAGGCCAACACCAGATCGCGACTCAAAGCAGCCGAGCTCGACATCAAATATGCCTTCGCGCGGCTGCTGATGCCTGGATTGGACGAGCGTTCCTGCCTTCTCGCCTGCAGCACAACCAGCCCGTCACTGAGCGACGCGCGATGAGGTATTTCGTGGCAACCTTCGCGATGTCGGCAGCGGAAACCCTCGAAATGGCAGCTGGCCGGTCTTCGGCGTCCTTAATGGTGAGACCGAGCGCTGCCGCCCACCCGTAGCGTTGCGATAGAGTGAATTGGTCAGCGCTGCCGTAGATGTAGCCGGCAACCAAACTTCTTTTGGCGCACGCGAGCTCTTCCTGTGTAACTCCGTTCTTGCGGATGTCCTCGATTACTTCGTCGACGCCAGCCTCGATCGCGCTCAAGTCACCGTCAGTTGCCAACGCCATTAGCTCCAGCTCGGCGGCCTCGAGCGTGTTGCCGAGGTAGTTACCCGTAACTGAGGTTGAAATCTTGTCCTCGATGACAAGCTTGCGATAGAGTCGGGATGTGATGCCGCGTGCAAGAATTTTGGCAAGCACCTCCAGTGCCTCCGTTTCGCCGCGCGCTGCCGTTGCGGAGCCCGGAAGAGAATAGGTTCGGTAAAATCGCGCTGTTTTTGAATGCGTCGCCTCGAGCGTCACGCGGCGGGCGGCAATCTGCGGGGGTTCTTTTAGCCGAGGACGTTGCGCAACGTTGGGATTTGCTGGGATCCTGCCAAAAGTCTCGTGCGCAAGCTGTTTCACTTCTTCGGATGTCACGTCGCCCGAAACCACGAGAATGGCCTTGTTAGGCGCGTAGTGAAGCTTATGAAAGCGCTGCACGTCCTCGCGCGAAAGCCGAGCGAGCTCGCTAGGCAAACCGATGACCGGCCGACCGTAAGGATGGGCTCGGTAGAGCGCCGCATTCATCTCGTGGACAAGGCGAGCACCGGGATCATTCGCCATCTCAGAGCGGCGCTGCTCCAATATCACTTCACGCTCGCTGGCCACCTCGTCATCGGTAACGTGTAGGTTGATCATGCGATCAACTTCCGACTCCATAGCCATCTTCAGCTGATCTCCGGGAACAGACTGCCAAAACACAGTCGCATCCCGGTAGATGAACGCGTCCGCCTGTCCACCGAGCCGCAAGATGGTCTTTGAGAAGTCACCATCGGTGATCCTGTCCAGCGACTTGAACGTCAGGTGCTCGACTAAGCGGGAGATTCCCGAGAAATCCTTCGGATCGTCGGCAGCGCCTACTCTGAACCAGACCATGTGTGTGACGACCGGAGCGCGATGGTCTGGAATAACCACAACCTCCATGCCGTTCGCCATCTTGAAATGGGTGGCGGATCGGGCGATGGAGATTCTCCGCGTTGCCAACGCGAGAATGAGCGCGCCGGCGATCCATTCCCTGAGTTCTGCCTTCGACGACAAGCCTCCGAGCCTGCGCGATACGGGCTTGCCGAACTTGAATAGAATATGCGTCGGCAGCCCGCGCACCCCATACTCATCTTTCAACGTAGGGTGCTGGCCCACGTCGACTCGCACGACTTTGATCGTTCCCGCCATTTCGTTGGAGAGGTCGCACAAAGCCGCGTGGGACGGGGCATGCTCAGCAGAGAATTCTACCAGGACGGGTATCGCGGCTCCCAGCACCTCCCGTCCGAACGTCTTTTCGGATACGGCAGCTAGCGGCATTAACTCTCCTCTTAGGCCGACCCCGACCCGTCTCTCCATGCAGAGTACGCACATTGTAAGCACAAATACGGCGGCGCTTCTCCGTCGTCAGGCTTTTT
>Ga0164243_10016186_pt1 | contig 10245 bp, 5 predicted proteins | sample OricompcompostOP_FD_108781 | JGI IMG/M metagenome (GOLD analysis project Ga0164243, IMG submission 108781) | Organic Plus compost microbial communities from Emeryville, California, USA - Original compost - Organic plus compost (OP) | ecosystem: Engineered > Solid waste > Mixed feedstock >... | reverse complement strand
GCTGGTTGCGTCGAGGCGCTGTAGCGGACAGGACCTTCCGGGGCGCCGAGGTGTGCGAAGACGGTGAGTTTTTCATCGCCTAGGAGCAGGACGTCCGCGCCGGCGACCGCCGCGCCGCGGTGGTCGACGACGCGCCCGCGGACCTCGACGCCGGCCGGCCACGTCTCCGCGACGGGCTGCGCCGGGCCGGCGGCTTCGGGCGGGGCCGGTGGCGGGGGCGGCCCCGCGTCGCGGCCGGGTTCGGAAAACGCGAGCCGGGCGGCACCGGCCAGGCCGAGCGCCGTGATCCCGACCAGAAGGAGGGCCGACACGCCTTTCAGCTTATTCATGGTCATCGTTCTCAGGCACCCGTCCGTCAGCGCGACCGTTGCGGCGGGGACCGTCCCGGCCGACCATTCCGTCGCGAGTGTCAGCACGGCCCTGATGGCGGGTTCCGGTAGCGGGGAGGCGGAGACCTCTTCCGCCGCGAGTAAGGCGGCGAACGCCCCCGCCGAGGGGGCCAGTCCGCGGCGGACCAGACGGGTGCGCAGGAGGTCGCGGGCGCGGGAGAGCCGGCCGCGGACCGTCCCCACGGGCCAACCCAGGGCGGTCGCGGCCCCTTCGTGGGTCAAGCCTTCGAGGTAACAGAGCACGACCGGCGCGCGGTACTTCTGCGGCAGCCGCCCGACCTCCTCGTGGAGCGTCGGACCCAGGTCTTCGCGGGCGCCGCCCCTGGCCTCCGCGGCCGCCTCCGCGCCGCGCCGTTCGTGGGCCTTCCGGCGGGCCGAGGCGACCTTCGCCTTGTTCGCGACCCGGAGGGCGACCCCGTGGAGCCAGGGGCCGAGGGACTCCCGGACCCAGAGCACCCCGGCCTTCCGCACGAGCACCAGGAACGTGGCCTGGAAGGCGTCCTGGACCTCGTCCGAATCGCCCAACACGCACCGGCAGACGCGCAGGACCATCGGCCCGTGCCGCTCGACCAGCGCGGTGAACGCCGCCTCGGCCGCGTCGCGGTGCCCGTGCGCGAACCGTTCGAGCAGTTCCCCGTCCGTCAGACCCCCCACGGCCCCGACGCCGAAGAGCGTGCGCTCGTGTCGAAACCCGGGAGCCGGCTGTTGCTTTGCCATCACACCATCCCCTGAACCGCCCACGCCGTTCGGGCCGGGCCCGGGTAATGCCCGGCGGTCGTGTCATCAATACACCTTTTCCAAAAATCTTTGAAAAGGGTGGGCTTCCGGGCGGAGACGCGGCGTCGGGCGTGGTGATGACGAAGAGGGGGGAGGGGGAAGGGACGTCGTGGGGCGCGGGGTGGCGTTCGTCGACGCCCGAACGGCGTAAAAAAAGGGCGGGAAGGATGACCCTTCCCGCCCCTCGGTGGATTCCGTGGCGTGGCTTCCGCCTCCGGCTCAGCGGGTCGCCCCCGCCCGGACCGGGGCGGAGACGAGGGCCTTGGAGCCGAGGGTCAGGTAGTCGGCGACGATCCGAACGACCTCGTCGTTGTAGTAGTCCGACTCCCAGGCCGCACGCTCGTGGAACCGCTTGCGCTTGTCCTTGGCCTTCGACTTGTTCTCGTCGCGGCCGTCGTCGTCGTCGCCGACGAACTCGGACCGGAACTTGGCCTCGTTCAGCGAGATCGTGTGGCGGGCCTTACGCTCGGCGTACTTCTTGATCCGCTCGTCCCGCTTCTGGAACTTCGGGTCGGCCTTGCGGCGGTCCCACGACCGGGTGTCGAGCGTGGCGACGAGGTCGGACGGGACGCGGTTGTACATGTCGTGCTTCCGCGAGGCGACCTGGTCGAACTTCAGGGCGTTGTCCATCTTCCCTTCGCCGAAGTCGGCCTGGTCCTGGAGCGAGGGGATGTGGATGTGCGGCGTGACCCCCTTGACCTGGGTGCTCTCGCCGTTCGCCCGGTAGAACTGCTGGATCGTCAGCTTCAGGGCGCCGAGCTTCGGGTGGTCCTTGCCGAGGACCGCGTCGTCGAGGTCGACGATCTGCTGGACGGTCCCCTTGCCGAAGGTGCTGGAGTCGCCGATGATCAGGCCGCGGGCGTAGTCCTTGATCACCCCGGCGAAGATCTCCGAGGCGCTGGCGCTGAAGTGGTCGATCAGGACGACGAGCGGGCCGTCCCAGGCGGTGCCGGCGTCGTCGTCGTCGAGGTGACGGACGCCCGAGGCGTCGCGGACCTGGACGACCGGCCCTTCGTCGATGAACAGGCCGGAGAGCGTGATCGCCTCGGAGAGGAGGCCGCCGCCGTTGCCGCGGAGGTCGACCATCACGCAATCGACCCCCTGCTGCTTAAACCCGCGGATCAGCTTCCGGCAGTCTTCGGTGGCGCTCACGGCGTCGGGGTCGCCCTTGAGGAGCGCCCGGGTGTCGCCGTAGAAGGCGGGGAGGCTGATCACGCCGATCTTGAGCGGCTTCTCCATCGAGCCCTTGGCCTCGATGACCTGGCCCTTGGCGTGGTCTTCGACCAGCTCGATCTTCTGCCGGGTCAGCTCGTAGACCTTCTTCTCCTTGGTGCCGTTCGGCTGGACGACCAGGCGGACCTTCGTCCCGCGCGGGCCGCGGATGTGGCGGACCACGTCGCTGAGCTTCTTCTCGACGAGGTCGATCTCGGTGCCGTCCGGCTTCTGGATGCCGATGATCTTGTCGTCGACCTGGAGCCGGCCGTCCTTGTCGGCGGCCATCCCGGGGACGATCTCCTTGACCACCGCGTAGCCGTCTTCCGTCTGGAGCGACGCGCCGATCCCTTCGAGGGACAGGTGGAGCGTCTGCCCCATCATGTCTTCGAACGTCTTCGCGTTCATGTAGTTCGAGTGCGGGTCGAACGTCTTGGTGAGCGCGGTCAGGTAGACCTCAAGGAGGTCGCCCATGTCGAACTGGTGGACGGCGCGGTTGCGGTCGCGGTACTTGACCTTGAGCTTCTTGACCGCCTCTTCGCCCTCCAGCTTGTCGACGACCTTGGTCTGGAGCAGGTCGAACTTGACCCGCTTCCGCCAGCGCTCGTTGGCCTCGTTCGCGTCGGCCGGGTAGTCGTAGAGGTCGGGGTCGTCGACGATCGACTCGTCGGCGTTGAAGTCCGCCTTCTGGTCGAGGAGCTTCATGGCGGTCGCGAACCGCTCGTCGTTCCGCTTCAGGTAGCGGTCGAAGACGGCCCGGGCGAAATCCAGGTTCCCCTCACGGATCTTGTCGTCGAGCGTCGTGGCCTGGGCCATGAACTCCGCGACGTCGGCCTTCTCGAAGTAGTTCTTCTGGGGGTCGAGGTCCTTGAGGAAATTCTTGCACCACTTCTTGGCCGTCTCGTCGTCGATCTTGGGCTTGGCCATGTGGACCCGTTCGAGGATCTGCACGACGGTGCTGGCGATCTTCTCGTCGGCCGGCGTCGGGACGGGCGACTGGGCCCCGATTACGACCGCCAACAGGGCGAGGATCGCGGCCAGCGATAACGGACGTAATGCGGTTCGTGGCATGGATATGTGTTCCGTCTGACCTGGGTTTCGACGCCGTGCGCGACGGGGAAGGCCACACCCTGTCATGTTATCCGAACCCATTCGGACGGACAAGGTTGACCGGAATAGGCCCCCGCCAACCGAGGGGTCGGGGGTTGTGGGGTACGGGCGGTCGCATTGCGACCCTTGTAACAAATCTTACGCCAACGTCCTCCAATTGTTCGCGCCTCACAACCCCCCTTATTCCTCTTCACGCACCGTGGCGGGGCGGGGCGACAGAAAAATCAACCCTCCGCCGGTTCCCAGGCGACCTCCAGCGGCGCGAGCATCGCCTGCGGGCTGGTGGCCGCCCCGATCTGGACCGGGTTCGGGACGAAATGGAGCCAGAACCGTAACGACTTGGGGCCCGGCGGGGGGGCCGCCGCGCGGGTTTCCGAGAACGTGCGGTAGATTCCGAGGCCCCCGTCCCCCGCGACCCGGATCGCATCGCGGGACGAACGGCCGAACCCGGCGACGGCCGCCGCGGTGCAGCGGGTCGCGTCCATCACGTGGGCCCACCCCTCGGCCGGGGGGCCGTCGTTCGAGGCGGCCAGGGCGAACGGGGCGGGAGACTGTCGGCCGGGCTCGGACTTCATGACCCGCCAGGCGGACCGGAGCGGCGGCAGCCCGGGGGCGTCGCCCGCCTGGAGTTCCATCGACTCCCGGCCGCGGAGGACGCCGTAAACGGTGTTGTTCGCGCCGAAATCCAGGGTCAACGGCTGCTCCCCCTCGATCCGCAGAGAGAGGTCGGCTTTCAACACCGCGACGACGCCTTCGGGATCATCGACCGTCCAGGACGCTTCCACCCAACTTTTCGAGTTCGGAAAGGTCAGGTCGACCGTCGAACGCAACCGGCCGAGGCCGGCGATCGCCCCCTCGAACCGCAGGCCGACCGCGACCGGCCCCGAGCGCGTGACCGTCCCGCGAAACCCCGAGTCGTCGGTCCCGCCCCCGACCGGGCGTTCCCCGCCCCTGCGGTCCACCAGCGAGAGGCCCGGCGAGCGCTCCCGGAGGAAGTCGGTTCGGACGTTCGTCACCCCGCGGAGGAAGCCGTCGAGGCGGTCGGGCACCCGATAAACGAGGACCGAGCCGTTGGCGACGCGGAACTCCCCGCCGTCCTGGCGGACGCTCATCCCCTGTTTCGGTTCGGGACCGGCTTCGACCCCCGGGCCGGCCTTCACCGTGTAGACCTCGGTCTCCAAGGGGCCGGGGCTGGCGTTGAAGTCGAGCGCGACGTGTTTACGGCCGTCGGCGTCGGCGACCGTTCGAAACTGGGCGGGCACGGGACGTCCGTCGCGTTCGAGCCGAAAATTCGCCGAATCGGGCGGGCCCGGGAGGACGGCGTGGACCGGGTAGCCGAAACGGCGTAAGCCGGCCGTTTCCTTGAGCCGGAGCCGGTACGTCCGCGTTTCCGTGGCGTCCCGGGCCTGGGCCCGGAGCGGGCCCGGCAGGGCGGCGAAGGCGAGGGCCGGGATGCCCGCTTCCAGAAACGCCCGACGGGGGATCGGCGCGTCGCCCATCGTCCGAAGCCTCCTTTCACCTTTGTCCAATTGGGGGAGTCGGCGGCCGGTCCGCCGGTCGGTCGATTATCTTCGGGCGACGCGCCTCGTATACCGAAAAGTTGCCGGCCGGCGAAAATCGGGGGATTCCGGGGAAGGGCTCAAGTCCGCCCCGGCACCGGCCGATACAGGAGATACGCCACACTTGATTTCGCACCTTTGAGCGTCGGCCGCGGAGCCCGGTCTCATGAACCAGAACGTCACGGCCAGTTTCGGCCTGAGCGTCCTGATCGTCGTTTTTTTCGCGGTCGTCCTTTATCAGCCCGACCCCCCCACCCCCTTGCCGAAGCCCGAGGGCCAGGCCTCGGCGTCCGTCCGGTCCGAGTCGCCCCCCGCCGTCGAGCCGGTCGCGGCCCCCCCTTCCCCCGTCGTTGAGGCGACGGCGCCCGCGCCCGAACCGGTCCCTCTGCCGACGACCCCTGTTGTCGCCCCCGTGGCCGTCCGCCCGCGCGAGCGGGTCGCCACCGAGGTCCCCGTGACGCGTCGGCCGTCACCACCCGGCACCGGGGCGGTGACGGCTTCGGCGGCGAGGTCGGGCGACGGCGCGGTGACGCGCGTGGCGGCGCGCCGGCCCGCCCCGGCCGTCGCCGAACGGGAGCCCCGCGGCGCCTTTACGCTGGCCCGCGCAGGGGAGTCGTTGACCGACGTCGCGAACCGGGTCTACGGGTCGGCGGATTCGGCCGAGACGCTCTGGATGGCGAACCGCGACATCCTCGACCGCGCCGACGCTCCGCTCCGGCCGGGAACGCTGCTGCGCACCCCGTGAGCGGGCTCGTGCCGCCGGGCCTCAAAGGCCGCTGCGGAAGAACATGATGTCGCCGTCCTTGACGACGTAGTCCTTGCCTTCGAGCCGCTGGAGGTTCTTGGCCTTCACCTCCTTCATCGAGCCGAGGCGGGCGAGGTCGTCGTAGGCGGTGACCTCGGCCCGGATGAAGCCTTTGGCGAGGTCGGTGTGGATCTTCCCGGCGGCGTCGACGGCCGTGCCGCCGCGCTCGACGTTCCAACCGCGGACCTCGGGCTCGCCGGCCGTGAAGAACGTAATGATGCCGACCGCGTCGTACGCCTTCCGGATGATCCGGTCGCGTCCGAATTCGGCGATCCCCATGTCGGCCATGAACGCCTCGCGCTCGGCCGGGTCGAGCTGGGAGAGTTCCAGTTCGAGCTTGGCGTCGATCCCGACGGCGTTCGGGACGAGCGCCAGGAGCGGCGCGGGGATCTCGTTCCCTTGGGTCAGGTTCACGACGACGATCTGGGGCTTATCGGTCAAGAGGCCGAACGACCGCATCGGCTTCTTTTCGTCTTCGGCGAGGCCCAGAGAGGCGATCGGCTCGCCGTTGTCGAGCGCGGCGCGGACCCGTTTGACGACGTCGAGCTCCTTGAGTTGGAGTTCGCGGTCGGGCCGGGGCTTCTTGACGCTCGCTTCGAGCCGCTCGGCGCGGTTGGTGACGACGCCGAGGTCGGCGAAAAGGATCTCGTCGCGGAAGGCGGCGAGTTCGGCGGCCGGGTCGCCGCCGGAGAAGGCGTTCAGGACGATCAGGAGGGCGTCCCCCTCGCGGATCAGGGCGAGGCGCTGGGGGTTGTCGCCGTGGGTGCCGGGGAGGAGCCCGGGGGTGTCGAGCATCTCGACGGTGGCCGGGGTGACCTTCTTGGGCTTATGCAGCGCCGCGAGGAAGTCCAGGCGGGGGTCGGCCAGGGTGGCGACGCCGACCTGGCCGCCGTGGACCTTCCCCGGGTCGGGCGTGGCCCCCGTCAGTAGCTGGAACAGCGTGCTCTTACCCCCGCCGGTGAACCCCACCAAGCCGACTCTCATGGCCTTGCGCCCCCCGGTCAAGCGTCCGTCCGTTCGAAAGAAGCCGTCCCGGCCCGCCGGGGCAGAACGCGCCCCCTTGAGACCGACCGCGTCGCTGGGAGATGACGTGACTCGGTAGACGCAAACGGCCGGCCGCGCGGGTCAGGCCTGTGTGGAGCGGAGGCTCGTTTCGAGGGCGTCGAGCCGGGTTTCCAGGTGGCCGAGGGCCGCCGGGCTGAGTTCGCGGTGGCCGAAGCGGACCCGGTAGAACGCCTCGACGACCGCCCTCGGCACGTCGGCGACGGCCTCGACCCCCGAGCCGCGCGCGGCGAGGAACAGGGTCGCCCGCCGGGCGAACTCGTCCTGGGTCTCGGCGGCGGGCCGCTCCAGGCCGTACTCGGCCAGGAGCTGCGCGAGCCGGCGGTAGTGCGACGCCCCCGCCTGGAGCGCGGCCGCGTCGCGGTCCGGGCCGCGGAGCCAGCGGACCACGCGCTGGACCAACAGGGTCGACGCCCGGGCGAGCCCCGCGAGCAGCAGCAGGCCGACGAACGAGACGAAGAACCCGCGGACGCTGATGAACGACCGGGCGTCCGGGAAGTGGAGCAGCTGCCGGAGTGCCGCGCGGGTCTTCTCGATCTCCTGGCCCATCATCGCGAACCCCCGCCGGGCCTCGCGGATCAGGTTGCGGACCGGGCCGTAAAGGATCCGGTTCTGCCGCTCGGCGTCGTAGCCGACGATGTAGAAGACCCAGACGTACCGGACGGCGTCGGTGATCTGGTAGAAGTGCGACCGGAACCCCCCGACGCGCGCGACGGAGCGGTCGCGCTCGGTCCCCGGCGTCGGGTCGAGGGTGAGCCAGATCGGGTAGCGGTCCGGCGGCGCGGTCTCGTCGACGAACGCCTCGACCCAGCTGTGCGCGTGCTTCTGGCGGACGTACATGATCCGCGCCAGCTCGTTCCAATCGCCCCCTTTGAACCCGTTGACCCTCCGCGCGGGGATGCCGACCGACCGGAGCAGTAGCGTGAGCGCGCTGGCGAAGTACTCGCAGTGCCCTTCCTTGCGGTTGACGAGGAAGTCGACGACCGGGTCGATGGTCCGGTCCACGACGTCGAGCTTGAGGGTGTAGCCGAACTCGCCCGAGTCGCGGAGGTACGACTCCAGCGCCCGGGCCACGAGGCGGACGTCGCCGCGCTGCTCGGGGGGGAGCCGCTCCTCGATCGCCTTGGTCGCGATCGGCCGGAGGACGTCACGGAGTTCCTGGTCTTCGGGCGACTCCAGCATGAGGCGCAGGCGCCGGTACGGGGAGAGCGAGACCTCGCCGGGCTGGGGCAGGTCGGTGTCGAGCAGCGAGCGGACCTCGTAGTCGAACGGCCCGCTCCGCGTGTCGGACCGGCTGATCGAGCCGTCGATCGTGTTGAGGTCGGGGCCGGACCGGCGGGTGGACGTGGCGTCGAGCATCGGCCGCAGCCCGAACAGGACGGCCGAGTCGTTCGGTTCGAGCTTGATCTGCTGGCGGACGACTTTCCGGGGCCGGCTCGTGATGACCTCGGGCAGGGCCGTCGGGAACGTCCCGGGGGTCCGCGCCTGGCGGAACCACCGGCCGTTGTCGTACTTCGACATGGTCACCCCGCGCCAGAGCGGCTCGGTCTTCGGCTGGTACGGGGCCCCCATCTCGTCGAACATCTCGACGCTCATCACCACCGAGTCGTTCTCAAGGATCTCGCCCATCTGGCCGAGCTGGACCTCGTCGTCGAACCCGGTCAGGTGCTGGCCGGGGACGTCGCCGAGGCGGCTCCGGGTCGCCCCGCCCCGGCGGGGCATGGCCAGGAAGATGATCCCCCCCAGCGCCAGCGTGGTGAGGGTCACGCGGAGCGCCGAGAGCAGGAACGGCACGTTGAACAGGCCGGGGTAAGGCTCCCCCTCGGCCGCCCCCGGCGCGGCCGGGCCGCGCGAGCGGTCGCGGGCGCGCACCGCCTCGCGGCGGAGCGAGAACAGCGCCAGGACCCAGAGCGTCAGGATCGCCCAGATGAACAACATCATCCCGACGCTGTCGCTCTGGCTGATGACCGTCCCCACCAACACCTGCACGAGGCCCAGGAGGAAAAGCTCCCAGTCCTCGGAGACCGTCTTGGGCCGGACCATCAGGACGAGTTGGAGGTAAACCAGCCAGTGCCCCAGGGCGAGCAGCAACTGGTTCGGGTCGATGGCGTATTCGACGACCGCCAGGCCGACCGAGCCGACCGCCCCCGCGTACAGGAACGCGGGGGAGATCGCCAGGTCCGGGTTGCGGTCGACCGTGAGGTACGCCAGGAGCGCGACGGCCGCGACCGCCACGGGGTAGAGCATCGCGATCTTGCTGTCGGTCGCGTCCACGCTCAGCACGAGCGTGGCGAAGACCAGCATGGCGTAAAAGCTGAGGCGGTAAAGGCTCGTGAAGCTCATCGCCCCCCCTCCTTGCCGTTCGCCGTCGGGGCCGGCGCGGCCTCGGGGGCCGGCGGCGGTTGCGCCGGGGCGGCCGGCCGGTCGGGGAAAGGCGACCCGGACGACGACGGCTCGCGGCGCCCCAGTGCGGTCGAGACCGACGACCCGGTGTACTGCACGAGGTCGTCCAGGTCGCCCCGCGAGGCGTCGAGCAGGACCACGCGGCCGAGGAGCCCGCGCGACGACGCCCCCGAGAGCCGGGCCGACTGCTCCGCCTCCTCGATCAGGTTCACCGGACGGGTCGACACGACCACCAGGATCGCCTCCCGGAGCGTGGACGGGGGCATGATGTCGAACAGCGAGGAGAGCGACCCTTCGGTCGCGGGGCGCATCACCGCGAGTTGTTCCAATAGCTCGTGGAGCAGCTTCACCGAGGCCGGCCCCTGGCGGAGGCCGGGTGTCGGCCCCGTCCATCCTAACAGGAGACGACGTCCGGGGTTACGGCAGGTTTCCAGGCAGAGGGTCGCGGCGAACTGGACCGCCTGCTCCAGCGTCTCCCGCTGCTCGACGGCCACCTTGCTGCGGGGGAGCCAGGGGTCGAGGAGGATCGCCAGGTCTTGCTCGTTCTGCTGTTCGAACTCCTTGACCATCGGCTGCCCGATCCGGGCGGAGGTCCGCCAGTGGATCCAGCGCGGGCTGTCGCCGGGGCGGTAGTCGCGGAGGCCGTGGTACTCTTGCTGTTGGGCCGTCCTGTCGTGGCGGCGGCCCCTGCGGGTCTCCGTCGCCTGCCGCTGGACCAGGTGCCAGCGCCGACTGCGTTGGCCGACCGCCGGGTAGACGACCATCTCGCCCGGGTCGTTGACCGTCACCCGGCGTTCGAGCAGGCCGAGCGGCGCGCGGGTGATCACCTCCATCGCCCGGAACCGGTACCGGCCGCGCCTCGGGCCGAGCGCCGTCCAGCGCACCCGGACCTTGTCGCGGCCGGGGACCCGCTCGAAGAAGACGCGGG
>Ga0164243_10016185_pt1 | contig 10246 bp, 6 predicted proteins | sample OricompcompostOP_FD_108781 | JGI IMG/M metagenome (GOLD analysis project Ga0164243, IMG submission 108781) | Organic Plus compost microbial communities from Emeryville, California, USA - Original compost - Organic plus compost (OP) | ecosystem: Engineered > Solid waste > Mixed feedstock >... | reverse complement strand
TGATCGAGGTCGTGGACGTGCAGGGGTCGAAGGTCGTCGTGAAGCGGCTCGACGTGTGACGGCCCGTGCGGACGCGTCGGGGGTCCGGCCGAATCGTCGGACGGGGCAGAATCTCATTGACTTACCGTCTCCCCGGCGTCGTACACTGGAGGTGTCGCTTCGGGGCGGGGTTGGGGTCGGGGTGGAGCCGCCTTCGGCCGGTCGGAGGCCCCTTGGTCCCCTGCCGACGGGGGGCGGGTCATGAGTTCGCTGGCGTGGCCGTTGTTGCTGCTGGCGTTCGGGCTGATCCTGCTGGTCGCCGAGGTTTTCGTCCCCTCGGGCGGTTTCCTCGGCCTCCTTTCCGTGGGCTGCCTGGCCTACAGCCTTTGGCTGGCGTTCCGCGGGTCGACCGGCCTGGGCCTGGCGTTCCTCGCGGCCGACTCCGTCCTGCTCCCCGCCGCCGTGGCGCTGGCGCTTTACGTCTGGCCGAAGACCCGGATGGCGAAGCGGATTTTTCTGAGGCCCCCGGACCCCGAGGAGATCGCCGTCTCGCACCCGGGCCTGCGGCTCGACCACCTGGTCGGGCAGTTCGGTAGGGCGGTCACCCCGCTCCGGCCGTCGGGCTCGGTCGACTTCGACGGCCGCCGGCTCGAAGGGGTGTCGGAGGAGGGCCTGATCGCCGCCGGGAGCCTCGTCCAGGCGGTCCGCGTGCGGTCCGGGAGGATGATCGTTCGGGCCGCGCCCGAAGCCTTGCTGGATGAGACCTTGACCGTTTCCGAGCGCGACGCCGGCCCGGCCTGAACCGACCGGCCGAATCTCCCCTGCCGTCTCGCGGTCGCGGGGGCGTCGCCCGCGGCCCGACCACGTACCCGCGCCGCGTCTCCGTCCGACCGGCGCCGACCGTGACCTACCGACCGAGGTGTCTTGCATGATTCCGCTGCTGCTGGCCCAGGCGAACGGACCCCAGACCCCTTGGCCGACCTACTTCGTCCTGATGTTCCTCGCGATCGGGCTCATCTCCCTGGTCGTTTGCATCTTCTTCGCGAAGTATTTCAACCTCTGGATCCAGGCCAAGATGACGGAGGCCAACGTCAGCATCCTGGAACTGGTCGGGATGTCGTTCCGGAAGGTGAACCCGAACATCATCGTCCGCTCCAAGATCATGGCCTACCAGGCGGGCCTCTCGGAGAAGGACGGGGTCACCACCCGGAGCCTCGAAGCGCACTACCTCGCGGGCGGGAACGTGCCGAACGTGGTCCGGGCATTAATCGCGGCCAACCGGGCCGACATCCCGCTCTCCTACAAGCGGGCCGCCGCGATCGACCTCGCCGGCCGGAACGTGCTGGAGGCCGTGCAGACGAGCGTGAACCCCAAGGTCATCCCTTGCCCCGACCCGTCGCAAGGCCGCCAGACGATCGACGGCGTGGCGAAGAACGGTATTCAGCTTAAGGTCAAAGCCAAGGTCACGGTGCGGACCAACATCGACCGCCTCGTCGGCGGGGCCACCGACGAGACGATCATCGCCCGCGTCGGCGAAGGCATCGTCAACGCGATCGGCTCGGCCGACACCCACAACCAGGTCCTTGAGAAGCCCGACTCGATCTCCAAGCGCGTCTTGGAAAAGGGCCTCGACGCCGGGACCGCCTACGAGATCCTGTCGATCGACATCGCCGACATCGACGTCGGCGACAACATCGGCGCCAACCTCCAGGCCCTCCAGGCCGAGGCCGACACCCGGGTCGCCCGCGCCAAGGCCGAGGAGCGGCGGGCGTTCGCCGTCGCCGCCGAGCAGGAAATGATCGCCGCGGTCCAAGAGAACCGGGCCAAGCTCGTCTCCGCCGAGTCCGAAGTCCCCTTGGCGATCGCCGAAGCCTTCCGCCAGGGCAACCTCGGGATCTCCGACTATTACCAGCTCCGCAACCTTCAATCCGACACCGAAATGCGGTCGGCCATCGCCGGCGGCGGCAGCTTTCGCCGCGAAGCGACCGGGGCGACCGGGGGTTGAAACGGGGCCGACGCCGACGGCCGAGGGGGCGTCCCCTCGGCCGCCAGAAGACACCTGACGGACGGGCGGAACGCGCATGCGGATCGAGTCTCTCTACCCCTACATCGTCCCCCTGACGTTCCTCGCGATCTGGGCGCTAACCTCGCTCTTTAACCGCGAGGCCCAGCCGCTCCCACCCCGGACCTCGGGACGCCCGCCGGGGCCCAACGGCCCCAGGCCGACGTTCGGGCCGCCGGCGAACCGCTCGTTCGAATCGCGTGGGGAATCGCCGACGCCCCCGGCCACCCCACCCCGGCCCCGGCCGGCGCCCCGCCCAGCGACCATCCGTGACGATAACGAGATCTTGATCATCGGGTCCGAGCAACGGCGGGCCCCGTCTTCGGGCTCGCGCCGCGGAGGGAAGTCGCGCCAGGCGTCGGCGTCCGGCCTTCAGCGCGTCGAGTCGACGACGCCGCGCGGGTTGGCCGAGCCCCTCGACCGGCCGGCGGGGACGTCGACCGACCCGGCGAAAGGTCTGACCCCCCTCTCGCTCCCGGCGTCCCCGCTGAACGCCCCCTCCACGCTGGCGGGGACGTCGACGGAGGCGATCGGCCCGCCGACCCTCGACCGCCGGCCGATTTCGGGCGATGAGATCCGGGCGCTCCTCCGCTCGCCCCAGCGGCTCCGCGAGAGCATCGTCCTGAACGAGATCCTCAAGCCCCCCTTGGCCGCCCGCCGCGGCCCGTTCGGCAAGCGCTAAGCCGCCGGCCTTTTCGCCCCACCGCCACGACCCTCATGCGCGAAAAAACGGCCGCCGGAAGGCCGCCGTTTTTCTCCACGCCCGCGCCCGCCCGCGCCGATCCCCTTCTTGTCGGTTCGCGCCTCCCCTCGATCCGATACGCCAGACCAGGATCGCGTCACCCGCCTTCACGGGTGGCATCTCCACGGATGGAGCACGGCCGGCGCCCGTTCGGGCGCGGCCACCCCTCTCAGGCAACGTCTTCCGAAGCCCGCCGCCGAGAGACGGAGATGCCCCGATGCCCCTGACCCTTCCCCGTCTGATCCGGGCTCTAGCCGCGTCGGCCGTGATCGCGATCATGGCGACGCACCCCGCACACGCCGACAGTTCGACCGCGGTCCCGTGGCGTACCGACCTGGCCCAGGCGAAATCCGAAGCGGCATCGACCGGCCGCCCCCTCTGGATCCAGTTCACAGGCCCCTGGTGTTATAACTGCCGACGGATGGAGGCCGAGGCGTTCGCACAGACCGACGTGGTCGGCTACGCGCACTCGGCGTTCGTCCCCGTGAAGCTCGCCGCCGACGAGTACGAACAGTTCGCGCTCGGCTTCGGGCTGTCCTGCCTGCCGGCGACGGTGATCCTCCGGCCGAACGGCGAGGTCGTCTCCCGGGTCCAGGGTTACAACACCCCCGACGCCTTCCTTACGTTTCTCCGTGACGCCCTGAACCGCGCCGGGGGACCGACCACGGCCGGCACCGCCCGGCAGGACGCCGGTCCTCCCCGGCCGACGGCCCTTGGCGGGTACTGCCCGGTGAGCCTCGTCGACGCCCACCGACTCCGGGCGGGGGGCCAAACAACGTCCGTCGAGTTCGAAGGGGTCATTTACCGGTTCGCCGACGCGCAGGCCCGGGAGGCGTTCCAGAAGGCGCCGGCGCGTTACGTCCCGGTCGACGCCGGCCGCTGTCCGGTCGCGCGGGTCGACCTCGGCGAAGCACGAGCCGGCTCCCCCCGCTGGGGGGCCCTCTACGGGGGCCACCTCTACCTCTGCGGCAGCGAAGGCGACCGGGCGCGGTTCCTCAAGCACCCGGACCGCTACGCGCGCGTCGACCTCCCCTTGAGAGACGCCTGCCCCCACTGCTGGGCGCTTGAGAGAGGGATCGTCGCGGCCCGCCGGTCGCCCACCCTCGCGCGGGACGGGCGCCTTCCGGTCTCCTCGGACCCCGACCGGCTCGGGCTGGTCTTGAAGCGGGCGGAAACTCGGGTGCGCTAAGGCCCTTCGGAGCCCGACGGGGCCTCCCCGCCGCTCGCGGACGGTCGCGTGTTGGGCCCGGCGGTGTCGGGCAGGGGCCCCCGATTTCGAAGACCGGGGTGGCGACAGACCCTCCCGGTACGGTCCGGTTTGTGGCCCGCGAGGAGCGCGGGTGGATCGGACCGGGTCGGGGGTTCGGCGGTTTGTACATTTTACTTGAAGTCTGTCTGTCGAGTTCCTATCCTGTCGCGTGTAAAGACGAGCACCCAAGGCAATGGATTGCGACCTCATTGAGGTGACGGCGGACGGCACCGCCACCCTCCACCCTCCTCTCTGTCGGCGCATCCCCTGCCATTGAACGGCGATCGTCACGACCCGAGTGCCCGTTCGGTCCCGAGACTTCACCGCATCCACCGGATTTCCAACAGACCGCGTGCCGCTGGCCCGACCCACGACCTGGACGGTCGTCGGCCGGGGCGACCCCACGACAACCGCGGTTCGGCACCACGAGCCTAAGGAGTTGCGCCCGATGACTGTCCGATGGAAACCCCTGCTCGTCCTCTCCGGCCTGTTCGCCGTGTTCGCGGTCGTCGGGATCGCCGCGATCGCCTACACGCTGTTGCCCCAGAGGCCCTCGGACATCCTCCCCGCGGCGCGCGCGGCCCGGACGGCGGGCCAGTTCGACAAGGCGCAAATCCACTACCAGCGCGCCCTCCAATTGGACGGGAAGAACCCCGCCGTCCATGAAGAGATGGCCGCGATGTTCGCCGAGTGGGCCAAGAAGGCCCCGGCCCAGAAGCAGCCGGAAATCCTCGGCTGGCGGCTCGCCTCGCTCGCCGAGGCCGCGAAGTACGGCAAGACCCTCCGGGAGCCGCGGCGCGAGCTGCTCGCCGCCGCGATGGACCACGACGATTCGGCCGAAACCCTCCACTGGGCCAAGGAAGTCTTGACCCTGGAGCCGGAGAACGTCGACGCCCACTTCGCCCTCGCCTCCGAGGCCCTCGACCTCCGCGTGCCCGACTCGTCCGAGGCCAAGCGGCACCTGCCCCTCCTGGAGTCGGGCAAGGCCGCCCCGGTCCGCGTCGCCTCGATCAAGGCCCGCATCGCGAAGGCGGCCGGCGACGCCGGCGCCCTTGAGACGGTCCTGGCCGCCGCCCGGTCCCTGTCCCTCCCCGCCGAGGCCGGCCCGGTCGACCGGACGGCCCTCGTCCGGCTCCGGGCGCTCGACGTCGAGACGACGACCGACCCCGCCCTCCTCGCCGACCGGGTTAAGGCCCTGAAGGCCGAGGCCCAGGCGCTCGCCGCGAGCCCCCAAATCGCCCCGAACCGGATCATGAGGCTGAGCCTCCTGCTCGAACAGGTCCAGAAGTCGCTGACGCTGACCGCCGCCAAGGGCGACCCGTCGGCCAAGGGGGCCGTCGACGCCCTCGGCGACTCGATCGAAGGGGACGTGGAGTCGATCTTCCAGCGCGCCCTGTCCGCGGCGACCAAGACCGACCTGCACGTCTATCTCGTCTACGCCGACCACCTCCGCTACCGCGGCAAGCGCGACCGCTGCCTGGAGGTGGTGGGGCAGGGCCTGAAGTCGCCGCTGGCGTCCCACGCGGCGTCGAACGAGGTCGTGATGGGCCTCCACGCGGTGGCCGTCGAGGCCGCCCTGGCCGACCCGAAGGACCCGACCCGCGTCGAGAAGTCGGCGCCCCACATCAAGGAGCTGATCGCCTCGTCGTCCCCGCGCTTCCAAGGGCTCGGCCACCTCTTCCAGGGGGCGATCGAGTTGGAGCAGTCGGGCGTCGGCACGGCGGTGACCGAAGGGGGGGCCCCGGCGAAGGCCCAGACGGCCGCCCAGCCTAAGCTCCGCACGAGTGCCTTGAACCACCTGAAGATCGCCGCGGCGCAACTGCCCGACGTGGTCGAAGCCCAGGCCCGCTACGGCGTCGCCCTGGTCCTGGCCCAGGAACTCGGGCTCGGCCGCCAGTACCTCCAGAACGCCATGCGGCTCGGCAACGCCGAACCGCAGTACCAGGTCTGGGCCGCCTGGTCGATGGTCCAGGCCGGCTACCCGGAAGAGGCCGAGCCGGTGGTCAACCACCTGCTCAACGAGATGGCCCAGGGGCGCGTCACCCGCGAGCTTGAAGGGACGCTCCACCTCCTTAGCGGCGAGATCCACCAGTCGCGCCGGTCGCCGAACGATTTGAAGAAGGCGCTCGCCGAATACGACCGGTCGTACCAGGGCAAGAACGCCCCCGCGGCGGTCCAACTCCGGATGGCCCAGATCGACGTCGAACTCGGACAACCCGACCGGGCCCTGAAGCGGATCGAAGAACTCCGCGCCCAGGGGCAGGGGGGGAGTTCCGCCGAGCACCTGGCCGTCATGACCCTGATCCGTCAGGACAAGAAGAAGGAAGCCCTCGACACCCTCGCCGCCGCCCGCCGCCGGCTCCCCGACAGCGACGAACTCGTCGGCCTGGAGGCCGCCCTCTTCGCCCGCGACGAGAAGCCGAAGGAGGCCGACCGCGTCCTCGCCGAGTTCCTCGCCCGGAACCCGGAGAACGTGAGCGTCACCCTGATGCGGGCCCAGGTCCTGGCCGACCTCCTCGACGACGCCAAGGAGGCGAGGAAGCTCCTCGTCGACGTCGCCGACCGCGGCGACAACTCCGCCCCGCTCGTCCAGCTCGCCCTGCTCGACCTGAAGCGGAAGGACTACGACGCCGTCGGCCCGACGATCGCGAAGATCCGGTCGCGCTGGAAGGAGGCCGCCGCCGCCGACCTGCTCGACGCGCAGCTCTCCCTCGAACAGGGGAACCTCGCCGACGCCTCGGCCCACTTCGACGCGGCGTTGAAGAAGGACCCGGGCAACAAGCTCGTCCAGTTCTGGAAGGCCCAGATCGACAGCCGCCTCGGCGCCCCCGCGGAAGCGGCCAAGGCGTTCGAGTCGCTGGCCAACGACGGCTCCTCGAAGCAACTCGACTCGGGCCTGACGCTCGCCGCCGCGGCCAAGTCGGCCCTGGCGAACCTCTCGCTCCAGTCCGGCAACGTCGACGACGCGATCCAGCGTTTTGAAGCGCTCCGCGGCAGCAACAGCGTCGGCGAGATCGCGCGGGAGGACCGCTGGCAGCTCATCTCCGCCTACGTGACCAAGGGCCAGTGGACCAACGCCCGCAAGGAACTCGCGTCGATCCTGAACGACACGAAGAACCCGCCGACCAGCGCCGAGCGCGTCCGGGCCGCGAACTACTACCGGCTCAACAAGGAAGACGCCGCCGCCGTCGCCCAACTCGACTACGTGCTGGACGTCGAGCCCGGCAACACCGCCGCGGTCGTCACCCGCGCGTTCCTGCTCGCCGAGTCGAAGAAAAACGCCGAGGCCGCCGCCCTGATCCGCAAGGCGATCGCCGCCCCCCGGAAGGAAAAGACCCCGGCGGTCTTCTACCTCATGCTCGCCGCCCTTGAGAACGCGAACCCGCCCGCGGCCGACGCCGCGAAGCGCGCCTTGGCCGCCCTCGACCAGGGCCTGACCGTCCAGCCCGGGTCGGTCGAACTGATCCAGTCGAAGTACCGGCTGCTGCTGTCGACCGCCGGCGCCAAGGAGGCGGTCGCCTTCGTCGAGACGGAGGCGAAGCGCGAGAACGCCGGCCCGGCCCTCCGGCTGCTCGCCGACGTCTACCGCGAACAGCAGAACTACGAAGGGGCGGAGCGGGTCATCAACGAGCTCCGCGCGAAGAGCCCGCGCGACGCCGGGCTGGCCGCCGGCCTGGTCCGGGTGACCGCGCTCCAGGCCGTCCGCGCCGGGACCCGCAACGAGCGCGACGTCGAACGGACCTTCAACGAGAAGTGCGCCACGCTCATCCGCGAGTTCCGTAAGCAGTTCCCCAACGAACTGGCCTTCTACCAGGAGGACTGCGAGCTCGCCTTCCGCCGCGGCGACGTCGCGCGGGCCATGACGATCACCCAGGAGATCGACAAGGTCGCCAAGGGCTCGACCGTCGCCCCGCTCCTGCGGGCCCGGCTGTTCGCCGCCCAGGGCCGGACCCGCGACGTGGCCGACTCGTACGCGGAGGCCCTCCGGCGCAACCCGTCGATGGCCGACGTCCGCCTCCTGCTCGGCCAGACCAGCCTGACGCTCGGCGACACCGACGAGGCGATCCGCCAGGCCAAGCTCGTCTTCACGGCCGACCCGAACCGCGCCGACGCCCTGCTGCTCCAGGCCCGGGCCCTCTCCGAGCCGGCCGGGACGCCCGACCAGACGGCCTCCCGCCGGGCCGAGGCGGTCAAGCTCCTCTCCGAGGCGGTCAAGAAGCAGCCCCGCCTCTCCGACGCCTACCACCTGATCGCCGACATCCAGACGAAGCAGGGCCAACGCGCCGCCGCCGCGGCCACCCTCCGCACCGCCATCGAGGCCGTGCCTGACGACGCGATCGGGATCGCCCAACTCGTCGAGACCCTCGCCTCGCCCGCGAAGCCGGGGGGCCAGCCCGACGCCGCCATGCTCCAGGCCGCCAAGGACGTGGCGAAGTCGGTCGGCGAACGCGACAAGGCCGGGAGCCTGACGCTGGCGACGGCCGTCGGCTTCCACAAGGCGGAACAGCTCGAACTCGCCCGCGAGTGGGTCGAGAAGACCGCCGCGAAGCTCGACGCCCCGGTCGTCCACCTGAACTACGGCGACATCCTGCTCTCGCTGGCCGACCGCACCAAGGGGGACGAGGCCAAGGCGTTCGTCCGCAAGGCCGTCGAACAGTACGACCTCGTGTTGAAGGCCCAGGCCAACTCGGTCGAGGCGATCAACAACAAGGCCTGGATCCTCCACACCTACCTCGGCGAGAGCCGGAAGGCCCTCGAAATCGCGTCCGCCCTCCTCGACCGGGTCGACCCCTCGACCCTCCCGAGCGAGTTCTTCGACACGATGGGGGCCATCCAGGAGGCGGTGGGCAAGCCGCGCGACGCCGAGGTCTCCTACGCCCAGGGGCTCCGCAAGTCGCCCGACCACCCGGTGTTGAACTACCACATGGGCAAGCTCATGGTGGCCGACAAGACCCGCTCCGGCAAAGCCCGCCCGTACCTCGAAAAGGCCCTCGCCGGGCGCAACCGCCTGAACCCGACCATGGCGGCCGACGTCGCCACGCTGATGGAGCGGGTCCGGGCGAACTGAGCCCGCCCGCACGAGGCAATAACGACCCGGAATCCGAGGCCCGTCGAACCTTTCGTTCGGCGGGCTTCGGCCGTTTTTGGTGTGAAAATCGCGGCCACCGACTGCCGCTCGACAGGCCGCGCGGACCTGTGCTAAAGTCGAGCCCGGTACGGTCCCGGGGGGCGGACCGCGTCCCCACCCGCGGACGGTTTCGAGAACTTCGGGGGACGTGAGATGTTGAAACAAGGACGAGCGATGTTCTACCTCTGTCTGGGCGTCGTGGCGTTTCTCGGGCTTTCGATCCTGACGGCGGTCGACGCCGGGGCCGCGGACGACGCGAAGCCGGTCGTCATCCTTGAGACCTCCGCCGGCCCGATCACGATCGAACTCGACCAGGCCAAGGCGCCGATCACCGTCGCGAACTTCCTGAAGTACGTCGACAGCGGCTTCTACAACAACCTGACGTTCCACCGCGTCATCCCCGGCTTCATGATCCAGGGGGGCGGCCTCGACGAGAACATGCGGGAGAAGACCGACGGGGCGCTCCCCCCGATCAAGAACGAGGCGAGCAACGGCCTGAGCAACAAGCGCGGCACCATCTCGATGGCCCGCACCAACAACCCCGACTCGGCCACCTCGCAGTTCTTCATCAACCTTGAAGACAACGGCCGGGGCCTGGACGCCAGCCCCGGGTCGGCCGGTTACGCCGTCTTCGGGCACGTGATCGCGGGGATGGAAACGGTCGACGCCATCGCCAAGGTGCCGACCGGCCAACGGGGTCCGCACGGCGACGTCCCCCTCAAGCCGGTTTACATCAAGTCCGCCAAGCGGAAACCCAAGTCCTGAGCGAATTTTTGACGACGGACGGGCGGCCTTAGGTCTTGACCCCGGCCGCCCCCTGTTCTAAGATTTTCGCCGGATAACCCTCCGGACGCGCGCGGGCCCGCCGACGCGCGTCCTTATTCTTCAAGCCTAGAGCAAGGAGCCCCGAATGGCTCACGTGGTTGCGGAGCCCTGCTTCGACTGCAAATACACCGACTGTGTCGTGGTTTGCCCTGTCGACTGCTTCTACGAGGGGCCGCAGATGCTCTACATCCACCCCGATGAGTGCATCGACTGCGAAGCCTGCGTCCCCGAATGCCCGGTCGAAGCCATCTTCCACGAGGA
>Ga0164243_10016184_pt1 | contig 10246 bp, 9 predicted proteins | sample OricompcompostOP_FD_108781 | JGI IMG/M metagenome (GOLD analysis project Ga0164243, IMG submission 108781) | Organic Plus compost microbial communities from Emeryville, California, USA - Original compost - Organic plus compost (OP) | ecosystem: Engineered > Solid waste > Mixed feedstock >... | reverse complement strand
CCGAGAACAAGCACTCGATGAACGCGTACATGAACCTCCTCTCGTACCAGGCGAAGTGCGCCGAGATCGCGGCGTCCGCGATCGCGGGCGAGAAGCCGCTGATCGCCGCGCCCGAGAAGAAGGAAGAGGTCAAGGTCGCCGACATCAAGGACTGGGAGGGCGTCAAGGCGATGCCTCAGCCCAAGCCCTCGATGGACCTCGACGGCATCACGTGGGTGCTCGTCGACGAGATCGAGATCCTCAACAAGGAGTCCGAGGACAAGCACCTGTTCACGATCAAGGAGGCCAAGGACTCCTACCGGTCGCGCCAGAAGCTGAAGTACCCGGACGGCACGACCGTCGAGGACACGGGCCGCGCGCACGTCGACGGCTTCAGCGAGTTCAAGATCTTCAACGTCACGCCGGGCCGCCCCGTCGTCCTCCTGCGCCGCATGGACTACGTCTACGGCGACTACGAGGTCGAGATGTCGGTCAACGGCAAGAAGGTCTCGATCGTGTCATGCGTCGGCACGGACCGCGTCCACCGCTGGCGCAACTGGCCGGCGATGATCCCGGCCGAGGCGGTCACCGATGGCACGTTGACGGTCCGCCAGCAGTCGGTCACGGCGGGTCGCGACATCAACATGTTCCACATCTGGGTCTACCAGCCGAAGTGACCCGTGGAGCGGCCCGGCCGAGGCGCCAGCGCCGACGCGACATCTCGACGGTGAACACCGACCGACCGCGCGCGAGCGCGTGATACACTGCCCGCCTGCGCCTGGGATCGCGTTCCTGGGAAGGGATCCGAAACCGTGTTCCTCAAGTACTTCGACTTCGTGTTTGCGCCGTTCCGCGCGGCGTACAACAAGTGGATCGGGATCAAGAACGTCCAGGGGAACATCAAGGTCGATATCAATCGATCGAAGGCACTCGCGCAGCGCGGCAAGAACTTCGCGGGCGACGTCCAGCAGTTCCAGAACAAGCACCTCGGGCCAGGGGAGCAACAGCCTCAACAGCAGGGGCAGGGCGGCTATCCCGCGCAGGGGTATCCGCAGCAAGGGTATCCGCAGCAGGGCTACGGACAGCCCGCGCAGCAACAGGGAGCGTACATGCAGCAGGGACAGCCACCAGGGATGCCGGGGATGCCGGGAATGCCGGGGATGCCCGGAGGTGCGCCGGGGGCGCCGGGGGCGCCGGGGATGCCAGGTGCACCCGGGGCACCGCTCCCGCCAGGGGTTCCCAACCCGACCCCGCCGATCCGGACCACCGGGTTCTGGATCTTCAAGAAGAAGTTCTGCACGCAGTGCCAGCAGCAGCTCGATCGCAGCTGGGACGGGTGCCCCTATTGCCTCCAGATCGCGCAGCAGGCGGCGGCCGCGCCAGCCAAGCTGCAGGCCGCGAAGACGCAGGCGTTCGTGCTCGCGCAGGACGGTGGGCCGGGGAGCATGCAGCTCCTCGGCTGGCTGGTGCCGCTGCAGGGGCCCCAGAAGGGGGAGCTGTTCACGCTCCAGCCCAACACGACGGTCGGCACCGATCCGAAGTGCACGATCGTCCTCAACGACAAGTTCATGTCGAGCAAGCACGCCGAGATCAAGGCGGAGAACGGGATGTGGGTGCTCCGCGACACCGGCTCGACCAACGGCACCTACGTCAACAACAAGCGCGTCGATCGCCACGAGCTCGTCGACAACGACTTCGTGAAGTTCGGCAGCGCGCTGCTGAAGTTCAAGAGCCTATGACCAGACACATCATCGCACTCGCGTTCCTGATCGCGTCGATGCTCGGCGTCCGGCCGGTCCACGCGGAAGGCGAGGTCGAGGTCTATCTGTCCGTCAAGGCACCTGACCCCGGCGGCAAGAACAAGAACGACGCGCCGAGCATCGAGGCGACGATCGTCGGCGGGCCGACGCTGCCCGTCGACAAGTTCACGATCACCGAGCCGGGCGCGAAGAAGCCGTTCTCGATCAAGGCCACCAGCCTGCGTCCGTTCTCCGCGGGCAGCGAGACAATCGCCGTCGCGTTCGTGTTCAACGGCCAGGAAGTCTGGATCGGCAACGACGACATCGAGCCCGAGGAGAGCCCGGCCCGCTTCCTCGGCATCCTCAAGAACCTCAAGTCGGCGCTCCAGACCGTGCCGTTCGCGACCGCCGGCCCGCCGGGCAGCAAGGGCGTCCTGATCGTGTACGGCGACAAGGCCGAGGTCCGCGTCCCGATGGGACCGCTCGCGAACATCAACGCCGAGGCGCTGGGGACGCAGAAGGACTATTACAAGAAGACCGGCACCGCGATGGTCGAGGGCATCAACCTCGCCCTCACCGAGCTCCACAACGTCACGGCGGATCGCAAGGCGCTCGTCGTCGTCTGCGACGGCAACGACACCAACCCCGAGGCCGCCAAGGGCCAGCTCGCGAACCTCAAGAAGCAGGCGTCCGCCGACAAGATCCAGACCTTCGCGATCATCTACAAGGGCCAGCTGTCCGATCCGGGCAACGTGATCACGGCGATGATCCCGAACGCGACGACCGTCGACAGCGCGGAGGGCATCGCCACCGCGATCAAGTCGATCCTCGCGCGCATGGCGGACCGCTACTACCTGACGTTCCCCGGCTACGATCCGAAGACGAAGGCGCAGCTGCCGTGGGACGGCAAGGAGCACGAGCTCGTCATCAAGATCGACAAGGACGAGACCGAGCCGGTGACGGTGACGATGGCGCCGATGTGGAATCCTCCGTCGAAGGGCGGCGGGTTCCCGTGGTGGATCCTCGTCGTCGTGCTCGTCGGGCTCCTGCTGATCATCCTGATCGGCGTCAAGGTGTTCGGCAGCAAGGAGGAGCAGCCGCCGATGCCCGTGCCGATGCCGATGCCGATGGCGGCGCCCGAGCCGCCCAAGCCGATGGGCCCGGTGAAGACCGTCATGTTCAACATGAACAGCGACGGCGGTGACGGGTTCCCGATCGTCGGCTGGCTCGTCCCGCTCAACGGCCAGCACGCGTACCAGACGTTCCGCCTGCGCTCGGGTGGCACCAAGATCGGCACCGCACCGCCCGCCGACATCGTGGTCAACGACGGGTTCATGAGCACCGATCACTGCCAGATCCAGTGCTCGCCCCAGGGCTTCGTGCTGGTCGACAACAACTCGACCAACGGGTGCTATGTCAACGACAAGAAGGTCTCCAAGCAGGATCTGCTCGACAACGACGTGATCACGCTCGGCAAGACCAACTTCAAGTTCAAGTCGATCAACTAGCCCCCCTCGAACCCCTCTCTCTGCCGTGTCGACCGGAGCCTGGATCGGTGTCATCGTCGGCGCCGCCGCGCTGCTGCTGATCGTGGTGGCCGTGCTGGCCAAGAAGGCCGCGACACCGAAGCAACAGAAGATCTGCGGTGGCTGCCGGCGCGTGATGCTGCCGGTGTGGACGAACTGCCTGTTCTGCGGCTGGGCCCCCGGCGCGCGGCTCGAGTTCATCCTCGGGCCCATGGCCAACCAGGTGCTGCAGCTGAGCGACGACGTGACGACGATCGGCTCGGTCGCCGGCAACACCGTCGTGCTCGCGGATCCGGCCGTGTCGCGCAAGCACGCGGGCATCCGCAAGGTCAACGGGGCGTACGAGCTGGCCGACCTCGGCTCGACGAACGGCGTGTACGTCAACGGTCACAAGGTCCCGAAGAAGACCCTCGAGCCCGGCGACATCATCCGCGTCGGGAACACCGAGGCCATCTTCAAGCGGGACTGAAAGCGGGACTGAGCGCCCGGTCGCTCGGCGAGCGAGCAGTGGCTCTAGCATCGGCGGCCGTGCGCCGGTACCATCCGTGGACCTGATGCCACGCCTCCTGTACCGGGACAGTCAGGGCCGCGAGGGAACGGTCGATCTGTCCCCGACCGATACCGTCTACGTTGGCCGTGGCCTCGAGTGCGCGATCCGCACCGATGACGGCATGGTCTCGCGCCGTCACTCGCAGATCCGCATGGAGAACGGCCGCTACGTCGTCGAGGATCTCGGCAGCTCCAACGGCACGCACCTCAACAACGTGCGCGTGCAGAAGCAGGTGATCGCGCACGCCGACGTGATCCAGTGCGGCTCGCTCGTGATCCGCTTTGTCGACGATGGCAGCGGCGTCAGCGCCGGGCCCGCGGCGGGAGCGCCGCCCGCGAAGAAGGGCGGCACGATGGTGCTCGACCGCAACGAGGCTCCGTCGGCCAGCGGCGGCGGCGCGGCAGGCGGTTTCGGCGCGGCACCGTCGGCGTACGGCTCGGTCCCCGGCGTCCCGGCGAGCGGGGCGCCGTACGGCGGACCCCCGTCGATGCCCCCTGCGAGCGGCGGGACGTTCGGTGGACCGCCCTCGATCCCGCCGACCAACAACCCGCTGTATGGTGGGCCGCCGTCGATGCCGGCGAGCGGTGGAACGTTCGGCGGGCCGCCGTCGATGCCCCCTGCGAGCGGCGGGACGTTCGGCGGACCGCCGTCGATGCCGGCGAGCGGTGGGACGTTCGGCGGACCGCCGTCGATGCCCGGTCCCTCCGGTGGGGGGCCCGCGGGGCAGGGCGGCTACGGTGGGGCGCCCTCGGCGTTGCCGTACGGAGGCCCACCGCAGGGCCCGAGCGGTCCGCCCGCCGGTGGCAGCATGTTCGGTGCCGGCCGCGGGTACGGCGGCTCGGCGGCAGGGGCATCGGCAGGCGCCGCGCCGTATGGTGGCCCGCCTGCGATGCCGAGCGGGCAGCCTGCGCCGTACGGCGCTCCGCCGTCCGCGGGGGGAGCCGGTGCGCTGCCGTATGGTGGGCCGCCGGCGATCCCGTCCGCCGGAGGCGCTGGAGGCGGTGCGGCGGGGCTGCCGTACGGCGGCCCTCCCGGCATCCCCAGCGGAGGCCCCAGCGGAGGCCCGAGCCCGAGCGGAGGCGCCGGGGCCCCGGGCGTGCGCGACATGCCGAGCATGTTCGGGCGCGGTGGCCCGGCGGGCGCGCCCGGCGTGCAGCCCAAGTCCGGGGATCCCGCCGAGAACAAGGTCCTCGTGGACCTCGGGCTCGAGTTCGATCCGCAGAAGGCCGACGCCGAGATCAAGAAGCTGCGCGCCGAGGTCGAGAAGCTCACCGCCGCGCACGAGCGCGAGGTCGCCGACGGCAAGCGCGTGCGCGCGGAGTCGGCGACGCTCCGCGAGCGCGTCGAGGAGCTGCGCGCGCAGATCAAGGATCGCGAGGACCAGGTCGCCGCGCACGACCGCGTCGCCGAGGAGCTCCGCGACGAGCTCCAGCAGACGCGCAACGAGCTGACGCGGGTCCGCAACGAGATGGGCGAGATGGCCGAGACCGTCGCCGCCCGCGAGCGCCAGGCCGCGCGCGCCGTCGAGGAGACCGCGAAGATCCGCGACGACATGGAGGACCTGAACCGCCAGCTCATGGAGCTGTCGCGGACCAAGGACGAGGGCTGGAAGAAGCTCAACGATCAGCTGACCGAGATCGAGCACCTGCGCGAGGTGATCAACGAGCAGGAGCGCATGCTCGAGGAGCGGCGCGTCGGCCTGATCTCGCAGGAAGAGGTGATCAAGGAGCTGCGCGCCGATCGCGAGAAGAACCTCAAGGTGATCGCGCAGCTCAAGGCCGAGCGCGACGAGGCCGCGGGGGTGTCGACGCGCGCGAGCGCGCAGATCGCGGGGCTCGAGGAGGAGAACCGGCGGCTCGGGCGGCTGCTCGTCGAGGCGCAGACCGAGGCGGGGCGCGGCGGCGGCGGGCAGCCCGATCACCTGCTCAAGCTGCAGGGCGATCTCAAGGACCTCCGCGTCGAGCTCAAGAAGGTCGAGGCCGATCGCGATCGCTACATGGAGCAGTACGAGCTCGCCGATCGCGATCGCCAGAAGATGGAGGATCGGCTCGCCAAGCTCGAGGTGGAGCTCCAGGAGGCGATCCAGGGCAAGCTGACGGCCGAGAGCGCGCGCAACGTGGCGCAGGACGCGCTCGTGAAGGCCGAGGTCGCGCGCAGCAAGGCGGCCGAGGAAGCGCTCGCCGCGGCGAAGGCGCGCGACGCCGCGTCCACCGGCAGCGACGAGGCGCGACGCGAGCTCGACAAGCTCCGCCGTCGGGTCGCCGAGCTCGAGAAGGCGCAGGGCCAGACCACCGGCGTCGATCCGGCGGAGGTGCAGCGCGAGCGCGAGGCGTACGAGCGCAAGGTCGAGGAGGCGAACGCGCGCGCTGCCCAGGCCGAGCGTTCGTTCAAGGCGCTGCAGGCCGAGGTCGACGCGGCGAAGACCGACGCCGCGAAGGCGCGCGCCGAGGCCGCTCGCGCGAAGGCCGCCGCCGACGCCCAGGCCGAGGCCGTGATCGATGCAGCAGGTTCCGGCGGCGCCCGCGACGAGATCGCCCGGGCCGCGGTCGAGGTCTACGAGACCATCAACGACATCCTCTCCGAGATGCGGAACAACATGGTCCTCGTGCAGGGCGAGCTGCCCAACCTCCAGGCCGATCCGGAGACCAAGCAGGCGGTCACCGACGCCGTCGACGCTCTCGTCGGCAGCGCGGAGACCGCGAAGGGCGCGCTGCGCGGGCTGCGCGAGCTCGCCGAGACCAAGTAGGACGGACTTTCGAGCATGACCATCGAGCACAAGCGAAGCAGCAAGGGCGAGATCGAGGACCTGATCAAGGCGAGGTACTCGCTGATCTGGATCACGTCGCCCGAGGAGACGCGGGTCGAGGAGTCGCTGCGCAAGCTGTGCGTCGAGCGCGAGATGCGCCTCGAGGTGTGGTCGATCACCGAGGGCTTCAAGACGATCGCGAACGGGCAGGGCACGCGCGACGTCAAGGACCCGATGAAGGCGATCGATCACGTGATCCGCGCCGAGGGCCGCGCGCTGTTCGTGCTGCGCGACTTCCACCCCTTCCTCAAGGAGCCCGCGGTCGTGCGCCGGCTGCGCGACGCGGCCACCGAGCTGCGCAAGACGAAGAAGAGCCTCGCGATCCTGTCGCCCGTCACGAAGGTCCCGCCCGAGCTCGAGAAGAGCGTCGCGGCGATCCTCGACTGGGATCTGCCGAACCGGCTCGAGATCGAGCACGCGGCGCGGCAGGTGCTGCCGGCGCTCCCCGCGGCGACCCAGCAGGTCATCGAGAGCGATCCGCAGTTCATGGAGCGCGTCGTCGAGGCGGCGCTCGGGCTCACGCTCGTCGAGGCCGAGAACGTGTTCGCCAAGAGCGCGGTGCGCACGCACACCTTCGACCTCGAGACCATCCTCGAGGAGAAGAAGCAGATCATCCGCAAGAGCGGGCTGCTCGAGTACTACGAGCACCGCGAGGAGTTCTCCGACGTCGGCGGCATGGAGGTCCTCAAGGACTGGCTCGTCAAGCGCCGCAACGCGTTCAGCTCGCGCGCGCGCGACTTCGGTTTGCCGCTCCCGAAGGGGATCCTGCTGATCGGCGTGCCGGGCACCGGCAAGTCGCTCACCGCCAAGGCCGTCGGCGCGCTGTGGCAGATGCCGCTGCTCCGCCTCGACGTCGGCAAGATCTTCGCCGGCCTCGTCGGTAGCTCCGAGGAGAACGTGCGCTCGGTGATCAAGACGGCCGAGGCGATCGCGCCCGCGATCCTGTGGATCGACGAGCTCGAGAAGGGCTTCTCCGGCACCGCGTCGTCGGGGCAGACCGACGGCGGCACGACGTCGCGCGTGTTCGGCACGTTCATCACGTGGCTGCAGGAGAAGACGACGCCGGTGTTCGTGATCGCGACGGCGAACAACGTGCACCAGCTGCCGCCCGAGCTGCTCCGCAAGGGTCGGTTCGACGAGATCTTCTTCTGCGACCTGCCGGATCGCGAGGACCGCCGGTCGATCCTCGACATCCACCTGCGCAAGAAGAAGCGCGACCCGGGCCAGTTCGACATGGAGAAGCTCGTTGAGGCGACCGTGGACTTCTCCGGCGCCGAGCTCGAGCAGGCGGTGATCGCGGCGCTGTACGACGCGTTCGACTCCGGCGGCGACCTGACCACCGAGAGCCTGCTCGGCACGCTGCGCGACATCGTCCCGCTCGCGATCACGATGCGCGAGCAGATCGAGTCGATGCGCGAGTGGGCCCGCACCCGCGCGCGCCCGGCGTCCGCCCGGGAGCGATCCCCGGCCAAGAAGGACGGCTGGATGGCCCGCTATGGCGCGCCGACGGCCAACCTCGGCGACAAGGGCACCGAGCCCGCCGACGACGGCGGCCGCAAGATCGAGCTCTAGCGCGCTCTAGCGCCGGGATCGCGCCGGCGCGGGCCTACGGGCGGGACGCCCGCGCGTTCGCGATCAGGACCCGCGCCTCGTCCGCCTGCTCGGCCGCGACGAAGATCACGGCCTCGACGATGGCGGTCCCTCCCTCGACCTCGCGGTCGCGGGTGACGTTCGAGTTGATCCCCCGCGCCCGCAGCATGGCATGGAGCACCTCGGCCTCGGCCTGGGTGCCGGTGTAGACAGCGACCGGATCGTCGTGTGCCATGGAAGGGAAGCTACACCCGGGACCTGGGGTACACTGCTCGCGATGTCGCATTTCACGAAGTGCGCGCTCAAGATGACCAACCTCGCGGCGATCAAGAAGGCGCTCGAGGACATGAAGCTCGAGTACCTCGAGGCTGCGCAGGGCCAGTCGGTGACGGTGCGCGGCTATCGCGGCGACACGCTGCAGGCGGCGCTGTCGGTCAACATGGGCCGCTACGACGTCGGTGTCATCGACAACCAGGATGGCACGTACGACATCACGGCCGACTGGTGGGGCGTGGAGACGACGAAGGGCGTCTCCGAGGACGAGTTCAAGCACCAGCTCAGCCAGCGTTACCAGTACCACAACGTGAAGCAGGCCTGCGAAGAGAAGGGCTATTCCCTCGAGGAAGAGGTCAACGAAGAGGACGGGTCGATCCGCCTCGTCGTCCGCAAGTGGGGTGCCGAATGAGCGTGAAGAGAGAGATCGAGATCGTGATCAACCCCAAGGGCGAGGTGACCTTCCAGGTCAAGGGCATGAAGGGCGGCAGCTGCCTCGACGAGACCAAGTTCCTCGAGGCGGCGCTCGGCGGGGACGCCGCGATCCTCGACCAGCAGAAGACCGGCGAGTACTACGAGCAAGCCGAGGGGTACGTGTCGTCGTGGGCCGGGGAAGGCCAGGACGACTGATCCCGTAGGACGATCGCGTGTCGACCGATCAAGCCCCCGAGACCGACGGCAGTCCGGAGCAGCGCCCGGAGGACCTGACCGACGAGCTCGCGAAGAAGTACGACCCCGAGCGGCTGCTCCGGATGGTCTCGCGCCGCGCCGGCAAGGGGGAGGCGCTCGACCACAGCGTCCGCTCGAAGTACGAGCGGCGGTTCGGCGTCGACCTCGGGCACGTCCGCGTGTACACGGGCGCGTTCGCCGAGGAGTTCAACCGGCAGCGCAGCGCGTACGCCGTGACGATCGGCTCCACGGGCATGATCCTCATGGGCGGCTCGCCCGATCGCTCGATGGGGAGCACGGCAGGGCAGGCGCTGCTCGCGCACGAGCTGACCCACGTCGCCCAGGCCAAGCGCGGCCTCCACCACCGCAGCTTCGACGGCGCGATGCCGCTCGCGACGGAGGAGCACGAGGAGGAGGCCGAGGCCGTCGAGGCCGAGGTGATGGCCGCCGGCGGCGACCTCGACGCGGTCGACACGCACGGGGACACGCGGATGGCGGCCGCGGTCGCCTCGGCCAAGGTCGCGCAGAAGGAAGCCATGGAGCGCGCGCTCGACGAGATCAAGCGGCGCGTCCTCGACATGGCGGCCGACGCGTACCGAACGCACGTGATGCGGAACCGCATCCAGCGCCGGGCGTAGCCTCGCCCGGCCGAAAATCGCGGTATTCTCGTCGAGATGTCCGATACGTCCGCCGATGCTGGCGTCGTCCAGTCCCGCGTGCAGCTCGAACGGCTGATCGCGGAGGACGAGCTCACCGGTCGCACGATCAGCGGGTTCGCCGCGCCGTCGGTCCTGCTCCGCAGCGTCGACCTCGACGGGGTCACGATCGAGCGACTCGACCTGCGTGGCGCCGACGCCGACGACACCCGGCTCGAGCGCGCCGAGCTGCGGCAGACCGATCTGCGCACGTCGCAGTGGAAGGGCGCGCTGTGGCACCGCGTGCGCGCGCGCGACTGCGACCTGACCGAGCTCGACCTCACGGGCGCGCAGCTACTCCGCTGCGAGCTCGGCCCGGTGCGGATGGCGCGGATCCGGCTGCACCGCGCGCGCATCCAGCACACCACGTTCCGCGACTCGGAGCTGTACTCGGCGGACTTCGCGGGCGCGGTGCTGCT
>Ga0164243_10016183_pt1 | contig 10247 bp, 9 predicted proteins | sample OricompcompostOP_FD_108781 | JGI IMG/M metagenome (GOLD analysis project Ga0164243, IMG submission 108781) | Organic Plus compost microbial communities from Emeryville, California, USA - Original compost - Organic plus compost (OP) | ecosystem: Engineered > Solid waste > Mixed feedstock >... | reverse complement strand
GGACTCAGCCCGGCTCTCCGCTCCCGGCCCGCATCGAGCGTCCGCTCGTAGTCCAGCGCCCGGGCGAAGGTCTCCTCCAGCGGCCGAAGCCGCAGACCGTTGCGTTGTGCTGCCGCGATCGACCGGTTGCCGAAACCCCGATACTCGGCCGGCACCCACAACGGCAGCGAGTCCGCACCGGCCCAATAGCCGACCTTGTGATCGAGGAGGAACTGCGGATCGACGGCCACCCGTTCGCCGCGGTGACCGGCGACCCGGGCGGCCGCGTCAAGCACCGTCGGCAACGGTCGGGGTTCGCCGGTGGCGTTGAACGTGCCGGACAGGCCGCGCTCGGCGGCGTCCACCAGCCAATCGGCCAGATCGTCGACGTCGATCAGCTGTACGTCGTCGGCGACCTCGGGCACCAGCACCTGATCCTGCGGGTCACGGGCGAAGCGGGCGGGCCAGTAGCCGACCCGGTCGCTGCGGTCGCCGGGACCGCCGATCAACCCGGCCCGGCAGATGTGCGCCCGCTCCCCCAAGGCCGTCCGCACCGCGTTCTCGCAGGCCACCTTGGCCGGGCCGTAGTCGTCCATCTCGGTGAAGCGGTCGGCGGCCAGCGCCGGGTGGAGGTCGGCCGATTCGTCCTGTCCGGGAACGGACTCGTCGGCGTACACCGAAAGGGTCGAGACGAAGGTCCAGTGTCCGGCGCGGTCAGCCAGGGCGTCGAGTGCCTGTTGTACCTGGATCGGCTGCATCGCCACGTCGATCACCGCATCCCAGTGCTGATCGCTCCGGCCGCCGACCTCCTGGTACGCGGCCGGCCCAGTGTCCCGGTCGGCCTTCACCCATTCGGCGCCGCCCGGCGGCCGGTCCGTGGTCCCCCTGGCCAGGCAGGTCACCCGGTGCCCGCGCTCCAATGCCCGCCGCGCCGTCGCCGCGGACAAGAAGGCCGTACCGCCGAGAATCAGGATCTGCATTCCTTGATCATCGCGGTCCCCGCGCGGCCGTCAAGACCCAGGGCCCTCCCGCCGGGCACAATGCCTCATTTCGATTTGGCGACACAGTACCGCTATGATTGCGACATGCTGTCGCCAAGAAGTCAGGTTGCCCGGTGTTCCTAGCCCTTCGTGAAATAGCGTTCGCGCGCGGTCGTTTCGCCATCATGGGATCAGTGGTCGCGCTGATCGCGATGCTGATGGTCCTGCTCAGTGGCCTGTCCGTCGGCCTGGTCAACGACGGCGTCTCCGGCCTGCAACGGATGAAGGCCACCTCCTTCGCCTTCCAGGAGGGGGTCGCCAAGGATTCTGCGTTCTCCCGCAGCATCATCAGCCGTGATGCCGTCGACGTCTGGGCGGCGCAGGGTGGTGTCGCGGAAGCCGCGCCGTACGGCAACACGCTGATCAACGGCAGGACCGATCGCGGCACTGACATCGACCTGGCATTGTTCGGGATCGAACCCGACTCGTTCCTGGCGCCGGAAGCGGCCTCGGGCACCGCCTTGACCGGGGCACCGGACGAGATCGTGCTCAGCTCGACCGCCGGCGAGCATGGGGTGGCGGTCGGCGACGTCGTCACCGTCGGACAGACCGGGACCAAGCTGCGGGTCGTCGGCCTGATGGCCGACCAGAACACCTTCGGCCACGTCGACGTCGGCTACCTTCCACTGCGCACCTGGCAGGAGATCCGTGCCGGCGTGCGGGCGGGTGATCAGGTCCCCGACCGCGTCTACGACGAGATCACTGCCGTCGCCGTGCTGGGACAGAATGTGGACCTGGCGGCCGGCGACCGGGCTGCCGGCACGTCCTCGATGACCACCAAGGAGTCGTTCGGCGCCTCGCCGGGATACACCGCCGAGACCTCCACCCTGACCATGATCCAGGTCTTCTTGTACGCGATCTCCGCCCTGGTCGTTGGCGCCTTCTTCACCGTGCTCACCATCCAGCGCAAACAGGAGATCTCAGTGATGAGGGCTATGGGCGCCAGCACGCGGTATCTCCTGCGCGACAGCCTCATCCAGTCGCTGATCCTGCTGGTCGTCTCCGCTGTGATCGGTCTCGGCCTCGGCCTGCTGATGGGCGCGGCACTGGCCACGACCGCGATGCCGTTCGCCCTGCAAGCCAGCCCGATCGCGGTGGCCACCGGCGCACTACTGCTCCTCGGCATGATCGGCGCGGCCGTTGCCGTAGTACGGATCGCCCGAGTCGACCCGCTGACAGCGTTGGGAGAGAACCGATGACCGACCCCATCCTCGTACTCGAGCAGGCCACCCTGCTGCACGGAGACGGTGACAGCGATGAGACAGTCACTGCCCTCGACCACGTCGATCTGCGCATCGCCGCGGGCGAGATGGTCGCCGTCGTCGGTCCGTCCGGTGCCGGCAAGTCCAGCCTGCTGGCGGTCGCCGGAGGTTTGATCCAGCCCACCTCAGGCCGGGTCACCGTCGGCGGCACCGAGCTGGGCGGGCTGTCCCGGCGCCGGCTCACCGACCTGCGGCGCACCCGGATCGGCTTCGTCTTCCAGACCAGCAACCTGATCCCCGCACTGAAGGCCGTCGACCAGCTGCGCCTGCCACTCACCTTCGGGAAGTTCACCGACCACGCCGACCCGAACAGCCTCCTGGAAGAGGTCGGAATGGCACACAAGGCCAAGCGAAGGCCCCACCAGCTTTCCGGTGGTGAGCGCCAGCGCCTCGGCCTGGCCCGCGCGCTGGTCACCAAACCACAGCTGCTCCTGGTCGACGAACCGACCGCAGCGTTGGACCGCCAGCGCAGCCAGGACGTCGTGGCCCTGCTTGCCGAGGAGACCAAGGCCCGCGGCATTGCGACCGTCATGGTCACCCACGACCACGACGTCCTGCACCACTGCGACCGCGTTCACGAGATGATCGACGGCAGGCTGATGGCCCCCGCACTCCCCTGACCGACGAGAGGACGGCCCGTGCCCCGCATCACCGCCCCGACCGTTGCCGAGCATCGCGAGCAGCAACTGCGCGCCGTACTCGATGCCGCCCGGGCCATCCTCGGCGAGACCAGAGCGGCCCCGACACTCGCCGCGACAGCCGAACGCGCCGGCCTGGCCCGCTCCAGCATCTACCGATACTTCTCATCCTCCGACGAACTGCTGGCGGCCGTGGTCGCCGACGTCTTCCCCGACTGGGCCGGCAAGGTGCGCAGCCGGGTCGAGTCCGCGACAACGCCGGGAGAGCGGGTCTGGGCCTACATCTGCGCGAACATCGACCTGTTCTCCTCCTCGGAGCAGGACGTGGCCAGCGCCCTCAGCGAGGTCGCCGACCCGCACCTGCTCAAGGAATCGATGGAGGCCTTCCACGCCGAGCTCCAGACCCCGCTGGTCGGCGCCCTCACCGAGCACGGTGAACCCGAGCCGAAGCTGATGGCCGAAACCATCGAGGCTGCACTGATGCAGGTGGCCCGACGTCTCGGGTCACGACCGGAGTCCGGTCTCGGCAAGGACGAGGCACTCGGTGTCCTGCACAGGATGCTCAGCGGCTACCTGGGGCTGATGCGGCAGGATCACACCTGACTGCGGGTTCAGTCGCGTACCGAGATGACGCCTGCCTGGACGGGTGCGGATTCGCCGAACTGGGCTCCGGTGATCACGAAGACGAGACCCCGGTCCTGCGGATCGCCGGGCCCCTCGAGCGGCAGGGTGAACCGGCTGTAGCCCGGCGGTATCGGTGACGACAGCCGCGTCCACTTCGCAGGATCGCCCAGGGCACGGTTGATGTGGAAGTCCTGATGATCATTGTCGGTGACGATGATCGTTCCGTTCTGGCCTCCCCACGACGACCAGGAGACGATCGGTGCACCGTTCGGAGCGTCGCTGCCGTTGTCGATCAGCGGCAGGTCCTCGGAGAAGCGGAACGACTCGGGATCCTTCGCGAGCCGGTAGTGCACGTGATAGGAGTACTCGTCCTGATCGGGGTTCTCGGGGTCGTCGGGTTTCCCGTACTCGTAGGTCATGATCCACAGGTCGCCGCGCAGCCGCGCCACCGACGTCATACCGGGGCGTTCCGCGTACGCCGTCCCGGTCGCGTCGTCGACGACAGGGCCCCAGGCCCTCAAATCCGTCGACGTCTGGTGGGCAAGTTTCTGCCCGAAGTTCGGATCCCGCTGATCGGAGTAGTAGCAGATCAGCTTTCCCTTGTGCAGCAGCAGGAACGGCTCCCAGACCGGGGTGTCGCCGTTCCGCGTGCTGGGCGGCCCACCCTGCGCCACCGTGCTCAGGAACTCCCAGCTGCGACCGCTGTCCGTACTGGCGTAGATCTGGATGTTCGTACCCGGGTCGCCGAGCCCGTTGCACGAGAAGAGCAACGCTCCCTTGGGCAGTCCCGCGAAAGCTCGGGGCAGTTCATAGAGGAACGGCTGCAAGGCGAAGCCGGTGATGATCGGCACGCTTCCGTACTCCGACCAACTGCGGCCGTTGTCCTCGCTCCGGTACAGCGGGAAGACCGGATCGCCACTGCCCTGGAACGTTGCGAGCAGCGTCGTGGACTTTCCGGCCGGTTGCCCGGCGGTGATCCGCACGACCCGGGGATAGAAGCCATGTTTCCCGCCGGCCACATCGACCGGCCCGAACGGCATCTCACCCCTTCTTCCGGCCGGGCTGCCGGTGCCGGCAAACGCCGGCGCGGTGAATCCGAATGTTCCTCCGGCGGCAACGACTGCCCCGGTACCGAGGAACATTCGGCGGGACAACTGCGAACGGTGAGTGGATCGATCATCCGCATCGGACGCCTGGCGGTGCTGCACGACTACCTCCTCGTAGCGAGGAGCCGGGACGCTGCAGCTCCTCGGTGAAACTACTTCGTACAGCTACGAAACTAAGGCATCGCTGGCCCTGTGGCTCACCCGGGCGGTGCGCGGCGCTGCCGAACTCCCGATCCAGAGCGTGTTCAGCGATCCGACATCGGTCTGGTCGTGCTCAGCGACTCCGGCTGGGGTGGGCGAATCAGTTGCGGTCGCCGCGGGCCAGCGCGCCGAGCAGGTCCCGGTTGAGACGGGAGATCGTCTCCAGCGGGATGCCCTTGGGGCAGACCGCGACGCACTCGCCGATGTTGGTGCAGCCGCCGAAGCCCTCTTCGTCATGTTGGGCGACCATGCCCAGCACCCTGGAGTCACGCTCCGGCTGGCCTTGGGGCAGCAGTCCGAGATGGGTCACCTTGGCCGCGGTGAACAGCATCGCCGAACCGTTCGGACACGCCGCGACACAGGCGCCGCAGGCGATACAGGTCGCCGCGTCGAACGCCTTGTCGGCATCGTCCTTCGGCACCGGGGTGGCGTGCGCATCGGGGGCGGCTCCGGTCGGCGCGGTGATGTAACCGCCCGCCTGGATGATCCGGTCGAACGCGCTGCGATCGACGATCAGATCCTTCAGGATCGGGAAACCCTCGGCGCGCCACGGCTCCACGTCGATCACGTCGCCGTCGGCGAAGGCCCGCATGTGCAACTGGCAGGTTGTTGTCTGTACCGGGCCGTGCGCCTCGCCGTTGATCACCACGCCGCACATGCCGCAGATGCCCTCGCGACAGTCGCTGTCGAACGCGATCGGGTCCTCGCCCTCGTGGGTGAGGCGTTCGTTGAGGACGTCGAGCATCTCCAGGAAGGACATGTCCGGGCTGACATCGTCAACCTGGTAACTGACCATCCGGCCCTCGGCCTGCGAGTTCGGCTGCCGCCAGACCCGTACGGTGATCTTCACTTGTAACTCCGCTGCTTCAACTCGATGAACTTGTAGACCAGATCTTCCTTGTGCAGAACGGGTTTCCCGACGTCCCCCGGCTGGTCCCCGCCGCCGAACTCCCAGGCTGCTACGTAGGCGAACTCGTCGTCGTTGCGCAGCGCCTCGCCGTCCTCGGTCTGGCTCTCTGACCGGAAATGCCCGCCGCAGGACTCCCGCCGGTGCAACGCATCGATGCACATCAACTCGCCCAGTTCGAGGAAGTCGGCGACCCGGCCGGCCCGCTCCAGCGCCTGATTGAGCTCCTCGTTGCTGCCCAACACCTTGACGTTGGTCCAGAACTCGGTGCGCAGTTCGCGGATCAGGCCGATCGCCTTGCGCAGACCTTCCTCATTGCGCTCCATCCCGCAGTACTCCCACATGATCAGGCCGAGTTCGCGATGGATGGAGTCGACGGTGCGTTCGCCGTTGATCGACAGCAGGCGGTCGATCCGGGCCTGTACGGACTGCCTTGCCTCCACCGCGGCGGGATGGGACTCGTCGATCGACTCGAACGGGCCGTCGGCCAGGTAGTCGCCGATGGTGTTCGGCAGCACGAAGTAGCCGTCGGCCAGGCCCTGCATCAGGGCGCTGGCGCCGAGTCGGTTGGCGCCGTGGTCGGAGAAGTTTGCCTCACCGGCGACGTACAACCCGGGAATCGTCGACTGCAGGTCGTAGTCGACCCACAGACCGCCCATCACGTAGTGCACCGCGGGGTAGATCCGCATCGGCACCTCGTACGGCGATTCCCCGGTGATCCGCTCGTACATGTCGAAGAGGTTGCCGTACTTGGCGGCGATCTGCGCCTGGGTCATCCGGGATAGCGCATCGGAGAAGTCGAGGTAGACACCCCGCCGGAAGTCGCCGACCTTCGGGCCGACGCCACGGCCCTCGTCGCAGACGTACTTGGCGGCCCGGGACGCGATGTCCCGCGGTACCAGGTTGCCGAAGGACGGATAGATCCGTTCCAGGTAGTAGTCGCGGTCCTCCTCGGGAATGTCCCGCGGATCCAACTCGGCGTCCTCGGCCCGCTTGGGCACCCAGATCCGGCCGTCGTTGCGCAGCGACTCGCTCATCAGGGTGAGCTTGGACTGGTAGTCGCCGGACACCGGGATACAGGTCGGGTGGATCTGGGTGTAGCACGGGTTGGCCATCAGCGCACCCTTGCGGTGCGCCCGCCAGGCCGCAGTGACGTTGGAACCCATCGCATTGGTGGACAGGTAGAAGACGTTGCCGTAACCGCCGCTGGCCAGCACCACCGCATCGGCGAAATGGGTCTCCAGTTCCCCGGTGACCATGTTCCGTACGATCACGCCGCGGGCCCGGCCGTCGACGACGATCAGCTCCTGCATCTCGTGCCGGGTGTACATCGTCACGGTGCCGGCGGCGATCTGCCGCTCCAGCGCCTGGTAGGCGCCGAGCAGCAACTGCTGCCCGGTCTGGCCGCGGGCGTAGAAGGTACGCGATACCTGCACCCCGCCGAAGGAGCGGTTGTCCAGCAGACCGCCGTACTCGCGCGCGAACGGCACGCCCTGGGCGACGCACTGGTCGATGATCTGGGTGCTGACCTGGGACAGCCGGTAGACGTTGTCCTCCCGGGACCGGTAGTCGCCGCCCTTGACCGTGTCGTAGAAGAGGCGGTAGACCGAGTCGCCGTCGTTGCGGTAGTTCTTGGCGGCGTTGATCCCGCCCTGCGCGGCGATCGAGTGGGCGCGGCGCGGGCTGTCCTGGTAGCAGAAGCTCTTCACGTGCATCCCGGACTCGCCCAGCGTCGCGGCGGCCGATGCGCCGGCCAGGCCGGTGCCGATGACGATCACGCTGAGCTTGCGGCGGTTGGCCGGATTGACCAGCCGCGCGGAGAAGATACGACGCTGCCACTTGTCGTCGATCGGACCGTCGGGCGCCTTGGTGTCGGCGATCGGGTCTCCCTCGACGTACAGCGCATTCGCGTCAACGCCGAGGGACGGGGCCTGGGGATCGGTCATCAGATCATCCTCCGCATTCCGGTTCAGTGGATCAGGCCCGCGACGATCGACCACGGCACCAGCAGGAAGCCGACCGTGACGGCGATCGAGATCAGGTAGGCCAGGATGTTCAGCCGTGTCCGTGCCTTCGGGCTGGTGTTGGCACCGAGCGTGGTGAGGGCGCTCCAGACGCCGTGCCGGAGATGGAAGCCGACCGCGAGCAGGGCGAGCGTGTAGACCGCGACGACCCACCAGACGCTCATGCTGTTCAGCAGCCGGTCGTACGGGCTGGGCGACGGGCCGCCCGGGTGGATGGTGCCGGTGGTCAGGTTCAGGATGTGGAAGATCACGTACAGGAAGATGACCACCCCTCCCCACCGCAGGGTGAAGGAGGAGTAACTGCGCTGGACGCCGCGGCGGCCCTTCTTGGACTGGTACCGGTTGGTGATCCTGGTCCGGGCCCGCCAATCGCGCGCGGTCAGGTGGGCGGCGGCGTAGATGTGGGCGATCAACGCCGCGGTCAGCACGACGCGGAGGATCCAGAAGAATCCGTCGTAGGGCAGGATCGGCTCACCGAGCACATGGAGGTGGGTGGCGTAGTTGTTGAAGGTCTCGCGACCGCCGAAGGCCATCAGGTTGCCGTACATGTGGGCCAACAGGTAGAGCACCATGATCAGCCCGGACACTGCCATCAATGCCTTCAGCGCCACCGTCGAGCGCCGTGCTCGCTGACGGGGGGTCAACACGCGCTGAGCGGCTCCAGGGGTAGGGGTCGTCGTCGCCACGCCGCCAACACTAGACCTGAGAAGCGACTGGCATTAAACCAGGACGCGCGACTGTGTCGAACGCCATATCGATTATGTGACGCAGATCCCATCCGCCTGCCGTGGACCCGACGACCGGCGTGGACTCCCGGGAAATGGGTTCAGCGGCGGGACCCGGTAACGGCCGATCCCGAAGATCAAACCTTGACCCAGCGGTCGCCACCACCGGCGCGTCGTCACCGCTGGATCAAACCTTGACCATCGGGAGCACGTACGGCCATCCCCGAAGATCAAACCTTGACCCAGCGGTCGCCACCACCGGCGTGTCGTAGCCACGGGATCAAACCTCGACCATCGGGAACACGTACGGCCATCCCCGAAGATCAAACCTTGACCCAGCGGCTCCCGCCACCGGCGTGTCGCCGCCACAGGATCAAACATTAACATTGCGGGCACAAGGGCCGGGCAACGAGGGAGGTGCGGGCAGGAGGGAAGGGCGGCCAGAGACGACAGGGCGGCCAGAGACGACAGGGCGGCCAGAGACGACAGGGCGGCCAGAGACGACAGGGCGGGCAGCGACGACCGGGCCGCGGGCGGAGTCTTCAGGCCGAGTGGCCCGGGATTCGATCAGAAGGCGGCCATCAGCACCAGGATGACGGCGATGATCGAGGCGACGACGGCACCGCCGTAGCAGAGCGCGCCGACCAGCGTTTTGTGCTTGATCTTGAGGCCGTCGTAGAGCAGGTAGCGCAGCCGGTGGGCGCTGTGGATGATCAACACCACGAACCCGATGATCATCAGGATGATGGTCACCGGGTTGGTGATCACCGCCGACAGATGATCGAAATCGGGTGACAGCCAGCCCAGCGGTACGGCGATGGCGAAGAGGAACGCGGCCACGGGGAGCAGCAATGCCGCGATCATCCCGCCGGCAGAGAAGCCCAGCCAGACGAACGGTTCGGCCGGCGGACGCCGGCGGCGCGGCGGGTGCAGGTCGACCTGGGACGTACGGGGCGGGACGCGAACCGGAGTCGGTTGCGATGTCGCCTGCGAGGTGGGTCGGGACGTGGGCTGGGAGGTCATAGGAACACCAACCAGATGACGAAGGCGGAGACAACGGCCAGGGCGACGTATTCGCCCACGATGATCATCCGGGCGGGTACGGCCTTGCCGCGAACGCGCAGGGCCATCGCCTTGGGCGTCAACAGGAACCAGGTCACGGTGTGCAATGCGGCGAAGAGGAAGGCGATGATGTTGATCACCACAACCCATGCGGACCCGGCCCAGTCCATGAAGGCCCGGTAGGAATCGGCGCCGCGACCGACGGCGAACACCATGACCACCAGGAAGGCGACCAGCCAGGCGATGAAGATGCTGCTCAACTCACGCAGCACGAAGAGCAGGTAGGTCGGCTTCTTCAGCCACCACCACACCGAAACCGGCCGGCGATAGCTGCGCGGCCGGCTCTGGACCGGAGCACTCATCCGGCACCCCTCGGCAACAGGACCGCGCGGACCGACTCCTGGGCCGCCTTCAGCTTGTAACGCTGGATCGCCGAGGCCGGATCGACATGCTTGGGGCAGACCCGGGTGCATTCACCGACGAAGGTGCAACCCCACAGGCCCTCACGCTCGATCAGCACATCCAGCCGCTCCCGAGCGCCGCGGTCCCGGGAATCCAGGTTGTACCGTTCGGCCAGCGCGATCGCCGCCGGGCCGGTGAACTCGGGATCCAGTCCGTAGACCGGGCAGGCCGAGTAGCACAGCATGCAGTTGATGCAGGAGCTGAACTGGGTGTATGC
>Ga0164243_10016181_pt1 | contig 10249 bp, 12 predicted proteins | sample OricompcompostOP_FD_108781 | JGI IMG/M metagenome (GOLD analysis project Ga0164243, IMG submission 108781) | Organic Plus compost microbial communities from Emeryville, California, USA - Original compost - Organic plus compost (OP) | ecosystem: Engineered > Solid waste > Mixed feedstock >... | reverse complement strand
TCGCAGCAACGTGCCGCCGAGCCCGCCGCCGACCGCGGTGAGGCCGAACGACACGACGAGCGCCAGCCCGAGCCCACCCAGCGCGAGCAGGTCCTTGATGGTGGTGGACACCAGCGGGCGGCTTTTCTTCTCCTGCCCCCACTGCGCGGTGAGAGCGTCGCGCAGGTTGCTCATCCAGCCGATGCCGGAGTACAGCGCGAGCAGCAGGCCGAACACGCCGGTGCCGCCGCGGGACTTCAGCGCGGTGTCCACGATGTTGGCGACGAAGTCACCGATCCCGGCCGGGGTGGACGAGACGATGCCGTCGCGCAGCTCGTTCAGCGCCGTCTCGTTGTTGGCCAGCACGAACCCCGCGATCGAGAAACCCACCATGAGCAGCGGAAACAACGAAAGCACGCTGAAGTACGTGATCGCGGCCGCGTAGTGGTTGCCGTAGCGTTCGCCGAACGCCTCGTTGGCGCGCATCACGTGGTCGAGCCACGGGTACTTCCGGCGCAGCTTCGGGACCAGCTTCTCGTTTTCTTCCGCCACGGGGGAACGCTAACCACCGGGCCCCGGCCTCGCAATTCGGGGCCGGGGGCGTTCCATTGTGGACCTCAGCGTGCGGGCGGCAGGAATCCGACCCGGTCGAAGACGCGTTCCAGGGTGCGGGCGGACACCGAGCGGGCGCGCTCCGCCCCGCGAGCGAGCAGCTTGTCCAGCTCCGCCACGTCGTCCATATAGGACTTGACGCGCTCCTGGACCGGGGTGACCCAGTCGACGAGAACCTCCGCCAGGTCCTTCTTCAGGTCGCCGTACCCCTTGCCCTCGTAGGCGGATTCGAGGTCGGCGATCGAGCGGTCCGTCAGCGCCGAGTAGATCGACAGGAGGTTGGACACGCCCGCCTTGTTCTCGCGGTCGAACACGATCTCGCGCCCGGCGTCGGTGACCGCCGAGCGGATTTTCTTCGCCGAGCGCTTCGGGTCCTCCAGCAGCTCGATGATGCCGTTCGGTGAGGACGCCGACTTGCTCATCTTGACCGCCGGGTCCTGCAGGTCGTAGATCTTCGCGGTGCCCTGCACGATGTGCGGCTCGGGCACGGTGAAGGTCTTGCCGAAGCGCTGGTTGAACCGCTGCGCGAGGTTGCGGGTGAGCTCGAGGTGCTGGCGCTGGTCCTCACCCACCGGCACCGCGTCGGCCTGGTAGATCAGGATGTCCGCGGCCATCAGCACCGGGTAGGTGAACAGCCCCACGCTGGCGTGGTCGGTGCCCTGCCTGGCCGCCTTGTCCTTGAACTGTGTCATGCGTCCGGCCTCGCCGAAGCCGGTCAGGCATTCCAGCACCCAGGACAGCTGGGCGTGCTCGGGGACCTGGCTCTGCACGAACAGCGCGCTGCGCTCCGGGTCGACGCCCAGCGCGAGCAACTGCGCCGCGGAGACCCGAGTGCGCTCCCGCAGCACCTTCGGATTCTGCTCGACCGTGATCGCGTGCAGGTCGACGACCATGTAGAAGGTCTCGTGCGTGTCCTGCATGCGCACCCACTGGCGCAGGGCACCCAGGTAGTTGCCGAGGTGGAACGAGTCGGCCGTGGGCTGGATCCCCGACAGCACGCGCGGCCGGGCGGGAGTTTCTGGCGCTTCGGACACGCCCCGGATTGTCTCAGGACGTTTGACGGGCTCTCGCACGAGGTAGCCCCGCTACCGCGAGCGGCTCAGACCGGCGGGCGCCGGTAGGGCGTGAGCGGCCGGGTGGGCTCGTCGGCATGCTCGACCGGCACGGGCACGACGGCCTCCTCCTGAGCCTTGCGCCGCTGGCGCAGGATGCCCAGGGCCATGCCGACGATGCCGAGCAGCACGGCGGCCAGGCCGACCGGCCCCAGCAGGCCGAACGAGACACCGGCGGGCTCGGCCCGCTGGGCCGCCTCCGCCGTCGCGGTACCGGTGACCGCAGTCATCACGGTCATCACCGCGAGGACCAGGCCGGCCCGCAGGACGTGCTCTGTTCGGTTGCGCACCGATGTGCCTCCTGAGACGAGACTGTCGTTCCAAGGACGCTGTCACCCTAAAGGGTGGCGATTACCGCCGCGAAAACTACCGAGCGTGTCAAGCCCTGTCGTTTTCGATCACGTGCGGGCCAGAGGTTAGCGCCCATCGGAGTGCCGGGAACACCGGGCCCACTCGCTTCTCGACAACTTCTCTTTTCGGTGCGATGGTTCGACCATGCTCGACGTGGCTGTGATCGACGACCCGTCCGCCGCCGAGGTGACGCTGGACCCGGTGCGCGCCCGGTTGCTGGCCGCGCTGGTGGAGCCCGGCTCGGCGACCTCGCTGGCCGCCGAGGTGGGGCTGACCCGGCAGAAGGTCAACTACCACCTGCGCGCACTGGAGCGGCACGGACTGGTGGAGCTCGTGGAGGAGCGGCGGAAGGGCAACGTGACCGAGCGGGTGCTGCAGGCCACCGCGGCGTCCTACGTCATCTCCCCCGCGGCGCTGCCCGGCGTGGCGCCGGACCCCTCCCGCGCGCCGGACCAGTTGTCGGCGCGCTGGCTGCTCGCGCTCGCCGCCCGACTGGTGCGCGAGGTGGGCGAGCTGATTACCGGCGCCACCGAAGCGCACAAGCGGCTGGCGACGTTCGCGATCGACTCCGAGATCCGGTTCGCCTCCGCGGCCGACCGGGCCGCGTTCGCGCGCGAGCTGGGTACCGCGGTGCGGGATCTGGCCGCGAAGTACCACGACGGGAGCGCGCCGGGCGGACGACGACACCGGCTGGTGATCGCACTGCACCCGAGCCTGAGAAAGTCCGGCGACGACGCGGAGAACGCCTGAGCTTGGCGTCCACACCGGACTGTCCAGTGGCGATCAGGGCCAGTCGAACGACGCGGTGACCGGGGCGTGGTCGGACCAGCGGCGGTCATAGCTCGGCGCTCGCTCGACCCTCACCGAGGTGCACTGCTCGGCGATGCCGGGTGTGGTGACGAGGTAGTCGATGCGCCAGCCCGCGTCGTTGTCGAACGCCTTGCCGCGGTAGGACCACCAGGTGTAGGGCCCCGGCCCAGCCGGATCGAGGCGCCGTTGCACGTCGACGTAGCCGGCCTCGTCGAACACGCGGCTCATCCAGGCCCGCTCCTCGGGCAGGAAGCCGGAGTTCTTCTGGTTGCCCTTCCAGTTCTTCAGGTCGATCTCGTTGTGCGCGATGTTCCAATCGCCGCCGACGACGACCTCGCAGCCCGCCGCCTCGGACTTGGCGCGCAGCTCGACGAGGTAGGGCAGGAACGCGGCCATGAACCGCTCCTTCTCCTCCTGCCGGGACGTGCCGACCTCGCCACTGGGCAGGTACAGGCTCGCCACCACCACACCGGGCAGGTGCACCTCGAGGTAACGCCCGCTGTTCTCGAACTCCGCCGCACCGAACCCGACGCGCACCTCGGTGGGCTCGGCCCTGCTGTACACGGAGACGCCGTTGCGGCCCTTCACCTCGGACGGGGCGTGGTGGGCGTGCCAGCCCTCCGGCGCGACGACGTCCCTCGGCAGCTGGCCTGCCTCGGCCCGCACCTCCTGGCAGAGGACGACGTCGGCCCCGCCGCTCGCGAGCCACTCGACGAAGCCCTTCTTGGCGGCCGCGCGCATGCCGTTGACGTTGACAGTGGAGATCGTGAACACGCCCCGCAGGCTACCCGCCTGCACCGACGATCCGGCCCGCCGACCGCGGCCGTCAGCAGGTGGTGCCGCTGACCGGCTTGAGGAACTCCGTGCTGGCCCACCGGTCGTCGCCGAGCTTGCGGAAACCGTTCTGGACCTCGACCTGCGCGTCGGTCTCGGCGTTCTGCTTGAACTTCCCGACGACCTCCGACCCCGCGTCCGGCGCGGCGCGCACGTTGAGCACGTCGGCGGTGACGGTCACCCGGCAGCCGCCCGATCCCCCGCCCTCGGCGCCCTCGGAGGCCTGCTTGTCGTTGCCCATCAGGTAGATCAGCCCGACACCGGCCAGGATCGCGACGATGATCAGTGCCCGCTTAGGGATTCCCAGGAACACGGGTACTCCTCACCAGGTCCGTCTGCGTTCGCGGTAAGGGTAGCCACACTTGACCTCGGCTGACAGGGCCGCGCGGGCGAACCACCCGAGCGGCGTCACCGGGCGAGCACAGCGAGTGATCGACGGTCACCCGTGACGTGGTGGTGCGCACCGCGTGGGTGGCCGCCGCGCCGGACACGGAAAAGCCCGGCCACCGCACGTGGTGACCGGGCCCTTCGCTGTGGCCGGAAAGAAGCGGACTCAGCCCTGCGCGATCTTGGCCGCGAGGTTCTCGTCCAGGGAGGCGAGGAACTCCTCCGTGGTCTGGTACGGCTGGTCCTTGCCGACGAGCAGCGCGAGGTCCTTGGTCATCTTGCCGCTCTCGACGGTCTCGATGACGACCTGCTCGAGCTTGTTGGCGAAGCCCACCAGCTCGGAGTTGCCGTCCAGCTTGCCGCGGTGCTCGAGGCCCCGGGTCCACGCGAAGATCGACGCGATCGGGTTCGTCGAGGTCGGCTTGCCCTGCTGGTGCTGCCGGTAGTGCCGGGTGACCGTGCCGTGCGCGGCCTCGGCCTCGACGGTCCTGCCGTCCGGGGTGCGCAGCACGGAGGTCATCAGGCCCAGCGAGCCGAAGCCCTGCGCCACGGTGTCGGACTGCACGTCACCGTCGTAGTTCTTGCAGGCCCAGACGTAGCCACCCTCCCACTTCAGCGACGCGGCGACCATGTCGTCGATCAGCCGGTGCTCGTAGGTGAGGCCCTTGGCGTCGAAGTCGGCCTTGAACTCGTTGTCGAAGATCTCCTGGAAGGTGTCCTTGAACATGCCGTCGTAGGCCTTCAGGATGGTGTTCTTCGTCGACATGTAGACCGGCATGCCGCGGTCCAGGCCGTACTGCAGCGAGGCCCGCGCGAAGTCCTCGATCGACTTCCGGTAGTTGTACATGCCCATCGCGACGCCGCCACCCTCGGGATAACGGGCGACCTCGAACTCGATCGGCTCGGAGCCGTCCTCGGGCACGTAGGTCATGGTCACGGTGCCGGGGCCGGGGACCTTGAAGTCGGTGGCCTTGTACTGGTCGCCGTGGGCGTGGCGGCCGATGATGATCGGCTTGTTCCAGCCCGGCACCAGCCGCGGGATGTTCTGGATGATGATCGGCTCGCGGAAGACGACACCGCCGAGGATGTTGCGGATGGTCCCGTTCGGGCTCCGCCACATCTTCTTCAGGCCGAACTCCTCGACCCGGGCCTCGTCCGGCGTGATGGTGGCGCACTTGACGCCGACGCCGTGCTTCTTGATGGCGTTCGCGGAGTCGACCGTGACCTGGTCGTCGGTCCGGTCCCGCTCTTCGATCCCCAGGTCGTAGTACTCGAGGTTGATGTCGAGGTACGGGTGGATCAGCTTGTCCTTGATGAACTTCCAGATGATGCGAGTCATCTCGTCGCCGTCGAGTTCTACGACGGTGCCCTCGACCTTGATCTTGGCCATGAGCCGCGGTGCTCCTCTCGCGGATCTGCGCGGATCTCGCGCGCGTACGTGCAGCACATCTAATGCGGTACAAGCGTACTGCTATTACGTGGCGGACACCTCAATTGGTGACGTACCTCAGTCTTCCAGGACCGGTTGGTGTGCGATGTCACGGCCTCCCCGAGCGGGACGGGGCACCCCGGCCCGCGGGGTGCGACCATGGGCTCATGCCGAAGAAGCTGCACCTCACCGGTGACGCCGACGCCGACCGGCTCCTCTCCGAGGACCCGTTCGCGCTGCTCACCGGCATGCTCCTGGACCAGCAGATCGCGATGGAAACCGCGTTCGCGGGTCCGAAGAAGATCGCCGACCGGATGGGCGGCTTCGACGTGCGCACGATCGCCGAGGCCGACCTCGAGGAGTTCGTCGAACTCTGCGTCACGCCGCCCGCGATCCACCGCTACGGCGGCTCGATGGGCCGCCGCGTCCACGCGCTCGCCAACCACGTGGTCGAGCACTACGACGGCGACACCACGCGGATCTGGACGGAGGGCGACCCGGACGGCGCGGAGGTGCTGCGCCGCCTCAAGGCGCTGCCCGGCTACGGCGACCAGAAGGCCCGGATCTTCCTCGCGCTGCTCGGCAAGCAACGCGGCGTACGCCCGGTTGGCTGGCGGGAGGCCGCGGGCGCCTACGGCGAGGACGGCTCGCGGCGGTCGATCGCCGACGTCGTCAGCCCGGAGACCCTCGCCGAGGTTCGAGCGTTCAAGAAAGCCGCGAAGGCCGCCGCCAAGAAATGATCACCCGGGGTGGGCGCCGACCGTGTCGCGGATTTCGGCGCCCAGTCCCGAGCCCCCTTCCCGCGCGCAGTGCGCGCAGCAGAAGAACTCGCCCTCGACCTCCACGCCGTGGCCGAGGATGCGGCACCCGCAGTGCTCGCAGGACGGCGCGATCTTCTGCGCCGCGCATTCCAGGCTGTCGAACGTGTAGGTGTCCCCGCTGACCGTGCGGACCTCGAAGGACATCCAGTAGTCGTTGCCGCACACCACGCACGCCGCCATGGCGGACTCCTCGTCTTTTCCGGGGTTTTGCACAAAAAGCGTGCGCGCCGCCCGCATATCCGGCAACTTGATCATTTGCCGCCGCTGACAATTGCCGCTGCCCGATTTATCCTGGTCCTCGCGGGAGGTGATAGTAAATGCACGCAACCGTCGGAGACCGCATCCTCGTCCACGGCCGCACCGTGGGGTCGGCCGATCGCGCCGGGGAGATCGTGGAGGTGCGCGGCGACAACGGCGCACCGCCTTACCTCGTTCGCTTCAGCGACGGGCACGAGGGGCTCATCTTCCCCGGCTCCGACTGCGAGGTGACCCACCAGGAGCGCAACCCCGCCTGATCGCGGGCAGCGTGGTCACGGTCACCCCGTCGGCGGGATGACAGGGCGGCCCCGCCCGGTTGACACTGGGAGAAGGACAGCTCGTGCCGCCAACGCATGGCGCTGGGCTGTCCTTATTCGTGCCCGCCCTCTGTATCGATGCAGTCCCCTCGAAAGGAGTACCGTGCCCATCGCGCTGCTCGCGCTCGCCGTCGGTGCCTTCGGTATCGGCACCACGGAATTCGTCATGATGGGCGTGCTTCCACAGACGGCCGCGACGTTCGGTGTCGACATCCCGACCGCAGGCCACCTCATCTCCGCCTACGCGCTCGGCGTCGTGATCGGCGCGCCGCTGCTGACCGCCGTGGCCGTCCGGCTGCCGCGCAAAACGATGCTGCTGGCGATGATGGCACTGTTCACGGCGGGCAACCTGCTGTTCGCCATCGCGCCGAACCAGGAGTTCGGGCTGGTCTTCCGCTTCCTCGCGGGACTGCCGCACGGCGCGTTCTTCGGCGCAGGCGCCGTGGTCGCCGCCAGCCTGGTCAAGCCGGGCGACCGTGCGAAGGCCGTCTCGATGATGTTTCTCGGCCTGACGCTGGCCAACGTCGTGGGCGTACCGCTGGGCACGCTGCTCGGCCAGCAGGTCGGCTGGCGGTTCACCTTCGGCGTGGTCGCCGTGATCGGCCTGGTCGCGGCCCTGGCGATCGCGAAGCTCGTCCCCCACCAGGGCCGCCCCGAGTCGCCGTCGCTGCGCGGCGAGCTGGGTGCGTTCCGCAGGCCACAGGTGTGGCTGGCCCTGGCGATCGTCACGTTCGGGCTGGGCGGCGTGTTCGCCTGCCTGTCCTACGTGACGCCGATGATGACCGACGTGGCAGGCTACGACCCGCAGGCGGTCACGCTGCTGCTGGCGCTCGCCGGCGTCGGCATGACCATCGGCAACCTGCTCGGCGGGCGGCTGGCCGACAAGGCGCTGATGCCGAGCCTGTACGTCGCGCTGCTCGCGCTCGCCGCCGTGCTGGCGGTCTTCACGATCACCGCGCACAACAAGGTGGGCGCCGCGATCACCATCTTCCTGGTCGGTGTGGCCGGATTCATGATCGGCCCGATGATGCAGACGCGGGTCATGCTCAAGGCGGGCGGCACACCGTCGATGGTGTCGGCCGCGGTGCAGTCGGCGTTCAACGTCGCCAACTCGATCGGCGCCTACCTCGGCGGCCTGGTGATCGCGGGCGGGCTCGGGCTCGTCTCGCCGAACTGGGTCGGCGCCGGGCTGGCCGTCGTGGGTCTGACGATCGCGCTGGTGTCCGGTTCGCTGGACCGCCGCGAGCGCGCGGCCGCGCCGGCACCCGCGATGGTCGATGCCTGACAACGCCTGCGGTCAGCCGCCCAACGGCCCGTCGGTGATCGTGAAGGCCAGGAACAGGATGAGCACGCCGAGGCCGGCGTAGCTCAGCACGTCCACCGGGCGGCCCCGGACGGCCAGCAGCCCCGCCCGCACGCCCGGCAGGACGCCCCGCAGGATCGCCGCCACGAGCAGGGCGCCGCCGATGATCGCGGCGCCCTGCCGCCAGTGGTACTGCGCGATCCGCAGCCCGGCGATCACCACCAGCAGCATCACCAGCAGGAACGGGGCCTGCTCGAGCAGTGCGGACCGGTCGCGCCGCAGCGCGTGCCGGTTACGCCGAGGCGAGGGCACGCTCGGCCGCCTCGACGACGTTGGTGACGAGCATCGCCCGCGTCATCGGGCCGACACCGCCCGGGTTGGGCGAGAGCCACCCGGCGACCTCGGCGACCCCGGGGTCGACGTCGCCGGTCAGCTTGCCCTCGACGTGCGACACACCCACGTCCAGCACCGCGGCGCCCGGCTTCACCATGTCGGGCTTGATCAGGTGCGGCACACCCGCGGCGGCGACCACGATGTCGGCCCGCCGCACCTCGGTGGGGAGGTCGCGGGTACCGGTGTGGCACAGCGTCACGGTGGCGTTCTCGCTGCGGCGGGTGAGCAGCAGGCCCATCGTGCGACCCACGGTGACACCACGCCCGACGACGGTGACGTTCGCGCCCGCGATGGGCACGTCGTAGCGCTTGAGCAGCTCGAGGATGCCGTACGGGGTGCACGGCAGCGGGCCGGCCTCGTTGAGCACGAGCCTGCCGAGGCTGACCGGGGCGAGGCCGTCGGCGTCCTTCTCCGGCGCGATGCGTTCCAGCACGCGGCCCGCGTCGAGGTGCTTGGGCAGCGGGAGCTGGACGATGTAGCCGTGGCAGGCCGGGTCGGCGTTGAGCTCGTCGATGACGGACTCGAGCTTGGCCTGGCTGATGTCGCCGGGCAGATCGCGCCGGATCGAGTTGACCCCGATCCTGGCGCTGTCGGCGTGCTTCATGCGCACGTAGGAGTGGGAGCCGGGGTCGTCACCGACCAGGACGGTTCCCAGACCGGGCGTCACGCCCGCGGCGGCGAGCGCGGCCACCCGCGGCTTGAGCTCTTCGAAGATGGTGTTCTTGGTCGCTTTGCCGTCGAGAACCGTCGCAGTCACGGACCCATTCTGGCAAAGGAATGAACTCGGCCTCACGCGAGGACGCCGGAGGACACTATGGGTAGTTCCGTTGAAACGCTTAGTACCTCGATAGATCTATATGCACTGGTCATTGACCCTATTGGTGCGGGTGGTGTGCATTCGGATCAGTGACCAGTCAAAATGGCCTGGTGGCGCAACCGACGACCCAGCTGAACGCGACCGAGCAGGACACCCTGGTCAAGCAGATCGGACTGGCCCTGCTGCGGGCCGCTCCGCGGGACTGGCGGCGGGTGACCGCCAACTACCGGGCGGTGGGCCGCTACCACGAGCTGACCGGGGAGGTCCAGCTCGAGGACGGCTCCACCCAGGAGTGGATGGCCACCCACGACATCGCCAGCCTGTTCGGCAGGCTCCGCGGGGGGATGTACCGCGAGGGCCGCGGCACCTGGTTCAACGCGCGCTACCAGCTCGACCACCCATCGAGCTACAACCTCGAGTACGACCGCGAGGAGCCGCGCTGGGACCTGATGCCGCCGCCGCAGGCCTACGCCGACGAGCTGCGGATGTTCCCCCGCTCCGAGGACAACGTCCCGGAGTGGCTGATGCGCCGCATGGCGGGCCTCGCGCCCGAGCAGCCCGGCCCGCGCTTCCGCATCGCGCGCATCTTCGACGGGCACGAACCCAGTGGCCGCCCAGTGCTCGACCGGCCCGACCTGGACGCCGACGAGCAGCACAAGATCCTCGAGTACCTGAACAGCGCGCCGGTCGTGCGCACCGAGCGCGGATTCGACCTCGACCGGCTGGCGCAGCAGCCCGCGGCCACCGTCCCGGTCGCCTTCCACACCGACGGCGTGTGGATCTGGCCGGCGGCCGTCAACTACTACCTGCAGGAGTACGGGGTCGC
>Ga0164243_10016180_pt1 | contig 10249 bp, 8 predicted proteins | sample OricompcompostOP_FD_108781 | JGI IMG/M metagenome (GOLD analysis project Ga0164243, IMG submission 108781) | Organic Plus compost microbial communities from Emeryville, California, USA - Original compost - Organic plus compost (OP) | ecosystem: Engineered > Solid waste > Mixed feedstock >... | reverse complement strand
GGCGCGCCGGTCACGCGAGCCGCCTATGACGCGCGGCGGCGACTGGAGCTGCTGCGCGCGACCGCCGTCGCGACCGGCCGCCTGCCGCTGCGCGAGGCCGAGCCGCGGACGGTCGACTTCGACGGCCCGCCGGCGCGCTGCGCGGCCGAGCTGCGCGAGCTGGCCGTCGCGCCGCTCGACCGCACGGTCGCCGGGCAGAGCGACGGGCAGCTGCGCCGCTACTGCCGCGACACCGCGCGCAAACTGCGCTACCAGACGGTCAACGGGCTGCTCGCGGCGCGGGTGACGAGCGCCGAGGCGCGCAAGCGCGGGATCACCGTCACCGACGCCGACGTGCGCGCCGAGCAGGCGCGCGTCGTGGCACAGCTCGGCGGCGGCTCCGCCGACAGCGCCGGCGGCACGGCGGGGACCGGCGCGGACGCCGGGCTCGGCGCCGACCCGGCGCGGCTGGCGCGGCTCGGCGTCGCCCCGGCGGTCGTCCGCGACGTCGCGCGCGTCGCGGCGCTGGAGCGGCGGCTGTCGCGGGCGATCGTCGCGCGTGAGGGGAGGGTGACCGCCGCCGACCGGCGCGCGTTCTACCAGGCGAACCGCGACAAGTTCGACCACAGCGAGCGGCGCGACCTGCTCGTCGTCGAGGCGCCGACGGCAGCCGCTGCGCGCATCGCGTCGCGTGAGCTGGCGGCCGGTCGCCCGTTCGACGAGGTCGCTGCGCGCCGGTCGCGCGTCGGGGCGGCGAAGCGCGCGCGAGGCCGGCTCGCCTACGTCGCGCGCCGCGGCCTGCCGCCCGAGCTGGCCCGGCGCGCGTTCGCCGCCGCTCGCGGCGCGCTCGTCGGCCCGTTCGAGGGCCGCTCGCTCGACGACGAGCACCGCCGCTCCCACTACCTCCTGAAGGTGACCGAGGTGATACCGGCGGGCGCGCCGAGGCTCGACCGCCTCACGGACGTGATCACGAAGGCGGTCGCGCCGGACAAGGCCGAGCGCGCGCTCGCCGGCTGGCAGCGCCGCGTGCGCGCCGCATGGCGGCCGCGGATCGACTGTCGCGCCGGGTACGTCGTCAGCGAGCTGTGCGGGAATAAAGTAGACTAATCCGGTAGAGATTGTGCTAATGTTTTTCGAACGGATGCCCCGCTCGCTCCTCGCCTTTCCGGACCCCGTCAACGAGGTCACCGCGCGCGTCGTCGCGACCGGCGTCGTCATGCTCGGCGTCGCGGCGGCCGTCGTGCGGTCGCCGTGGCTGACCGCCGCGATCGCGCTCGGCTTCCTGCTGCGCGTCCTGGCAGGGCCGCGGCTCAGCCCGCTGGCGCTGCTCGCCAGCCGGGTGCTCGTGCCGCGGCTGCCGTTCCGGGCGAAGTGGGTGCCCGGACCGCCGAAGCGGTTCGCGCAGGCGATCGGCCTCGCCTTCTCCGGCAGCGCGACGGTGCTCGGCCTGCTCGGCCTCGACACGGCCGCGTCGGTCGTGCTCGCCGCGCTCGTCCTCGCCGCCGGGCTGGAGGCGTTCGCCGGCCTCTGCCTCGGCTGCCGCGCCTTCGCGCTGCTGATGCGCGCGGGGGTGATCCCGGCCGAGGTCTGCGAGCGCTGCAACGACCTCTGGGCCGGCAGACCGACCGCCGCGCCGTAGGCGCCTCCGATGCAGATCGACGACCATCGACCGCTCGCACCGGGCCGCGGCGGCGCGCGCCGGGCCGGGCTCGCCGCGCTCGTGCTCCTGCTCGCGCTCGCCCTGCTCGCGACCGGTTCGCTCGCCCCACGTGCGCATGCCGGAGCCGGCAACGCCTCGCGCGCGGTCGGCTTCGTCGAGGCGGCGCAGAACGCGGACGGCGGCTTCGGCGCGCGCAAGGGCGGCGCCTCCGACGCGCGCGCGACGCTGTGGGCGACGGTCGCGCTGCTGGCCGCCGGCAAGCACCCGCGCGACGAGTTCCTCAAGAACGGCGCCAGCGCCGAGCAGTGGCTCGTCGCCCATCGCGGCGCGTACAGCTCGCTCGAAGACCTGGGGCTGCTCGCGCTCGTGCAGCAGACGAGCGGGCTCGGGGCGAGCGCCTTCGGCAACCCGGTCGCGAAGCTCCAGGCGCGGCTCAGCCAGAGCGCCGTCAGATCCGATCCGCGCGGCGTCGCCTTCGCGGTCTTCGGCCTGCTCGCCGCGCGCGACTCGGCCGCGAAGGACCGTGCCCGCGCCGCCGCCGACGCGCTGCTGCAGTCGACCACCTCCGACGGCGCCTGGGGGCCGGACGGCAACGCCGACGCCTCCTCGACCGCCGCCGTGCTGCAGGCGCTCGCGGCGACCGGCGCGGCCGGCGGCGACACGCCGCAGGTCCGCTCGGCGCTCGACTACCTGCGCGCGGCGCAGGTCAACGACGGCGCGATCGCCGAGTCGACCCGCGTCGAGAAGGCGAGCGCCGGCGGCTCGGTCGCTGCGACCGCCTACACGATCCAGGCGCTCCAGGCGCTCGGGCTGCCGGCGATCCGCACCGCGACCGGCAAGACGCCGCGCGACGGGCTGACGCAGTACCAGCAGCAGCGCAGCGGCGGCCTCACCTCCAAGGGCGGCGTCTACAGCCAGGTCGCGCCGTCGGTCGTCGAGACGGCGCAGGCGTTCCCCGCCTTCAACGGCGTCTCGTTCGTCCTCCCGACCGTCCGCGCGACGACCGCCGGCCCGGACGCCGCGCGCAGAAAGGCCGCCGCCGACACGGGGAGACACGACAACAGCGAGCGGCGGCAGTCGAGCGGCAGCGGCACCGCCGGCGCGAGCGGTCGCGAAGCGGCGAGCGGCGACGCCGACCCGGGCGCCTTCTCCAGAGCGGTCGCGGGCGGTGGCGGAGACGGCGGCAGAGGCGGTCAGGCGCACGGCGGGGACCGCAGCGCCGACCGGGCGAAGGTCGGCGACGGCGACAGAAGGTCGGCACCCGCCACGGCGGCGCCCGCCGGCGGCGATCAGGTCAGCGGCGACGTCGTCCAGGCCGCCAGCGGCCCGGCGCTGAAGACGAGAGCGGGCGCCGACGACTCCGGGCTGACCAACAGACAGCGGGCGACGATCGCGGTCGGCGGCCTGCTCGGCCTGCTGCTCCTGCTCGGCGTCGGGTTGGAGCGGCTGCGTCCGCGTCCGGCCGGCGCCCGTCCGCTCGCGACCGAGGCGCTCGCCGGCACCCAGCGGGCCGTCCGCCCGCTGCTGCGCGGCGCCGCCCGCGCCGGCGGGCTGAAGGCGCGCGACGCGGCGACCGGGCGACGGCTCGTCGCTCGCCGCCGCTGGCCGCTGCTGCTCGCGCTCGCAGCCGGCGCCGCGCTGATCGCGCTGCCGTTCGCGACGAAGATGTTCGAGCGCGCGCCGCAGGGCGGCCGGATGGTCGACGCCTTCGCGCCGTACATGACCGCCGAGCGGATCGGCGCCTTCCAGCGCGACGTGCGGGAGGTCGACGAGTACGCGCGCGAGGCGCTCGACGTCGCGCCCGCGATCTTCCACCCGTCCGTCGCGGATCCCGACCAGCGCCGTCAGCGGTTCCTCGCCGACTCGCCGCAGGTCGCGCTGTTCGCGCAGCAGTGGCCGGCGGTGCGGCGCAGCTTCACCAGACTGCTCGACACGATCGCCGCCAACCGCGGCAACTACGACGCGGTCGCGGCGCTGCCGCCGTTCCCGCTGTTCCCGTGGTTCTTCGTCGTCCCTGGCGCGCTGCTCGCGGCGCTGGCGCTCGCGGGCCTGCTGCTCGGCCGCCGCCGCCCGCCGGCGTGGATCCCGCTGCGGCGCGCGACGGTCGCGCTCGGCGTCGCGCTGGTGCTGGCGCCGGTCGTCTTCCAGATGTTCACGCGCGCGCCGCAGGGCGGCCGGATGGTCGACGCCTTCCAGACGATCCAGACGCGCAGAACGGTGCAGACCGTCCAGGGCCAGTTCGGCACGATCGCCGTCGGTCAGGGCGCGATCCGCACCGAGCTGGTGCCGAAGCTGAAGGCGCGCGGCTGGAGCGCGGCGAGACTGACCGCGGAGCTGCCCGCGACGATGCGGCTGCAACGGCGCTGGACGGCGATCCTCAACGCGATGACGCCGATGGTCGGCGTGATGAGCGACAACGTCGGCACCTACCGCGCCGTCGCCGCGCTGCCGCCGTTCGCGGTCTTCCCGTGGCTGTTCGTCGTGCCCGGCCTGCTCGCCGTCGCCGCCGCGCTGCTCGCCGGCCGCCGCCCCGAGCCGGCCGCGCGCCCGCCCGCGCCGCACGACTTCGAGCCCGACCCCGACCCCGAACCCGACCAGGAGCTGGCATGCCTCGACCTCGACACCTCACGGACGTCCGCCGCGCAGCCGTCGCCGTCGCGCTCTGCGCTGCCGGCCTGACGGTCGCGCCGACGGCGGCGACCGCCGCCAGAACCGAGCTGACGGGGACCTTCCGGGTCGCGCCCGGCAGATACACGCCCGCGAAGGGGAGGCAGAAGGCGAAGGTCACCGGCTCGTACTTCCGCATGACCTACCCGAACGGCGACCCGTACGTGAAGGGGCCGTTCTTCGAGAACTCCGACTCGGCCGCGCGCGACAAGACCTACACCCTCTTCAAGCCCGGGATCGACAGGGGCCTGCGGACCGGCGCATACCAGCCGCAGCCGACGCCGGCCTTCGCCGCCAACGGCTTCGCGCTCGCCAACCGGATCGTCCAGCCGCTGCTGTTCGCCGGGATCAAGTTCAGCCTCTCGACCGGCGAGGTCGACCTGCAGGGCGGCACGCGCGTGACGACGCTGCCGACGATCTGGGCGAACGGCCGCAGGCTGACCGGCGACTTGCGCAGCTTCACCGCATCCTGGAACAAGATCTACTTCAACCAGGGCGCGCCGAAGCCGAACGGCAGACTGCCGGGCAAGACGACCGCGATCCGCGGCACCTACGACCCGCGCACGCGCAGATACGAGCTGACCTGGACCAGCCAGATCGTCGGCGGTCCCTTCAACGACTTCACCGGCCGCTGGCACTTCGAGGGCCTCTTCGCGCCGGGCAGGGCGAGATGACGCTCGCCGCGGCGGACCCGGCCGGGCAGGCGCTGTCGGGGCTGACCGGCGGCCTCGAGGGCGTCGTGCACGCCGCCGCCGTCGTGCTGCTCGCGCTGCTCGTCTTCGAGCTGGGGCGGATGCTGACCGAGGGATGGCGGCGGATCCGCCCGAGCTACCCGGGCCTGCAGGCGATCGCGCTGCGGGCGATGGCCGAGCCGGCGCGCGCGGCGCAGGTCGCGCGCGCGGCGCCGGGACCGCTGGCGGAGCGGACGGTGATCGACCTGGCGGAGGCGCAGGGAGGCGGGCGGGACGCCGTCGAGAACGCCCTCGCCGACTACGAGCTGCGGATCCAGCGGCGCCTCGACCGCACCCGCATGCTCGTCCGGGCGGGGCCGGCCCTGGGGCTGATGGGGACGTTGATCCCGTTGGCCCCGGGGCTGGCCGCGTTGGGCGACGGCGACTTCCAGCAGCTCGCAGGCGAGTTGCAGGTCGCCTTCGCCGCGACCGTCGCCGGGATCGTGATCGGCACGGGCGCCTTCGCGCTGACGCTCTACCGCACGCGCGTCTACACCGAGGACCTTGCGGCGCTGGAGCGGGCCGTCGCCGCGCGGGCGCCGGGCGCGCCGCCGCACCAGCGGGTCGTCGCGGCGGTCGGGGAGCATGCCGCGTGAGCCGCGTCGGCCTCGGCCGCCACGGGCAGCTCGACGCCGACGGCGGCGACCCGCTCGACGGCCTCGTCAACCTGTTCGACGTCGGCCTCGTGCTGGCGGTCGCCTTCCTGATCGCCGGCCTCGGCATGAGCAGAGCGCTCGCGCAGAGAAGCGACGACGCCGCCTCGCAGGGCGCGAGAACGGAGCTGAGAGCGCCGGCCGCCAGAAGCACCGCGTCGGGCGCGGGGAGAGCGGTCGGGCAGGTCTACCAGCTGCCCGACGGGACGCTCGTGCTGGTCGACCCGCGCAGAGGCCGGGGGAGATAGGGCGGCGGCGCACGGCCGTCGCGCACCGCCGTCGCGTCCGCGCGAAGGCAACAGATTGCTGGTGCATCTCGGCGCCTGGCGCGTTCCCGCTGACTACGCTTAGGCGAATCGACGGCGCGAACAGGTGAGGTGGGACCGTGATGGACGGGACAGGACGAGGGCGGCGCCGGCGCGTCGCGACGACGGCGATCGGCGTCGTGTGCGCGACGCTCGCGCTGACGCCGGGGCTGGCGGACGCGGCCGTCCCTTCGTTCGCGGTCACGACGGCTGACGACGCGGGCGGCGTCGGGCTCTGCGCCGTCGGCGGCTCCTGCTCGCTGCGGCAGGCGCTCGCGGCGAGCGGCCCGGCCGGCGGCACGGTCACCCTCCCGGCCGCCGTCTACGAGCTGTCGCTCGGGCAGCTGCACGTCCCGGCCGCCGGGGGCCCGATCACGGTCGTCGGCGCGGGCGCCGGCGACACGGCGCTCGCCCAACCGGGTGAGGACCGCGTCCTCGACGTCGCGGCCGGCGCCGTCGTCTCGCTCTCCGGCGTGACGGTCACCGGCGGCGACGTGAAGGGCGCCGACGGCGCCGACGGCACGGACGCGGAGGCCGGCCCGCCGGCCACGCCCGCGACGGCCGGCGAGGTCGGCGGGGAGGCGGCCGGCGGCGGCATCCGCAACGCCGGCGACCTGACGCTCACCGACGTCGTCGTGACCGGCAACCGGGTCACGGCCGGTGACGGCGGTGACGGCGGCGGCGACCCGGCGGCCATTCCCGGTCACGGCGGTGTCGGCGGCGAGGCGCGCGGCGGCGGGATCGAGAACAGCGGAAGGCTGCGGCTGGTGCGCGCAGAGGTCGCCGAGAACGTCGCCGAGGCGGGTCGGGGCGGCGTCGACGGCGTGGGGCCGGGCGGCGTGGTCCTCGGCGGCGCTGTCGGCGGGGTCGCCGGCGGCGGCGGGATCGCCAACACGGGCAGCGGGGTGACAGCGGTGGTCGACTCGACCGTGCGCGACAACCGCGTCGTCGGCGGCGAGGGCGGCGGTCCGGCGGCGTTGCTTCCGAGCAACGGCGGCAGAGGCGGCGGTGGCGGGCTCGGCTCCAACGGCGGCCGCGTGACGGTCACCGGCTCGACCTTCACCGGGAACGTCGCGAGAGGCGGCGCGAGCGCCGGCTTCAGCGGCGGCTTCGCCGGAGGTGGGGGCCTGGCCACGCTCGGCGCTCCGCTCGTCGTGCGCGACTCGACCGTGGCGGGGAACCGCGCGGCCGGCGGCGTCTACCCCGCGGGCGCGTCAACCGGCACCGGCGGCGGGATCTGGACCGACGACACCGTGACGCTCGAGCAGGTGACGCTCGTCGGCAACGTGGCGAGCGCGAGCGCTGACGGCGTCTCGCCGACAGGTGAGGGCGGCAACGTCGGGCTGCTCGGGGGCAGAGCTGACGTCCGCGGCGTGCTGATCGCCGACGGTCGCGGCGCGCCGTCGAACTGCTGGGGGACGCTCACTGCCCACGGCGGCAACGTCGAGGAGAGCGCCGGCGCCGGCGACTGCGGCCTGGAGCAGACGGTCGCGGACGCGAGACTGGGCGTGCTCGCCGCGAACGGCGGGCCGACCGAGACGATCGCGCTGCGCGCCGGCAGCCCGGCGATCGGCGCTGGCAGCTGCACCACGCTTGAGCCGGCGGCGGTCACGCGCGACCAGCGCGGCTGGCCGCGTCCGGCGCAGGGCTGCGACGCCGGCGCCTACGAGGTCGTCGCGCCCGTCGTCGCCGCCGGCGCGGCCACCGACGTCGGGCAGACGACGGCGACGCTCCATGCGACCGCGAGCTGGATCCGGCCCGGTTCCAGCGTGCGGTACAGCTACGGCGTCGGCGACGCCGGCGAGCAGGTCGCCGGCGAGCACGCGGCCCCGTACACGGAGGGCGAGCCGGTCGCGTTCAGTGAGACCGTCACGGGCCTCAGACCGGGGACGACCTACCGCTTCCGCGTGACCGTCACCGGTCCCGACGGGAGCAGCGTCGCCGAAGGGAGCTTCCCGACCGCGAGCGCCCCCACCGAGGATCCGCTCAGAAGAGACCCGCTCAGAAGAGACCCGCTCAGAAGAGACCCGTCGAGAACGCGCTCGGCGCCCCGCCTGACCGCCGTCGCGGTCGGGCGCCGAGGCGGCCGCTCGACGCTGCGCTTCACGCTCGACCGCGCGGCGCGGGTCACGGTCGCCTACCGGACCGCGCCCGCGAGGAGACGGCGCGCGCGGCTGCTCGGATCGGTCACGCTCGCCGGACGCAAGGGCGTCAACCGGGTCGTGCTGACGGGCCGGGTCGGCAGACGCGTGCTCAGCCCGGGCCGCTATCGCCTGACGTTGACCGCGAAGGCCGACGGCCGCACGAGCGGCGCGAGAACGGTGACGTACACCGTCGCCAGACGCGCCCGGCGCTGACCGGGCGGCTCGTGTACAGTTGTACATGTACGACCGTACACGTTCGAAGGGCGGAGTCGTTGCCGTACGCGCTGCTGGGCCTCGCGATCGTCGCGGAGGTCCTCGCCACGAGCCTGATGAAGCAGACCGACGGCTTCTCGCGGCCGTTGCCGACGCTCGCCTGCCTCACTGGCTACGCCGTCGCGTTCGCGCTGATGGCGCAGGCGGTCAAGTCGGTGCCGGTCGGGGTCGCGTACGCGATGTGGTCGGGGATCGGGACGGTCGCGATCGTCGCGATCGCGGCGCTGTTCCTGAGCGAGCCGCTGACGGCCGCGAAGGTCGGCGGGATCGTCCTCGTCGTCGCCGGCGTGACGATCCTCAACCTCGGCGGCGCCCATTGACCCGGCCGCCGCGTCGCCCGCCGCGCCCGCGCGACCCCGAAGGCCGCCGCGAGGCGATCGTCGACGCCGCGATCGAGGTGATCGCCGAGCACGGGATCGGCAGTGCCTCGCACCGGCTGATCGCCGAGCGCGCCGACGTCCCGCTCGGCTCGACGACCTACTACTTCCCGACCCGCGGCGACCTCGTCGCCGCCGCGCTGGAGCGCAGCGCCGAGCAGGCGGCGCGGGAGGTTGAGCGGTGGGCGGAGGCGCTCGCGCGCGACCCGTCGGCCGCGACGCTCTCCGGCCTCGCCTCCTCCTACCTCGACGACCGCCCGCGCGCGGTCGTCGAGTACGAGCTGTACGTCGCCGCAGCCCGCGCCGCAGGGCTGCGCGGTGTCGCGCAGCGGTGGATCGGCGCCTTCGAGCGCCAGCTCGAGCCGATCGTCGGGACGGTTCGGGCGCGCGCGATCGCGATGGTGATCGACGGCGCGATGGTCCAGGCCGTCGCGCTCGACCGCGAGCTCGACGCCGAGGCGCTCGAAGCGGCGCTGCAGCTGCTGCTCGCCGGCTGACGCCCGGCGGCCGGTCCGGGCCTCTCCCGAACTGCGCGCGTCGTCCTCCGAACGGATGACGAAGCGCGCGCCGCCGGTCCGTACGGTCGGCTGCATGTTCGGAAACCGCAGCACCGTCACGCTCCGCCCGGCCGCCGTCGCGCTCGCGGCGCTGACCGCCGTCGCGCTGGCCGCCGCGCCGTCCGCGCAGGCCGACTCGATCGTCTTCGTCAGAGACGCGAACGTGTGGCTGGCCGCGCCCGACGGCAGCAGACTCCACCAGGTCACGACCGACGGCACCGCCGAGTCGCCGTACCGCTCGCCGTCGCAGGCCGACGACGGCACGATCGCCGTCTCGCACGGCGTCCTGATCAAGCGTCTGCGCCAGAACGGCGAGGTCGTCAACACGATCGACCCGCCGGCGCTGAGCGACTCGACCAGCCATCTGATCGACGGCGCGCCGATCTCGGTCGCGATCAGCCCCGACGGCTCGAAGATCGCCTGGTCGGTCGCCTCCTACTCCTGCCCGATCGTGTGGGAGTGCGGCGCGCGCGGCGCGACCGGCGTCACCTGGGCCGACCGCTTCACGCCCGCCAGCGAGTTCTCGCAGTCGACCTACGTCAACCCCCGCTGGATCGGCAACCAGCGGCTGCTGGTGACCGGCGGCTACCTCCACCACATCAACACGATCGACGTCGCGCCCGGCTCGCAGGTCGTCCACTGGTTCGACGACCAGAACTACTTCTACGACTCCAACGACCTCGGCGAGGGCGCCGTCTCGCGCGACGGCCGCCGCGTCGCCGCCATCCACGGCTACGACGGCGACCGCGAGGCGACCGTCCGGCGGGTCCTCTGGCTCAACACGCCCGACGCCCGCAGCGGCCCGCCGCCGACCGCGATCCCGGACCCCGTCTGCGCGACCGGCCCCGTCCGCGGCACGCACAGCCCGACCTGGTCGCCGGACGGCACCGGCCTCGCCTTCGC
>Ga0164243_10016179_pt1 | contig 10249 bp, 10 predicted proteins | sample OricompcompostOP_FD_108781 | JGI IMG/M metagenome (GOLD analysis project Ga0164243, IMG submission 108781) | Organic Plus compost microbial communities from Emeryville, California, USA - Original compost - Organic plus compost (OP) | ecosystem: Engineered > Solid waste > Mixed feedstock >... | reverse complement strand
TCCGGATGGCTGTGCAGCACCTGCTGGAACGTCGCGCCGATGCCGCCGGTGAAGTGCGCGGGGATCACCACGATGAGGATCAGCAGCACGATCAGCATCAGCGCGTCCTTGAAGTACGCGGTGGTGGCCACGCCCCGGATGCCGGACCACAGCACGAACGCCACGGTCAGCACGAACGCGATGATGATGCTCACCGTCGACGACGTCTCGTTGCCGGTGGCCAGCTGCACGGCCAGGCCCAGCCCGGTGATCTGCAGCTGGAGGTACGGCAGCAGGAACACCACGCCGAGGACGGCCACGACCACGCCCAGCGCCTTCGAGCCGTACCAGTCGGTGAGGAAGTCCGCCTGCGTCAGGTGCCCGGACTCCCGGCCGCGCCGCCAGATGCGCGGGCCGAGGAAGTACAGGCCGGCGTACGCGAGCGGCACGTACGGCAGGGCGTACATCGCGGCCACGCCGCCGGTGAACGCCAGCCCGGCCATGCCGAGGAACGTGAACGTCGTGAAGATCTCGCCGGCCTGGAGGAACCACATCGTGACGGTGCCGAACTTCCGGCCGCCCACCGTCCATTCCGCCAGGTTCGCCGACGGGCGCCGGCGGCCGGCGAATCCGAGCGCCGCGATGATGACGATGCCGATGATCGTGACGAGCAGTGCCGTGCTCATTCGTCATCACCCCGCCGCGTGTACTCGATGAGGGCCAGGGCGGGCGTGAGCAGCACGACCCCCACCGCCGACCACAGCATCACGGGCGGAATGCCCAGCCACAACGTCGACCGGTTCACGAACGGCAACCACACCGTGGCCAGCAGGCCGACCACGATGACCACGAGCGGGACGTAGATCGCGTAACGGCGCATGCGCAGATCATGATCTGGCCCCGAACAGGTTTCAAGGGGGAAAGCAAAGGGATTCCGGGGGCCGCCGGTCAGCCCGGGTGGAACGGCGACGCCAGCAGGCCCGCCAGGAGTACCGCCCGCTCGCCCAGCGACTCCACGAGGATCCGCTCGTCCGCCGCGTGCGCGCCGCGGCCGCGCGGGCCCAGGCCGTCCAGCGTCGGCACGCCCCGGGCGCCCGGCAGGTTCGTGTCGCCCGCGCCCGCCGCGGGCCGGCCCCGTACGTCCTGGCCGAGCGCCGCGCCCACCTTCCGCAGGTGGGCCAGCAGCGGGTTCGCCGGGTCCTCCGGCCAGGTCGGGCGGGACGTGAGGATCTCCGCCTCGACCGACGCGCCGCTTCGTACCGGCGTCAGCCCGTCCAGCGCGGCGCGCATCCGCGACTCGGCCGCCGCGGAGGTGAAGCGCAGGCCGATCTCCGCCTCCGCCTCGCCCGCGACCACGTTGGCGCGGCGGCCGCCCGCGATGCGGCCGATGTTGCACAGCGTCGTGCCGTCACCAGGCACCGCCGCGCGGACCCGGGCGAGCTGGTCGAGCAGCTCGTCGACGGCCGACACGCCGCGCCCGGGGTCCAGCGCCGCGTGCGCCTCCCGGCCGCGGGTGCGCAGCGCCACCCGCGTACTGCCGCGCCGCGCGCTCTTGCACGCACCGTCCGGGTGCGGCGACTCCAGGCCGATCACCCCGGCCGCGCCGGCCAGCTCGGCCTCGAGCACGGCCCCGCCGCTCGGGCTGCCGATCTCCTCGTCCGCGACCACCACGGCGCGGACCGGCGCGGGTGCCCGTACGCCGGCCGCGTCCAGCGCGCGCAGCGCCATCTCCAGCGCGACCAGGCCGCCCTTCATGTCGAACACGCCGGGGCCGGTGATGAGCGTGCCGTCGTCGGTGTACGGCATGGCGGCGAGCCGGCCGACCGGCCACACCGTGTCGTAGTGCCCGACGATCAGCAGGTGCCCGGGGCGGTCCGGGCCCCACGCGGTGACCAGGTGCTCGCCGTACGGGGAGGGCACGCGGCGCACCCGCCCGCCGGTGGCCGCGTGGCCGGCGGCGACCAGCTCGGCGCACTCGGCCAGCGCGTCCAGGTCGCCGCTGGGCGACTCGGCCATGGCGTACGCGCGCAGCCGGGCCCGGCCGTACTCCAGCTGCTCCGGCATGGCGGCGGTGATCCGGCGGGCGGCCTCGGGTGCGATCACGGACATGCCCCTTCCCATACCCGGCCTCCGGGTTCACGAAGATACGACTCGTATAATTGGATCATGGATGCTTGCATTGCATCCTGACATGTGACATTGATAGAGGAAGACGCAAACATCCACAACGTATCCATGCCAGGAGCCATGTCACCAGAAGTGCGGGTCCGGCCGCTGACCACGCCGGCGGAGATGAACGCCGCCGTGGACCTGTACCGCGAGGTCTTCCGGCTGGGGCCCACCGACCCGGCCGTCAGCCCGCGGCTGCTCATCTCGCTCATGCACAACGGCGGGTCGGTGATCGGCGCGTTCGACGGCGCCGAGCTGGTCGGCTTCGCGTACGGCTTCCCCGGCGTGGACGCGCGGACCGGCGCGGTGTACCACTACTCGCAGATGGCCGCGGTCCGCGACGACCAGCAGGGCCGCGGAGTCGGCCGGGCGCTGAAGCTCGGCCAGCGCGAGCACGTGCTGAGCACCGGGGTGCACGCCATGCGGTGGTCCTTCGACCCGGTGCGCACCCGCAACGCGCACTTCAACCTGGACGTGCTGGGCGCGGCGGCCCGCTGGTTCGTGCCGAACATGCTCGGCATCGAGGACCACGGCCGGGACGCCGGCATGCGCACCGACCGGCTGATCGTCGAGTGGGACCTGTCCGGCGACCCGCGCCCGGTGCCGTCCGCGCCGCCGCTGCCGGACGTCGGCTGGGGCACCACGCTGCGCGACGGCGGCGCCGAGCTGCTCGGCCTCCCCCGCGACTGGGAGGGCTTCGCCGCCGGCGACCGCCCGGCCGCCGAACGCCTGCGCGAGACGGTGGCCGACACCCTGACCGGCCTGTTCGACGCGGGCTACGCGGCCGTGTCCTGCCGCGTCGCCAATGACGACACCGCGGTGTACCGCTTCGTACGGGGGGCGTGAGCGTGACCGGGACCGGCGCGGCCGCGCGGCGCCCCCGGGAGGGGGCCCGATCGTGACCGACGTATCCCCCGCCGACGCGCTGGCGGCGGCCGCCACGGGGCCCGCCGAGCGGCGGATCGCCGAGATCGTGGCGCGGGAGGAGTCCGCGGCGTTGCGGCGCGGGCCGGCGGCGCTGCTCAAGGCGGCCGGGGCCGGGCCGCTGGATCTGGACCGGCTGCTTGCGGCGGCCGGGTTCGGCGGGTTCGCCGAGCTGACCGCGGGCGTACGGGCGGCGGAGGACCGGCGGCTGACGTCGCCGCAGGCCCGGTTCGGCGCCCGCCTGGGCCGCGCCACCTCCGCGCAGGACCTGCTGGACCGCGCCGCCGAGCGGGAGACCGAGAACCTGACCGCCACCCTGGACGCGCTGCGCGCCAACGGCGCGCTTGAGCTGGCCGCCGAGCGCATCGTCGCGGCCCGCCGCCGGTACGTCGCGGGCGGCGGCAAGTCCCGCGCGTACGCCGTGCTGCTGTCCGCCGACCTGGCCGCCAGCATGTCCGGGGTGACCACCGTGGACGGCGCGACCGTACGCCCGCTCGACGTCCTGTGCGACGTACGGGCCGGCGACCTGCTCGTCGCGTTCTCGCTGCGCCGCTACACGCGCGCCACGCTGGCGTTCGCCGCGGAGTTCCGGGCGGGCGGCGGCGAGGTCGTGGGCGTCACCGACGACCCGGACGCGCCGCTGGTGGCGCACAGCGACGTGGCCGTCGTGGTGCGCACGGCCAGCGCCTCGTACGCCGACTCCCCGACCGCCGTCGCCGCGGTCGTGCACATCCTCGCCACGCTGGCCGCCGCCCGCGCCAAGGGGGCGCGGCGCCGCCTCGACCGGCGCGGCGCGCTGGCCGAGTCCCTCGACCTGTACCAGGAGAACTGATGCCGACCGTCGCCGCCGTCGAGGCGTTCCGGGTGAGCCTGCCGCTCGTCCACACGTTCCAGACCAGCTCGCACCGCAAGTCCCACCTGGAGCACATCGTGGTGCGGGTGGCGGACGCGGACGGCGCGGTGGGCTGGGGCGAGATCGCCTCGCCCAGCGACCCGTACTACTGCCCGGAGACGGTGGACACCTGCTGGTTCATGCTCCGGCGGTACCTGGCGCCCGCGCTGGTCGGCGCGGCGTGGTCGCATCCGTCCGAGGCGGGCGCGGCGTGGGCGAAGATCCGCGGCCACCACTTCGCCAAGGCCGGCCTGGACATCGCCTGCTGGGACCTGTGGACGCGGGCGGCCGGGCGGCCGCTGGCCGCGGCGCTCGGCGGCACCCAGCCGGAGATCGCCGCCGGGGTGAGCCTGGGCATCGAGCCGACGATCGACGAGCTGCTGGCGCAGGTGGCCCGGCACGTCGGCGACGGGTACGGCCGGGTCAAGCTGAAGATCGCGCCCGGCTGGGACGTGGAGCCGGTCCGCGCGGTGCGGGCCGCGTACCCCGATCTGCTGCTCCAGGTCGACGCGAACGGCGTGTACGAGGAGACGCCGGAGGTGCTGGCGATGCTGCGCGAGCTGGACGCGTACGGACTGCTGCTGATCGAGCAGCCGTACGCCCCCGGCGCGCTGGCCGCGCACGCCCGGCTGGCGTCGTCGCTCGGCACGCCGGTGTGCCTGGACGAGTCCATCGACGACCTGGACCAGCTCGACTCGGCGATCACGCTGGGCGCGGGTTCGATCCTGAACATCAAGGTGTCGCGGATGGGCGGCCTGACCGCGGCCCACGCGGCCCACGACCGCGCGACCGCCGCCGGGTGGCGGGTGTGGTGCGGGGGCATGCACGAGTTCGGCGTCGGCCGCGCCGCCAACGTGGCGATCGCGTCCCTAGAGGGCTTCTCCCTGCCCAGCGACGTGTCCGGCTCCGACAAGTACTACGCCCACGACATCGTGACCCCACCCATCCGTGCGATCGGCGGACAGGTCACGGTCCCGTCCGCCCCGGGCCTGGGGCACGAGGTGGACGAGGACCTGATCCGCTCGACGGCGAGCGACACTTTCCGCCTCTGACCTCGGGGCGGCCCACGCGCTGCGCGGGATAAAGGCCTCGCTTCGCGAGACTGATTTTTTGCGCGTGCGGCCACCGCGGGTGGCTGGGCGCCGTTTGCGAGGTGCGGGTCTTCGTGGGGCACAGCCCCCGCGAGCCCCGCTCCTGGCCGCACCTCGCTCCCGAGCCTCCGCCACGCACGGCGGCCGCACGCGCGAAAATCAGTCTCGCGAAGCGAGGCCTTTTCCCGCGGAGCGCGTGGGAGCGCGTCCTACAGGCTCCAGTCGATCGGGTCCGCGCCCTGTTTTTGCAGGAGTTCGTTGACCTTGCTGAAGGGGCGGGAGCCGAAGAAGCCGCGGGCCGCGGACATCGGGCTGGGGTGGGCGGACTCCACGCAGGGGACCGGGTCGAGCATGGGGCGCAGGTTGCGGGCGTCGCGGCCCCACAGGATCGCGGCCATCGGGGTGCCGCGGGCGGCCAGGGCGCGGATGGCCTGTTCGGTGACCTCCTCCCAGCCCTTGCCGCGATGCGACGCGGGGCGGCCGGGGGCCACGGTCAGCGACCTGTTGAGCAGCAGTACGCCGCGGCGCGTCCACGGCGTGAGGTCGCCGTTCGGCGGCTGCGGGACGCCGACGTCCTGCATCAGCTCGCGGTAGATGTTGATCAGGCTGCCCGGCAGCGGCGACACGTCGGGCGCCACCGAGAAACTCAGGCCCACCGCGTGGCCGGGCGTGGGGTACGGGTCCTGCCCGACGATCAGCACCTTCACGTCCTGGAACGGCTGCGCGAACGCCCGCAGCACGTTCTCCCCGGACGGCAGGTACGTACGCCCCGCGGCCACCTCGGCCCGCAGGAACTCCCCCATCTCCGCGATCCGCGGCGCCACCGGCTCGAGCGCGTCGGCCCACCCCGGATCGATGATCTCCTTCAGCGGTCGTCCCGTCACGCCGCCCAACCCTAGCGGCCCCGCCCCCGCCCCCGGGCCCGTACGCCGACACGCCGTCCGAGCAGGTAGCCGAGCACGGCACCGGCCAGCACCCCGGCGACCCCGGCCCGCCCCGTACGCCCGGCCCGCTCCGCCGCGCGTACGGCCGGTGCGTCCGGCACCGGCGGCCGGCGCAGCGCGGCCCGGTACTCCTCCTCGAAGATCGCGTGGAACCGGCGCTCGGCGGCGTCCAGCGCCGCGTCCTCCCGGTCGCCGCGGGCCCCCGCCCAGTACGCGCGGCCGACGCGGCCGGTGAAGAACTCCCGCGCGGCGATGCGCGCCTCGGCGGCGTTGATGCGCCCGCTGTCGTACGCCATCTGCCAGAAGCCGACCAGCGCGTTCGCGTACATGAGCAGCCGCGGGTCGTCGTCGCGCATCGCCGGATCCGCCGGGCCGCCCCACACGGCCAGCAGGTACGGGTCGTCCAGCGCCTTGAACGTCAGCTCGCGGTGCTCGGCGCGGATGCCCTGCTCGCGTACGGCGCGGGACTCACGGACCTGCAGCCGGTACTCACGCGCCTGGTACCAGAACGCGGCCGCCGCCACCGCGATCGCGACGACGGTGAGCACCCCGATCCCGGCGGCGAACACCTCCGCCATGAAGCTGAGCCGCTCCCAGTCCCGCGTCGTGCCGTGCAGGGCCGAGAAGGCGCCGGGGGCGGCCAGCGCGCAGAGGACGGCCAGCAGGACGATGACGAGACCGAGCAGCAGCGTCGTGCGCGCGGCACCCCGGTCTCGCAGCACCCCCCCCCGGCGGAAATCGGGGTGCGCCGGGTGGCGATCGTGCGGGCGGTAGGTCATCCGGGTCAATCTAGCGGCGTGTCGCGCGGGGCGGGCGGCGGCAGCGGGGCGATCTCGCGCGCGAAGTAGTCGAGCAGCGGTTCGGCCCGTTCGTACAGGTCCGCAATCTCGGCGGCGGTCCCGCGGACCGCGGCGGGGTCGTCGATGCGGCGGCAGCCGGCCGGGGTGCCGCCGCCGTCGTAGCGCAGCAGGTACGCCAGGCGGCCGGCGAGGACCAGCACCTCCGGGAGGTCGCCGTGCCGGGCCTCCCAGTCGCGTACGTCCGCGGCGTCCAGCACGCGCGGGCGGTCGCCGGCCTCGGCGAGCAGCCGCAGGTACTGCATCTCCCACTGGACGTACGGGCCGGGCGGGTGCTCGACGACCCGCACCCGGCGGGTCTCCACGCCCTGCGCCCGCTCCGCGGCGACCTGCGCCTCGACGTCCGGGCGCTCCGCGTCGTTCAGCTCCAGGGCGCGCGGCCAGTCCCCGGCCATGAACGCCTCCCAGCTCGGATCGCCGGGCTCGCGGAACGTCTGGTGGCGTTCGAGCTTCCAGATCACGCCGGTCAGCGCGGCGTACTCCCGGTCGAAGTCGGCGGAGTAGGCCGGGAAGTCCAGGTCGGTGCCCGGGAGGTGGCCGAGGCGGTCAAGCATCCGGGATGTCGGGCTTCGCGGCGATCAGCATTCCGCGGGGGATGACGACGAGCCGCTCGTCCGGGCCGATGCTGACGTCGTCGGGCAGGCCCTCGACCAGCGCGTCGGTCATGTCGCGGCCGACGATGGCCACGTCGCCGTTGTCAAGCTCCAGAATGTCCGGGCAGGTCTTCGTCGTCTTGGTGTAGCCGAGCTCGGCGGCCGACCGGCCGAGCCGACGGCGGACGCGGGCTGCGGGGTCTGCCTCCCACGGTCGGTTCACAGGGGACCTCCTCCGACGGGTCGCGACGTGGGTCACACTTCCACCGCTCCGGGGCACCGGCAAGCATGCCGCGTCTCACCATGAGAGACGCCATGGTCGGGGCATGGGCGACGCGTTAACGTCGAAAGATCATCCCCAGCCCTGGAGGACACCCCCCATGACCTCCCCCGCTACCGACCGCAACACACTGATCGCATCCCGGCTCGACCGTCTGCCGATCTCCCGCTGGCATTGGGTCCTGATCTCCGTCGTCGGGCTCGGCGTGTTCTTCGACCTGTACGAGATCTTCCTCGGCGGCGTGCTCGGCGCCGTGCTCACCGACGAGTGGGGCCTCGGCGCCACCGGCAAGGCGTTCGTCGTCAGCTCCGGGTTCATCGGCATGTTCATCGGCGCCATCTTCCTGGGCGTCGCCGCCGACCGGTACGGCCGGCGCCGCATGTTCCTGATCAACCTCGGCGTGTACGCGGTGTTCTCCCTCGCCGCCGCGGCCGCCCCGGACGTCACCGTCTTCGTGGTGTTCCGGCTGCTCTGCGGCCTGGCGCTGGGCGCCGAGCTGACGCTCATCGACACGTACCTCAGCGAGTTCCTGCCGAGCGCGAGCCGCGGGCGGCACATGGCGTACGCCTTCACCATCGGCTTCATCGGCGTGCCCATCGTCGCGCTGCTCGGCGGCAAATTGGTGGCCGAGCAGCACCTGCTGATGGCCGGCTGGCGCTGGCTGCTGATCTTCGGCGCGCTGGGCGCGGGCGTCGTGTGGCTGCTGCGGCGGGCCCTGCCGGAGTCGCCGCGCTGGCTGATGACGCACGGGCGCGCGGAGGAGGCCGAGCGCGTGGTCTCCGGCATCGAGGACGCGGTACGCCGCCAGACCGGCGACCTGCCGGAGGTCACGCCCCTGCCGCCGGAGCCGGAGGTCCGGTCGTCGCTGGGCGAGATGTTCCGCGGGCAGTACCGCCGGCGCACCGTGATGCTGTGGATCTTCCAGATCCTGCAGACCGTCGGGTACTACGGCTTCGGCTCGCTGGCGCCGATCGTGCTCACCGCGAAGGGCTACGACGTGGTCGAGTCGCTCGCGTACGCGGCGCTGTCGTTCATCGGCTACCCGATCGGGTCGGCGCTGTCCATCCCGCTGATGGAGCGGTTCGAGCGCAAGTTCCTGATCATCTTCTCCGCGATCGCGATCGCCGTGCTCGGGATGGTGTTCGCGGCGGCCTCGCTGCCGTGGCTGATCGTCGCGGCCGGGTTCCTGCTGACCTGCGCCAGCAACGTGTTCTCCAACAGCTTCCACATCTACCAGGCGGAGATCTTCCCGACCGCGATGCGCTCGTCGGCGATCAGCATCCCGTACTCGCTGTCCCGGGCGACGTCGGCGGCCATGCCGTTCATCGCGATCCCGCTGCTCGACACGGTCGGCCCGACGGCGGTGTTCGTCGGCTCGGCGATCCTGCTCGGCGTCATGTGCGTGGACGTGGGCGTCCTCGGCCCGCGCAGTACGGGCCGCAGCCTGGAGACGGTGGCGCGCGCCGGTAAGTGACCGGGCGGCCGGCGGGCGCGACGGCCCGCCGGCCGCGCGCTCACCAGGTGACGGGCAGCCGGGCGACGCCGCCGGTGATGTGGTCGACCTTGACCTCGAGGTCGTCGAGCCCGGCGGCGAGCCGCAGGCCCGGGAACCGCCGGGCCAGCGTGCCGAACGCGACGCGCAGCTCCGTACGGGCGAGGCTCGCGCCGATGCAGAAGTGCGCGCCGTGGCCGAATCCGACGTGGCCGCGCTCGGTGCGCTCGGGGTCGAAGGCCTCCGGGTCGCGGAACGCGGTCGCGTCGCGGTTGGCCGAGTTGAGCGAGAGGATCACCGCGTCGCCGCGGTTGATGGTGACGCCGCCGATCTCCACGTCCGTCCGGGCGTAGCGCAGGATGCCGAGGTCGCCGGGGGCGCCCAGCCGCATGATCTCCTCGATGGTGGGGTCCAGGCGCCCGTCGGGGTCGGCGACCAGGGCGTCCCACCGCTCCGGCCGCGTGAGCAGGAACAGCGTGCCGAGGCCGATCCGGTTGACGGTGGTCTCGTGGCCGGCGAACAGCAGGCCGACGCAGAGGCGGATCATCTCCTCGTAGTCGAACCGCTCGTCGTCGCTCTGCGCGCGGACGAGGTCGGAGATGACGTCCTCGCCGAGGGCGGCGCCGCGCTTGGCCTCGGCCAGGCCCGCCATGTACCGGCCGAACTCCTCGCGGGCCCGGTGCGCGTCGCCGTCCGCGGACGCGGTGGCCATCCGGTCGGACAGCGACCGGAAGTACCGGCCGTCCTCCTCGGGCACGCCGAGGAGCTTGCAGATGACCGCGACGGGCAGCGGGAAGGCCAGCGCGGTGTGCAGGTCGACCACGCCGTCGGGTGCGGTCGCGTGCTCGGCGATCATCGCGTCGACGTAGCCGTCGACCAGCTCCTGGACGTGGCCGGACAGCATGCGCATCCGCTTGGCGGAGAACGCCGGGGTGAGCAGCCGCCGCATCCGCGTGTGGCGCTCCTCCTCGGTGGCGTAGTCGCCGTTCGGGCCCTCCTGGACCGCGGCGGTGGTGATCCGCGCGGCG
>Ga0164243_10016178_pt1 | contig 10249 bp, 11 predicted proteins | sample OricompcompostOP_FD_108781 | JGI IMG/M metagenome (GOLD analysis project Ga0164243, IMG submission 108781) | Organic Plus compost microbial communities from Emeryville, California, USA - Original compost - Organic plus compost (OP) | ecosystem: Engineered > Solid waste > Mixed feedstock >... | reverse complement strand
TCATCAACAACGAGTCGCTCGGCATGGTCCGGCAGTGGCAGACGCTGTTCTACAACGAGCGCTACTCCAACACCGACCTGCACTCCAAGCGGATCCCCGACTTCGTCAAGCTCGCCGACGCCTACGGCTGCGTGGGCCTCGCCTGTGAGTCGCCCGAGGACGTGGATGCCACGATCCACAAGGCGATGGAGATCAACGACGTGCCCGTCGTCGTCGACTTCCGGGTGCACCGCGACGCCATGGTGTGGCCGATGGTCGCCGCCGGCACCAGCAACGACGACATCAAGTACGCGCGCGACCTCGCGCCCCAGTTCGACGAGGACGACATCTGATGGCCAAGCACACCCTGTCCGTGCTCGTCGAGGACAAGCCCGGCGTCCTGGCCCGCATCTCGGCGCTGTTCAGCCGGCGGGGCTTCAACATCGAGTCCCTCGCGGTCGGGCCGACCGAGCACGCCGAGATCTCCCGGATGACGATCGTGGTCAACGTGGCCTCCTCGCCGCTGGAGCAGGTCACCAAGCAGCTCAACAAGCTGGTCGAGGTCATCAAGATCGTCGAGCTCGACCCGGCCGCATCGGTCAATCGCGAGCTGGTGCTGGTCAAGGTCGGCGCGACCGCGGAGAACCGGGGCGAGGTCCTCGACATCGTCCAGCTGTTCCGAGCCAAGGTCATCGACGTCGCCTCCGACGCCGTCACCATGCAGATCGTCGGCAACGACGGGAAGATCGCCGACTTCCTGCGCGTGCTGGAGCCCTTCGGGATCCGTGAGCTCGTGCAGTCCGGCATGGTGGCCATCGGCCGCGGCTCGCGCTCGATCTCCGAGCGCAGCAAGCTCGTCGCCGTGCCGGTGCCGCCGGCCGCCAACGCCTGAAGTCCCACCCACCATCGAGGTCCCGAGGCTCGCTGCGCTCGCACCTCAACCATCGAGATACAAGGAGAAGCCCGACGTGGCTGAGATCTACTACGACGACGACGCCGACCTGTCCCTGATCCAGGGCAAGCACGTCGCCGTCATCGGTTACGGCAGCCAGGGCCACGCCCACGCGCTGAACCTGCGCGACTCCGGTGTCGACGTCCGCGTCGGCCTCAAGGAGGGCTCGAAGAGCCGCGCGAAGGCCGAGGAAGAGGGCCTGCGCGTCCTCACTCCGCGCGAGGCCGCGGAGGAGGCCGACGTCATCGTCATCCTCGCCCCCGACCAGGTCCAGCGCCACCTGTACGCCGACGACATCGCTCCCGCGCTCGCCGAGGGCGACACCTTGGTGTTCGGTCACGGGTTCAACATCCGCTTCGGCTACATCCAGCCCCCGGCCGGCGTCGACGTCATCCTCGTCGCGCCGAAGGCCCCGGGGCACACGGTGCGCCGCGAGTACGTCGCCGGGCGCGGCATCCCGGACATCATCGCGGTCGAGCAGGACGCCTCGGGCAAGGCCTGGGACCTCGCGAAGTCCTACGCGAAGGGCATCGGCGGCACCCGCGCCGGTGTCATCAAGACGACCTTCACCGAGGAGACCGAGACCGACCTGTTCGGTGAGCAGTCGGTGCTCTGCGGCGGTGTGTCGCAGCTGATCCAGTACGGCTACGAGACTCTCACCGAGGCCGGGTACCAGGGTGAGATCGCCTACTTCGAGGTCCTCCACGAGCTGAAGCTCATCGTGGACCTGATGTGGGAGGGCGGCATCGCCAAGCAGCGCTGGTCGGTCTCCGACACCGCCGAGTACGGCGACTACGTCTCGGGCCCGCGCGTCATCGATGCCCGGGTGAAGGAGAACATGCAGGCCGTCTTGGCCGACATCCAAAGCGGTGCCTTCGCCGAGCGTTTCATCGCCGACCAGGACGCCGGTGCGCCGGAGTTCCAGGCGCTGCGCGAGAAGGCCGCCCAGCACCCGATCGAGGCCGTCGGCAAGGTGCTGCGCTCGCACTTCTCGTGGGCGCAGACCGACGACGACTACACCGAGGGCTCGGCCGCACGCTGACCCGCGCACATCCGCGCACATCCGCGCAGATCCGCGCAGATCCGCACAGACCCGCGCAGATCCGCACCCCCGGACCCGTCAGGGCCGGGGGTGCGGTCGTGTCCGCGGCCGTGCGTGGGTCGTGCACGCCGTCGCGAAAGCCACCTTCGTATGGTCGTCACGGCATGGCCATACCATGATGATGGCGACGTGGCGAGGCAGCGAGCGGACATCAGCTGGTCGGCGTACGCGCGCGAACTCGGAGTGAACCTCCATCGGGCCCGGATCGAGCGCGGGCTGAGCCAGGAGCGCGTCGCCCACCTGGCCGGCATCGCCGGCTTCACGTATCAGAAGTACGAGAAGGGCGAGTCGCGCCCGGGCACACCGATGAACCCGCAGCTGCTCACCCTGGTCTCCCTCAGCCAGGTGCTCGGCGTCGCGCTCTGCGACCTGCTGCCGGCGTTCGACCCTGATCTCTCCGACACCCGCTGAGCCGGCCGCGCCCGGTCACGACGCGGTGAGCTGCTGAGCGAGCATCTGGTGCAGCGCCCACGCGGAGGAGTCCGTGAGGACCATCCGCGGCCCCGGCTCCTCGGAGTCCTCGATCGCGAGCCAGGTGGTGCGCTCGCCGACGTAGCGCCCCATCCGCACGGTGAGGGTGGTCGGGCGCAGGGTCGCGGTCACCGGGACCCCGTCGCCGGTGCCGGCAACGGCGAGGAAGAGCGACGGCTCGCTTTGGTGGTTGCGGTCCTCGGGATGGTCGTCCTCGGCATGGGCGCGCCTGCACCATGGCGGACACGGCTCCTCGAGCCAGCTGGGCTCGACGATCTCGGGCATCGGTCCCCTCCTCGACCTCGGTCGCGGCACCGTATCGGCAGGCCAGGACTCTTCGACCGCCCGCGGCCGCGTTGTCCACAGCTGCCGGCACCGCCCGCGCTGCCATACAAGTATGGCCATGCGCAGATGGTGAGAAGGGCAGCCGGAGTGCGTGTCGGCGGCGGGGTCGCGACGACGATGAGTGTCGGCCGCCCGTGGCAGTCTGGGGGCATGGGCCATCCACGACTGCGCAGTGTCGTCCTCGACACGACCGACGTGCCCCGGCTCGCGGAGTTCTACCGGCAGTTGCTCGGCTGGTCCTATCCCGAGGGGGCGCAGGTCGAGGACGCCTCGGACTGGCGGGCGATCGTCGGTCCCGCCGGTGAGCGGCTCTCGTTCCAGCAGGTCGACGAGCTACCCCGGACCACCTGGCCCACCGTCGAGGTGCCGCAGCAGATCCACCTCGACCTCATCGTCGACACGCGCGCCGAGCTGGACGAGAGCCATCGGCGCGCCCTCGAGCTCGGTGCCGTCGTTCGCCTCGACCGGTCGGCCGACGCCGAGGAGCCGCTGCGCGTCTACGTCGACCCGGCGGGTCACACGTTCTGCCTGTTCACCCACGACGTGGGCTGAGCGGACACGCGATCGGCATCCCCGTTCCGTGCGGGCGACCGAGAGACGCGACGTCAGATGGCCGTCGCCGGCCGCCCGCACGATCCGGGATTTGGAGAATCGCCATCATTCATACCGGTATGGGGATCGCAGGTCAAGGGTCCCGTCCCGGTCGGCGGCCCGGCAGCCGGCGGCCCGGCGGTCACCCGCTCAGGACGAGCAGCACGGCACCCGCCCCGACCAGACCGATCCCGCCCCATTGCAAGGCGCTGAGCCGCTCGCCCAGCAAGGTCACCCCGAAGACCGCCACCAAGACGACGCTGAGCTTGTCGACCGGTGCGACGAGCGAGGCGTCGCCGATCTTGAGCGCCCGGAAGTAGCAGATCCACGAGGCGCCGGTGGCGAGCCCGGAGAGGACGAGGAACAGCCAGGTCCGGCCGGACACCTCACCCGGCGCATGGAACTTGCCCAGCGTGAGCAGGATGAGCCCGAGCGTCACCATGATCACGATCGTGCGGATGAAGGTCGCGACGTCGGAGTCGATGTCCTTGACGCCCACCTTGGCGAAGATGGCCGTCAGGGCCGCGAACACGGCCGACAGCACTGCCCAGAACCACCAGGTCGAGGTCGGATCCACCCCTGGATCCTCCCATCTCACGACCCCCGCGGCGGGCGAGCCGCGCCGCCCCGCCGCGGGCGGCGCGACGGGGCGGGCGGCGACAGGGGGAGCGGCCTACTTCACCTCGGAGCGCAGCACCAGTCTGGTGCCGACCAGCAGCGGCAGCACGATCCACAGCAGGGAGGTAACGCCCAGCTGAGCCCAGTCCTGACCGGTGAGATGCGAGTCGAAGAGCAGGAACCGGCTCTCGTTGATGTCGAACCATCCGGCGTTGTCGGCCCACCAGTCCTGGGCCGCGGCCAGCGCGCCGGAGAGACCCGGCAGCACCAGGTTGACGACGAAGTAGCCGACGATCGCGGCCGGCGAGCTGCGGAAGAGCAGGCCGAGCGCGAAGCCGAGCAGCATGCCGAGCTCGTTGGCGAGCACGATCTGGGCGACGTCGGCGACGGAGATGCCCCAGACCGCGTCATTGCCTGTGATCAGCGAGGTGATCAGGTTGCCCAGGGCTCCGACGCCGAGCGCGACCACCATCCCGGCGGCCCCGATCAGCAAGGTGTTGAGCAGCTTCGCGGCGAGCACCCGCGAGCGTCCCGGGACCAGCGTGAACGTCGTCAGCGTCGTGCGCTGGCTCCACTCGCTGGTGACGGCGAGCACGCCGATGACGGGGAGGATCACCGACATCGGGCTGCCGATGGCGGCGGCGAACGACTCGTAGGTCAGGTCGTCCCGGTCGCCGACCAGCAGGGTGATCACCGTGGCGACGGTCGAGGTGATGACGATGCTCGCCATCAGCCAGAAGCCGGAACGGGTGTCGAACATCTTGCGCAGCTCGACGTACTGGACCCGCCGGAACGGGGTGCGGGCGGGGGCCGGGCGGGTCCGGACCGCGGGCGCCCGGCGTCCGGTCGCGGCGCCGGCGGCGGTGCCCGTCGGCTCCGTCGGCGTGCCCGTCGGGTCCGTCGTGGTGGTCGTGGCGGTGGTGCTCATGCCGCTGCTCCTTGGGTGGCGGTGGTGGTGACGGTGTCGCGCTGGCTCTCGGCGGTGAGGGCGAGGAACATCTCCTCCAGGCCCGCGCCGTCGGCGGCGCGCAGCTCGGTGACCGCGATGCCGGCCGCGAAGGCCGCCTGCCCGACCCGGGCGAGGTCGGCCTCGGCGAGCACGGCGCCGCCGGACGTCGGCCGGGCGGTGATGCCGGCGGCCTGCAGCGCGGCGGCCAGGGCGGTGCCGTCGGTCGAGCGCACGAGCGTGCCCGCACCGGCGAGCAGCTCCTCCTTGGTGCCCTGCGCGACGATCCGGCCATTGCCGATGACGACCAGGTCGTCGGCGATGACCTCGATCTCGTGCAGCAGATGCGAGGAGAGCAAGACGGTGCCGCCCTCGTCGGCGAAGCCCCGCAGCAGGTCGCGCATCCACCGGATGCCGGCCGGGTCGAGGCCGTTCGCGGGCTCGTCCAGGATGAGCACCTCGGGGTTGCCGAGCAGGGCTGTGCCGATGCCGAGGCGCTGGCGCATGCCGAGGGAGTAGTTGCGCACCCGTCGGCTGGCCTCGTCCGGTGTGAGGCTGACCCGCTCCAGCATCTCGTCCACCCGGGTGCGAGGCAGGCCCATGGTGAGGGCCGCGATGGTGAGGATCTCGCGGCCGGTGCGGCCGGCGTGCTGCGCGGAGGCGTCGAGGAGGACGCCGACCTCACGGCCGGGGTCGGGGAGCTCGGCGAAGCGGCGGCCGAGGACGCGGATCTCGCCGTGGCCGGGGTCGGTCAGGCCGACCATGACCCGCATCGTGGTGGACTTGCCGGCGCCGTTGGGTCCGAGGAACCCGGTGACGCGCCCCGGCAGGGCGGTGAAGGACACGTCGTCGACGGCCGTGAAGCTGCCGTACGACTTGCTGAGGGACTCGACTGTGATCATGGCCCGAAGCCTGTCGTCGCCGGGCCGCCCGGCGCTTCGGGCAGATCCCCTGACCCGCCCCTGACCTCGACCCGGCGGCCCCTAGGGGACCGCCGGGGGAAGCAATCAGGGGTACGTCGGCGTTGGGCCCTCGTGCGTATCGAGATCTGGGCCGACGTCGTGTGCCCGTGGTGCTACATCGGCAAGCGCCGGCTGGAGCGGGCGCTTGCGTCGTTCGAGCATCGCGACGAGGTGGAGGTCGTCTATCGCTCCTACGAGCTCGACCCGTTCGCGCCCGACGTCGGGACCGAGACCACGGTCCAGGTGCTCGGACGCAAGCTCGGCGCCGACGAGGCCGGGACGCGGGCGATGATGGCCCGTGCCGACGAGGTCGCCGCCGCCGAGGGCCTGCACTTCGCCCACGCCGACGCTCTGCACGCCCGCACCCTCACCGCGCACCGCCTGCTCCACCTGGCTCGTACGCAGGGGCGCCAGCAGGCGCTGCTCGAGGAGATCCTGGCGGCCTACTTCACCCGGGGCGAGTCGCTCGGCGACCATGACGTACTGCGGCGCGCCGCGGCCACCGCCGGGCTCGATGCCACGCGAGTGGAGCAGGTGCTGGGCAGCGACGAGTTCCGCGACGACGTGGTGGCCGACGTCGCCCAGGCGCGCGCGTACGGCTCGAGCGGCGTCCCGTTCTTCGTGATCGACGCTCGCTTCGGCATCTCCGGCGCCCAGCCGACCGAGCTGTTCGAGCAGGCTCTCGCGCAGGCCTGGGAGGCCCGCGCCTGACCGGGCCCGGGGGCGCAGCTGTGCCGACGGCCGGCGAGCCCCTGTGCTATGGCAGGAGCAGGACCACCGTCTCCGCCACGCAGGCCGGCTTCTCCTCGCCCTCGATCTCGACGGTGTGATGCACCGTGAGCTGCTTGCCGCTGGGGATGTCGACGACGTCGCCCATCCGCACGTGCAGCCGGATCCGCTTGCCGACGAGCAGCGGTGCGGGGAAGCGGACCTTGTTGACGCCGTAGTTGAGCTTCGCACCCGGTGTGCGCAGCGTGAAGACCTGGCTGCCGAGCCAGGGAACCAGCGCGAGAGTGAGATAGCCGTGGGCGATGGTCGCGCCGAAGGGCCCCTGCGCGGCCCGCTCCAGGTCGACGTGGATCCACTGGTGGTCGCCGGTCGCGTCGGCGAACTGGTTGACCCGGCGCTGATCGATAGTGACCCAGTCGCTGCGGCCGAGATCGGTGCCGGCGGCCTCGGTCAGCTCCTCGAACGTCGTGAAAACCCGCATGGTCTGGCTCCTTCGCTCGCTCGTCGCATCCGTGCCTCGACCCTACTGCCGCCGACCGCCGCCGGCACTGGGCCGGCACCCTGCCGACACCCCGCCGGCACCCCGCCGGCGCACCGTGGTCGCGGGCCGCACGAGCCGGCGAACACACCTCGGGACCCGCCTGCGGAGCGTCCTCGTTGCGAGTAGGCTGGCCGCGCCCGCACAGCGCCGTGCGCCCCGCCTGTCGACCCGCACATCCTGCGTAAGGACCCCGCTGTGACTGCCCAGACCGCGCGCCCCGTCGTTCTCATCGCCGAAGAGCTGAGCCCCGCCACCGTCGAGGCGCTCGGCCCGGACTTCGAGATTCGCCGGTGCGACGGCGCCGATCGCGACGAGCTGCTCCCGGCCATCGCGGACGTCGACGCGATCCTGGTCCGCTCGGCCACCAAGGTCGACGCGGAGGCGCTGGCGGCGGCCAAGCGGCTGCGGGTCGTCGCGCGCGCAGGCGTCGGGCTCGACAACGTCGACGTGAAGGCTGCCACCCAGTCCGGCGTGATGGTCGTCAACGCCCCGACCTCCAACATCATCTCGGCTGCCGAGCTCGCGGTCGCGCTGATGCTCGCCGCCGCGCGCCACGTCTCGCCGGCGCACGCGGCGCTGCGCCAGGGCGAGTGGAAGCGGTCGAAGTACACCGGTATCGAGCTGTTCGAGAAGACGGTCGGCATCGTCGGCCTCGGCCGCATCGGGGTCCTGGTCGCGCAGCGGCTGGCGGCGTTCGGCATGGACGTCATCGCCTACGACCCCTACGTCCCGGCCGGCCGCGCCGCCCAGGTCGGCGTCCGGCTCGTCGACCTCGACACGCTGATGGCCGAGTCCGACTTCATGTCGGTCCACCTGCCCAAGACGGCCGAGACGGTCGGTCTCATCGATGCCGAGGCGCTCGCCAAGGCCAAGCCCTCGCTCGTCCTCGTGAACGCCGCGCGGGGCGGCATCGTCGACGAGGACGCGCTCTACGACGCCCTCAAGACGGGCCGCATCGCGGCCGCCGGGCTCGACGTCTTCGCCCAGGAGCCGTGCACGGACAGCCCCCTGTTCGAGCTCGAGAACGTCGTGGCCACACCGCACCTGGGCGCCTCCACCGACGAGGCCCAGGAGAAGGCGGGGATCGCCGTCGCCAAGTCCGTGCGGCTGGCGCTGTCCGGCGAGCTCGTGCCCGACGCCGTCAACGTCCAGGGCGGCGTCATCGCCGAGGACGTCCGCCCCGGCATCCCGCTCACCGAGAAGCTCGGCCAGGTCTTCACCGGCGTCGCCGGTGAGGTCGCCCAGCAGCTCGACGTCGAGGTCCGCGGCGAGATCACCGAGCACGACGTCAAGGTCCTCGAGCTCGCGGCGCTCAAGGGCGTCTTCAGCAGCGTCGTCGAGGACCAGGTCTCCTACGTCAACGCGCCGCTGCTCGCGGCCGAGCGCGGCACCTCGGTGCGGCTCGTGACCGAGCCCGACAGCCCCGACCACCGGAACCTGATCACGCTGCGCGGCACCCTCGCCGACGGCACCCAGGTGTCGGTCAGCGGCACCCTGGTCGGGATCGCCCAGCGCGAGCGGCTCGTCGAGGTCAACGGCTTCATCGTGGACATCGAGCCCACCGACCACCTGGCGTTCTTCACCTACGTCGACCGCCCGGGCATGGTCGGCGTCGTCGGCCAGATCCTCGGCCAGGCGCAGGTCAACATCGCCGGCATGCAGGTCTCCCGCGAGATCAAGGGCGGCGAGGCGCTCGTCGCGCTGTCGGTCGACTCGGCGATCCCCGCCGAGACGCTCGCCGAGATCGAGAGCGCGATCGACGCTACCTCGATCCGCGCGGTCGACCTGGTCGACTGAGGTTCGCGGCCGGGCGCCCGGGGCGGGGGTTGTCCGGTGTTCCCGCGGGTTGTCCGGTGTTGCAAGGCCGGACAACCCGCGGAACACCCGGCCGGCCGGGTATTCCGCGGCCCACCGCGGCCCCGGCTCACGCCACCAGCACGCCACCCGACCCCGACGGCCGCGGCGGCCGGCCCGCGCCGTCGGTGACCGCCTGCCACGCGGCGGCGGTGCGCCGTACCGCCTCCGCGAGGACGGGCGGGGCGACGGTGTAGGGGATCCGCAGCCACCGGTCGAGCCCGCCCTCGGGGGCGAACGCCGGTCCGGGCGCGAGGAGGACGCCGTGGTGCTCGGCCTCGGCCGAGAGGGCGGTGGCGCCGGTGGTCGGCAGCTCGCACCACAGCGCCATGCCGCCCGCGGGGAGCCGGAACCGCCAGCCGGGCAGGTGCTCGGCCACTGCTGCGGCGAGCGCGTCGCGCTGCTCGCGCAGCCGCGTCCGGTGGGCGGCGAGCAGGTCGTCGTACCCCGAGGTGAGCAGCCGGGTGAGCACCAGCTGCTCGAGCACCGGGGCGCCGAGGTCGAGACCGACCCGGGCCCGGGTCAGCCGGTCGACGAGGGGGAGGGGCGCGCGGATCCAGCCGAGCCGGAGGCCGCCCCACACGCTCTTGCTCGCGCTGCCGACGACGACCGCGTCCTTGGCGTACGCCGCGAACGGGCGCAGGTCCTCGCCGTCGTCGAGGCGCAGCGCGTGGTGGGCCTCGTCGACGACGGCGGTCGCGTCGTGCCGCTTCAGCAGGCGGGCGTACTCCGCGCGCTGGGCGGCCGGCATCACCAGCCCGGTGGGGTTGTGGAAGTCCGGCATCACATGGACCAGCCGGGGCGTGCGGCGGCGCAGCACCTCCGCCACGACGTCGAGGTCCCAGCCGTCGGGCTCCAGCGGGACGGCCACCAGGCGGCCGCCGCCGGCACGGAGGGCCTGGACCGCGTTGGGGTAGGTGGGTGACTCCATCAGCACCCGGTCGCGGGGGCCCGCGAGCGCCGTCCCGACGACGGCCGACGCCGCGAGCGCGCCCGCGGTGACGACGACCTGCTCGGGGCGGGTCGGCAGGCCGCGCGCCTCGTAGCGCTCGGCGATCGCCGCCTGGAGCGCCGGCAGGCCCGCCGGGTAGTAGCCGTGCCCGCCCAGCAGTGCCGGCAGCTGCTCGACGGCGTCGGCGTACGCCGCGCCGAGGCCCGG
>Ga0164243_10016177_pt1 | contig 10249 bp, 9 predicted proteins | sample OricompcompostOP_FD_108781 | JGI IMG/M metagenome (GOLD analysis project Ga0164243, IMG submission 108781) | Organic Plus compost microbial communities from Emeryville, California, USA - Original compost - Organic plus compost (OP) | ecosystem: Engineered > Solid waste > Mixed feedstock >... | reverse complement strand
GCGCAGCCCGCCGTCGGCCAACTCCTCGGCGCTGTCGTACGGGTAGTACTCGGCGACCCAGCGGCCGCTGGGGCCCACCTCGACGACGACCTCCGGATCGTCCGCGGCCGGCTGCACCAGCCCCGCGCTCAGGTCGCGCGGCTCCACCGGCGGCGGATCGGACGCCTCGTCGAGCAGCCGGATCTCCGCCACCCGGTCCAGCCGGAACGTACGCCGCGCCTCGGACAGCCGGCACCACGCCTCCACGTACGTGTGCCCGACGGCGAACAGCCGGATCGGGTCGACCTCGCGCTCGGTCAACTCGTCGCGGGCGGGCGAGTAGTAGCGCAGCCAGAGGCGGCGGCGCTCGGCGATGGCGCGGTCGACGTCGGCGAAGACGCCGCCCTCCGACTCGAAGGTGACCGACAGCCGCGAGCTGGCACCGGCGCTCTCCCCCGCCGCCGACTCCAGCTTGGCGGTGGCCCGTTGGAGCGCGTCCCGGTCGCTCTCCCGCAGGCCCGGCAGGGTGGCCACCGCGCGGGCAGCCACCAGCAGCGCGGTGGCCTCGTCGGAGGCGAGGCGCAGCGGCTGGGCGGTGTCGCTGCCGAGGGCGTCGGCGTTCCGCCACCAGATGCGTTCGCCGTCGGTGTCGATCTCCAGCAGGTCGCCGCCGCGGAAGCTCGTACCGCACATGGGCAGCACGTCGAGGTCGGAGATCAACTCGTCGGTGGTGATGCCGAAGGCACGGGCCACCTCGTCGATGCGGGCGCCCGGCCGGTCCCGCAGATACGTGACCAGCGACAGCAGGCGCCGGGTCTGGTCGATGGCGTTCGGTGCCATGGCGGCTTACGGCCCCTCTCAGCCCTTGGCGACGGCGCGCAGCCGGTCGATGACGTCGGCCCGCAGCTCCTCGGGCTCCAGCACGATCACGTCCGGGCCGAACTCGGCGAGCCACGCGTCCAGCCCGTGCCCGTACGGAACCTCCAACTCCGTCCAGCCGTCCGGGAGTTCCCGCACCTCGGTGGCGCGGGCCCGCAGCGGGTAGCCGGCGCCGGGCCGCAGCCGGATGCGGGCGCTGCGCGAGGCGGTCTCGCCGGCCCAGCGCTCGACGGCCTCGCGGACGGTGACCTGGTCCGGCACGGGCGCGGTGAAGCCGCCCGTACGGGAGCGGACCGTGCCGGTGATACGGGAGAGCCGGAAGACCCGCGAAGCTGCGCGCGCACGGTCGTAGCCGGCCAAGTACCAGTGCCCGCGCCAGCACTCCAGCGTCCAGGGCTCGACCTGGCGGCGCTCGGGATGCGCGGCGTTGGACTTGCGGTAGTCGAAGACGACGGGGCGGCGGTCGCGGCAGGCGAGCATCAGCGGCTCGAACGCGGCCTCGCGCGCCGGGATATGGGGCTCCAGGGTGCTCTGCGGAAGCAGCGGGGCGGCACGGCCGCCGCCGTCCTCCGCGTACGCACCGTCCTCGCCTCTCCGCCGGTCCGGGTCGCCGCCCGTGCCGCCGGGCTCCCCCGCCGCCGGCTGCGGCATACCGCCCGCCGCGTGCAGCTTCTGCAGCGCGCCGCTCGCGGCACCGGCCAGCCTGGCCTGCTGCCAGACCCGTGCGGCGAGGCCCAGCGCGGTCGCTTCGGCGGCGTCGAGCGCGATGGGCGGCAGCCGGTTGCTGTCGCGCCGGGCGAGGTAGCCGACCTCGCCGTCCAGGCCCTCCACCGTGTCGATGACGAGGCCGAGTTCGCGGAGATCGTCCTTGTCGCGCTCGAACATCCTGTTGAAGGAGTCGTCGCTGCCGGACACCGCCGTCCCGGATCCGAAGGCCTCCACATAGGCCTCGATCGAGGTACGCAGTTCGCGCTTGGTCAACGGGCGCCGGGCTCCCAGCAGGCACAGCGCCAGACTCATCAGCCGCTCGGCCTTGGCAATCGCCATGGGACTCCCGTGCCCTCTCCGCTGCTCTCCCGCTGTGCTCGGCTGCCGCCCGTCTCCCGTGCACAGTCCGGCAGTTGACCGTACCGCTCCGCGCCATCCGCGCAAAAACCGAGGGCCCCGCCGGCAGCGGGGCCCTCGGCAGCGGATGCGTGCCGCTCCGGCAGCGCTCAGACCGAGACCAGATCGCAGACGAAGATCAGCGTCTCGTTCGGCTTGATACGGCCCCCACCGGCACCCTGCTCCCCGTAGGCGAGATGCGCGGGAATGGTCAGCCTGCGCCGACCGCCCACCTTCATCCCCTGGACACCGCGGTCCCAGCCGGGGATGACCTGCCCTGCACCGAGCTGGAACTGGAGCGGCTTGCCGCGGTTCCAACTGGCGTCGAACTCCTCCCCGCTGGAGAAGGAGACGCCCACGTAGTGGACGGAGACGGTGTCACCCGCCTTGGCCTCCGGGCCGTCGCCCTCCCAGAGGTCCACGACCTCGAGGTCGGACGGCGCCGGGCCTTCAGGGAAGTCGACCTCGGGCTTGTCGATGCCTCTCACGTACTGCTCCTACCGAAGGTTCCTGCTCGTAACCGCGCCAGTGTCCCAGACGCCGGAGGGCTCCGGTGCCGGACCGCGCGCGGGCGGCCGCCGCAGCCGGCGGCCGGATCAGACCTTGCCGACGATGTCGACGAGGAAGACCAGGGTGTTCTTCTCCAGCGGGTTCTTGCGGCCGCCCTGCTGCTGGGCCTGCTTCTTGGCCTGCTTCGAGCCGTAGGCCTCCTTCGGCGGCGCCACCAGCAGAACCCGGTCGCCCACGTGCTTGCCCACAAGTGCCTTGTCCCAGCCGGGAATCACGGACTTGGTGCCGAGCTGGAAGGGAGTGGGGCCGCCCTGGTCGTAGGAGGAGTCGAACTTCTTGCCGTCCTCCCACTTCACACCCGTGTACTGGGCGACCAGGCCCTCGCCGTTCTCGACCTTCGGGCCCTTGCCCTTGACGAGAGTCTGCTGCTCCAGCTTCTTGGGCGGCTTCTCGCCCTTGGGCACGGTGATCGTGGCGGCCTTCTTCTTGTGCGCCTTCGCGTCCGGAAGACCGCTGCGTACGGGCTTCTGGTCGCCCTTGACCGTCGCCTTGGAGTCCACCTTCGACGAGGACCGGAGGTCGAGCACCCAGATCAGGCCGGAGTTCGGCTTCATGCCCATCTGCACCGCCTGCGGGCCGATCAGCGACTTGGCGGTGCCCTCGACCTTGACCCTGCTGCCCGCCTTCTTGCCGACGAGCGCGTCGGTGACCTTGGCCGGAAGGGCCTGCTGCGGGCTGCCGAGCTTGGCCACCATCTGCGTATGGGCGCCCTTGCCGTCGGGCTTGGGGGCCGCGGCGGACTTCGCGTCCCACGTACTGATCAGGTCCTGGCCCTTGCCCTTCTTGTCCCCGGTCATCTTGCCGAGCACGTCGAAGCGGACGAAGTCCCCCTTGGCCGCCGGTTTGCCCTTGCCCTTGGCGAGCGTCTCGACGGAGACCTTCTTCGGAGGCTTGGCGTCCTTGTCCAAGGTGACCTTGGGCTTTTCACCGGGCTTTCCCGACACCGTGTTCTTGCCGGCGTCGGAGCCGCACGCGGCGGTCATCAGCAGCGCCGGCACGACGAGCGCGGCGGCGGTGCGGCGGACGTACTTCTTCGCAGTCATCAGTCCAACTCGGGTCGAGGAATGTCGGGCAGTCGGAGCAACCATACGACCCCGCCCTGTGGCCGCCCGCTCCACCGACACGTCGAAGTGCCGGACTCCATGCCGCTCTCGGGCACGGAATCCGGCACCTCGCCGCCGCTTCGGATCACATTCCGGCGATCAGCTTCTCCACTCGCTCGTCCACGGACCGGAACGGGTCCTTGCACAACACCGTGCGCTGCGCCTGGTCGTTGAGCTTGAGATGCACCCAGTCGACCGTGAAGTCCCGCCGCTGCTCCTGCGCCCGCCGGATGAAGTCGCCGCGCAGCCGCGCCCGAGTCGTCTGCGGCGGCACGGACTTGCCCTCGAAGACCTTGAGGTCGTTGCAGATACGGGCGGCCTGGTTACCGCGCTCCAGCAGGTAGTACAGCCCGCGGCTGCGGTGGATGTCGTGGTAGGCGAGGTCTATCTGCGCAACCCGCGGGTGGGACAGCGACATGCCGTTGCGGGCGCGGTAGCGCTCCAGGAGCTGGTACTTCATCACCCAGTCGATCTCGGTGTTGACCTTGTCCAACTCCTGGGTGCGCACGGCCTCCAGCGTGCGCCCCCACAGTTCCAGCACCTGCTCCACCCGGCCCGTACGGATGCCGCGCCGGTCGCAGAAGTCGAGCGCCTTGTCGAAGTACTCCTGCTGGACCTCCAGCGCGGACGCCTCCCGGCCGCTGGCCAGCCGCACCTTGCGCTGCCCGGTCATGTCGTGGCTGACCTCGCGGATGGCGCGGATCGGGTTCTCCAGCGTCAGATCGCGCATCACCGTGCCCGCCTCGATCATGCGCAGGACGAGGTCGGTGGCGCCGATCTTCAACAGCATCGTCGTCTCGGACATGTTGGAGTCGCCGACGATGACGTGCAGCCGGCGGTAGCGCTCGGCGTCGGCGTGCGGCTCGTCCCGGGTGTTGATGATCGGGCGGGAGCGGGTGGTCGCGGAACTGACGCCCTCCCAGATGTGCTCGGCGCGCTGGCTCACGCAGTAGACGGCGCCGCGCGGAGTTTGCAGCACCTTTCCGGCGCCGCACACGAGTTGACGCGTGACGAGGAACGGAATAAGCACATCCGCCAGTCGCGAGAACTCCCCGTGCCGCGCCACCAGATAGTTCTCGTGACATCCGTAGGAGTTGCCCGCGGAGTCGGTGTTGTTCTTGAAGAGATAGACGTCGCCGGCGATGCCTTCCTCATGCAGACGGCGTTCGGCGTCGACGAGCAGTCCTTCGAGGATGCGCTCGCCCGCCTTGTCGTGGGTGACCAGCTCCGTGACGTTGTCGCACTCCGGAGTCGCGTACTCCGGGTGTGAGCCGACGTCCAGATAAAGGCGTGCGCCGTTCCGCAGAAAGACGTTGCTGCTGCGGCCCCATGACACGACGCGGCGGAAGAGGTACCGCGCCACTTCGTCCGGGGACAGCCGGCGCTGGCCCCGGAACGTACACGTGACGCCGTACTCGTTTTCCAGTCCGAAGATTCGGCGGTCCATGACTGAACATTACGCCTGATGGCCTGATCTGAAACCGGGTTCGGGACCGCGGTCCGGGTCGTTTTCCAGCCGGATGACCGGCGCCGACGCGCTCTCCGCGGCCACCGGCGAGGAGTCCGGGCGCAGTTCGGCGGGCGGCCGCAGCAGCGCCCGCCGGGTCAGCACCAGGACGAGCAGCGAGGCGACGCCGCCCGCGCCGGCGACCGCGAAACCGCCCGAGGCGCCGCCCCGTTCGATGACGGGACCGACCACGGCCGTGCCCGCGGCGGCGCCGACGCCGAACGTGGTGACCAGCCAGGAGAACGCCTCGGTGACCGTGCCGGACGGCGCATGCCGGTCCACGACCACGAACGCGCAGGCCAGCGCCGGGGCCAGAAAGACACCGGAGACCCCGGCCAGTACGGTCATGGCGGGCACGCCGGGCACCAGCGTCAGCGGCAGATATCCGGCGGCGAGCGCCACCACCAGCCACACGAGGCGGCGTTCGGGACTCCCGGGCCAGTGCCGGGCACCGTAGACGACGCCGCCGACCAGAGCCCCGAAGCCGAGCGCCGACAGCAGATAGCTGGAGACGAGCCCGTCCCCGTGGTCGTCGGCGTAGCGCACGGCCGCGACGGAGATCGAGCCCAGCGCGGCGCCGACGAAGAAGAACGAGCCGAGCAGCGCGAGCAGCCCCGACGAGCGGAGCGCGCCCAGCCAGTGGGCTTCACGGGACGCGGAGCGCCAGGCACGCGACGGCGGCGAGACGACCACCGACACGGCGCCGAGGACGCCCAGGGCGTTGATGACGAGCAGCGCGGCGGCCTCGCTCCACAGGGCGACCAACACGGTCACCAGCAACGGGCCCACGGCGAACATGACTTCCTGGGCGACGGCGTCCAGTGCGTACGCACGGTGCACCCGCTCGGGACCGCCGAGCACCTTCGGCCACAGGGCCCGCAGCCCGCCTTCCAGCGGCGGGGTGCAGACGCCGGCGACGAGTACGGCGGCGACGGCGAGCGGCACCGGGTCGGTGCCCGTCGCGGCGAGCAGCGCCATACCGAGCGCGGACAGCAGGGAGGCCGGGAACATCACGCGGGGCTGCCCGTAGAGGTCGACGAGCCGTCCGAGCATGGGCTGCCCGACGGCCGTGGCCAGTCCGTACACCGCGGACAGCGCACCCGCGAGGCTGTAACCGCCGCCGGCGGAGCGGATGAAGAGCACGATCGCCAGCGGCGCGGTGCCGTTGGGGAGCCGGCCGACGAGGGTGCCGGCGAGCAGCCGCATCGCATGCTTGGCGCGCAGCAGCTCCGCGTAGCCCGTCGCCATGGCCGGTTCCTCTCCGTCGTTGCTCTTCGCCGCCGTCCCGGGCCGTCAACACCGGTGGGAGCAGCGGGAGTTGTACGTATAACCTCGACCCGTCATACGTACCATGTCGCCGATCCGCGGTCCACCGCGGGCACTCACCGCCCCCCATCCGCTGCCGGGGCGGGGAAGGAGCGGTATCCATGGCCGGTACGCGGCGCGCAGACTCCTCCGGCGCTCCCGGGCGGGGCGGCGGCACGCGGCGGCCCACCCGGGCCGCGTCCTCTCCCCCGCCGGCCGGCGACGCTTCGGCCGGCTCCGCGGCGGCGCCCCGGCCGACCAGCCGGGACGTCGCCCGGCAAGCCGGCGTCTCGCAGGCCACCGTCTCGCTGGTGCTCGGCGGCAAGTGGCAGGGCAGGGTCTCGGCCCGCACGGCGCAGACCGTGGAAGAGGCCGCCCGCAGCCTCGGCTACCGCCCCAACCTTGCCGCGCGCAGCCTGCGTACGGGCCGCACCCGCACCGCTTTGCTGGTGGTCCCGGCCCTCACCGGCGACTTCTTCGCGCGGGTGCACGCGGGCGCCGCCGACACCGCGGCCGAGCACGACTTCGGCGTCGTGCTCTACCCCTCACCCGAGGGCGTCTGGCCCGCCCCCGACCCGTTCGGCTCCGCACGCGCCGCGCTGGACGGAGTGATCGCGTCCTCGATGGCTCCGGACGCGCTGGCTTCGCTGCGCGACGGCGGCCTGCCGCTCGTCATGCTCGACAGCGACCCCGCCTCGCCGGAGGCCGCCGCCACCGTCAACCTGGACATCGCCGACGGCATGCGCCAGGTCACCGCCCACCTCCTCGCGCTCGGCCACCGCCGCATCGCGCACCTCGCCGCCGTCGTCGACTCCTGGACCTTCGGGGTACGGGCACGCGCGCTGTTCCGGGCGCTCGAAGGATCGACGGCCGAGCTGACGCGCACCGAGCGGGCCTCGGTCGGCGTCGAGGACGGGCTGCGCGCCGCCTGCCGTGCGCTGACCGCCAACCCCCGCCCCACGGCGCTCATTTGCGACGACGACCTGGTCGCCGCGGGCGCCTGCAAGGCCGCCCGGCGGCTGGGACTGCGAGTGCCGGAGGACGTATCCGTCACGGGCTTCGACGACCTGGATCTCGCCACCGCGGTGGAACCGGAACTGACGACGGTACGGCTGCCGGCCGAGGAGATGGGGGCAGCCGGCATGCGCGCACTGCTGGCCGTGCTGGCGGGACGCCCGGCCGATACGGACATGCTGCCGGTGACGCTGGCCGTGCGCGGCTCGACGGGGCCGCCGCCCGCCGACGCCCACTGAGCCCCGCGCTCCATTGCGCGTACGCACGCTCAACGCCCGGTGCCCCGGCGGGCGTTGGCCTGCCGGGGCACCGGGACGGAAAAGCACACGGAACGCTGCGGAACCGCTGGGAACCCCGCCGCGGTCACTCCTCCGGTTCGGATTTCTCGTCCGACTTGGCAGAGCGGGAAGAGCCGGAGCCCGAACCGGACTTGGAGGAGCCGGACTTGGCCCCACCCGACCCGGAACCGGAACCCGAACTCCGCCCGGAACCGGAACCCTTGCCCCCTCCGCCGCCGCCCGGCTCCTCCAGCAGACTACGCAGCTGACGCCCCAACACCCGCTTGAACTTGCGCTTTTGGGGGCGGCTGCGGTCGAGCAGCGCCACTTCCAGCTGCTCGGCGGTCAGTTCGCGCTCGCCGCCGTTGTTGTCCCGGGCGAGGGACTCCATCGCGAGTCTGACGGCCTCACCCAGCGACATGTCGTCCCGGTGCCGCTGCTCCAGATAGTTGTTGATCTGGTCGGAGTTGCCGCCGACCGCGACCGAACCGTGCTCGTCCACGATCGACCCGTCGTGCGGCAGCCGGTAGATCTGGTCGTCCTCGGGCGCGGGTCCGACCTCGGCGACGATCAACTCCACCTCGTACGGCTTCTCCGCGGCACTGGAGAAGATCGTGCCCAGCGTCTGTGCGTACACGTTCGCGAGCCCACGCGCCGTCACATCCGCGCGGTCGTAGGTGAATCCGCGCAGATCCGCGTAGCGCACTCCGCCGATGCGCAGGTTCTCGAACTCGTTGTACTTGCCGACCGCGGCGAAGGCGATGCGGTCGTAGATCTCGCTGATCTTGTGCAGCGAGCGCGAAGGGTTTTCGGCGACGAACACGATGCCGTCGGTGTACTGCAGCACGACCACGCTGCGGCCGCGCGAGATGCCCTTGCGGGCGTACTCGGCGCGGTCCGCCATGGCCTGCTGGGGTGAGACATAGAACGGCGTCGACACCGGCTATCGTCCCTTCTTTGTCCAAAAGCGAGTCAGGGCTGCTGCGCCCCGTGGCCGTTAGGAGAGCGGGGCCTGCGGCCCGTTGGGCTGCTGGAGCCGGCCCTCTTGCATCGTGCTGACGAGGTCGGACACCTCGGCCTCGGGGAGCCTGCGGAAGCCCTCCTCGGAGATGACCGCGACGATCGGATAGATCCGCCTCGTGAGGTCCGGACCGCCCGTCGCCGAGTCGTCGTCCGCCGCGTCGTAGAGGGCCTGGAGCGCCACGGTCGACGCCTGCTCCTCCGTCAGGTCCTCGCGGTGCAGCTTCTTCAGCGAGCCGCGGGCGAAGACCGCGCCGGAGCCGACGACGGCGAACCCGTGCTCCTCCGAGCGGCCGCCCGTCACGTCGTACGAGAAGATGCGCCCGCGCTCTTGATCCACGTCGTAGCCGGCGAAGAGCGGGACCACGGCCAGCCCCTGAAGCGCCATGCCCAGGTTGCTGCGGATCATGGTGGAGAGCCGGTTGGCCTTGCCCTCAAGGGACAGCGAGGAGCCCTCCACCTTCTCGAAGTGCTCCAGCTCCAGCTGGAAGAGCTTGACCATCTCCACGGCGATGCCGGCCGTACCCGCGATGCCGACCGCGGAGAACTCGTCGGCGGGAAAGACCTTTTCGACATCGCGCTGGGCGATCATGTTGCCCATCGTCGCCCGCCGGTCGCCGGCGAGCACCACGCCGCCGGGATAGGTGGCCGCCACGATCGTCGTGCCGTGCGGCGCTTCGACGGCGCCCTGCGTGGGCGGCAGCGGGCGGCTGCCCGGCAGCACCTCCGGGGCGTGCTGGGACAGGAAGTCCATGAACGAGGACGAGCCGGGCGTCAGGAAGGCAGCCGGCAGACGCCCTGTCTCACGAGTGTTGGCTTCCACACGTTTCCTTCCACGAGAGACACAGGTCGAGGTCGGGATTCGGGGTCGGGATCGGAGCTCGGAATACTGCACGGACCTTACCCGGAGGCACGAAAGTCACCCGTCCTGCGCCCCCTGCCGCATGGGGGCGCAGGACGGGCCGCACGCGCCTTACTCTCCGCCCTTCTGCACGAACGACCGGACGAAGTCCTCGGCGTTCTCCTCCAGGACGTCGTCGATCTCGTCGAGCACGGAGTCCACGTCGTCCGACAGTGCTTCCTGGCGCTCCTTGAGGTCGTCGGAGACCTGCGCGTCCTGCGCCTGCTCCTCGGTCTCCTCGGTCTGGCGGGTGGCCTTCTGCTGGCCTCCGCCGGTGTCCTTGGTCGCCAAATCCCTCACCCCGCTCGGTTCGGTGTACGCGAGACGTACAAGATCAGACCCTACAAGCCGGGACTGACATCGGCCCCTCGGTCCTTCAACGCCGGGGAACCACCCCGGTGATTCCCTTGTCCGGGGACGAATAGCCGCGCCCGGGCCCTGCTCGTGTGCCCGTTCATCCCCCCGACAGCACCCTCACCAGCTCCTCGGCGGTGCGGCAGCGGTCCAGCAGTTCCTTGACGTGGCTGCGCGTCCCGCGCAGTGGTTCCAGCGTAGGCACGCGCTGCAAGGAGTCGCGGCCGGGCAGGTC
>Ga0164243_10016176_pt1 | contig 10250 bp, 7 predicted proteins | sample OricompcompostOP_FD_108781 | JGI IMG/M metagenome (GOLD analysis project Ga0164243, IMG submission 108781) | Organic Plus compost microbial communities from Emeryville, California, USA - Original compost - Organic plus compost (OP) | ecosystem: Engineered > Solid waste > Mixed feedstock >... | reverse complement strand
GGGCAAGTGTTAACCCGGCAAATCCACCTCCGACGATTATTACTTTCATGTTTCGGATTTGAGTACACAAATTTACACAATTTTCAATAATTTTTGAAAAAACTAAAAATCGTGTACGGGTATGTAACCGGAAGGGGCACAAAACTGGTGCCATGAGGGGGTGTTTGGGAGTGCAAGGTGTATAATGCTGTGTTAGTGGAATTTAGGAATGGGCAAAAAAAAGCCCCTGACTTGCAAGGGGGAGATATAATATAACACGCGCTGCCTGGCCAGTGAAAACGCCCATGCTCCGTGCGCACCTTTATTGCCGCAGTACCCAATTTGCATTGCAGGGAAAGCTTCTCCGGAATAACACTCTTCAATATCTATCCCTTATGCACAACCGCAAATGAATGCCGTTAGCATTAACCTACCTTCTTTTTAAATAGGATTTTTAACCAAAAAAATGGCTTTTTTTTACGCTTAATACAGCAACCGCACTTTGATCGTTTCTTTGATATCCTTCAGCAACTGGAACGCCGTGTTGGAAATCTTGCGGTCCACATCCAGCACCACATAACCAATTTCATCATTGGTCTTGAGGTATTGGGCAAGAATGTTGATATTATTTTTGGAAAGCTGCGTATTGATAGCAGACAGCACGCCCGGCACATTCTTATGAATATGCAATATGCGGTGTGTGCCTTCCTGTGGAGGTAAACTTAAGGGCGGCACGGTATGACTTCCAATGGTTACGCCCATTTCGAGGAACTGGAACAGTTTGCTGCTCACATCTTCACCAATATTCATTTGCGCTTCTTCCGTTGAGCCCCCGATATGCGGCGTGAGGATCACGTTGGGCAATTGTTGCAGCGGCGTTTCAAACCGGTCGCCGTTCTTTTCCGGCTCCCAGGGATAGGTATCTATGGCTGCACCTGCAATATGTCCATCCAGGATGAATTTGCGCAGTGCATCCAGTTCCACTACTTCACCGCGTGCATAGTTGATCAATATTGACCCCTTCTTGAATTGTTTGAGGGTATTCTTATTGATCATGTTTTTGGTAGTTGGTGTATCCGGCACGTGCAGGGTAACAATATCTGCCTGGCTCACCACTTCTTTCAACGAACTTTTCGCCACGGCATTGCCGAGCGGCAGGCGTTTGATAATATCATAAAAGATCACCTTCATACCAAGCGCTTCTGCCAGAATGCTCACCTGCGATCCTATATTGCCATAACCAATAATGCCCAGTGTTTTGCCACGCAGCTCGTAACTGCCTTTTGCATCTTTCATCCAGATGCCTTCATGCGCCGCCTTGTTTTTGTCCGGTATGCGGCGGATCAGCATGATGGATAAACCGATCACCAGTTCAGCCACCGACCGCGTATTGCTGTAAGGTGCATTAAACACCACAACGCCCCGTTGTGTGGCGGCTTTCAGATCTACCTGGTTAACGCCAATACAAAAACAGCCGATGGCCTGCAGCTTTTTGGCTGCTTCCAGTACACGGCTGGTTATCACGGTCTTTGATCGGATACCTAATAAATGAACGTCTTTTATTTCCTGAATCAGTTGCTCTTCACTCAACGCCCCTCCCAGCTTGCGAACAGATGTGTAACCGGCATCCCTGAAAAATTTAACAGCCGTGTCGCTGATGTTCTCTAATAGCAGAATATTTATTTTTTCTTTGGGGTAACTGGTATTTTTTTTCTCATTCATAATGATGGCCCTTCTTTTGCGTTATTTTTCAGGATTGCAAATATAAGGTCGTTGTGAATCGCATACGAAAAAAAGGTTGTAGACAAAACGAGCGTTAGTTTTCTGTAAATTAGCAGATTACTAACCCCAAATAAAATTAATAGTCCTTGTGAAAAACGCTGTCAGCATCATACTGTTCTTATTTATATTGTATAGCTGTACCCAGGTGAATAGCAATAGCAGCAAGCCCATTCGCGAAGGTTCCGGGGGTGCTGAATTGTTATCGGCTGCTGAATCAAAAATCCCGGCAAGGGAACTTCAATATTATCTCCATCGCGTAAAAGGTTCGCTGGATTCGCTCTTCGGCAAGACCCATATCAATGGCAGTATACTGGTGGCCAAACACGGCCAGATTATTTATGAATACTATAACGGCTATTGCAATCCCCGCGATAAGAAAGATACCATCACTCCTTCCACTTCCTTTCACCTCGCTTCCATTTCCAAGACCTTTACCGGTATGGCCATCCTGCGCCTGGCCGAAGAAGGGAAACTGGACATAGACGATACCGTTAGCAAACATCTCGCCGGTTTTCCCTGTGCCGGCGTTACCATACGCACCCTGCTCAACCATCGCAGCGGTATTCCCAAGTATGATCATTATATGGAGAATATGGGGTGGGACAAACGGAGACTGGTGACCAACCAGGATGTGCTTGATTTCCTCATCGCAAGGCATAAGGAAATCCCCATTGCGCGTCCTGACCGCGGGTTTAGTTATTCCAACACCAATTACGCGTTGCTGGCGTTGATCATTGAAGAGGTAAGCGGGATGACCTATGGCGATTACCTGAAGCAAACCTTTTTTGAGCCGCTGGGCATGAACGACAGTTATGTGTTTGCCCTGGGCGATACCGGCCGCTACCTCTCCTCCTACCATTATAATGGCCGCCCGTACAAGTTTGATTATCTCGACCTCGTATACGGCGATAAAAATGTATACAGCACCGTTAGAGACCTGCTGAAATGGGACCAGGCGCTGCGCAGTGATAGTTTTTTCAGGAAGCAATCGCTCGAAGCCGCCTACACGGCGTATAGCTGGGAAAAACCAGGCACCCACAATTATGGTCTCGGCTGGCGTATGTATTGTTTAAAGAACGGCAAAAAGCTCATTTACCATAACGGCTGGTGGCATGGCAACCGCACGGCTTTTTACCGCCTGCTGGATGAAGACGTTACAATTATCGCGCTCTGTAACAACGACGCAAAAAGAATCTATGCCATCAAAGAGATCGCAGATATTTTCGGCGAGTATATGCAGCGCCGCGAACATCCGGTGGATGATTATGCCGCTTCCAGGCGTGCTGTCCGCAGTAACAACGTCAATGCCGCTGTGATATTGAAAAAGAATGCACCCGCTCCCGCGCTTACTGGCAAAAAGTAGGTAATTTCCCGCATGCAAATTTTTGCTGCTGAACAGATAAGGGCATGGGATGAATATACCATCCGGCACGAGCCCATCGCATCTATTGACCTCATGGAAAGGGCCGCCACCGCCTGTTACGACTGGCTGATGGAACACGGCTATAAAGGGAAAACTTTCTCTGTGTATTGCGCCAAGGGCAACAATGGCGGCGACGGACTGGCCATTGCCCGCCTGTTGTCTGAAACCGGTCACCGCGTTACGGTCAACATACTGGAATTTGGCCACCTGGGCACAGAGGATTTCCAGGCAAACCTGGCCAGATTGCACGAAACCGCAGCGGAGATCCGCTTCATATCAGAAGCAGCGGCCATTGCGCCACCGGAGCCCGGCGATATTCTGATTGATGCCCTGTTTGGTTCCGGATTGAGCCGCCCGCTCGACGGATTGTCTGCTCAACTGGTAGAACATATGAATGCCAGTGGTCACGAGATCATTTCTATAGATATTCCCAGTGGTTTGTTTGTTGATAAAAGTTCACGAAACAACATCGTAGTAAGGGCCACCCATACGCTGAGTTTTCAATGTTATAAACCGGCCCTGCTGCTGGCAGAAAACGCCACAGCGTTTGGCGAGGTGCACATCCTCGACATCGGATTACACCCGGACTTCCTGAAAACCATTCAGCCCACCTATCAGTGGATTGATGCGGCCATGGTACGCAGCATCCTGAAGCCGAGAAATAAATTCTCCCACAAAGGCAACTTCGGTCATGCGGCACTGGTAGCAGGCAGTATTGGGATGATGGGCGCTGCTGTACTGAGTGCACGCGCCTGCCTGCGCGGCGGAGCGGGCAAACTTACCTGCCATGTGCCTGCCGCCGGTTACAACATACTGCAGACAACCGTGCCGGAAGCCATGTGTATCGCAGAGCCAGGCGAAGCATGCATAACAGCAATCACATCGCCGGAAAAGTATGATGCCATTGGTTTTGGTCCGGGTATTGGTCAATATCCCTCACACGCGGCACTGGTAGAACAATTGTTTCAACAGGCGCGTTGCCCGATGGTGATTGATGCAGACGGATTGAATACCCTGGCCAATCATAAAAACCTGCTGCATCAGGTTCCACCCCGTACCATTCTTACGCCGCATCCGAAGGAATTCGAGCGGCTCTTTGGAAAAACCACCGATGATTTTCAGCAACTGTCACTGGCCATGGAAACGGCGGCTTCCTACAGGCTTAACATTATCCTGAAAGGACATCATACTTTTATTGCTACATCACAGGGTACCGGCTACTTCAACAGTACCGGCAATGCCGGCATGGCAACGGGCGGCAGCGGCGATGTGCTCACCGGTATTGTCACCGCCTTGCTGGCACAAGGCTACAGCGCCCAGCAGGCAGCCATCGCAGGCGTTTACCTGCACGGACTGGCCGGCGACCTGGCGGCAGCGTTTATTTCGCAGGAAGCAATGATTGCCTCAGACATCACAGATCATCTGGGCAATGCTTTTATGCAGGTGATGCATGGATAGTATTACAACTCTTCTTCCTCCGGTGATTCTTCTTTCAACCCGTTCAGCCGGGCCTGCAGTTCTTCGAGCATGTTGTTCAATTCAAAAGCAGCAATTTCATCGGGATTGATTTCAATGGCCAGCCCATCACTCTTTTCTATTGCCTTGTATACGGAATCGCCAAAATTGAACAGCCGTTTGTCTGTCAGGTGCATGGTGCCATACAAATACGATGGCTTGCCCAGGCCATTACCGGAAATACGCCATAATAGAGTTTTGGGAGTGGGTGACTGTGCCTGTAAAGAAATAATTGCAAATGCAAAAACGAAGAGATGCAGGATCCTGCGGAAAAATTTCATAAAAATGCGGTTCAGAGGTTAACCAAAAACAATGTAAATATAACAGGTATGGCTGAATGTACCTCATCTCCAAATGCCGGTAACCGGAAATCATTGCCGTTGTTGTGCAATTGGGGATAAGATGGTAAAACGATGGGAAGAGATATTCGCCGGGCGCCTGCAGGATTGCATGAGAAGTTTCATTTACGGTAAGGGAAGATAAAAAGAAGGGCATAGCGTTATACGCTCTGCCCTTCGTTTCATTATTATCTGTAAAGCTGCATATCAGCTTCAGGCAAACGGCTCAAAACAATCATAATTCCGCTGCCTGTAAATTTTTCCGTCTTTAAACTCAAAGATTTGCGCAAAATGCGCTACCATTTGCCCGCCGGCAGGAATAGTTCCAACGGGTATGGCCGGCGTTCCTCTCCAGATGCATTCAAGAATCACAGTGTCACCTGCTTCGTACAGGTTCTTCACTTCGTAAGCTTCTTTTGTTAATAACTGCCGGCCTTTTGCATACGCAGTTTTCAGATCGGTGAGGTTCCTGACAGTAGTTTGTTTGGTAATGGCATTGGGAAACTCCGTTTGTTCAACTTCAGGATGGTAAAACTTTTCGAATACGTCAGCAGAATTTTCCTGTTCCAGTGCCTTCAGAAAGTCAATTACGATTTGTTTGTTGCTCATGTTGGTGTATAGTTAGCGAGGTGCAAATATATTTATTACGCAGATTTTATGAACGCCTGCCCGGCAACCGGGTCAGTATCAACATAACAAACCCACGCCCGTAAGTGGACGTGGGTTTCCTTTCACCACTATCTATTATGAATAAGTAAAGCTATGGCACTATAAAGCTGGCCGTAGTATTTCCCTGCTGTTCCCTGATCACTATTGCATAGGTACCGGAAGCAAGTAACGATAACCATGCTTTTCCACCGGACAATTGGCCCTGCTTTACAACGCGGCCATTGATGTCCGTCACCACATATGATTCATTGGTTCCGTTCTGCAAATGCACATACACCCTTCCGTTGCCGGCAATAGCGCAGGTGAGTTTGTTGGCGGCAGCAAAGCTCACTCTTACCACTGTGCTATAGCTGAATTTTCCGTCTATATCCACCTGTTTGAGCCGGTAAAAATTATTCCCTGTTTCGGGGTTTTCATCGGTAAAGGCATACCGCTGTTCAACAGTGCTGTTGCCGGCAGCAGTTACCGTGCCTATGGCGCTATACACCGAACCATCACCGGATCTTTCAACAATAAATTCCTTACTGTTTTGTTCACTGGCCGTTTGCCATTGCAATCTTGCCGCCTGGTTTTGTTTATGTACATAAAAATTGCTCAGCGTTACAGGTAAAGGTATTATTTCTCCATGCGCGCTCCAGTTGGACGTGCTGCCACTCAGCGCAAAATTTACCAGCTGGCCGTGATTGTTATTTGCTGTCTGATCCAATACAGTAGTTAAACCTGTATTGTCACCGCCGCTGATGCCCTGGTCAAAACTAAACAATGCCACCAGGCCGGGTTCATTACCGGTAAGGGCGATGTCTTTGTTGTTAAGGATCTGGGGGCCTGAACGAACGGTATTCCATATGCGTACTTCGTCAATTTCACCCCGGAAGGGTTCCAGGTCTGCTCCGCTTCCATCCAATTTGGCCATACCAATATGCAGGGGCTGGCCGGTTACATTGCTGAAAGTTTGTAAAAACAAACCAATAGCCACGCCATTTACATACAATTGAACCCAGGAACCATTACAAACAAATGCCAGGTGGTACCATTGCCCCGGCGTAATGGTATAGGGAAGCGTCACATACGCACTGTTGTTCCAGAATCCGATCCAGTTATCGGTGGTGGACATATGGAAACTGAACCGCGTGCCGCCGCTCCCGCGATTGCCGATTATGCACGCCTGTCCAACGAGATTACCTGGCTTTACCCAACATTCAATAGTGCCCTGGGTCAGATCATATGCACTATTGGCCGGAATAACAACCTGGTCATTCACCCCATCAAAACTGAGTGCATTGCGGCTGAGTTTGATGGGCGATGATACCCGTACAGGGCCGTTCATCAATGTTCCGTCCAGCCCTGCTACGTTGGCGGCATTGACCAATGTAGTGCCGCTGGTTTCATTCATTTTGTAATATGCCCGCAACCCGGCGCTGTTGGCGGACACGCCCATCATGCCCGCTTTGATCTCCGCTGCAGTACGTGCTATATTCCAGACTCTCACTTCATCTATTCTTCCCTCAAAGTAGCTGCCTGTTCCGGTATGTGATCCGATAAACATGGTTTCAGTGGTATAGCCTGGTACATTGGTATTCGCAGCCACTTCGATTCCATTCTTATACAACTTCATGGTTTTTGAATCAGCATCATAGGTCACCGCCACATGTACCCATCTGTTCGATGGAAATGGCGCCGGATCGACTACATACTGGTAATTTCCCGCCTGTCCCGCTTTGAGATTATTGTTCGATATCCAGAAAGGAGCGTTTTGGGAAGAAAGGATATTCCTGCTGTTGCTGGTGGTCGTTGTATATACCCATGCTTCTTTGGTGTAGGAAGCACCCGTGGCCACGGGCGCCGGAACAATTACATAATCATCGGTTCCATCAAACTGCAGAGCGTTCTGCTGTGCGCTTGTTGAAAGAAAGAACAGGCTGCTAAGTATGCCCGCAAGAAAAAAACGAGTAATAGGGGTTTTCATATATCTACAATTTAGGTGGGGTTTTGCATCAGCTTTATTACCACATGCAGGTATTGCAAATGGTCATCAGATCAATAATGAATGCCTGTTTCAAAATGGGAAAAGAAAATCGTGAATAAAATCGCAGGGAATGGGTACAGTGTTTTTCATATTAGTTATTGGGTTTCGTGCTTAAAAATGAAGCTACAAAATTAGGCGATGAAGGGTACCAGATTATAGCCCCCGGGTTTTATTTTTACAAGTAATCATCTATTGCCATAGCATTTTTTTGCACATTTGCACAAATGAAATCACCCCTGACTGCTTTCCATAAAAGATGGATGCTTTTGTGTTTGCTGATCCTGCCGGGGTGGTATGGCTATGCCGATACATTGGCGATTACTTCACCGGATACTTTCACGCAAAGAATAAAACTGAACAAGTGGTTCTCAGTCTGGGAAGATACTGGTAAGGCTACAACAGCAGATAAGGCAATTGCTTACAGTGACCGGTTTGTAGCGCTCAGTAAAATGCAACCTGAACATCCTACCAGCGTTTACTGGCTACAAACCACCATCCGGTATACAGACAGTAACGCCACCCCACTGGCATTATTGTTTACCAGTCTCACCTTCGTGGATGCATGGCTGTTATCAGGCGATCAATTTGTGTGGCATGGCAGCGCCGGCGCCTTCCGCCCGGCACATGCAATAACGCCCGGTGATGGCCGGTTTCATTTTCAGTTGCCCCTGCGGCCCGGACAAACCTATACCCTGCTGCTCCGTGTGCATCACACCAAATACTATCAGCCGGTATTTGATTTTGCTTTGCAGCAGCGCGACGTTTTGCTTGCACAGCAGCAACACCGGAAACTGATCGATGGATGGATGCATGGCGCCGTAAGCATATTTTTCCTGTACGTGTTGCTGTGCTGGGTGGTGAGCCGATACCGGCCATACCTGTGGCTGTTGCTTTTCATTGGCGGGGCCGGCATGTACGGCATATGCACCAATGGTTACTTCATTGACTGGTTCTTTCCCAACCGGCCTGAAATTGGCTGGATATTCAACCTGCCTTTTCTTGATATCGGCGTGGCCGGCGTCTATATGCTGATCCTCGATTTCTGGGAACTGCGGCGTTACAATCCGCTGTTGTACCGGCTGGGCATCGCCGGCGTTGTTTTTGTGATAGTGAATAGCATTATCGGCATCTGCATAGATTATTTTACCGGCAACTTTAACCTGGTAAACAATCTGCAGCTGATGGAATTTGTTATTCCCGGCAGTTTCGTATTAGCTGCTTTGATAGCTTGCCGCAAAAGGTTGAAGCGGGCCCAGTACTATCTGTATTACGGCATCATACTGATGGGTATGGCGGGTCTTTTCATTACGCTGAGTTCCGCGCTTATACACGAAAAATCGCTGCACGTAGTGCCCTACGTATCCAACTGTGTTATACTGCTTATCTTTCTGCTCTTCTCTATCGGCCTGAAAGAAGCGTTGCGTGAACACGAAATTGAAAAAAATGCGGCGCTGAACAAGCTGAATGAACTGCAGAAAAAACAAAACCTGCTCCTTGAAACAAAAGTAGCAGAACGTACGAGAGAATTGCAAAACTCCAATGCAGAGCTGGCCAGACAACAATTGGAGTTGTCGGAAAGAAATGCCCGCATTGCAACGCTCATCAACGAACTGAGCCACCGGGTGAAGAACAACCTGCAGTTACTGTACAGTCTGCACAGCCTGCAGATATCGCACATACAGGATGCATCCTCCAGGGAAATTCTGCGTGGAAATCTTGCACGCATCCAGGCTATGATGCTGGTGAACAACAAACTGACCCTGCTGGAAGACGGTCAGCCGGTAACGCTGAGTGATTTTATTGCCGGCCTTGTATCGCACGTACAGCAGGTATATGATACCAATAAGAAAATCCGGGTGGAACAATCGGTGCCTGCACGCATCCGGTTGCAGGCCCGGCATACGCTCTCTATTGGCCTTATCCTGTCGGAATTACTGACCAACTCTTTCAAATACGCTTTTCAAAACATTGCCAGTCCGGCCATTACCATTGAAGCAGCTTATGCTGATGAAAAAAACATTTGCCTATATTACGCCGACAATGGTGCGGGCATACAGGACCTGCCCGGCTACCACAAGCACTCCATGGGGTTGTCGCTCATAAAAGACATGGTGCGGCAGATGCATGGTGCAATGGAGGTGAGCCAGCACGAAGGCCTGGCGTATACATTTACATTTCCGGTTACGAACACAAAACAACTGCAGGTATGACACGCATATTAATCATTGAAGACGAGATCATCATCGCACGCTTTATTGAGCAACAGGTGCAGGCAAACTTTGCATGCATTACGCGGATTGCCATCTCTGCCGACGAGGCACGCGAAGCAGTAAAACAAATGTTACCCCACCTCGTGTTATGCGACATTAACCTGCAGGACAGCGAAAATGGTATTGAACTGATCAGTGACCTGCGCAGGCAATTCAATTTCGAAGTGATTTACATCACTTCTTACAGCGCTAAGAGCGTCATTGAACAGGCAGCTGAAACCAAACCTTCCAACTACATCATTAAGCCG